>Ga0182749_1003429_pt1 | contig 10839 bp, 9 predicted proteins | sample eDN3rd37CKraftMG_FD_128875 | JGI IMG/M metagenome (GOLD analysis project Ga0182749, IMG submission 128875) | Enriched Miracle-Growth compost microbial communities from Emeryville, California, USA - eDNA 3rd pass 37_C Kraft MG (version 2) (version 2) ...
ACGCCGAGGCGCTGGCCGAGATCGCCGCCGAAATCTCCGCCACCGAGCGCCGCGCCATGGTGGCCGAGCGCGAGACCGCGGACCGGCTGATCGCGCATTTCCTCGCCGACCGCGTCGGCGCCACCTTCGAGGGCCACATCTCAGGCGCGACCCGCGCCGGCCTGTTCGTCAAGCTCGACGGCACCGGCGCCGACGGCTTCGTGCCGGCGCGCACCATCGGCGACGACTACTACCGGTACGACGAGGCGCACCAGGCCTTGATCGGCGAGCGCACCGGCGAGAGCTACCGGCTCGGCGACCGCGCGACCGTGAAGCTCGTCGAGGCCGCGCCGGTCGCCGGCGCGCTGCGCTTTGAAATCCTCTCCGAAGGCCGCAAGATCAAGCGCGAGCGCGCGGCGCGGCCGTCGCGCGAAACCATGCAGCGCCGGCCGCGCCGGCGCAGTCGGTGACCCCATGCCCGTGACCTATCGAGCAACCGCACCGGACCACGCCCGACGCGACCTGGCGCTCGCCGTCCGCCGCGGCTTCCTCGGGCACTGCCCGAACTGCGGCCAGGGCCGCATGTTCCGCGCCTTCCTCAAGGTCGCGGATCGTTGCCCGGTGTGCGGCGAGGCGCTGCATCATCACCGCGCCGACGACGCGCCGGCCTATTTCGTCATCCTCATCACCGGGCACATCGTCGTGCCGCTGGTGCTGGCGGTGGAGATCGCGTTCGCCCCGCCCTACTGGGTCCACCTCGTGCTGTGGCTGCCGCTCATCGTCGGGCTGGCCATCGGCCTGCTGCAGCCGGTCAAGGGCGCCATCGTCGGCTGGCAATGGGCGCAGCACATGCACGGCTTCGACGCCCGCCACGACGCGCCCGATCCCGCGCAACCGCACCTGCCCTGACGGCGCCATGGCCGGAGCTTTTCTCTCTCTCCAGCAGCTGATGGAGGCCGAAAGCCGGTCCGACGGGCCGGCGGCCGTGCCGCGCGACGCCGCAACGCTGGTCCTGGTGGACCGCACCGGCCCGACGCCGAAGGTGCTGCTCGGCCGCCGCCACGACAGCCAAAAGTTCATGCCCGGCAAATTCGTGTTCCCCGGCGGCAGCGTCGACCCCATCGACCGCGTGCTGGCGGCGCGGGCGCAACTCGACCCGCGGGTCGAGGCCCGCCTCATGCGCAAGGCGAGGCGCCCGAGCCGCATACTGGCCCGCGCGCTGGCGCTCGCCGCGATCCGCGAAACCTTCGAGGAGACGGGCATTCTCATCGGCGTGCCGCGCGAGCATGCGCCGGCGTCGAACGACCACGAGGGCTGGGCTGCGCTCGCGGAAAGAGGCTGCGTACCGGACCTCAGCGGGCTCTATTTCGTCGCCCGCGCCATCACGCCGCCGGGCCGGTCGCGCCGCTTCGATACGCGGTTCTTCACCGCCGACGCCGCGGCGATCACGTTTCGCCTCGACGGCGTGGTCCGCCCCGACACCGAGCTGGTCGAGCTGGTGTGGCTGCCGATCACGGAGGCCGCGCGCCTCGACATGCCGGCCATCACCCGGGTGGCGCTGGAGGGGATCGACGCGCGGGGCGCCCTTGGCCACGACCGGCCGGTGCCGTACTATCGGGTGCTGCGGCGCCAATTTTCGCACGAGTTCCTGTAGCCGCTTGCCAGCGTTTGCCGCGTTCTCTAACCAGAGGGCGCTCAACGGGCCGCAGCCGGGATGCTGTTCCAGTCGCAGGAATTCGTGCTGATCTTCTGGCCGGCGGCAACGCTCGCCTATTACGCGGCCGCGCGCTCGGCCCCGGCGCGGCAATACGTGCTGATCGCGGTGTCGCTGATCTTCTACGGCTGGTGGGACGCGCGCTTCATCGCGCTGCTGGTCGGCCAGATCGCGATGTCCTGGATCATGGCGCTGGTCCATGCGCGCACCAGGAGCGCTGCGCCGCTCTACGCCGGGATCGCGCTCAACCTCGCCTCGCTCGCGACCTTCAAGTACCTCGATTTCCTGCTCGCCTCGCTCGAAGGCGCCATCGGCGTCGCGCTGCCGCGCGCCCACGTGCTGCTGCCCATCGGCATCAGCTTCTTCTCGTTCCAGCTCATCTCCTACCTGGTGGATCGGCTGCGCAACGATGCGCCGATCTATCCGTTCCGGCAGTTCGCGTTGTTCGTGATGTTGTTTCCGCACCTGATCGCCGGCCCGATCGTGCGCCACAACGAGCTCGTGCCGCAGTTCGACCTCGATCCGCGCCGCGAGGGGCTGTGGGAGCGCATCGGCGTCGGCCTCGTGCTGTTCACCATCGGGTTTGCCAAGAAGGTGCTGCTCGCCGACAAGCTCGCGGGCCTTGCCGACCCGCTGTTCGACGCCGCGCGCGGGGCTCCACTGGGCTTCGCCGGCGCATGGACCGCGGCGCTCGGCTTCACGTTCCAGCTTTTCCTCGATTTCTCCGCCTACACGGAAATGGCCATCGGCATCGCGCTGGTGTTCGGTCTGCTGCTGCCGGAGAACTTCCGCCGGCCTTATCTCTCGACGAGCCTGCGCGAGTTCTGGCGGCGCTGGCACATTTCGCTGTCCAATTTCATCCGCGACTATCTCTACATCCCGCTCGGCGGCAGCCGCCACGGCGCGGCGCGCTACGTGATGGCGACGCTGGTCGCCATGGGCCTGTGCGGCCTGTGGCACGGCGCGGGCTGGACCTATGTCGCCTGGGGCCTGTGGCACGGCTGCGGCCTGATCGCCTGCCACGCCTGGCAATCGTTGAAGCGGCCGCTTCCGGCCGTGGCGGGGTGGGCGCTGACCATGCTGTTCGTCATCGTCGGCTGGGTGCTGTTCCGCGCCGCGGATTTCGCGACCGCCGCGTCTGTGCTGCGCTCCATGGCCGGCGGCCATGGCTTCGGCGGCGCGCTCGGCGATCCCGGCCTCCTGCTCGCCGGCGCTGCGGTGAGCGCGTTGGTGCCCTCGGCCTATGAGATCAAGGCCATGCGCCCGGTCCTGCATCCTGCGGTCGCGGGCGCCTTCGCGGTGCTCGCCGGCCTGTGCGTGCTGGAGGTCGGGCGCGGTCCGGCCGTCAACTTCATCTATTTCCGGTTTTGATGCGCGCGGCCGCGGACATCGAGAAGCGCGTGCATGGGGACAACGCCGAGTGGCGGCGCTTCGTGCTCACGTTCCTCGCGGTGTTCGGCGGCGGCCTCGCGGTCATCTACGTCGCGCTCGTCGTCATCGACCCTTACGACACCGGCCGCTTCCCGACCTTCATGCCCCCCGGCATTCCCGACGAGCATCAGGACGTGAACAGCGCCAGCCGCGGCCGCAACCCCGCCTTCAACGCCGCGATCTTCGGCAATTCCCACGGCCAGCTTCTCAGCCCGCAGCGCCTGTCGGCCGCGACGGGCCTGCGCTTCGTGCAGATGACATCGCCGGGCTCCGGCCCGCGCGAGCACATGACCTTCATGCGCTATTTCATCGCCCATCACCCGGACCTGAAGGCCATCGTGCTGGCCGTCGACCGGCGCTGGTGCACCCACGACCCCGCCCTGCCCGCGCTGTTCCATTTCTCGCCCTGGCTCTACGAGGGCGACGGCGCCTACCTGCTGCACATCCTCAGCAGCCGCGCCATCGTCGCCGCGCGCAGGCGGGTGATGATGGCGCTGGGCAGGCTGCCCGCCTACGACCCCGCGGGCTACTGGGACTACGAGACCGGCCGGCCATGGACTTTCCATCCGCCACATGGCGACGAGCCGCCGCGCGGCGTCGCCACCGCGCCGAGCGCGGACCCGGTGTTTCCGGCGCTCGATGCCTTCGACGGAATCCTCGGCCGCCTGCCCCGCACCGTGCCCGTCGTGATCGTGATGCCGCCGCAGTATTACTTGATGCTGCCCGAGAGCGGTTCGGCGGCGGCGAACGACCTCGCCGCCTGCAAGGCGGCGCTGGCCGCCAGACTGGCGGGCCGGCCGCGCAGCGCCTTCATCGACTATCTCGTCGACGGTCCGCTGGCGCGGAACAACGAGAACTTCATGGATATGGATCACTACCGCCTTCCCATCGCCCGCGAGATCGAGGCCCGCATCGCGGGCGTGCTCGGCGCGCCCGCCACGCCCTGAACCAGCAAGGCTCCTGCCGGATGTATCTTCTCGGAATCCACAACGGCATCCACGACGCGGCGGCGTGCCTGTTTCGCGACTACGAGCTTGTAGCCGCCGTCTCGCTCGAACGCTTGACGCGCCGGAAGAACGACGGCGTCACGCCCGCGGCGGAAATCCCGCTGCAGGCGATCGACGAATGCCTGCGCATCGGGGGCATTGCCCGCGCCGACGTGGACGTGGTCTGCGCCTCGCGCGCCGCCTTCGACGTTGGCTCCTACCGGCTGCGCGGCCGCTGGTGGATCAAGCAGCAGTATTATCGCGCGCTGGGCCGGCGGCGGCTCGTGCTGATGACCGACATGATGCGCAAGCAGCGCGCCAAGGACGCCGCCGCGATCTTCGACGGCGATTCGTTCAAGCGCGCCTACGGCTTCGACAAGGCCAGCCTCCATTTCTACAACCATCACGCCGCGCACGGCGTGCCGGCCTATTTCTTCTCGGAATTCGACGCGGCGCTGATCTATACGGCCGACGGCATCGGCGACAACATCTCCTACAGCGCCTCGACGGCGCGGCGCGGCGACATCGGCATTCTGTCCGGCGGCGACGCCACGCTGTTCGACCGGTATAAGGTCAACAGCGTCGGGCTGCTCTACTGCTATTTCACCGACGCGCTGGGCTTCATCTGGAACCGTCACGAGGGCAAGGTCACCGGGCTCTCGGCGTTCGGCAAGCCGGTGGCGGCGCCGGAGATCCTCGGCCATTTCTCGGTCGATGCAAACGGCGAGATCGCCAGCGACTTTCCGGGCTACGAGGCCATGCACGCGTTCGCCCGCGACGTCTGCCAGCGGCTGTCGCGCGAGGACGCCGCAGCCTCGGTCCAGGAGGCCACGGAGCGGCTCGTCTGCCACGCGGTCGAGACCTATCTGCGCGCGACCGGCCTCACGGCGGTCGCCGTCGGCGGCGGCCTGTTCGCCAATGTGCGGCTCAACCGCGCCATCCTGGAGCAGACCTCGGCCGAGCGCATCTTCGTCTATCCCGCCATGGGTGATGAAGGGCTCGTGCTCGGCGGCTGCCTGCTCTACCTGCGCGAGCGCGACGGCGCCGAGGCGTGGCACCGCAACCGCTACAGGCTCGAAAGCCTCTACCTCGGCCGCGACCACACGGCGGCCTTCAAGGACGCGGCCGCCCGGTATCCCGGACTCGCCGTCGAGCCCGGCCGGCAGGTGGACCGGGCCGCGGACCTCTTGGCCGAGGGCAAGGTGGTGGCGATCTACACCGGCCGCATGGAGTACGGCCCCCGCGCGCTCGGCGCCCGCACCATCATGGCCTCGCCGGTGCAGCGCGAGGTCAACGACACCATCAACAAGCGCCTGGAGCGCTCCGAGTTTATGCCCTTTGCCCCGGTGGTGCTGGAGGAGCACGCCCGCGCCGTTTTCGACGTGAACGACGGCAACGCCCACGCCGCCCGCTTCATGACCATCACCTGCGACGTGCGGCCGGAGTGGCGGGCCCGCATCAAGGCGGTGGTCCACGTGGACGGCTCGGCGCGGCCGCAAACCATCCGGCGCGCCGACAATCCGCTCTACTACGACGTGCTGGCCGCGTTCCACGCCCGCACCGGCCTGCCGGTGCTGGTCAACACCAGCTTCAACGTCCACGAGGAGCCGATCGTGGATACCCCCGACCAGGCCCTGAAATCGCTCGTGGACGGCCGGATCGACCATATCCTGACCGAGGACGGTCTCTATACCCCCACCCGCCCCGGCCGGTTTTCTTGACTTTTGGGCCGCAGGCCCTAGTTTCCCGGCAAATCCCGAACGAGGCAGTCATGGCCAAGACCGCGATGGTGAAGATCAAGCTGGTGTCGAGCGCCGATACCGGCTTCTACTACGTGACCAAGAAGAACTCGCGCACCAAGACCGAAAAGATCGTCAAGAAGAAGTACGATCCGATCGCGCGCAAGCACGTCGAGTTCCGCGAAGCCAAGATCAAGTAAGGCTCCGCCCGCACCGGTCGACCGGCACGGGGCGCCCGCGGCGCCCCGTTCGTTTTTGCGCACGACCTTATCCTACGGCGAGACCTCTTCGAGGATCTGGCCGCGGGTCTCGATCATCATGAACAGGACGGTGGCCGCCCCGACGAGCGCCACCACGGCGAACATCAGGAACACCGCGCCGATGCCGCTGTTCTGCAAGGTGAAGCCGACCATGGCCGGCCCGACGATCGAGGCGATGCGCAGCCACGAGCTCGCCGTCCCCGTGCCCAGGGCGCGCATGCGGGTCGGATAGGTCTCCGGGATATAGACGTAGAGGCCGGTGAGCAGGCAGCCGATGAAGAAATAGCCGACCGTGCCGAGCGCGAGCACCTGGTCCGCGGTCCGCGCCTCGCCCAGCCACCACAGCACCGCCATGGCGACGGCGCCGCCGAAAAAGGCGACGAAGAAGCAGGCGCGGCGGCCGACGAAGTCGATGACGAGCAGGCAGACGATCGGTCCCGCCAGCCCGACGACGTTCATGATCGCGCCGTAGCGCAACGCCTGGGCCAGCGGAAAGTGGTAGATCGTGCGCGCGATGGTGGGCAGCCACAGCACCAGCCCGTAGCCGACGAACGACGTGCAGAACGCCATGATCCAGGCCACCACCGTGCGCTTGAGATAGAGGCCCTTGAACAGGTCGCCCCACGCCGCGGTCTCGCGCGATACCGGCGGGATATGGTCGGGCAGCGGCGGCAGCGGCCGGGTGCCGTTCCGCGAGGCTTCGAGCTCCAGGCGCTTGAGGGCGACGTCGGCCTCGTCGATGCGCCCGTGCGCGGCGAGCCAACGCGGCGATTCCGGCACCAGCCAGCGCAGGCCGATCGCCAGCAGCACCGGGACCATGCCGACCACGAACATCGACTGCCAGCCGAACGTCGGCACCAGCCACGCCGCCAGGATCGACGTCACCGCGACGCCGACGCCGAACGTGGTCTGCAGCGCCATGATGAGGCGGCCCCGGTAGTCGGCCTTGGTGAATTCGTTCATATAGGTGGCGGCGACCGGCACCTCGCCGCCCAGCCCGAGGCCCTGGAGCGTCCTGAACCAGAAGAACGACGCGTAATTCCAGGCCAGCGCGCAGGCGCCGGCGAACACGGCGATCAGGACGAGGCTGTATTGCAGCACCTTGAGCCGGCCGTAGCGCTCCGCGAGCCAGCCGAGCGCCAGCGCGCCGACAAGCTGGCCGATATAGCCGGCGGAAATCAGCGTGCCGATCTCGCCGGGAGCGATGTGCCAGAGCCCCACCAGCACCGGCAGCACCGAGGCGATGGTCAGCGAATCGAAGGCGTCGAAGAAATGCGCGGAGGCGACGGTGGAGATGACGCGCAGGTACCAGCGCGACATCGGCAGGCGCTCGATGCGCGCCGTGATCTGCTCTTCGGTCACGCCCGATGACGTGACCACCCCGATGGCCATGAATCTCCTCCCGATCTTCGCGCCGCCGCCCGCCTGTCGCGTCGGAAACAGATCAGGATTCCCGCCGGCGCGCCAGCCTGACGGCGCAGCCGCCCCGCGCATTGCGCACACGCTTCCGGCCGGCGGACAAATAAGGTGGCCGGCCGGAAGGCGGTGTCATTGAGGAGGCCACTCCCACCGCTTCCGAGCCGGCCGAACCCCACGGGACCCAGGAGATGCGGCGGACCTGAGCATTCCGCAGGGTATGGGGTAAATCCGGTGTATCTCGTGCGCCTTCCGGGGGCGCTTGCCCGTGGTGTTCTTGTCGTTCTGCCGTTGTCAGCAGGGTATCGGACGACACGCAGAAAGCAATGCAAGACCCGAGGATTACAGACGAATCCTCCAATAAACCTAAATTGTTATGGTTTATTGATGCAACCGCCCGTTGCGCGCGTCGAGATCACGCCGCGTCGGCCACCACGCGGTTACGCCCGTCGCGCTTGGCGCGGTAGAGCGCCTGGTCCGCACGCTTGAGGATGTCGGCGGCGGTGTCCGACGGGCCAGCGAGCCCGGCGATGCCGATCGAGATCGTCACCTCGATGGCGTTCTTGCCCTGGTTGATCGGGAACGGCTCGGTGGCGATGCCCCGACGCACGCGTTCCGCCACCATGGCGGCGACGGCCATGTCGGTTTCCGGCATCACCACCACGAACTCCTCGCCGCCGTAGCGGCAGGCGAGGTCGATGCCGCGGATCGACTTCTTCAGCCGGGTCGAGAACTCGCGCAGCGCGTCGTCGCCGACGTCGTGGCCATAGGTGTCGTTGATCGACTTGAAATAGTCGATGTCGAGCACCAGCACGGAGAGCGGCTTGCCGCGCGCGGCCGCCTGCTCCACCAGCGTCGCCACGTGGCTTTCCATGTAGCGGCGGTTGTGCAGGCCGGTGAGCGCGTCTGTCACCGCCATTTCCATCGACATCTGCACGTTGTCGCGCAGCCGCTCGGCGTAGCGGCGCTTGCGCACCTGGGTGCGCACGCGCGCCAGCATCTCGTTCTTGTCGATGGGACGGATCAGATAGTCGTTGATGCCGATCTCGAGGCCGCGCATCAGGCGCTGGGTGTCCTCCGCCTCGGCAACGCACAGGATCGGGATGTTGCGCGTGCGCTCCAGCGAGCGCGCCTGGCTGCACAGCCGCAGGCCGTCGTGGCCTTCGAGGCCGAGCGACACCATCAGCAGGTCATAATTGCCCTCGGCGAGGCGGAACATGGCCTCGGCCGGATCCGGCTCCACATCGACGGTGTGCTCGGCGGCGAGGACCGGGGCGATCCGCTCATAGGAAGTCTTGCGGTCGTCCACCAGGAGGATCAGAGCGCCGCGGCCGGTGTCCATCACCGCCTCGCGCGCCGGGTTCTCGATGCCGATTTCCTTCGACGTCACCGCGCGCATGCGCAGCTCGTCCGTCATCATCTTGAGCCGCACCAGCGAGCGCACCCGCGCCACCAGCGCCATGTCCGAGACAGGCTTGGTGAGGAAATCGTCGGCGCCGGCCTCGAGCCCCCTCACCCGGTCGGTGGCCTGGTCGAGCGCCGTCACCATCACCACCGGCAGGTGCTGCGTCGCCGGGTTGGCCTTGATGCGCCGGCACACCTCGAAGCCGTCCATGTCCGGCATCATCACGTCGAGCAGGACTATGTCGCATTCGGCACGCTCGCAGATCGCCAGCGCCTCGACGCCTCCGTGCGCCGTGACGACGTTGAAATACTCGGCCGACAGCCGCGCCTCCAGAAGCTTGACGTTGGCCGGAACGTCGTCGACAACGAGAATGCGAGCGGTCATTGAACAGCCTCACCGTTCCCCAGGAACTGCCGCACCGTGTCGATGAACTTCGCGACCGAAATGGGCTTCGACAGATAGGCCTCGCAGCCGCCTTCGCGAATCCGCTCCTCGTCGCCCTTCATGGCGAACGCCGTCACCGCCACCACGGGAATGGCGCGCAGCTCCGGATCGTCCTTGAGCCACTTGGTCACCTCGAGGCCGGAGACCTCGGGAAGCTGGATGTCCATGAGGATGAGGTCGGGACGGTGGCGGCGGGCAAGATCGAGCGCCTCGATGCCGTTGCGGGTGCCCACGGTGCCGTAGCCATGGGCTTCCAGGAGATCGTGGAAGAGCTTCATGTTGAGCTCATTGTCCTCGACGATCAGGACGGTCTTGCCCATGTGTGGTATCCAAATGCGGCCACGAAGCGCGGAATCGCGCACAATGCGTAGCCGGAAGCCCCCCGCCGACTTAATGTCGACGGTAAGCGAGATTCCTTTCGGAAACGCAAACACCCGTGCAGAAACATGGCCCCTAAAGCGTCCCGCGAGAGCGCCGAAACCATTGCCGTTCAAGCACTTGGCTATCTGGTAGCCGATTCGGACCAGCTCGCGCGATTCCTCGCCCTGTCGGGGCTCGAAGGACATGACATCCGCGCCGCCGCGGCGGCGCCCGGCTTTCTCGCCGGCGTGCTCGATCATGTCGTGTCCGACGAAAGCCTGCTCGTCGCTTTCGCCGCAGACGCCGGCCTGTCGCCGGCCGACGTCGCGCAGGCCCATGCCGCCCTCGCCGGCGTGTGGGAGCGGGACAGTCCCTGAAGGAACGCCATGCCGGGCTTCTGCCGCGACTGCCTGAGCGACGCGCCGGACCACGCCACACGCTGCCGGCAATGCGCCTCGCCGCGGCTCGCCCGCCATGCCGAGATCGACCGCCTCGCCATCGCCCATATCGATTGCGACGCGTTCTACGCCGCGATCGAGAAGCGCGACGATCCCTCGCTGCGCGACAAGCCGGTGATCGTCGGCGGCGGCCGGCGCGGCGTGGTGGCGACCGCCTGCTATGTCGCCCGCACCTATGGCGTGCGCTCGGCCATGCCGATGTTCGAGGCGCGCCGGCTTTGCCCCGACGCGGTGGTCGTCCGTCCCGCCATGGCGAAATACGCGGCGATCGGCCGCGAGGTCCGCGCGCTGATGCTGTCGCTGACGCCGCAGGTCGAGCCGCTGTCGATCGACGAGGCGTTCCTCGACCTCTCCGGCACCGAGCGGCTGCACGGCATGACGCCGGCGAAGTCGCTGGCGCGCTTCGCCCGGCAGGTGGAGACAGACATCGGCATCACCGTGTCGGTCGGCCTCTCGGCCAACAAGTTCCTCGCCAAGATCGCCTCCGACCTCGACAAGCCGCGCGGCTTCTCGGTGTTGAGCCAGAGCGAAGCCATGGCGTTCCTCGCGCCGAGGCCGGTGACCTTCATCTGGGGCGTCGGCAAGGCCACGGGCGCGGCCCTTGCCCGTGCCGGCTTCGTTACTATCGCCGACCTGCAGCGCGCCGA
>Ga0182749_1003431_pt1 | contig 10836 bp, 7 predicted proteins | sample eDN3rd37CKraftMG_FD_128875 | JGI IMG/M metagenome (GOLD analysis project Ga0182749, IMG submission 128875) | Enriched Miracle-Growth compost microbial communities from Emeryville, California, USA - eDNA 3rd pass 37_C Kraft MG (version 2) (version 2) ...
CGGGGGCGTGCGCTTCGCCTATGCCAGGCACGCCTCGCTCAACCTGGAGGCGGCGAGGGTGATCGACAAACCTTATTCCGGCTATTCGGGCGACAATTGGCGCTTCAATGTGAGATGGAGCCTTTCCCTGAAACGATGACGTCCGGCGGTCGGACGTCCCGAAGCCGGCGCCGCCGTCACGGACGGGAGGGAACGGCCGCGGGCGTGCGGATTCCCGAAAACCCCATGCTCACGGTTTTGGCGAGCCGTTGCCGACGTCCTTGCGCGGCTTGCCCCTGGTCGTGCGTTGCGCGGCGGCGTCGGCGCCCGCCAGAACCGGGCCGCATGCGGCGGATTTGGCGTCGCCCGGATCGACGAAGGCGAGCACAGCGGCCAGCGGGCTCGCGATCACGCCCAGGCCGATGCCCACGCCCGCCCGCGTCAGAAGCTGCGGCGATATGATCTTGAGGCCGGGCGCCGCGAAATGCCCGTCGACCCCGATCGGCGACTGGGCCGAGAAGAGGCTGAACGTCTTGGCACGCGCGCGGATCGCGAGGTCGAGCGATTCGTCCCTGAAGCTGAAGCCGCCGCGCCCGGCGATGACGTTCTTGGTGGTGTCGAGCAGGATCGGATCGGCCGCCGCGATGCCGTCGCGCACCGTGAAGGCGATGAGCCCGCAGTTCAGCTCGACCGGCTTCTTGAGCTTGTGGCCCAGCAGCTTGGTGAGATAGGTGCCGACATCCAGTTCGGCGAGCTGGACGTTGCGCGTCCAGAGCGTGCCTTTCGGCAGGATGACGGCAATGCGGCCATTGGCCGTCGCGAGCGATCGATGGACGGTATCGCCGCGGCCGCTCATCTTCATCCGCGCCTTGATGACGCCGGCCGTGCCCGACTCGCTGACCCCGAAGCCCTTGAGCAGCGCGCCCATCGGCGTCGGCGCGAGGCGGATGTCGTAATCGGTGAAGACCGGCTGCCGGCGCGTGTCGATGAGGATGTCGGACGCAAGGTGGCCACCGGAAACGTCCATCGTCAGCGGCGACAGCGAGAGCTTGCCGTGATCGAGGTCGAGCGTGAGCCGGACGTTCGAGACGGGGAAATGCGGCGCCCGGATCGTCCTTACCTTATAGGTCACATGCGCGTCGAAGCCCTGAACCGCGTCGAGCCGCAGCGGCGCGTCGGGCAGGATGCGCGGGACGCCGGCGACGCGGGTGACGGCGCCCTTGCCGCCCTCTTTTTCCAGCCGCTTCGGATCGTAGCCGACGAACGGGCCGACATCGATGATGTCCACGGCGTTGGAGGCAAGATCGGCCGTGATCCCCAGCCGATCCTTCGGCCGGGCGATCGTCATCGCGCCGGCGAGGTCGCTGTTCCCGAAGCTGCCGCGCAGCCGCGTGAATTTCCAGTTGCCGTCTTCCTTCATCAGGTGGGAGGTGAAATGGTAAGCGCGCGTGTCGGGCACGGCGACCCCGAGGAAATCGAACAGCCGCGCGAGATCGGCGCCATGGACCTTCAGCGCCAGGTCGGCGCCCTCGATCCGGGTGGCGGCGGGCAGCGTGCCGGCGACATCGAGCCAGGTGTCCCGCGATCGCGCGTGCAGTTCCAGCCGGTTGCGCCCGCCCGTCACCGTCTGGTTCGGCGAAAGCAGGCTGCCGGCGAGCGTGAACGGCAGCGCGCGCAGCGTGCCCGTGCCGGTGAAGCGGACGTCGCTGGCGAAGCGGGTGTCCGCCGCGCGTATCGTCTGAAAGGCGATATCGGCGGCCAGCAGCATCACGGGATCGCGATAGTGCAGCGTCGTGCCGGTGACGGCGGCCGTGCGGATCACCGGCAGCTCCAGCCGCTTGCCGGGCTTGTCGGGATTGCCGAAGGTCCATGTATTATGCTTGTCGCCGGCATCCCATTCGAGATCGACGTCGCCTCCGTCGAGCAGCAGGCTGTTCACCCGGTGCGTGCCGAAAATGAAGGGAATGGTGGCGATGCGGCTGTCGATCAGCCTGGCCGAAAAGAAATAGGGCCGCTTCGCCCAGGAAGGATTCGCGACCGTCATTCCCCCGGCGCGGAACTGGAGATCTATGAAATCGAAATAGAATTGGAAATCGCCGGCGACCTTCACCGGCCGGCCGACGGCCTGGCTCGCGTAAGTCTCGAACAGATGCTTCAGGAAACGTCCCTTGGTTATGTAAAGGACGAGCCAGGCGAGCAGCAGCACGCCGATCAGCGCCGCGACGATCGATGCGCCGATCCTCAGCGCCCTGCGCGCGGGATCGGGGCGCGCGTGCCGCGTCGCGCCCATGTCCGGAGCCCCGCCCATGTTCGCAGCCTGCTTCCGATCCGGGAGAGGCGCGCTTTTCGTCTCCGGTAGCGATTGGTCGGCCATGACCGGAAAACCGCCCATAGGGTGCTTCGTTCCTGTCGCGGTGGAATGGACCGGACAGTGCGGCCGGGTCCGGCGCTCAGACGCCGCGTGACGGCCGGCGGCGAACGGCCGCCATGCCGGCGATGGAGGGCATCACACCAGAAGCTTGTCCATCGTGATCGGCAGGTCCCGGATGCGCTTGCCAGTGGCGTGATGAACCGCGTTCGCGATCGCGGCGGCCGTGCCGACATTGGCCAGCTCGCCGATGCCCTTCACGCCCAGCGGGTTCACCTTCTCGTCGGTTTCCGGCACCAGGATGATGTCGACCTGGGGCACGTCGGCGTTCACCGCGATCAGATATTCGGCGAGATTGTCGTTGATGTAGCGGGCGCGCTTCTCGTCCAGCTCGGTGGATTCCAGCAGCGCCGAGGCCATGCCCCATATCATCCCGCCCAGATGCTGGCTTCGCGCCGTGCGCGGGTTGACGACACGGCCGCTGGCAAAGGCGCCCACCATGCGCGGCACGCGGATCTCGCGCGTCAGCCGATGGACCCGGACTTCGACGAACTCGGCCCCGAACGCGAACATCACCGGCTTCACCTGCGTGTCGGCGCCTTTCTTCTGCGTTCCCATATTGCCTTTGTAGAGCGCCTTCACCGCGTCGGGCCCGCTGCCTTCGGGCCACCATTCGGCATATTCCTCGATACGGTTGGTGCCGAGGCGATGGAAGGCGGCGGCCAGGCCGTCCCTGTCCGGCATCGTGCCGCCAAGCCGGTCGCGCACCTTGTCGGCCGCCGTCTTGACCGCCGATCCCGCGCTCGCGGTCGTCATCGATCCGCCCGCCACCGGCCCGGGGGGAAGCGCGCTGTCCCCCATCGACACCTCGACGTCCATCGGATCGAGATTCAGCGCGCGCGCGGCGATCTGGCGCATCGCCGTATAGGCGCCGGTGCCGACGTCGTGCGCGGCGATCTCGACATGGGCCTTGCCGTCGGCGGTCAGGCGGATCCGCGCGGTCGCGGCCATCATGTTGGTGGGATAGGCCGCCGTCGCGCAGCCATAGCCGACCAGCCAGTCGCCGTCCGTCATCGACATGGGCTCGGGCGTGCGCTTCTTCCAGCCGAAGGAGGCCGCCGCCTGATCGTAGCATTGCATGAGCGACCGGCTGGTATAGGGCGCGCCGTCGATCGGGCTCCTGTCGATATCGTTGACACGCCGGAACTCCACCGGGTCCATCGCGAGCGCGATCGCCATCTCGTCCATCGCGGATTCGAGCGCATACATATAGGGCACGTCGGGCGGCGAGCGCATGAAGCCGGGCGTGTTGCGATCGGCGTGGACAAGATTGACGCGCGTCCAGATGTTCGGCGCGCCGTACATCTGGACCGTGCTTTCGATGCCGGCGACCGAATAATCGTCGTGGCGGGAGGTGACTTCCCAGCCCTCATGGCCATAAGCGATCAGCTTGCCCGCCTTGTCGGCCGCCATGCGCACGCGATGGCGCGTCTCGGCGCGATAGGTGGCGAGCGTGAAGCCCTGATCGCGCGTGACGACATTCCTGACCGGACGGCCGAGATCGCGCGCGGCGCCCGCGATCAGTGCGGTGCGCTGCGTCATCGTCCCCTTGGAACCGAACGCGCCGCCGACGAACGGATCGAGCACGCGGACCCTGGCGACGTCGATGCCCATGGCCTTTGCCGCGCCGTTGGCGAGCCCATAGACGAACTGGCTTGGCTCGTAGATCGTCAGCTCGTCGCCGTTCCAGGCGGCCGTGGTGGAAAACAGCTCCATCGGATTGTGGTGCTGCGTCGGGGTTCGATATTCGCGATCGATCCTGACCGGGGCGGCGGCATAGGCATGGTCGAAATCGCCCGCATGCTTCTCTTTCTTCGCCATTTCCGGGGGATGGGCGATGGTGCTCCCGGCGCTGCCGAATGTCGCCGACGGGGACTGGGGGGCATAACGCACGGCGATCCTGCAGGCCGCGTCGCGCGCGATCTCGTAGCTTTCGGCGGCCACCATCGCGACGATCTGTCCGTCATTGCGGATGTCGGGACCCGTCATCGGCATGTTCGTGTCCGAGACGTAGCCGCCCTTCAGGAAATAGCCGGGATCGATCCGGGCCGGCGCGTTGTGGTGCGTATAGACCTTGACGACGCCCGGCATCGCCTCGGCCGGGGCGGTGTCGATCGAGATGATCGATCCCCGGGCGATCCCGCTCGTCAGGAAGAAAGCGTAGAGCGGCCGGGGGACCGACAGATCGGCGGCGTAGAGCGGCTTGCCCGTGACCTTCGCGACGGCCTCGTAGCGCGGGATCGACTGGCCCATATTGGCGAGCGGGACGGGAACCGGAGGCGTCACGTCACCCATGCCGGATCTCCATGGCCCCGGCTTCCATCAGCGCGCGAACGATCGTCGCCTTGCCCAGCGGTATCTTGTAGGCGTTGTGCGCGAGCGGCCGGGCATCGGCGAACTCGGCCGCCGCCGCCTCGCGCGCGGCAGCCTCGGTGAGGGGCTTGCCTTTCAGCATCGCCTCCGCCTTGCGCGCGCGCCAGGGAATGGTGGCGACGCCGCCGACGGCGATGCGGACGTCGCGCGCGGCCCCGCCTTCCAAGTCGAGCGCGACGGCGGCGCTCGCATTGGCGAAGGCATAGGATTCGCGATCGCGCACCTTGCGGTAAAGCGATCGGGGCCACGGCCCGCCGGGAATGACGAAGCCGGTGATCAGCTCGCCGGGCGCGAGCGTCGTCTCGATATGGGGCGTGTCGCCCGGCAGCCGGTGGAGATCGGCGAACTGCAACGATCGCGGGCCGCCCGCGCCCGTCACCTCGACCATCGCGTCCAGCGCGACCAGCGCCTGCGCCCAGTCGCCCGGATACATGGCGATGCAGTGATCGCTCGTGCCGAGCACCGCGTGGAGCCGGTTGAATCCGTCGCGCGCCGCGCAGCCCGAGCCCGGATCGCGCTTGTTGCACTGGGGATATGTCGTGTCCCGGAAATAGGCGCAGCGGGTGCGCTGGAGGACGTTTCCGCCCAGGCGCGCCATGTTGCGAAGCTGCGCGGACGCCGCCAGCCACAGGCTGTCGCGCAGCACGGGATAATCGCGGGTGATCATCCCGTTTTCGGCCAGTTCCGCCATCGGCACCAGCGCGCCTATCCGCAGCCCCTGTCGCGTCCTTTCCACCGCGCGATAGGCGTTGCCGCCCAGCCCGGTGATGTCGACCACGGTGGAAGGCCGCATCACGTCCAGCTTCATCAGGTCCAGCAGGGTGGTGCCGCCGCCCATATACTGGACGGGCGCGGTGACGTGCGAGGACGCCGCGCCGCGCGCCAGCGCGATCGCGGCGGCCGTATCGGCCGGCTTGCGATAGTCGAACGGCCGCATCAGCCGCGCCCGATCATGGGCGCGGCCTGCCTTATGGCGGCGACGATGTTGGGATAGGCGGCGCAGCGGCACAGGTTGCCGCTCATATATTCGCGGATTTCCCCGTCGCTGCGGGCATGGCCCTCCTTCACGCAGGCAACCGCCGACATGATCTGGCCGGGCGTGCAATAGCCGCATTGAAAGGCGTCATTGTCGATGAACGCCTGCTGCATCGGGTGCAGCTCGTCGCCGTCCGCCAGCCCTTCGATCGTGGTGATCGCCTGTCCCTCGGCCGCGACAGCAAGCGTGAAGCAGGACAGCCGCCGCTCGCCGTCGATGTGGACCGTGCAGGCGCCGCACTGGCCCTGATCGCAGCCCTTCTTGGTGCCGGTCAGCCCGATCTTCTCGCGCAGCGCGTCGAGCAGCGTCATGCGGGTGTCCACCGACAGCCGCCGCGTCCGCCCGTTCACCTTCAGGACGATGTCGCGCATGCGCGGCGCGTTCCGGTCGGCGGCATCCGGCGGCGGCGCCGCTTTCACGGCGGACAGCGTGGCCGGCGTGGCGGCGATGGCGGCCCCCGTGGAAAGGAAGGCGCGTCGGCTGACGGACAAGTCGCGATCTGACATCGGTGCATTCCGATTCGGGCCATTCGGCTTCCGCGAACAATCGCACGGATGGCCCCAAGGGTTCCGGCCGTCCCTGCTCCATATCGGAATTTCCGTGCGAACGGCCGCACCGCGCACCTGCCCGCCGCTTCAGCGCGCGAAAAAATCGTTACGTTGCCGGCGCTATTTTCCTGAACATAAACACTTAATCCCCTGCGGATATGGAGGGCAGGCGGGCGGACAGCGCGGTTCGGCCGCGATCGACGATCCGGACGGCGGGATGCTTGGATGAAAGAGGTGCCACCGCGAACGCGTTCCCGCCCGCCGGCCATGGCTGGTTCGGGGTTGGCCATGCTCGCCACGTCGGCGCTCGCCGCCTCGTGGGGGGCGGGGGCGATCGCTACTCCGGCGGCGCTGCTTCTGATGCTGCCCGCCGCCGCTATGTTGTGGAGGGCATGGCGGTTGCATGCGGCCCATGAGCGGATCGCGGCCCGTCTGGCCGGGGAGGCGGGGTCGTGCGGCCTGGAAGCGTCGCTCGCGCGGATCGCGGCGCGCCTCCAGGCGCTCGACCACCGGCTGGTCGACGATCATCCCATAACCGGATTGCCGATGCGCGAGCATCTTTTCGCGGCGATCGCGCGGGACATGGCGGATAGTGGCGGGCCCCGGCATCTGGGCGTGCTGCGTTTCGCGGGCTTCGACCGTCTTGCCGGCTTCGACCGGTCGGCGGCCGACGCGGCGCTTGTCGTGCTCGCGGCGCGGCTGCGCGCGGCGGCGCGCGCGGATCATGTCGTCGCCCAGGTCGATCGCGACTGTTTCGCCATCTGGCTGCGCGGCGCGGCCGATGCCGACGCGTCGATCGGCGAGTTCCGCGCGATCGCCTTCGTGGCGGAACAGGAGATCGAGGCGAAGGGCGCCCCGCTGGTTCCGGCGATCGAGACCGGCCTCGCCGTCTTTCCCGACGATGGCGATACGCCCGCCCTGCTGCTTGCGCGCGCGATGGCCGCGCTGGGCCGCATAGCCGACGAAGGCGCCTTCGCGACGATCCCGGCGGGCGACGCGCGGGAGCGTTTCCTCATCGAGCGCGATCTCCCGCGCGCGATCGACGCCGGGCAGCTGTCGATGGTGTTCCAGCCGGTGGTGGATCTGGCGGCGGGCCGGCTTCTCGGCGCGGAGGCGCTGTTGCGCTGGACCCATCCCGAGCTGGGCCCGCTGCCGCCCGCGCGCTTCATTCCGATCGTCGAGGCGATGGGCCTCAACGACGCCTACGGCCTGTGGGTGCTCAACGCCGCCGCGCGCGAGGCGCGGGCCTGGCGGGAGGAAGGGCTTGGGCCGCTGAAGATGGCGGTCAACCTCTCGGCCCGCCAGCTCCTCGATCCGCTGCTGGTCGCCAAGATCACGCGCACCATCGAACGGCACCGGCTGGACCCGGCGACGATCGAGCTGGAACTCACCGAGACCGCCGCCATGGCGGACGCCGATCGGACGGCGCGCGTGTTCGCCGACCTGCGCGCGACCGGCATCCGTCTCGCCATCGATGATTTCGGGACCGGCTATTCGAGCCTGAGCTATCTGAAGCGCCTGCCTTTCGACAAGCTCAAGATCGATCGCGAGTTCGTGACCGATATCCAGCACCGGCGCGACAGCCGCGCGATCTGCCGCGCGCTGGTCGAACTGGGGCGCGGGCTCGATCTCGTCGTGCTGGCGGAAGGCGTCGAATGCGAGGAGGAAGTGGCCGCGCTGCGCGCGCTCGGCTGCCATATATTCCAGGGCTTCTACTTCGCGCGCCCGATGCCCGGCGACGCCTTCCGTGCCCTGGCGCGCGATTCCGCCTGGCTCGCCGCCCTCGCCTCTCCCGTCCACCGTCAGCTCGGCCATCTGGAGGGCCGCTTGTCCGCATGAAACGCATGGTCCCGATCGCCGCGCTACTTCCCGCCCTGCTGCTTGCCGCGTGCGGGGAGGGGCCGAAAAGCGTCGGCAGCGCGCCTCCGCCCAAGGCCGCCGATAGCGACGCCCATACGTGGATCGGCCGCGAGAAGGTCGGCAAGGCGCTCGCGCTGCTCGAAAAGGGGAATGCGGCCGTGGCGCGCAAGATGCTGATCGACGTGCTGGACCGGCAGCCGGGCGACGATGTCGCGCGCAGTCTCGTCAAGCAGATCGACACCGATCCCAAGGTGCTGCTCGGAACGGAGAGCTTCGGCTACATATCGCGCGAGGGGGACAGCTTCTCCGCGCTCGCCCAGCGTTACCTGGGCAATCCGACGCTTTTCTATGCCCTGGCGCGCTATAACGGCATGGCCGTTCCGGCCGACCTCGCTAAAGGCACGCCGCTGCGTATCCCCGGCCGCGAGCGGCGCGAGGCGCCTCCGGCCCCACGCGCCGTGCCCGCGCCGAGACCCGCGGCCGACATGTCCAGACCCGTTGTCCCGCCCCGGCCGGCGGCTCCCGCGACCGATCCGCGCCGGGCGGCGCAGCTTCGCGCCCAGGGGCTTGAGCAGATGAACCGGGGCGCGATCGTGCGCGCCGTCGCCTTGCTCGAACAGGCAAACCGGCTCGATCCGGACAATGCGCTGATCAAGCGCGATCTGGAACGCGCCATCCGCATCCGCCATACCGTGCAGGCCCGGCACTGATCGATCCCGATGGGTAAATTCCGTGAATTGCGGAAGTCTCTCTTAACGTCTCGCGTGTAGACCGGCGCCCGGAGAGACCAATTCCAGGGAACGAGACCGCGATGCGGCTGGTCGGGCGATACGAACTGCGCGAGAAGATCGGCGAAGGCGCGATGGCCGAGGTCTGGCGCGCGCATGATCCGAGCATCGACCGCGTCCTCGCGATCAAGCTGCTCAGGCAGGAATATCGCACCAGCGCCGAATGTTCGGCCCGCTTCCTGCGCGAAGCGCGCGCGGCGGGCGCGCTCGCCCATCCCGCGATCGTCACCATCTACGATGTCGGGGAGGCGGACGGCTTTCCCTATATCGCGATGGAGCTGCTGGATGGCGAGCCGCTCGATCAGGCGATCGCGACGCACGGGAAATTTCCCGCTGAAACCGTCCTCGCGATCGGCGCGCAGCTCGCCGGCGCGCTCAGCTACGCGCATCTTTCGGGCGTGGTCCATCGCGACATCAAGCCTTCCAACATCATGCTCGCGCGCGACGGGCACTCGATCAAGATCCTGGATTTCGGCATCGCCCGCGTCGCAGAGGCGGATGCGGGCGCGGCGGTGCGCACCCTGTCCGGCCAGGTGCTCGGCACGCCGCGCTACATGAGCCCGGAACAGGCGCTCGGCAGGGCGCTGGACGGACGTTCGGACCTCTTCTCGGTCGGCGCGGTGCTTTACGAACTGATTACCGGCAGGGCGGCCTTCAACGGCATGAGCGCGGCCACGCTCGCGCTTCAGATCACCCAGCAGAATCCCGCGCCGATCGCCAGCCTCGAGCCGCATTGTCCGGGCGGCCTGCGCTATATCGTCGAGAAGCTGCTCGCCAAGCGCCCCGAGCGGCGTTTCGGCGACGGCGCCGAACTCGCCCGTGCGCTCGACCGGGAGGGCAAGGCCTATGAGGCGGTGCAGGCCGACGCCGCCGGGCGCGGGCGCGCGCTTCCGCTTCAGGCTCGCCTGACCCTCGTGGTGCTGGCCGTGACCGCGCTCACGCTCTTCGCCAGCATCGGTACGGTGCTTCATCGGCAATATGAGGCGATGGAGCGCATGACGCTCGTTTCCGGCGCCTCGATCGCCTCCTTCGTGGCGAGCAACGCGGCGCTGACGGCGGTGGACAATGCCGGGCTTGCTCCGGCGGAGCGGGACTGGGCGCCGGTGCAGGCCTTCATCGCCGCCGCGTCCAAGGACGAATCCGTGCGCTGGATGACCATGGTGGACAGCGACGGCGTGATCCGCGGGGCCAGCGACGCGCGACGGCTCGGCACGCGCTACCGCGCCCCCGCCGGCGAGGCGGTGGTCTATAGCGAGGACGGCACCACCGCGACCGGTATCAGGCTCGCCGACGGGCGCACCGGCTTCCGCTTCGTCCACCCGATCCTCTATGCCGGCCGCCGCTTCGGCACGATCGAGGTGACGATGAGCAAGGCGGGGCTCGAAGCGGCGGCGTCCACCTCGCGGGCCCTCCTGCTCACGCTGGGCGGCATCGTGCTGCTGGTCGTCGGCTGCACCAGCCTCACCGTCGCCGGGCTCATCAAGCGGCCGGTGCGCCGGCTCAATCGCGCGCTCCAGGATGCGGCGATGGGCGATCTCGATTTCCGCGTTTCGCATCGCCGCAAGGACGAGTTCGGCGAGCTTTTCGACAGCTTCAATCTCTTCGCGACGGCGGTGCAGGAGCGGATCGAGGCCGCCGAGCGCCCCGCCGGTCGCCCCGCCGCGCTGGAGGCCACGCGGATCGAGCCCGCGCCGGCCGGGGACCTCCCGGCGAGCGAGGCCGGGACGCCTTTCGCCGAAGGCTGGCGGCGTTCGGCCTGATGTACGTCTGTCGCCTCTTCCGTCGCGACCAGCCGTTCGAGCAGATCGACGCCCGGCTGCTGGC
>Ga0182749_1003432_pt1 | contig 10829 bp, 9 predicted proteins | sample eDN3rd37CKraftMG_FD_128875 | JGI IMG/M metagenome (GOLD analysis project Ga0182749, IMG submission 128875) | Enriched Miracle-Growth compost microbial communities from Emeryville, California, USA - eDNA 3rd pass 37_C Kraft MG (version 2) (version 2) ...
GACTCCGTCTGCGCGGCGTCGGCTGCGATTTGCGCGAAGGGCGGCGCCGGCGGATCGAGGATCGGTTTGTTCGGCTGGTCGGGCCCTACGACGTGGCAATTGGCGCACACCAGAAGCGCCAGCCGATGGCCCTCGGCGATGTCGACCGCGGCGGACGCGGCCTGCGCGGCCGTCATAAGCACGACGACGGTACCAAGGCCGGCGCTGAGGAGCGTTCGCGCAACCGTCGGACATCCGCCTCCGACCTGCGACGCGTGTGCGGAAGACTTCATGGCCGGACCCGGTCCGTGTGCCGTCCTTCGAACTACTTCAACTGTATGCTTTGCAGATAGTCGATGATGGCGGCGATCCGCTTTGCCGCCTCGCCATCGCCCTCCCCCTGCGACAGCGCCCGCCCCCAGACCGGCATTTCGAAATTCCCGTGGGCGCGAATGGTCTTGCGTCCATCGATCACCGTTTGCAGAATCTTGACGGGAAACACGCCGTCATTGCTCTTGGCGAGCATGCGCAGATCCGAAGGGCGCGAGCGCAAGGCGGCGGCGGCCGGCCCGTCGCCCGCGCCATTCTGGCCGTGACACGAGGCGCATCGCGCCCGGTATTCGGCCGCGCCGTCGCCGGCGGCCATTGCCGGCACCGACACGGTGCCAAGGCCGGACGCGAGCACGATCGCAAGGACGGGTCTTTTCCAGGCCGCACTGCCCATGACGCATGACCTCCATTTGAAAGTCAGCGTCACTCTAGACTTGGCCGGCAGAACCTCATTTGAGAATCGTCAAAACCGGGGCGGCGGCACGGCGCGGCTCGTGGCCCTTGAGGCCCAGCGCTAGGTCGCGGCGACGTCGCGCGTGCTTGGATGCAGTGGCGCGGCGGAGCGGTTATTTGCTCGGCGGCTTCACCGCCGGGCCGCTCTTGCTGCCGGCCTTGCCCGGAATCTTGGCGGAGTCCTGCTGCACCGCCGGCGAGGTGCCGGTCGAGGTCCCCGTCGAGCTGCCCGTGGTCTGCGCCTTCGGCGCCGGGCCGTTCTTGTTGCCCGGCTGGCCGGAAATACCGGCACCCGAATTCTGCGCACTCGGCACCGGCATGGTTCCGCCCGTGTTCTGCGCCCAGGCCGGGACGCCGACCAGGGCGAAGACGGCGGCAAAGGCAACGAGTTTCGACATGATCGACCTCCGCGGTTTTGTGCACATCTTGTTGCGGTTGCTCGACCAACGGCCCGGAATTGCGAACGTTCCGTGCGCGGCGCCCGGCCGCGTTCACAGATGTCGGGCCCGGCTGCCGGGCGGCGCGCGTCGACAGCGTTAACAGATCGCTAAATCATATTCGGGGTTCGGCATTGATTGTAACGGCTTTTGAAAGAGTTTCGCGATAGACGGGTTCCGTCTGGGACCGGCTCGCGGTCCGGGAGGCGTCTTGTCGCAAGAATTCGCATGGACCGGCGCGCATGCGCTGTTGGGCCCGGCGGCCGTCGAGGGGCGGCCGGCCCTGACCGCGCACGATCCGGTGACTGCGGCCGGGATCGTGGTCGAGCGGGCCGACGCCGCACGCCTCGCCACCCTGGACGGCGATTGGCGCGCGCTGATGCAGCGCGCCGACGCGGCCAACGTCTTCATGCATCCCGCGCTGCTCGGCCCGGCGACCGCGCTCTACCCGCATCGGCGCATCTGCGCCCTCCTGGCCTGGCAGACTGTGCCCGGCACCCCCGCGCGCCTGGTCGGCCTGTGGGCCGTGGGGCGGCGGCGCCGGCGGTTGTTGTTGCCGGTGCCGGTGTTGTCGGCGCCGCCGACACCGAATGCCTATCTGGCGACGCCGGTGATCGATCGCGACTGCCTCGAGGCCGTCTGCGCGGCGTTTCTCGAGCATATCGCGGCCGACGCGGCGCTGCCGAAGATCGTCGCCCTCGACGCCATGGGCAGCGATGGCGCGACCTTCGCCGCGCTCGCCCGCGCCGTCGCCGCCCGCAACGGCGCCCTGCACGTATTCACCCGTTCGCAGCGGCCGATCCTCGCCTCCGGCCTCGACGGCAAGGCCTATCTGGAACGGGCCATGTCGGCCTCCAGCCGCAAGAAGCTACGCCAGCACCGCCGCCGCCTTGGCGAAAAAGGCGCGCTGGCATCGACCGTCGTGTCCGCGCCGGATGAGGTGCGTGACGCCTTCGAGCACTTCCTCGCCCTCGAGGCCGCGGGCTGGAAGGGCCGCCAAGGCACCGCGCTCGCAAGCGATGCCGCCGACGCCGCCTTTGCCCGCGCCACGATCGCGGCGCTGGCCGCGCGCGGCGACGCGGCGATCCACAGCCTCACGCTCGACGGCAGACCGGTCAGCATGCAGGTCGTGCTGCGCGCGGGCCGCACCGCCTTCACCTGGAAGACCGCCTACGACGAGGCGCTGCACGACGTCTCGCCGGGCACTTTGTTGTTCGAGGACTACACGACGCGCCTGCTCGCCGATCGCGACATCGACCGCGTCGATTCCTGCTCCTTCGACGACACCGGCTATATGGCAGCATGGCAGGAGCGCGCCGATCTCGCGCGGCTCTGGCTCGACGCAAGGCGCGGCGGATCGGCGATGTTTTCGCTTCTGGTGCGGCTCGAGGCGGCCCGGCTCGCGGTGCGCGCGCAGGCCAAGAGCTTCTATCGCCGTCATCTGCGGCGGAAAGGACGTTGATTAACCACGGCGGGCGCGATGGCGCCGTCGTTAACGACAGTGGGCCGGTTAAACACGACACACTGAATTGCTGGTGAACATATCGAACCCGTACTAGCTATCGATCAGGCGCGATGCACAGAGATCCTGCGATGCAAAACACAGATGTCGTCATTGTCGGCGGTGGTTTGGCCGGCTCCCTCGCAGCGGCGATGCTCGGTCGCGCCGGCATCGACACGATCCTCGTCGATCCGCACACGGTCTATCCGCCGGATTTCCGCTGCGAGAAGCTCGACGGCACGCAGGTCGCGGTGCTCGGGAAGACCGGCCTCGCCGACGACATCCTGCGTCACACCACGCCCGACCGCGAGACCTGGGTCGCGCGCTTCGGCCGTCTGATCGAGAAGCGGCCCGGCGACCAGCAGGGCATCTATTATGCGCCGCTGGTCAACAGCGTGCGCGCGCTGATCCCGGCGAACGTCAGGACGATCGCCGCGAAGGCGACCGCGCTCGCCACGAGCGAGGACCGCCAGCGGGTCACGCTTTCGACCGGCGAGGAGATCGACGCGCGCCTGATCGTGCTGGCGAACGGGCTCTCGGTGGCGCTGCGGGACAATCTCGGCCTCACCCGCGAGATGTTGAGCCCGTGCCATTCGATCAGCATCGGCTTCGATGCCGTGCCGGCCGGCCGCCAGGCTTTCGATTTCCCGGCGCTCACCTATTACGCCGAACGCACGAGCGATCGCGCCGCGCTGATCACCCTGTTCCCGATCGGCGCCACCATGCGCGCCAACCTGTTCGTCTACCGCGACATGAAGGACCCGTGGCTGCGCGCGATCCGCACGCAACCGCAGGAGACCTTGTACGCGCTCTGGCCCGGACTGCGTGCCATCATGGGCGAGTTCACCGTCGCCGGCCCCGTGCAGATCCGCCCGGTCGACCTCTATGTGACGCAGGGCCATCGCCAGAACGGCATCGTGCTCGTCGGCGACGCGTTCTCGACCTCCTGTCCCGCCGCCGGCACCGGTGCGCGGAAGGTGCTGTTCGATGTCGAACGGCTGTGCAACCTGCACATTCCGAACTGGCTGGGCACGCCGGCCATGAGCGCCGACAAGATCGCCGCCTTCTACGACGATCCGGTCAAGCGCGCCTCCGACGACTTCGCTCACGACAAGGCCTTCGCCCTGCGCGCCTTCTCCACGAGCGACGCACCGCTCTGGCGGGCGCGGCGCTGGGCCAAGTTCCTGGCGCAGTCCGCGGTCGGCACGCTGCGCCGCCTGGGAGTTGTCGCCGCTGCCGCGCCGCAGCCTGCCGCGACGCCGGCGCCGGTCGCGCTCGTCGCCACGGCCGACGTCACTTTAGTGCCGACCGCGGCTCCCGCCCCGCGGGTCGAGGAATCGTCCACGCAAACCGCCGCCTGACCGGCCTTATTCACCGCCGAAAGCGACCCAATGTCCCGGGCGATCTCCGCCAACCTGAACGCCCACGACGGGCTCGTGGGCGCCGCCGCGTCGGCGCCGCCGGCGCGTCACGTCGCGTCCGCCCCCGCGCCGATCGCCCTCTCCGTCCACCAGGACCTGGCGGAGATCGCCGACGACTGGCGCGCCTTCGCCGACACCGCCGACGGCACCGTCTTCCAGACCTACGAATGGCTCGACACCTGGCAGCGCCACGTCGGTATCCTCAGCGATGTCCGTCCGGCGGTCGTCATCGGCCGCGCGGCCGACGGCGCCATCCTGTTCCTGCTGCCGCTGGCGACGCGGCCGGCGGCCTTTACACGCGAGCTCGTCTTCCTCGGCACCGAACTGTGCGACTACAACGGGCCCTTGCTCGCGCCCGAATTCGCCGCCGCCGTGCCGGCGGGGCGCTTCGTAGCGCTATGGCAATCGATCCTCACCCAGTTGCGCGCGAATGCACGACTCGCCTTCGACGTCGTGCGCCTCGAGAAGCTGCCGGTGAAGATCGGCGCGCAGGACAACCCGCTGCTGTCGCTCGGCACCACGCCCAATCCGAGCGGCGCCTATGCGACGCCGCTCGCCGGCTCGTGGGAGGAGTTTTACGCCGCGAAGCGTTCGGGGGCGACGCGCAACCGCGACCGCGGCAAGCGCAAGAAGCTCGCCAGCCACGGCACCCTCGCCTTTGTCGAGCCGCACGACGACGCGGCGATCCTCGCCACGCTCGACATGCTGGTGGCGCAGAAGTCGCGCGCCTTCGCCCGCATGGGCGTCGCCAACATCTTTGCGCAGCCCGGCTGCCTGAATTTCTATCGCGCAATATTCACCGATGCGGCCGCGCGCCACCTGACGCATGTCAGCCGCCTCGATTGCGGCGGCGAGACCGTCGCCGTCAATCTCGGGCTCACCTTCCGCCGCCGCTACTATCATCTGCAGGCGAGCCGTGACGACGGCGAACTCGCGCGTTTCGGGCCGGGCACCGCGCACCTGCACGAACTTTTGGCGGCCGCCATCGCCCGCGGCTTCACGACCTACGATTTCACCATCGGCGACGAGCCCTACAAGCGCGAGTGGTGCGACGGAGTCACGCCGCTGTTCGATCACTACGCGGCGGCCAGCGCCCGCGGCCTCATGCTTTCCGCGCCGATCGCGGCCAAGGCGCGGCTCAAGCGCCTGATCAAGCAGACGCCGGCGTTGTGGGACGCGTTCCGCCGCCTGCGCAGCCTCGCCGGCCGCCTCACCCGGCACGGCGCGCCGGCGAAGGAACCGGTTGAAAACAACCGGGAACCTTGACACGGCGGCTTGGCGAATCCGCCATTCGATCCCGAGAATAGGCTGCCCGTCACCCGCGCCCGCTCGGGGTCGATCATGCGCCTTGTGCCATTCGCCGCTTTCGCTTGCGTTGTCGCCTTCTCTGCCCCGGCTTGCGCCTACACGGCGGCCGAGGCGAAGAACTGCATGAACGACGCCTTCAAGCTCTGCTCCGCGCAGATCCCGAACGTCGACAAGGTCGCGCAATGCATGCGCGAGAAGCGCAACCAGTTGGCGCCTGCCTGCGCCGAGGCGGTCGACCGTTTCTTCGCGACCGGCCCGACCAACGGCCGCGACAAACCCGTCGTCTACCGCAACTGACGCCGCCTATGCTTGCATGAAGCGATCGACCGCGCGCAGCAGCACCTGCGCGCCGCGCACGATGTCGGCGTCGCGCGTGTTCTCCGACACGTGATGGCTGCGGCCGCCGATGCTCGGCACGAACAGCATCGCCGAAGGGACATGCCGCGACAGCACCATGGCATCGTGGCCGGCGCCGCTCGGCAGCGCGACGTGCGAGGCGCCCAGTTCTCCCGCCGCCTCGCCGAGAAGGTCGATGAGCGAGGGCGCCATCGCCGCCGGCTTGATGTCGAGCATCGGTTCGACGGTGACCTCCACCCTGGCGCGGGTCGCGCAGCCTTCGGCACTCTCACGCACCAGCGGCTCCATCGCCTCCAGAACGTCAGGCGCCGTGTCGCGCACCTGCACCGTCACCTCGGCGCGGGACGGCACGACATTGGCCGCGCCCGGTTCGAACTTGATGCTGCCGATATTCCACACGGTGTCGGGCCCGCCGCGCGCCCTGATCCTGTCGCTGACTTCGACGCCGAAATGCAGCGCCGCCGCGCCGGCGTCGCGCCGCATGGTCATGGGCGTCGTCCCGGCGTGATTGGCCTCGCCGCGGAAAACGACCCGGAACGTCTTGATGCCGACAATGGCCGTCACGACGCCGATGTCGATCTTGCCCGCTTCGAGGCGCGGGCCCTGTTCGATATGCGCCTCGAAATAGGCGCGGTGACGCCGCGGGTCGATCCGCGGCGCGACCTTGCCGGACAGCCCGGCCGCCGCCATCGCCTCGCCCAGCGTCTGTCCGTCCTTGCTTTTGGCGGCAGCCATCGCGGCGCGCACATCCTCACCGCAGAACAGCGACGAGCCGACGAAACCGAGGAACGTGCCTTCTTCGTCCTGGAACGACACGACGTCGACGCCCATGCGCTTGCTGCCGCTCTCGGCGACGCAGCGGGCGATCTCGAGCGCGTAGACGACGCCGAGCGCCCCGTCGAGCCAGCCGCCGTACGGCACGGTGTCGGTGTGCGAGCCGACGAGCACTGCCTGCTCGACGCCCGGCATGCGGCCGTAGACATTGCCGATCTCGTCGATGCCGGCCTCGAGACCGATCTCTCGCAGCTTGTCGCGGGTCCAGCCGCGGGCCGCCATGTCGTCGCGGCTGAAGGCCGGACGGTGCACGCCGGTTTCGTATTGCCCGATTTTGGCCAGCGCGCGCAGGTCGGCCAGAAGACGTTCGGCATTGATCGGCATCGCACTTCCCACAGGTCGGAACAGGATCGGTGAGCCTCCCGAAGGCGGCTGCGACCGTCAAGACCGGCCTGGGGACGGAACGCCGGACTAGTGGGCGACCGTCAGGCGTCTAGCCCCGGCAAGCACCGCCTGCGCCTGCTCGCTCAGGGAATCGCCGTTCACGGCATGGCTCCGGTATTCGAACACGAAGAGCCGGATCGCCGACGACAGGTTGCTGTGCTGCCGCTCGGAATCGATGCTGCCGACAAGCTGCGACAGGTGAACGCCGAGCCTGTGCGCGATCGAACGCAGTTCGATCCAGAATGCGTCCTCGAGGCTGACGCTCGTCTTGTGTCCGCCCACCACCAGCGAGCGTTTGGTGACCTGCGAGCGCAGATGCCCATCGGCCCCGGGCGGCTCACGGGGGCCGTCGCTCCTGATCGGCGGATTGCGTCGATTGCTGCGTCTTGGATCTCTTATTGTCATCGGCCCCTCTCTCGCAAGGCCAACATGCTCGGTGGATCACTTCACTGCATTCGCACTTTCGACTTATGGTAGCAGCAATACTACCTAAGATCGCGCAAGAAAGAGTGGTAGCATATTAGTTGTATCGCACAATTGACAGGTACTCTTTTGACATTGTTCAAAGCCTCCCTTTGCACACGAACGAATGGGTCCCCTCGGCCCCGGGCCGCAAAAGTGGCATCCCGGAGGCATTTTTACTTTATGTTTAATGGCATACCGCTGCGCACGATCAGCCCCCGCCTGACGGGTTCCAGCCCCTGAGCGCGGCGCTGCGGCGAGCGACTTGCGTTTGATCAATACCGACCTTGCCCGTCTGCGCGACAAATCGCTGGTCGATACGTGCTCTTTTGCGCAACCTATAGACGCTACGGCATACACGCGGAGCGGGAATGGGCAAGAGCCGCAGGGCGAAGGCCGCGTCGGGCCGCACGGCCGGCGCGCGGGTCGGCCGTGTTGTCACGGCCGCCGCGCTGCGCGAGCGGCTCCGCCATGCCGAACGCATCCGGCAGGCGGTCGCCACCAGCGCGACCGAGCTGCTGCGCGTGCCGTCGCCGGCCCAGTCGATCCCCAACGTGCTGCAACGCATCGGCACAGCGGCCGAGGTCAGCCGCGCCGAGATCTATGAGAATGTCGCCCGGAGCGACGGACGCCTCGCCCCGAGCCTGCGCTATGAATGGCACGCACCGGGCGTCGCGCCGGCGCGCCGCTTCCAATGGCGTCCGGGCGAGGAAGCCTCGGTCTGGGATCGCGACCGGCTGGTCCCCTTCCTCGCGCGCGGCGAAGCGAAGGCGGTGCTGACACGCACCGCGCCGCAGCCGCTGCGCGGTTTGCTCGAGCGCGCCGGCGCCAAATCCGCGCTCATCGTGCCGGTGTTCGTCGACGGACAATGGTGGGGCCAGATCGGCTTCGAGGATTGCCGGCGCGCACGCAAATGGTCGGCCGCCGAGGCGGATACGCTGAAGACGGTGGCCGAGATGATCGGCGCGGCGCTCGGTCATGCGCGCCATCTCGGCGAGCTTTCCGACGCCAACCGCGTGGTCGAGAACAGCCCGGTCGTGGTGTTCCGGGTGGGGGCGGCCCCGCCCTATCCGCTGCTCTACGTGTCGCACAATGTCGACCGCTTCGGTTACGACGCCGCGGACCTGCGCGCCGATCCGACGCGCTACCTCGAGCTGTTTCATCCGGGCCAGCGCGCGCAGCTCCTTGCCGACGTGCGCCGCATCGCCTCCGGCCAGGCCGAGGAGCTCGATCACGACTGGCGGCTCAGCGTCGGCGGGAAGCGCTATGCCTGGGTGACCATTCATGCCCGGGCGCTCTACGACGAGAAGCACAAGGTCGCCGAGGTCGAGGGCATCCTCATCGACATCGACGAACGCAAGACCGCTCAGGAAGAACTTGCCCGCTACTCGCTGACCGACCCGGTGACCGGCCTTCCCAATCGCACCGCCTTCGTCGAGGAGCTCAGGCGCGCGATCGCGCTGGCGCGTCAGGGCGGCCCCGGTTTCGCCATCCATTACATCGACCTCGACCGCTTCAAGGACATCAACGACGTCCTCGGCCACGACAAGGGCGATGAACTGCTCAAGGCGGTGGCCGAGCGGCTCGTCGCCAAGCGCCGCACCGGCGCCGACCTCGTCTCCCGCTTCGGCGGCGACGAATTCGCCATCCTGCAGACGTCGGTGCGCGACCACTCCGACGCCGGCGCTTTCGCGCGGCGCATCCTGAGCGCCGTCGCCGAGCCGTTCGACATCGGCACCGAAATCCACGTCACCGCCAGCGTCGGCATTTCCGTCTACTCGCCGAGCCTGGCGAGCGCCGAGGACATGCTCAAACAGGTCGACGTCGCCCTCTATCGCGCCAAGGATTCGGGCCGCAACCAGTGCCATTTCCATTCCGACGAGCTCGACGCCGCGACCGTCGAACGCGTCACCCTCGGCGGCGAGCTGCGGCGCGCGGTCGAGCGCGGCGAACTGGCGCTCGAATACCAGCCGCAGGTCGAGGTCGAGACCGGCCGTGTCGTCGGTTTCGAGGCGCTCGCCCGCTGGCATCATCCGACGCGCGGGCTGCTGCCGCCGTCGCGCTTCATCCCCATCGCCGAGAGGAACGGCACCATCATCGATATCGGCCACTGGGCGATCGACGCCGTCTGCCGTCAGATCGTGGCCTGGCGCAACGACGGCATCCGTCCGCCGCCGGTTTCGATCAACGTGTCGGCGGAGCAGCTCAAATCCCCGGCCTTCGCCGAGGATCTGGTGGCGCGGCTGTCGAAATGGCAGGTCGAGCCGCAGGCGATCGAGCTCGAGCTCACCGAATCCGTGCTGATGGAAACGACGCGCGAGCACGGCGCCGTCATCGAAGACCTGCGCAAGCGCGGCGTCGCCCTCTCGATCGACGATTTCGGAACCGGCTATTCCTCGCTCGCCTATCTGCGCGCCTACCATGTCAATCACATCAAGATCGCGCAGGCCTTCATCGAGGACATTCGCGCCGAGTCCGGCGACATCGCCATCGTGCGCGCCGCCGTCAGCCTCGGCCGCGAGCTCGGCATCGCGGTGATCGCCGAGGGCGTGGAGAACGACGCCCAGCTTGCGCTGGTGACGCAGTCCGGCTGCCGCTACGTGCAGGGCTTCCTCTACAGCCTGCCGCTCGGCCCGGCCGAGGCGGCCGCGCTCATGCACCGCGGCACGCTGTCGCCGCGCGCGCCGCTGCTGCTGCCGAAGGCCGTGCCGTGAGAGCGCCGAGCCGGCACGAACCGGCCATTGCGCTGTCGCCGGCGAACCGGTTTGCCGCGGCGCTGGTCGTGCTCGTCTCGCTGCTGATGCCGCCCGGCCTGTACGGCACCATCGCCTTCACCAATATCAGCTCGGACATGGACGCGGACGCGCGCGTCGCCGCCGAAACCGTGCAGCATCTGATCCGCACCTCGTCCGGCCGCTGGCAGGACAACACGAACGCGCTCGATGCCATTGCCGCCGGCTGGTACCATTTCGACGAACCGGTGGGCTTCGAGCGGCTGCGCATCGCCGACCGCGACGGCCGCACGCTCACGGCCATCGGCGCGACCCCGGTCTGGCCGCGCACCGTGCGCGCCGCGCCGCTGACCGAGCGCGGCGAGCCCGCGGGCAAGGTCGAGATCGAACGCTCGCTGCGCCCGGCGATCCTGGTCACGGCGCTGCTCGCGGTGTTCGGATTGGGCCTTGCCGCCGTCTCCTTCATCACCTTCCACCTCGTACCGCTGCGCACGCTGCGGCAGCAGAACGCCGTCCTGCGCCAGCGCGAGGCCCAGCTCGGCTTTGCCGAGACGACCTTGCGGGCGGCGACCGAGGGCTCGCTCGACGCCATCCTGATCGTCGACGAAGAAGGCCGCATCGTCAGCTACAC
>Ga0182749_1003433_pt1 | contig 10828 bp, 9 predicted proteins | sample eDN3rd37CKraftMG_FD_128875 | JGI IMG/M metagenome (GOLD analysis project Ga0182749, IMG submission 128875) | Enriched Miracle-Growth compost microbial communities from Emeryville, California, USA - eDNA 3rd pass 37_C Kraft MG (version 2) (version 2) ...
AACAAGTTCTATGTGCTCGACCTCAGCCCGCAACGCTCGTTCATCCGCTGGGCGATCGACCAGGGCCATACGGTCTTCGTGATTTCCTGGGTGAACCCCGACGAGCGGCATGCGATCTACGGCTGGGAGGAATATGTAAGCCAGGGGATCGAATTCGCGCTCGATACGATCGCCGGACAGACGGGCGAGAAGCAGGTGAACGCTATCGGATACTGCGTGGGCGGCACCCTGCTGGCCGCGACGCTCGCGCTCATGGCCCAGGAGGGAGCCGATCGTATCGTCTCCGCAACCTTCTTCGCCAGCCAGGTGGACTTCACCTTTGCCGGCGATCTGAAGGTCTTCGTGGACGAGGAACAGATCGCAGCCCTGGAAAAGGCGATGAAGGAGCAGGGCTTCCTGGAGGGGAACCGCATGGCGAGCGCGTTCAACCTGCTGCGCGCACGCGACCTCGTCTGGCCCTATGTCGTGAACAATTATCTGCGCGGGCGCGAGCCGCTTCCCTTCGATCTGCTCTATTGGAACGCGGACTCGACCCGGCTGACGGCCGCCAACCACTCCTATTACCTGCGCAATTGCTACCTGGAAAACAATCTGGCGAAGGGGCTTGCGACGCTGCGCGGGCGGAAGCTTTCGCTCTCGGACGTCAAGATCCCGGTCTACAACCTCGCCGCTTTGGAAGACCACATCGCGCCGGCCAAATCCGTCCTTTTCGGCAGTCGGCTGTTCGGCGGCCCGGTGGAATTCGTGCTTGCGGGTTCCGGTCATATCGCCGGTGTGGTCAATCCTCCGGACCTGCGCAAATACCGGCATTGGACCGGCAATGGGCTGGCCGAGGACATCGAGACATGGGTGAGCAGGGCTGAGGAGCATCCCGGCTCCTGGTGGCCGCATTGGCAGGCCTGGATCGAAGGATTTTCGGGAGAACGCGTGAAGGCGCGCAAACTCAGCCCGCGAAAAAAGTGGCTCGGTGATGCGCCCGGCGAATATGTAAAAGTAAGCCTATAATGCGTTTGCAACAGGCTGGAACATCATTTGAACAAGACCAGCCGCCGACCGCTTGCCCGGATCGACCTTAACTATATTGCTAGCACGAGATAATTTCGCTACCACTGACGTGCTTTCTGCTTCGAGGGGAAGCCTGAGAGACATGTGAGGGGGGAATTTTCCCCAAATTACCGGGAAGGAAGGCTGTTGGCTGCCAGTGAGCCGGCGTCTGCCGAAAACGCAACCCGCGAACATTCAAGCGCGCGCAATCTTTTGGGCGTTGTTTTCGCTTGCATCCTGGCCGCGTCCTGCTCCGCCTCCGATTCAGATGCACAGCTGAGCTTGGCTCCCCTCGCCTCTCCGGCCACTTCCGCGCCTGAAAGCACCGGTCCCGAATCGGTAGCGTTGCGTAAGGAACAGACGCCGCAGCCCGAGGCTCGCCCGCAGCGGGATCCGCAGGCCGCGCAACCGGTGGCGGCGGCCGAAACCGTAGCCCGGCAGGCCGCCTCCGCGGCTCCGACGGAGCAAAAGAACCAGGCTGCAGCCGCCGATCGAAGCGAAGCACAAGACGCGCAGCCCGCTCAAACCGCCGGCGCCGTCGCTGAAACGGTATCCGAGCCCAGGAAGCGCGGCTTCCTCGCCGGGCTCTTTTCCGCAACGCCGGCGACGGCCGCCGTAAAGCAGGCGCCGGCCCCGGCGGCAGCCGCAAAAGCTACCGAGGATAACTCGGCCGGCGAGACAAGTGAAGTTCAGGCTTCAGTGGCCCCGGCCGCTCCGGCGGAAGCGAAAGCAGCGACAGCCCAGCCTGAAGCCACGCAAGGACAGGACGCAACGCAGGTCATCGCAGAAGCGGCATCGACCGCCGAGAAGCCTGTCGCCGCGCAAAAGCGTGGCTTCCTGTCTGCGTTCTTCTCCTCTTCCGCGGCCACGCCGCAGGTGCCGTTCCCGGACGAAAAGGCGCAACTCGACAAGGGCGCTGTCGCGGCGGCACAGCCGAAGGCCGAGCCTGAAAGGGCACCCGCCAAGGAGGAGCCTTCCAAGCCGGTCATTTCCCTTGCATCGACATCGCCGGCCCAGGCATCGATGTACAGCATGGACACGTTGCCGGGCGTGCGGCCGGGCGATCAGCTCTTCGAGATCCGGCTGGGTTCCCTCAATGATGATGGTGACGTCGACGTCTACGAGCAGGAAGAGGGCTATTACCAGGTTGCTTCGGCGGCGGGGCTGGCGCGCCTGGCTCCCAACGGCCTGCTCAAGCAGCGTGAAAGCGTTGATGTCTCATGCTTCAAACCGAAGCTGGTTTATATGCTCAAGTCGATCGAGCGCCATTTCGGCAAGCGGATCGTCGTGACTTCCGGCTATCGCAGCCCGGCGCACAACCGTCGCGTCCGCGGCGCGCCGAAGTCGCAGCACATGAATTGCGCCGCCGCCGACATCGTGGTCGAGGGCGTCAGCAAGTGGGAACTCGCCCGATTCGCACGCTCAATTCCAAATCGCGGCGGGGTCGGCACCTATTGCCACAATGCCGTGCATGTGGATGTGGGACCTGAGCGCGACTGGAACTGGCGCTGCGGCCGGCGAGGCTAGGCGATACCGCCGGGTCCATTCCGGGTCTGACGCGGCCGTTGTGGTTTGATGGGACTTTGTGCAGTCCACGGCACTGTTTCAAAAAATTCTTCGCCATCTGCGCTCCGACAGGGTTGCCGGAACAGAGGAAGCTCACTATAACCCGCCTCGTCTTGAGCGCGCCCATCGTCTAGCGGTCTAGGACGCCGCCCTTTCACGGCGGAAACAGGGGTTCGATTCCCCTTGGGCGTACCAAGTTTCAGGATTCAGCATTCCCCTCGAAGGTCGATATGCGCCGCTGCAAAATGCGCAGGTTTCGGCGACGCGATCTGGTGAGACGATCGGCTCCCAAAGGGCTGCCGGACGTAAAGGATACTCGTCGAAGCCGGTCAGTTCTGGCGCAGGCTTGAGACTTGATCCGGCCCGATCGTCAAGGCCGGAGCCGATCGAGCGATGCCCCTCAGCCGACGAGTTCTATGAAATCGACCACGATCGCCGAAACCACTCCAGCGCTCGTCACGAGCACACCGCCTAGGAAAAGGCGGTGCGCCGAATCGTACACGCGGCGCTTCAAGGAATCGTGCCGAAGCAATTTCTTAAGCGCCAGCACCTGGAGCACGATCCCCGCCATGAGCAGAAGCAGCGTCGGCAGATCCGGCAATTGCCAGGGGATCGGATTATGTGCCCACTGCGTCACGAACGTAAGTGAGAATGAAAGCAGTATTCCGACAACAGTGAGAGTGCCGTTTCGGAACAATATTTCCACCAATGGCTCATCTTCCTGATTCACGGGCGCCCCTCCTGGACCAGAGAGAGTAGAGATTCACGAGCGCTTTGTAAGCCAAGCAAGAGCAGGTAAAAAGGTAGGCGATATTGCCTTGCGCCTATTGCTTTACAGTCCTTGCGACCAGCCTTGCTATTGCAGGCCCGAAAAGGAGCACGAAGAGGAAGCGCGCCATCTGCATCGCCATGATGAGGGAAACGTTCACGTCCTTGGAAGCAGCGGCGATAATGGCGACCGAGTCCATGCCGCCGGGGCTGGTGGCAAGGTAGGCGCTGAGCAGGTCGATATTCAACGATTCGTTGAGCAGCAGCGCGAGCCCGCCGCAGAAGGCCATCAGCGCCAGGATCGAACCGACCACCTGCGGCAATGCGCGCAGCGCATGCCGGATGATGGCCCGGGTGAAGTTGAGACCGATCGTCCAGCCGATAAAGGCGTAGCTTGCCACGAGAAGCCACGGGGGGAGCTGGAACTGAACCCCGGCCCTGAGGTGCAGCGCCACGCCCAGCATCATCGTGCCCATAAAGAATGGCGACGGCAGACGAAGGATCCATCCTGACGTGGCTCCCACCGCGATGACAAGCAGCGTGATGGGGAATGCCGGCCAGTCAAGCGCCGGAAACCACGAAACATGGTCCGGCACGCCTTCCGCACTTGCCCCTATTGCGCTTGCGATCAGGGCCGCGGCGAGCGCAACCATCATCACGCGCAGATACTGCATGAAGGCTACGAGTCTCTCGTCCGCCCCGAAGGCAGCGGCCATCAGCACCATCGCGGTCGCCGCACCGGGTGACGATCCCCACACGGCGGTGCTGCCGGGCAGGATTCCCCAGCGGCTGATCAGCCAGCCGAGGAAGCTCGACGCCAGGACGGTGGAAATCACGACAGTCAGAACAAGCGGCCAGTCGGCTGCAAGGGCCGCCAGGATCGCCGGCTCGATGGCCATCGCAATGAGGATCCCGATGACGCCCTGCGCGACCCCGAACAGCTGCCAGGGCACTCTTATGTTGGCGCCGTGCATCCCAAGGATAGCGCCTGCAAACATAGGTCCAAGCAAGGTTGCGGCAGGAAGCCGTAACAGTTCGAAAAGACTTGCCAGCACGATCGAGCATATCAGCAGCAGCAGCCATTGGAGGGCTGCCGGCGCCTTTTCAAGTCTTTCCGGCCTTTGCTGCGCTGCGGGAGAATCCATGTTCCGGTCATAGACGCCCAGGCTTAAAAGGCAAGGTTGCCTTGCCGGCGCCGATCATGTTTCTGCCGTCACCCAATCGCCAAGAGCCCAAAATTGAACAACCCGCCGCATATGCGGCGGGTTGTCGCGGCAAACGGAGACGTTACGCCTATTGCGCGGTGTTGGTGTCCGTTCCCGTACCTGTCTGCTGATTGATAGCCTCGGTGACGGTCGCAGTCGGGCTGTCCTGGCAGAAGCTCATGACGCTTTCGAGGGGTATCTCATGGATCCCCATACTGCTCAGGTCGCCGCTGGCGGATGTACCAGCGGTGGTCGTGGCATCCGTTTCCTGGGCTGCCCCTGGCGTCGTGGTTGAGGCAGTGGTGTCACCAGCGCCTGGAGTGGCGCCTGGAGTCGTTGTGCCGCCCGCACCGGTATCTGCCTGGGCCGTATCATTGGCGCCGGGCGTGCTGCCTGGCGTCGTCGTGCCTGCCGCACCGGTATCTGCCTGGGCCGTGGTGTCATTGGCGCCCGGCGTGGCACCCGTCGTGGTATCCGCGCTCGCCGAGCTTCCCGTTTCTGCCTGGGCAGCCTGGAAGCCTGCAATAAAGTAAAGGGCCCGCTCCTGCTGGTCCGACTCGAGCGCCGCAAACTGGTCGCAGGTCATATCGGTCGCCGACGCCGTTCCGGTCGTCGCAGCACCGGTGGTGGTGCTGGTCTGTGCCGAGGCCACGCCGATGGCTGCAGCTGTCAACGTCAGGACGCCGACGGAACTCAAAAGAAGCCTTTTCATAACTTAACTCTCCCGATCAGTTCGTGATGTGCTTTTGGACGCACGGCCATCGAACCTCGAAATTTTCCGGGTGTTCCCCTTCCAGGAGGGATTTGTCTTCACAATCGCAAGAAGAAGGAAAGAATGGGAGAGAGCGTGTCAGAGATCGAGCCGGCCCTGGCCCCAATCCATCTCGTCGAGAATCTCGGCCGCAAGCGCCCGGGAGATGCGGATTTTCCGTTCAAGGGCGGTGCGGTCCAGGCGCTCCACGATCCGTTGAGCGGCCGAGAGCGAGCGTTCCATGCGCCGCAGGATGAACTGCACGACATGCGGCTCCACGCTCACCTGACGGTCCGCGAAGAGCTTTGTAATGACTCCCGTGAGCAGCATCTCGTCCGGCTCCTTGATCTCCACGGCAGCGGCGGCGCGGAGCCTTGAAAGCAGATCCGGGAGCTTCACTCCCCAGGCCGACGGCAGGTGGCGGGCGGTGAGGAGCAGGTGCGTGTGGCTGCTGCGGACCGTGTTGATGAGGTGGAACAGGCCCGTCTCATCGAGAAGCGGGCTATCGGCATCGTCGACGAGGACGGGGCCGTGCTCGGCGGCCGCCATCGCCTCTGCCTCAACGGCAGTGGCCGCGACGGGAAACGCGCCCGAGTGATCGCACCACATATCAGCGATATGGGTTTTGCCGGATCCTGCGGGGCCTGCGAGCACCACCACCGGGGCGGGCCAATCCGGCCAGCTCTCTATCAGCCCGACTGCAAGCTCGTTTGCTGGCGTGACCACCAGATCATCCCGCGAATGCCCTTCCGCATGGGCAAGATCGAGCGGCAATTGCCGCGGCGACAGGCCCCGCGCCATTAACGGTCACGAGCCTTCTGCCCGGAAGAAAGCGCCTTGTGGCCGTTGTACATGGGCGAGGCGAGGTAACGCGAAAGCGCAAAGCGGACCAGCACGGCCACGGCGGCCGACGCCGGAACGGCAACCAACAAGCCGACGAAGCCGAGGAGATAGCCGAAGGCGTAAAGGGCGAACATCAGCCACACGGGATGCAAGCCGACACTGCGGCCGACGAGCTTCGGCTGGAGGATGTTGCCTTCCACGAACTGCCCCGCGAAAAAAATCGCCGCCACGGCCACGACCCAGTACCATTCCGGCCAGAACTGAACGAGCGCGACCCCGATGGAAAGCGCGAGCCCGACAAGGGAGCCCACAAAGGGGATGAAGCTGATCAATCCCGCGAAGAGGCCGATGAGCAGACCGAAGTTGAGGCCGACCAGCGTCAGCCCGATGGCATAGAAGCAGCCCAGGATCAGGCAGATGGTCCCCTGCCCGCGCACGAAACCGGCCGTGGCGATGTTAATGTCGCGCGCGATCTGGCGGACCGTCTCCACATGTTCGCGCGGCACCCAGCTGTCGACCTTGGAGACCATACGGTCCCAATCGAGCAGCATATAGAAGGCCACCACGGGGGTGACGACGAAAAGGCTCGCCAGGTTGATAAGCGCCACGCCCGAGCTCCAGACCGACGTGAACAGCGTGGCCACGAAGCCCGCCCCCTGGGTGAGGAGCGTGCTCAGCCCCTCCTGCAGCGACTGGGGATCGACGCCGATCCTCTCCTCGAACCAGCCCGGGTCGATATTGGTGATGAGAGCCTGCAGCCGGGTAAGATATTCCGGCAGACGCGATATGAAATCGGTCAGCTGGTTCCCGAGCACGGGTATGATCACCATCAGCGCGATGACGAGCAGGACGATGAAGGCGCAGAGAATGAAAATCGAAGCGGCCAGTCTTGAAAGGCCCAGTCTCTCCAGCCGGTCGGCAATCGGGTCGAGGAAGTAGGCGAGCACCATGCCCGCAAGAAAAGGCAGCAGGATGGAACTGAAGATATAAAGAAAGAGAATCAGGATGATGGCTGCGACTAGCCAGAACGTGACCTGCCGGACGAGCGCCCTGCGCGGCGCCGCCTCGCTATCCTGAGGTGCCGGTATCGACATAACCGCCCATATGCTTGACCCAGCCCACGAGATAGGCCGCGCCGGACGCCACGGTCAAGAGGCCCGAGAGATACACCAGGCCCGGATAGACCAGCCCCAGCGAGAAATCGAAGGTAAGCCCGGCGAGCACGAGGGCGGCGAGCAGCAACTGCACCAGCGTGTTGGCCTTGGAAATCAGGAGCGGCTTCATCGCCACCGGTTGGCCCATGATGGCCGAAAGGAGCACGCCTCCGACAATGAGCCCGTCGCGCGACACGGCTGCCACGACAAGCCAAAGCGGCAGGTTTCCCATGTATCCCAGCACGACGAAGACGCTGACGAGCAGCAGCTTGTCCGCCATCGGATCGAGATACGCGCCCAGTTCGCTCTTCTGATTGAATTGGCGGGCGATGAAGCCATCGACGCCGTCCGAAACGGCGGCGAAGGCGAAACCCGCGAAGGCCCACTCAACTTCACCGGCAAGCAGTGCGAAAATCACCCCGGGCACGAGCAGGAAGCGCAGCAGCGTGATGAGATTGGGAATGGTCACTCCGGCTCCTCTCTGTTGCCCTAATCTATTCTAGACGCGGCGCGCGTGCCGCATAAATGGCCGCGCTCGCCCGGCACCGCAAGAGCAACTTTCCGTCAAACACTGTGAGCCGGACAGCCACCTTCTTGCGATGCCCTGCCCTTCGTGCCAATAGCCGGGAACGACAAGCGCGATTGGAAGGCGCCATGAGCAAGAAAAAGAACGGCCTCAGCTATGCCGATGCGGGCGTGGACATCGACGCGGGCAACGCCCTCGTGGAAAAGATCAAGCCGCTGGTGCGCGCGACCCGCCGGCCCGGAGCCGATGGCGAGATCGGCGGATTTGGCGGTCTCTTCGACCTGAAGGCGGCCGGCTTTTCGGATCCGGTCCTGGTGGCCGCCAATGACGGGGTTGGAACCAAGCTCAAAGTGGCCATCGAAGCGGGCAAGCATGATACCGTAGGCATCGACCTGGTGGCCATGTGCGTGAACGACCTCGTGGTGCAGGGTGCCGAACCGCTGTTCTTCCTTGACTATTTCGCGACCGGAAAGCTCGATCCCGACCAGGGCGCGTCGATCATTGCGGGCATCGCCGAGGGATGCCGCCAGGCAGGCTGCGCCCTGATCGGCGGCGAGACCGCCGAGATGCCGGGCATGTACCGCGACGGGGACTATGATCTGGCGGGATTCGCCGTCGGCGCGGCCGAGCGCGGCCGCCTCCTGCCGACCAACGACATTGTTGAAGGGGACGTGATCCTGGGCCTTGCATCCTCTGGCGTTCACTCCAACGGCTTTTCGCTCGTGCGCAAGATCGTCGAGAGGAGCGGGCTCGACTGGAGCGATCCGGCTCCCTTCGACGGCCAGCGCTCCCTGGCCGAGGCGCTGCTCACGCCCACCCGCATCTATGTGAAGCCTATTCTTTCCGCCATTTCAGGCACGCATGGCATCAAGGCGCTGGCGCATATCACCGGCGGGGGCTTTCCTGACAACATCCCGCGCGTGCTTCCGCCTGCCTACGCTGCCGAGATCAACCTTGACGCAGTGGACGTCCCTCAGGTCTTCTCCTGGCTTGCCGAGCAGGGCGGCGTGGCCGCGGAGGAAATGCTGCGCACCTTCAACTGTGGAATCGGCATGATCGCGGTCGTTGCCGCCGGCCAGGCGGCGCAGGTGGCGGCCGTTTTGCAGAAAGAAGGGGAACAGGTCGAAATCCTGGGAAGCATCGTGCCGCGACGGGACAAGGGCGTGATCTACCAGGGAGCACTGGCGCTATGAAGGCGAGGAAGAAGACCGCGATCCTCATCTCCGGCCGGGGCTCCAATATGACGGCCCTCATCCGCGCCGCCGCCGAAGCGGATTTTCCGGCGGAGATCGCCTGTATCTTGAGCGATAAGGCGGATGCCCTGGGGCTCGCAGCCGCGACGGCGGCCGGCATACCGGCGCTCGCCGTGCCGCGTGGCGATTTTCCCGACAAGGCGGCGCACGAGCAAGCGATCGAAGAGGCCCTCGCCGAGCACGGAACGGAACTGATCTGCCTGGCAGGCTTCATGCGCATGCTCAGCGCCGACTTCGTCAAGCGTTGGGAGGGTCGGATGATCAACATCCACCCTTCCCTCCTCCCGCTCTTCAAGGGCCTCGACACGCATCGGAAGGCCTTGGATGCCGGCATGCGGATTCACGGCTGCACGGTGCATTTCGTGACGCATGAAATGGATTCCGGTCCCGTCATCGCGCAGGCGGCCGCTCCGGTTCTGCCTGCGGACACCGAAGAGAGCCTGGCGGAGCGGGTGTTGAAGGTGGAGCACCGCCTCTATCCGCTGGCCCTTTCGCTCGTTGCCTCCGGCCGGGCGCGAATGGAAGGAGGCAAGACAATTTTCGCCTCCACCGCGGATATTGGCTGGGGCGCTCAGGCAAGCCTCATGGTTCCTTCATCCGTGGAGCAGGCCGCGGACCTTGAAGATCTCGCCCGGCTCACGCCGTAGCGGTATCGCCACCACTCCTCCTCGCCATCCCAAGCGGGCGGTGATCCAGCACGACCAAGCGCGCTCATGGAGCTGAGCCGCGCGAAAAAGAACTCTCATTAGAATCTGAGGGTTGCGCGCGACACTTGCCTCACCATATTGGGATGATCACATCATTTCATTCCGATGAGAGGTCCGCGCGCGCATGCCCCATGAGACACCGCTGATTGCCACCATTGTCGCGGGTCTCGGGCTGGCATTTATCTTCGGGGCGATTGCCAATCGGTTTCGCATCCCTCCGCTGGCCGGTTATCTGCTGGCAGGCGTCCTCGTAGGCCCCCATACCCCCGGTTTTGTCGCCGACCAGCATCTGGCGCTTGAGCTTGCCGAGATCGGGGTGATCCTGCTCATGTTCGGCGTCGGGCTCCACTTCTCGGTCAAGGATCTCCTCTCGGTCCGCGCCATTGCCGTGCCGGGCGCGGTGGTGCAGATCGGCTTTGCGACCGTGCTTGGGCTGGGCCTCGCCTTGCTGCTCGGCTGGACACCGGGCGCCGGCCTCGTTTTCGGGCTTGCGCTTTCGGTGGCGAGCACGGTGGTACTGCTTCGGGCGCTGCAGGAGCGGCGCTTGATCGATACCGAGCGAGGGCGCATCGCCGTCGGATGGCTCATCGTCGAGGACCTCGCGATGGTGCTGGCCCTCGTGCTGTTGCCCGCAATCGCCGGCTTGCTCGGAGGAACATCCCAGTCGACGGCGATAAGCGCCGGCTTTCTCGCCCAGTATGATGTGGGCCTATGGGGTGTGCTTGCCGTCACGCTCGCCAAGGTGGTCGCCTTCGTGCTCTTCATGCTCATCATCGGGCGCCGCGTCATCCCCTGGATCCTGCATTACGTCGCCCATACCGGCTCGCGCGAGCTCTTCCGGCTTGCCGTGCTCGCCCTGGCGCTGGGCGTAGCGTTCGGCGCCGCCAAGCTGTTCGGGGTCTCGCTCGCTCTCGGCGCGTTTTTCGCCGGCATGATCATGAGCGAATCCGAGTTGAGCCACCGCGCGGCGGAAGAGTCATTGCCGCTCCGCGATGCCTTTTCGGTTCTCTT
>Ga0182749_1003435_pt1 | contig 10825 bp, 10 predicted proteins | sample eDN3rd37CKraftMG_FD_128875 | JGI IMG/M metagenome (GOLD analysis project Ga0182749, IMG submission 128875) | Enriched Miracle-Growth compost microbial communities from Emeryville, California, USA - eDNA 3rd pass 37_C Kraft MG (version 2) (version 2) ...
CCGGGCAGCCCGGCCAGGCCCTCGCGCCACAGCTTGAGATGGCTATCCTCGCGCGCCCGGACGGCGGCGTGGTCGCGCTTCTCCCAGGCGTCGAGCGCGGCGATGGAGCCGACCACGCCCTCCTTGCCCACCTTCATGCCGCGGCCGATGCCCCGGTTCTGCAGGAAGGCGGCACGCACCAGATCCTCGCGGCCGGCGACGATGCCGCCGGTCGGCCCGCCCAGGAACTTATGCGAGCTGTAGATGGCGATGTCCGCGCCCTTGGCCAGGAAGCCGGTCAGGTCATATTCCGAGGCGGCGTCGACGATCACCGGCACGCCCTTGGCCCGGCAGATCGCGGCGAATTCCTCGAGCGGGATCTGGCCGTACTGCACGACATGGTGCGAGACCACGTAGAGCGCCGCGGCGGTGCGCTCGGTGATCGCACCCTCCAGCTGGTAGCCGGCGGCCGAGGTGGCGGTGCCGACCGGCACCACCCTGGCGCCGGCCAGCCGCACCGCCTGGTCGACCGGGGCGCCGTAGCTGACCATGTGGCCGACCTGCAGCAGCACCTCGGTCTTCGCCAGGCCCGCGGTGTCCGGCAGCCGCTCGATCGCCAGCAGGTCGTCGCCGGTCATGGCGCCGGCCACGGCCAGGCTGATCCCGGCGGAGGCCGAGGCGGTGACGAAGCCGGCCTCGGTCGCGCAGGACCTGGCGATCCGGGCGCTGGCCTTGCGCTGCAGGTCGGTGATCTCGACGAATTGGGGTAGCACCTCGGCTACGGCCTGCACCGCCTCCGGCACCACGATCGAGGCGCCCAGCGAGGTCATGGTGCCGGAGACGTTGATCACCGGGCGCAGGCCCAGGCGGCGGCGGATATCCTCGTTCGACTTCATGGCTGCACTTCCTCGGACGGGCTGGCGGAGGTGTTCACGTGCCATCCCTTCTTGTCGTGCCCGGGCTTGACCCGGGCATCCAGGGCGGCAAGAGCGGCTCTTGGTGGCCCCTGGATCGCCGGGTCAAGCCCGGCGATGACAAAGAGGGGGCAGAGGGTCGGGTCCATCGGCATCACCGCGCGAATTCGACGACGGCTTCGATCTCGACGGTGATCTGGCGCGGCAGCGACCCCATGCCGACGGCGGAGCGGGCATGGCGGCCGATCTGCGGCCCGAACAGCTCGACGAACAGGTCGGAGCAGCCGTTGATCACCTCCGGGTGATGCTCGAACTCCGGCACCGCGTTGACCATGCCGAGCAGCTTGACGATGCCGGTGACGCGGTTGAGGTCGCCCAGCGCCTCCTGCATCACCGCCAGCAGGTTGATGCCGGTCAGCCGGGCGTGGCGATAGGCCGTCTCGCGGTCGACCGTGGCGCCGACCTTGCCGCGATGCAGGGTGCCGTCGGCGTCCAGCGGCCCCTGCCCCGACAGGAACAGCAGCTGGCCGGAGACCCGGTGCGTCTCGAAATTCGCGACCGGCGGCGGCGCCTTGGGCAGCGTGATGCCGAGCGCGGCGAGGCGGTCGTAGACGTTGGGCATGGTCAATCCGTGGTCTTCGGTTGGTCGTTCAGTTCGGCGTCGCGGATGCAGGCGACGGAGCGGCCCGGCTCGCGCTCCGCCAGCGGCGGCACCGCCCGGGCGCAGGCCTCCACCGCCATCGGGCAGCGGGTGCGGAACACGCAGCCGGAGGGCGGCGCGATCGGGCTGGGGATGTCGCCCTTCAGGATGATGCGGTCGCGCTTCGCCCGCGGGTCCGGCACCGGGGCGGCCGACAGCAGCGCGCGGGTGTAGGGGTGCCGCGGCCGGTCGTAGACCAGGCGGGTCGGCCCCTTCTCCATGATCCGGCCGAGATACATCACCACGATCTCGTCGCAGAGATAGTCGACCACGGCGAGGTCGTGGGCGACGAACAGCAGGGTCAGGCCGAGGTCGCGCTGGATGTCCTGGATCAGGTTCAGCACCTGGGCCTGGACCGAGACGTCGAGGGCGGAGACTGGCTCGTCGGCGACGATGAAATCGGGCTCCACCGCCAGGGCCCGGGCGATGCCGATGCGCTGGCGTTGGCCGCCGGAGAATTCATGCGGGAAGCGGCGCTGGTGGTCGGCGTTGAGGCCGACGCGCTCCAGCAGCTCGCGGATCCGCTGGCTGCGGCGGCCCTTGGCCAAGCCATGCGTGTCCAGCGCCTCGCCGAGGATCTCGGCCACGCTCATGCGCGGGTTGAGGCTGGCATAGGGGTCCTGGAACACGATCTGCATCCGCCGGCGCCAGGGGCGGAACGCCTTCTCCGGCAGGGCCGTAACGTCGGTGCCGTCGAACAGCACGCGGCCGCCGGTCGGCTCGATCAGCCGCAGCACGGCGCGGCCGGTGGTGGTCTTGCCGGAGCCGGATTCGCCGACCAGGCCGACGATGCTGCCGCGCCGGATCGACAGGCTGACATTCTCGACCGCGCGGACGACGCGGCCGCCGCCGATCGGGAAATGCACCGACAGGTCCTGCACATCGAGCAGCGGCGTGGCGGGATCGGCCTGCGGCGCGGTGCGGAGGGCGGCGGCGGTCACAGCTGGTCGCTCCTCCGGCAGCGGGAGCGGTGGCCGGCCTGCACCGCCGCGAGGTCCGGCACCGCGGCCTCGCAGGCGGTCTCGGTCAGCGGGCAGCGCGGGGCGAAGGCGCAGCCGGGCGGCAGGGCCATGACGCTGGGCACCGTGCCGGGGATCGGCTGCAGCCGGGCATCGTCGTGCCGTCCGCCGGTGCGGGCGTTCGGGATGCAGGACAGGAGGCCGCGGGTGTAGGGGTGGCGCGGCCGGTCGAACAGGTCGAGCACCGGCGCCTCCTCCACCACCCGTCCGGCATACATCACGGCGACGCGGTGCGCGATCTCGGCCACCACGCCCATATTGTGGGTCACGAACAGGATCGACATGCCGATCTCGGCCTGCAGCCGGCGCAGCAGGTCCAGGATCTGGGCCTGGATGGTGACGTCCAGCGCCGTGGTCGGCTCGTCCGCGATCAGCACCGACGGGTTGCAGGACAGGGCCAGCGCGATCATCACCCGCTGGCGCATGCCGCCCGACATCTGATGCGGATAGTCGTTCAGCCGCGACGCCGCCGCCGGGATCTCCACCAGCTCCAGCATCTGCCGCGCCCGGGCCATCGCCGCGGCCCGGCCGGTGCCCTCATGCAGTTGCACCGCCTCGGCGATCTGGTCGCCGACGGTGAACAGCGGGTTCAGGCTGGTCATCGGCTCCTGGAAGATCATCGCGATCTCGGCGCCGCGCAGCCTGCGCAGCAGCGCTTGGGAGGCATGGGCCAAATCGTGCGTCGTGCCCTTGCGGTCGCGGAAGCGGATGGCGCCGCTCTCGATCCGCCCGGCCGGCTTGGGCAAGAGGCCCATGATCGACAGGCTGGTCACCGACTTGCCGGAGCCGCTCTCGCCGACGATCGCCAGCGTCTCGCCGCGCGCCAGGTCGAAGGTCACGCCGTCGACCGATTTGGCGACGCCGTCCCGGCTGTGGAACCAGGTCCGCAGATCCTCGACCGCGAGGACGATGTCGCGGGTACTGGCGCTCATGTATGGACCGTCGGGTCGAACAGCCGCGCCGCCTTGACCGATTTGGTACCGAGGATGGCGTGGCGCGGCGTGAACAGCTTGTCGAGCGTGGCGCTGTCGCCGGAGGAATCCGGCAGCGTCACCGAGGCGTCCTCCAGTCCGAAGACAGTGAAATCCGCTTCCGCCCCGACCTTCAGATTGCCCGTTTCCGGCAGCCCGACCACGGAGCGCGGACGGGTGCTGGCCGCGGCCACCACCTCGGCGAAGGGCATGCCGACGGCCAGCAGCTTCGACATGGTGGTCGCCATGTCCCAGACCGGGCCCTCGATCGACCGCAGATGCAGGTCGGTGGAGATCGAGAACGGGTTCAGCCCACGCTCGATCCCGGCCCGCGCCACCTTGAAGGAGAAGGAGGCGCCGCCATGCCCGACATCGAGCCGCACCCCAGCCTCCGCCACCTGCCTGGCGATGCCGAACAGCTCCTCGTCTTCGAGGATGTTGCCGCCGGGCTTGCCGTGGAAGCAGTGGGTCAGGACGTCGCCGGGGGTCAGCACCGCCAGCACCTCCTCCAACAGCGGCGGCGGCTCGCCGACATGGACCATCAGCGGCAGGCCCGAGATCTTGGCCACCTTCTTGGCGATCTTCACCGGGGTGATGCCCCAGGCGCCGGTCACGGTGCTGCAGGCCCGGCACTTGATGCCGCGGATGATGTCGCGGTTGGCCTCGATCACCTTCAGCGTGCGGGTGATGTCGATCGAGCGCTGGTCGATCAGCTCGCTGACCCGGTTGCAGGCGACCAGGCCGATCGAGCCGATGTTGAGGAAGGCGACCACCCGCTCCGCCGCCGGCTCGGCGATGAACTCGCGGAAGCCGACGAAATTGCCTTCGCCGGCCGAGCCAGCGTCGACGATGGTGGTGACGCCATGCGCCAGCCCGCCCTGGGACGGGCGGATCGAGATGTCGGTGCCGCCGTGATAGACATGGGCGTGCAGGTCGGCCCAGCCGGGCGACACCCAGCCGCCCCGGCCGTCGACGATCTCGGCCTCGGCGGGGGCGTCGATCCCCTGCCCCACCGCGGCCACACGGCCGTCGGCGATGAGGATGTCGATCGGGTGGTCATCCGGATAATCGGGGAAGCCGGCCGGGCGGGCCGAGCGGATGAGAACGGGGCGGGACATCACAGTTCCTTGCGCAGGCGGGGGTCGAGGATGTCGCGCAGGCCGTCGCCGACCATCTGCAGCGACACCACCGACAGCACGATGGCGAGGCCGGGGAAGACCATCATCCAGTCGGCCTGGCCCATAAATTGCTGGCCGGCATTGATCATGGTCCCCCAGGTGGGGATTTCGGGCGAGACGCCGACGCCGAGGAAGGACAGGCCGGCCTCGGCCAGGATGGCATAGGCGAAGATGAAGGTGCCCTGCACCAGGATCGGCGACCACAGGTTGCGCAGGACATAGGCGGTGACGATGCGCCAGGTCGAGACGCCGAGCGCCCGCGCCGCCTCGACGAAGGGCAGCTCGCGGATCACCAGGGTCGAGGCGCGGACGATGCGGGCCAGGCGCGGCGTGTAGACGATGCCGAGCGCGACGATGACGTTGACCAGCGACGGCCCCAGCGCCGCGACCAGCGAGATCGCCAGCAGGATGTCCGGGAAGGCCATCATCGCGTCGATCACCCGGGCCACCACCTTGTCGGCTGGGCGGAAGAAGCCGGCGACGAGGCCCAGCACGATGCCCAGCACCGAGGACAGGACGACCACGGCGAAGCCGACGAACAGCGACAGCCTTCCGCCATAGACCACGCGGGTGAAGACGTCGCGGCCGAAGTCGTCGGTGCCGAACCAGTGGGCGGCGCTGGGCGGCTTCAGCCGGTTGACGATCGACAGCTTCTGCGGCGCATAGGCGGTGATCCAGGGCGCCAGAGCGGCGGCCAGGACCAGCACCGCGAGGACCACCAGCCCGATCATCGCCGTCCTGCGGCGCAGCAGCAGGCGGGCGAGCTTCATGCGCTCGCCGGCGACGGAGACTGCGGCGGCCATCAGGTGCGCACCCTCGGGTCGACGAAGAGGTAGAGGAGATCGATGGCCAGGTTGATCAGGACGTAGAGCGCCGCGATCACCAGCAGCGCCCCCTGGATCACCGGGTAGTCGCGCCGCAGCACGCCGTTGACCACGAGGTTGCCGACGCCCGGCAGGCCGAACACCGTCTCGGTCACCACCGCGCCGGAGACCAGCAGCGCCGTGGTCAGGCCGATCACGGTCAGGATCGGGATCAGCGCGTTCTTCAGGGCGTGCTTCAGCACCACCCGACGCTCCGGCAGCCCCTTGGCCCGGGCGGTGCGGACATAGTCGTCGTTCAGCACGTCCAGCATGCTGGCGCGGGTGAAGCGGGTGATGAGGGCGGAGTTGACGAGGCCGAGCACGATCGCCGGCAACACCAGATGGCTCATCCGCTCGAGGAAGTCGGCACCCGGCCCGCCATAGCCCGCCACCGGGAACCAGCCGAGCCTGACGGCGAAGACCTGCATCAGGATCAGGCCCAGCCAGAAGCTGGGAATGCTGGCGGTGAACATCGACAGGGTCAGCGCCGTCTGGTCCAGCGCCGAGCCGCGCCAGACCGCCGAGGCGATGCCGACCGGCAGCGCGATGGCGACCGCGATCAGGATCGAGAGGATGGTCAGCATCAGCGTCGGCTCGGCCCGGTCGCCGATGGCGCTCAAGACCGGCTGGTTCAGGAAGATCGACCGGCCGAGGTCGCCGACCGCGATCTGGCCCAGCCAGGTGACGTATTGCACCGGCAGCGGCTGGTCGAGGCCGAGCTTGGCCCGCAGCTCGACCACGTCCTCCGGCCGCGCATCGGGCCCGAGCATCACCGCGGCGGGATCGCCCGGCGTCACCCGGATGATGACGAAGACGACCGTCGCCACGATGAACATCACCGCGACCATGCCGATCAGGCGATTGACGATGTAGGAGAGCATGGATTCAGCGCGCTCGGAGGAGCATGGAAGTCCTCTCCTGTCATTGCCGGGCTTGACCCGGCAATCCAGGGGCCACCAGGAACGGCTCTTGCCACCCTGGATGCCCGGGTCAAGCCCGGGCACGACATCGAAAGGAAAAGATCCGACACCGGAGCGTCCATCACTTCTCCACGTAGGCGTTCCAGAAGTAGGGCCACGGCGCCGGGGTAACGCCCTGCAGCGCCTTGGACTTGGCCGAAAGGGCGTTGAAGTCGCCGACCTTGATCAGCGGCACCTCGTCAGCCATCACCTGCTGCACGCCGGCCCAGAGCTTCACCCGCTCGTCCTGCGTCAGCGCCTGGTTGAAGGCGCCGACCGCCTTGTCCTTGGCCGGCGTGTCCCACCAGCCGGGCGAGCCCTTGGCCAGGGCGCCGATCAGCGCCGGCTCCGGCAGGAATGGGCTGTGGCTGATATAGATGTCCCACAGGGCCGGGTCGGTGCGGCGCTGGGTCAGCGTCGCCCAGTCGGTGACGTCGAGTTGGACCTGGAAGCCCGCGGCCTTCAGGTACTCCGCCGCGACCAGCGCCATCTTGTAGTGGAACTCGTATTGCCGGCTGGTCAGGATCCGGATCGGCTTCTGGCCGTCGTAGCCGGCCTCCTCCAGCAGCTTCTGCGCGCCTTCGGCATCGCCCTTGTTGTAGACCTCGGTGCCGACCTCGGTGCGCCACGGAAAGCCCTCCGGATACATGGCGCCGTCGAGGGCATAGAAGTCGGTGCTGCCGAAAGCGGCGGCCAGCATGTCCTCCTCGTTCAGCGCCAGCTGTACCGCCTTGCGCAGGCGGACGTCACTGAGCAGGCCCTGCTTGGTGTTCATGACGAAGACCGGCCAGCCGAAGGGCTTCAGGATGATCGGCTCCGACGCCCCGGCCTTGATCTTGTCATAGGCTTCGACCGGCAGGGAATCCGCGTAGTCGAACTGGCCGGCCACCGCGCCCTCGACCCGGGTGTTGGCGTTCGGCACCGGGGTGAAGCGGATCTCGTCGAGATACTGCTTGCGGGCGCCGCCATAGCCGTTGGGCTCGCCCTCGCGCGGCTTGTAGCCGTCGAAGCGGACCAGCTGGATGTACTGGTCGGGCACCCGCGCCTTCAGCATGTAGGGGCCGCTGCCGACGATGTCCTTCAGCTCCGGCGCGATCTTCTCCGACGGCAGGATCACCGCGGCGCTGTTGTTGAAGGCCAGCAGGGCCAGAAGCGGCGCGAAGGGCTGCTTCAGCGAGATCCGGATCGTAAAGGCATCGAGCTTCTCGATCTTGTCGATGGTGCCGGCGGCCAGCTTCCCGCGCGACGCCACCTCGGTCCAGCGCTTCAGCGAGGCGGCAACGTCGTCGGCGTCCAGCGCCGAGCCGTCGTGGAAGGTCAGGCCCTGGCGGATCTTGATGGTGTAGACGCGGCCGTCGGCGCTGATGTCCGGCATCGATTCGGCGATCAGCGGCGTGACGTTCCAGCTGGCGTCGAAGGTGTAGAGCGTCTCGAAAATGTGCTGGGTGATGATGCCGACCAGATCGGCGGTGCTGACCATCGGGTCGAGCGTCGGCGGCTCGCCGATCGTCGCCACGGTGATCGACCCGCCCTTGGCCGGGGCGGCCAAGGCCCCGGACGACACCGGCAGGATCGCGAGCGCGATCAAGCACAGAATTCGCAGCATTGACTCCCCCTGCTGTGTGCCTCTACTATTCCGTTATTAAGAAGTAGCATCTTCCGTTGCGGAATAGGCTAGAGCCAAGGCCGTCAGGCCGTCAACCCGTCCAATCCGGTTGATGGCGGAAATCCTGGCTGATTGACCGCGATGCGAGGCGAAGCCTAGCCTGAGGCAATGCGGGCTATACCACTCGGCCGGAGCAAGGGAGCTGGACAGGACGGATCATGGCGGAAGCAGCGACGACCAGGGCAGAGGGATCGGGTGAGCGGAGCCGCGTGAGCGGCATCGAGCGCTCGGTGCAGATCTTCGAACATCTGCTGGCCGTGGGGCGGCCCCTGACCGCCTATGACGTGTCGAAGGCCCTGCGCGCACCGATGTCGACGATCTATGGCGTCGTCGACTCGCTGCTGCGGCAGGAACTGCTGTCGCGCGACGGCGACGGCCTGCTGTGGTTCGGGCCGCGCCTCTACCACTACGGCCTGGCCTACGGCCGCAACCTGAACCTGCTGGAGACGGCCTCGCAGGAGATGCGGGAGCTGAGCCGCCTGCTCGGTGAGACGATCCAGATCTGCGGCCGCGACGACGGCCATATGGTGGTCCTGGCGATGGCGGAACCGCCGGGGCATTTCCGGGTGTCGTCCAAGGTCGGGACGCGGGTGCCGCTGAACTGGACCGCCTCCGGCCGGCTGTTGATCGGGCACCTGCCCTGGGCGGAGCGGATCGAGCTGATGCGCCGCACCGCCCAGCCCTCCCCCACCGGCATGGCTGAGACCGACCCGCAGGCGCTGTGCCGGGCGGCGGAGACGGCGCTGGCCGAGAAGCTGGCGATCCAGCTCAGCGAATCGGATTTCGCCGTCGCCTGCATCGCCGCCCCGATCTGCACCCCGAACGGCGACTGCGAGGCGACGATCAGCGTCGTCCTGCCCGAGCAGAAGGCCCGCGAGCGCGAACGCACCTACAGCGTCGCGGTCCAGGAGGCCGCGAGCCGGATCGAGCGGCTGCTGGGCTGGGCGGCCTGAGGCGGCGGGTTAGCGGCGGCGACCGGCGAGATCGCGGGCGACCGGGTCGATGACCTGGTCGAAAGCCGCGGCCTCCGCCACCGCGAAGCGCAGCGCACGCCGCTTCTCCGCGACATAGGCGGCGCCGGCGATGCCGGGCTGGACGGCGGGGTCGGCGTGGCGGAAGGCGCGCTGCGCCCGGCTCGTCGCGCGCGCGACATCCCGGGCCCGCGCGACCTGGCGTGCGAAATCGCGATCCATGGGCGATCTCCCTGGTTCCGGGATGCGGCCAAGCCGCAGCCCTTCGAATTCATGACGGGAAAACGTCCGGACCGGCAACGGCGTTCCCGGGATGCATCGGCCGCAGCCCTCCCCGCGGCGGAGACTGCAGGACGTGGAATCGGTTTTCTGCAGCCGCAGCCATCGAAATCAGGCGCCACATTCACGTTAGTTCCGCGGTTGCTTCGCCTTCACGGAACTCGCCGGCTATTCCACGCGGCCAAGCCAGATCGTTTTCGCGGATCACCGCTTTTTTTGAAACGAGCCGCATTTTTCTTGAACATTGCCAGACGAGATGCCCAACTATGATGGCCTTATTGCATAATGGGCCGTTCATAGTGGGAGGATATTCGTGGGCACTTTCACCGGCAGCAACAGCGCCGAAATCATACCAAACCTTATCATCGGACCGGTCCAGGCCATCGGCAACGACTTCATCGACGCGCTGGGCGGCGACGACGTGGCGATCGGCTGGTCCGGCGACGACGTCATCCGCGGCGGTGCCGGGGCGGACGTGATCATCGGCGGCCTGCTGAACGCCGCCGGCCTCATCACCCTGTCGGGCATCGATGCCGCCGATTACACGACCTCTGTCGGCGGCGTCACCGTCGATCTGTCGGTGCTGGTCAACCTGACCCTGCCGATCCTGGGCATCAACATCCAGTTGACGGGCGCCTCGCAGGGCTTCGGCGGCGATGCCGAGGGCGACTTTCTGGTCGGCATCGTCAACCTGATCGGCTCGAACACCGGCGGCGACCACCTCAGCGGCAGTGCGGCCGCCAATACGCTGAACGGCCAGGGCGGCGATGACATGCTGAATGGCCAGGGCGGCAACGACATCCTGCTCGGCGGCGCCGGAGACGACACGCTGATCGGCGGCGGCGGCGCCGATTCGCTACAGGGCGGCAGCGGCTTCGACTCGGCGGACTACTCCGGCTCGGCTTCCCCGGTCACGATCAATCTAGCCAACGGGACCGGCGTCGGCGGCGATGCCCAGGGCGACACGCTGACCGGCATCGAGCACGTGATCGGGTCCGCCGGCAACGACACTCTCACCGGCTCGGCGGGCGACGATACGCTCACCGGCGGGGCCGGGGCCGACGTCCTCGCCGGCAACGGCGGCACCGATACGGCCGACTATTCCGGCTCGAGCGCCGGCGTGACCGTCGACTTGGTGGGCGGCACCGGGACAGGTGGCGACGCCGAGGGCGACACGTTGACCGGGATCAGCAACATCGACGGCACGGCCTTCGTCGACCATCTCACCGGCGACGCCGGGAACAACACGCTCAATGGCCTGGACAGCAATGACGTGCTGCATGGCGGGGCCGGCGGCGATACGCTGGACGGCGGCGCGGGGTCGGA
>Ga0182749_1003437_pt1 | contig 10821 bp, 9 predicted proteins | sample eDN3rd37CKraftMG_FD_128875 | JGI IMG/M metagenome (GOLD analysis project Ga0182749, IMG submission 128875) | Enriched Miracle-Growth compost microbial communities from Emeryville, California, USA - eDNA 3rd pass 37_C Kraft MG (version 2) (version 2) ...
AATCGCTCCTGGCCCGCTCCGCGCATTCGGCAAAGGAAAAGGCCGCGCCTCCCTCGGGAAGCGCGGCCCTTCTTTTATCCTGACGTGGCGCGAAGGCCGGGAAGCTCGCTGAACCTCCCGCGCCGTCGCCTTTCCGTGTCAGTCGTCGTCGCGGGTCAGGAACGCCGGGGCGAATTCGGGCGCGGGGCCCTCGTCGCCGCCTTCCGAACGCTCGCGGCGGGGGCCGCGATCGCCACGGTCGCCACGGTCGCCCCGATCACGGCGCGGGCCGCGATCACGGTCGCCGTCACGACGGGGGCCACGGTCACGATCGCCGCGCGGGCCGCGGTCGCCACCCTCGCGCGGCTCGCGCGCGGGGCGGGTGTCCTCCAGCTCGGCGCCGGTCTCCTGATCGACGACGCGCATCGACAGGCGCACCTTGCCGCGATTGTCGATCTCCAGCACCTTGACCTTGACCTCCTGCCCCTCGGACAGGACGTCGCTGACCTTGGCGACGCGCTCGTTCTTGATCTCGGAGACGTGGACGAGGCCGTCCTTGCCGCCCATGAAGTTCACGAACGCGCCGAAATCGACGAGGTTGACGACCTTGCCGGTGTAGACCTTGCCCACTTCCGGCTCGGCGACGATGCCGATGATCCAGTTCCGCGCGGCTTCGATCTTCTCGGGGTCGGACGAGCTGATCTTGACCGTGCCGTCGTCGTCGATGTCGACCTTGGCGCCGGTGGTGGCGACGATCTCGCGGATCACCTTGCCGCCGGTGCCGATCACGTCGCGAATCTTGTCCTTGGGCACGCTCATCGTCTCGATGCGCGGCGCATGGGCCGAAAGCTCGGTGCGGGTGTGGTCGAGCGCCTTGGCCATCTCGCCCAGGATATGCGCGCGGCCCTCATGCGCCTGCGCCAGCGCGACCTTCATGATCTCCTCGGTGATTCCGGCGATCTTGATGTCCATCTGGAGCGAGGTCACGCCTTCCGACGTGCCGGCCACCTTGAAATCCATGTCGCCCAGATGATCCTCGTCGCCAAGGATGTCGGAGATGACGGCGAAGTCCTTGCCCTCCAGGATCAGGCCCATCGCGATGCCCGACACCGGGCGCTTCAGCGGCACGCCGGCATCCATCAGCGCGAGACTGCCGCCGCACACCGTCGCCATCGACGAGGAGCCGTTGGACTCGGTGATGTCGGACAGCACGCGGATCGTGTAGGGGAACTCCTCCTTCGACGGCAGCACCGGGTGCAGCGCGCGCCAGGCGAGCTTGCCGTGGCCGACCTCACGCCGCCCCGGCGCGCCGAAGCGGCCCACTTCACCGACCGAATAAGGCGGGAAGTTGTAGTGCAGCATGAAATGCTCGTAATTGAGCCCGTTCAGCCCGTCGATCATCTGCTCGGCATCCTTGGTGCCAAGCGTGGTGGAGACGATCGCCTGCGTCTCGCCGCGCGTGAACAGCGCCGAGCCGTGGGTGCGCGGCAGGAAGTGGACCATCGCCTCGATCGGGCGCACCGTCTTCGTATCGCGGCCGTCGATGCGGCGGCCATGCTTCAGGATGGCGGTGCGGACGATATCGGCTTCCAGCTTCTTGACCAGCTTCATCGCGGCCATCTGGTCCTGCGGCGTCTGGTCGGCGAAAGCTTCCTTCGCCTTGGCGCGCGCGGCGTTGAGCGCGTTCGAGCGGGCGGACTTGTCGGTCAGCTTGTAGGCCGCCTCCACATCCTTGCCGATCAGCTTCTTGAGCTTCGCCTTGGTGGCCGACTGGTCGGCGGGGGCGGCGAGGTCCCAGGGCTCCTTCGCGGCCTTCTCGGCCAGCGCGATGATCGCCTCGATCACCTTCCGGCTCTCGCGATGCGCGAACATCACGGCGCCCAGCATCACCTCTTCCGAAAGCTCCTTCGCCTCGGATTCGACCATCATCACCGCGTCGTGCGTGCCCGCGACGACGAGGTCGAGCTCACCCGCCTTCACCTGGTCCAGCGTCGGGTTGAGCACATATTCGCCGTCGACATAGCCGACGCGCGCGGCGCCGATCGGGCCCATGAAGGGCACGCCCGAAATGGTGAGCGCGGCCGAGGCGGCGACCATCGCGAGGATATCGGGCTCGTTCTCGCCGTCATAGGAGAGAACCTGCGCGATCACGTTGATCTCGTTGTAGAACCCTTCCGGGAACAGCGGGCGGATCGGGCGATCGATGAGACGGCTGGTGAGCGTCTCCTTCTCGGTAGCGCCGCGCTCGCGCTTGAAGAAGCCGCCCGGGATGCGCCCGGCGGCCGAATATTTTTCCTGATAATGGACGGTGAGCGGGAAGAAATCCTGCCCCTCCTTGACGCTGCGCGCGGCGGTCACCGCGCACAGCACCACCGTCTCGCCAAGCGTCGCGAGCACCGCGCCGTCGGCCTGACGGGCAACGCGGCCCGTTTCCAGCGTGAGGGTCTTTCCGCCCCACTGGATTTCCTGCTTCTTGATATCGAACATTTCATTTCCTTCATCCGGGCGGCCCTATGCGGCCCGGTGCCTGTGGGGCGACGCGGGGGGTCCTTCCCGCCCGCATGGCGCCCGATGTGCGGGCCGGAAATGGCCCGCCATGGCGGGACTGTCTGCCCGCCGTCCCGCCACGCGCCGGATTGCGCCTGGCCGGAAAAGCAAAACGGCCCCCGCGCGGGGGCCGTCCGGTTACTTGCGAAGGCCCAGCTTCGCGATCAGTGCGGTATAGCGTCCCGCATCCTTCTTCTTGAGATAATCGAGAAGGCTGCGGCGCTTGTTGACCAGCATCAGCAGGCCGCGACGCGAATGATTGTCCTTGGCGTGCGTCTTGAAATGCTCGGTCAGGTTGACGATCCGCTCGGTCAGGATCGAGATCTGCACCTCGGGGCTGCCGGTGTCGCCGTCGCCACGGGCATGTTCCGCGATCAGTTCGGCTTTGCGTTCGGCGGTGATCGTCATGCGTCTTCTTCCTTCGACATCGCGGGATTGAAACCGCGCACCACCCGCATCCCGGCTTGCGAAACCTCCACGAGCGCGACGGGAATATCCCCTTCGATCGCCAGATGGAGGCCGGCTGGATGTGCGCCGGATGGTGCGGCGATCCCGATCAGCACGCGCCCCTCGCGGAGCGCCCCTGCCTGATCGGGGGTGACGGAGAGGGCCGGGATGTCGTCCAGCCCCGCCGTCAGCGGCAAGGTCACATTTTCAAGTGCGCGGGCCTTAGCGATTTCGGCCAGCTTGTCCAGCGAAATCGCGCCGTCGAGGGTGAACGGCCCCGCCTTCGTGCGCCGGAGCATCGTCACATGCCCCACCGTGCCCAGCGCGCGGGCGATGTCGCGCGCGAGGCTGCGTATATAGGTGCCCTTCGACACGCGCGCACGGAACGTCGCGAAATCGGCCCCCGTCCCGACGATCGCGAGATCGTGGATGGTGACGGCGCGCGGCGTCATCTCCACCGCCTCACCCGCGCGCGCGCGCTTATAAGCCCGCTCGCCGTCGATGCGCAGCGCGGAGAAAGCGGGCGGCACCTGCTCGATCGGGCCGGTGAAGCGGGGCAGCACCGCCGCGATCGCGTCGTCCCCGGGCCGCACCGGCGAGGTCGCGACCACCTGCCCCTCGGCATCCAGCGTATCGGTCTCCTCACCGAAGCGGCAGGTGAAATCATAAACCTTGTCGGCGCCAAGCATCCGCCCGGTGAGCTTGGTCGCCTCGCCCACCGCGATCGGCAGCACGCCGCTCGCCAGCGGATCGAGCGTGCCGCCATGGCCCACCTTGCGCCTGGGATAACCGCCCTCGCGCAATGCACGCTTCACTGCCGAGACGCAGGGCGTGGAGCCCGTGCCGACCGGCTTGTCGATGATGATCCATCCGTCCATCCGCGCCGCTTAACGGCGCGGGCGGGGAATGGGAACGGGAATGCGCGCCCGTCAGCCCCGGCGATCGGCCACCGTCTGGTGCGCCTTCGCCTTCGCCTTCTTCGGCGGCGGCGTGCTGGCGGTGAGGCTGGTCAGCGGGCAACGCTGCCCGCGCACGATGATCGACGAGAAGCGATCGAGGGTGTTGGTGCCGCGCACGTCGAAGCCGATGCGCTGGGCGAAGGGCAGGTCGATGCAAGGCCCCATCAGCTTCGCGAAATACCAGCGATTGTGCATGTCCTGCACATAGAGGCCGTCGTCACCCACGGCGCGCCAGTCGTTGATCGATCCGCGCATGTTGGCGAAGGGGATGGACGCCTGCGGCGGCTGCGATTGCGGCCGGGCGGACGCGGCGGCGGCGGCGAGCGGGGAAAGCGTGGCGAGCATCGCGGCGGCGGTGAGAAGGACGGTCCGTTTCATGTCCGCATCTCCATTTTCATCGCACGCATTCCTAAACGGGGTCGGCTGAACCCGTGCTGAAACGCGTGGACATCCACGGGAAAGCATCGCGGCGAAGGTGTTTCCGCCGCCCGTCAGGCCCCCTGCCATTCGCGACGGAGGATCGAGAAGATCGCGGTATCGCGGATGTGGCCGGTCCAGGTGATCCGCTCCTCGCGCAGCACGCCTTCCTTCACCGCGCCCAGCTTGGCGATGGCGGCGAGGCTGCGGGCATTGCGCATGTCGATGCGGAATTCGATCCGGCGAAAGCCCCCGGCGAAGGCATGGTCGATCATCAGGCGCTTGATCCGCCCGTTGAGCCCGGTTCCGCGCAGGCGCGGCGCGATATAGCTGTTGCCGATCTCCAGCAGCCCCCTGGCGGCATCGATGCCGATATAGGCGGTCATCCCGGCCACCGCGCCCTCATGCTCGATCGCGAAGGGCAGCCGCGCGGGATTGGCGAGCAGGGCGTCGAAATTCCCGTCGAACCGGTCCGGCGCCCAGGATGTCGGATAGATCGCCCAGATCTCCCGATCCTCCGCGCAGGCGGCGGCCAGCCCCGCGCGGTGCGCCTCGGCGAGCGGGACCAGCCGCAGCGCGCCGTCGGTGAGGATGGTGTGGAGCATCGGCGGGGGATCAGCGGATCAGTAGAGCCACGCGCTCCACTGGGCTGTCGTCACCCAGTCGCCGCCCTGCGGCTCCAGCGCGTAGATCGTGCCCCAATGGTCCGCCCGGACGCTGACGAAGGCCAGCCCCCGCGTCCGCGCGGGATTGGAGAGCATGTAGACGGGCGTGCAATCCCCCTTCATCCGGTTGATCGGCCACCAGCGCGCGATGACGTGCGGCGGCGCCCAGGACGCGTCGACCGAAATGGCGCGATCGGCGACCGCCGGCATCGACAATGCCAGCGCGGCGCCGTCGAGGCCCGACTGGCGGACCGCGGGAAGCCGGTCGTCGCGGCGGTCGCCCGGCTCGGGCAGGCGGACCTCCCGGCCCTGCCGCTCGGCGGTGTCGATCTCCGCCTGCGTCGGCATCTGCGGGACGCGGAAGGGCCCCGGCGCATGCCAGCCCAGCCCGTCGCGCGAGGGGCGCGGCGCGAGCGCGAATTCGCGGAAGGTGGTGAGCGCGCGGCCCGACGTGCCCTTGTCGGCGCAGACCGGCTTGCCGTCCGAGGCGAGCGTCGCCAGCACGGCGCGGACGATCTTCTCGTCATCGTCGAGCGGCTGGCCCGGCGCCCGCCCACAGGCCGTCGCCATCAGCAACAGGAACGCCGCGCCCAGCGGCCTTGCGAGCTTCCGCTCGCCGCGCGATCCGCTCAAGATTTCCGCCCCCTCAATCGTCCTCGTCGCGACTCGCGAGATCCTGCGCCACTTTAGGCGACCTGAGCAAGCTGTCGATCCGGTCGCCCTCATCGAAGCTCGCGTCGGGCAGGAATTTGAGGTCGGCGGCATATTTGGTGTTCACCCGCTTCGACACCTCGCCCCGCAGGTAGCGGACATGATGGCGCAGCGCCTTCAGCACCGCGCCCTCGTCGGTGCCGAGCAACGGCTTCACGAAGACGGTGGCGTGGCGCAGGTCGGGCGACATGCGCACCTCGGTGATCGAGACATTGTGCGAGGCGAGCGTCTCGTCATGCACGTCGCCGCGCATCAGCACCTCGGACAGCGCATGGCGGATCTGCTCGCCGACGCGCAGGGTGCGGACGGATTTGCCCTCGGGGGTTTCGTTACGACGCATGGCCCGGCTCTAGGCAGTTCCCGAAAAAGTGGGAACCGGTTTTTCGGTGGTGGATCAGATGATTTTCAGTACGCGGCCCCGTTCCGCCATGCCAGCGGGGGCTGGCATCCAATGTCTCTTCCAGCGACGTGCCGAATGACGGAAGACATGGAGCCCGGCCTTCGCCGGGGTGGCGATCGGGAGACGAACGCCCTCCCCAGCCCAAAGCCGGCGCGGCCGGGGCGCCATGATGCGCCCCGGTCGCGTCCCGCCGTCAGAGCGTGCGCGCGCGCTCCTCGACCTCGAAGGTCTCGACGATGTCGCCCGGCTTGATGTCGGTCGACGATTCCAGCGTGATGCCGCATTCCAGGCCGGCGCGCACTTCGGGCACGTCGTCCTTGAAGCGACGCAGCGAGGCGATCGATCCGTTGTAGATGATCACGTCGTCGCGCATCACGCGCGCGCGCAGCTTCTGGCGGATATAGCCTTCGAGGACGAGCAGGCCCGCCGCCTTGCCGTGCTTGCCCGCCGAGAAGACCTCGCGGATCTCGGCGCGGCCAACCACCGTCTCGAAATATTCCGGCCCGAGCTGGCCCGCCATCGCCGCGCGGATCTCGTCGAGCAGATCGTAGATCACGTCATAATATTTGAGCGCGACCCCGTCCCGCGTGGCGAATTCCCGCGCCTTGGCGTTGGCGCGCACGTTGAAGCCGATGATCGGCGCCTTCGATGCCGCCGCCAGCGTCACGTCGCTCTCGGTGATCCCGCCGACGCCCGAATGCAGGATGCGCACCCGGATATCCTCGTTCGAGATCTTGTTGAGCGAGCCGACGATCGCCTCGACCGACCCTTGCGTGTCGGCCTTCACCACCACCGGATATTCGGCCGCCTGCTTCTCCTTGAGCGCGGAGAACATGGATTCCAGGCTCGCGGGCGCCGCCGTCGTGCGCTTCTGCTGGATGATCCCGGCGCGATAGGCCGCGACCTCGCGCGCGCGCGCCTCGTTCTCGACCACCGAGAGAGGATCGCCCGCCGACGGCACGCCCGAAAGGCCCAGCACCTCCACCGGGGCGGAGGGCAGCGCCTCCTTCACCTGCTGCCCCTTGTCGTTGACGAGCGCGCGGACCTTGCCGCTTTCCGCGCCCACCACGAAGATGTCCCCGACGCGCAGCGTGCCGCGCCCGACGAGGACGGTGGCGACGGGGCCGCGGCCCTTGTCCAGCTTCGCCTCGATCACCGTGCCTTCGGCCGCGCGATCGGGGTTCGCCCTCAGCTCGAGCAATTCGGCCTGAAGCTGAATCTTCTCGATCAGCTCGTCGAGGCCGGTCTTCTTGAGCGCGGAGACCTCGACCTCCTGGACGTCGCCGCCCATGCTCTCGACCTGCACGTCCTGCTGGAGCAGCGCCTCGCGCACCTTCTGCGGATTGCCGCCGGGCTTGTCGACCTTGTTGATCGCGATGATCATCGGCACGCCGGCCGCCTTGGTGTGGTTGATCGCCTCGATCGTCTGCGGGCGGATACCGTCGTCGGCGGCGACCACGATCACCACGATGTCGGTGACGTTGGCGCCGCGCGCGCGCATGTCGCTGAACGCCTCGTGGCCCGGCGTGTCGAGGAAGGTGATCCTGTCGCCCGACTTCACCGTCACCTGGTAGGCGCCGATATGCTGCGTGATGCCGCCCGCCTCTCCGCCGGCGACATCGGTGCCGCGCAGCGCGTCGAGCAGGCTGGTCTTGCCGTGATCGACATGGCCCATGATCGTGACCACCGGCGGGCGCGGTTGCAGCGTATCCTCCGGATCGACGTCGTGGGCGGTGACCAGATCGACGTCGCTGTCGGACACGCGCTTGATGCTATGCCCGAATTCGGTGACGAGCAGCTCGGCCGTGTCCTGGTCGATCGACTGGTTGACCGTGACGGGCATGCCCATCTTGAACAGCGCCTTCACCAGATCGGCGCCGCGCTCGGCCATGCGGTTGGCAAGCTCGCTCACCGTGATCGTCTCGGGCACCACCACGTCGCGCACCTGCTTGGCGGACGGGCCGCCGGCGGCATGCGAGCGCCTATCCTTCTCGCGCGCACGCTTCAGCGCGGCGAGCGAGCGCGCCCGCGCCCCGCCCTCGCCCTCGTCGAGCGCGCGGGTGACGGTGAGCTTGCCCGACTGGCGCCGGTCGTCGGCCTTGCGGTCGCGCGACGGCTTGGCGGGCTCCGGGCGGCGGGCGGGCGTGACGGGGGTGAAGCGGCGCGGCGGCGGCACGGCGGAGCGACGCTCCTCCCCCCCGGCGGCCTGCTGCTCCCCGGCGGCGGCGGTGTCCTCGGCGGGAGCCTCGGGCTCCGGCCGCGCCTCGGCCGGGGCGCCGGGCTGCGCCTCGGCGTTGCGCGCGGCCTCCTCGGCGGCGGCCTTCGCCGCTTCCTCGGCGCGGCGATTCTCCTCGGCGCGGCGGCGCTCTTCCTCGGATGCCTCCTGGCGCTCGCGCTCCTCGCGGCGGCGCGCATCCTCCAGCGCGGCCATGCGCGCTTCCTCCGCCTCGCGCAGCAGCTTCGCCTGAAGCTCCTGGCGCGACAGCAGGTCGGTGGGCGGACGCCGCACCTCGGGCGCGGGGCGCGACGGCGGCGGCGGGGCCGCCGGGCGCGCGGGCGCGGCGGCGGCCGGCGCCGGAGCAGCGGCCGGGGCGGGCGCGGGCGTGGGCGCAACCTCGCTCGTCGGCTCGTTCACCGGGGCCTCTGCCTCGCCGGGCTTGCCGAGCACGCGGCGGCGCTTCACCTCGACGACCACGGTGTTCGAGCGGCCATGGCTGAAGCTCTGCTTCACCTTCCCCGTCTCGACCGTGCGCTTGAGGCCCAGCGGCGCGCGCATTCCCAGCTTCGGCTTGTCGTTGTCGCTCATCGAGTACCCGAACCCTTCACTTCCAATTCCGTAGCACCGGCCGCCCCCGCGAATCCGTTTCGCGGGACCGCGGCGCCCTCATGCGTCGTCACCCGTTTCCAGGCTGTTCCGTCCAATAAAACCGCGCCAGCGGCCAAGTGCTTGCGCGACGCGCGCGGCGGCAGCCGGCGCAATCAACGCGATATGTACCACATTTTCGCGTCCCAAGGCCATCGACAATATGGCGCGTCCGGCCGGAATTACCATGCCCCGCTCGCCGCCGCCCTCGATTCCCAGGCCGACGCGCAGCGCCTGGTCGAGCTTGCGGTTGCCGTCCACGGCGGCATCCCGCGCGTGGAGCAGCAGGGCCACCGTGCCCTTGCGCGCGGCTTCCGCGATCTTCTCCGATCCGGTGAGCAGCGTGCCCGCGCGCGCCTCCAGCCCCAGCCGGTCGAGCGTCGCGCGACTGAGCGCGGCCTCGATCCGGTCGGGCAGGTCGTCGGGGATCACGAAGCTCGCGGTCTTGAAGGCGCGGGCCAGCGCGCCCTTCAGCCGGCCTTTCGCGATCGCCGTCTCCAGCGCCGGCCGGTCGACGCCGATCCATGCGCCGCGCCCGCCCGCCTTGGCACGCACGTCGGGCGCCACCGTCCCGTCCGGGCCGAGCGCGAGGCGGATCAGGTCGTCGCGGCTGCCATGCTCGCCGGTCAGCACGCAGCGGCGCTGCGGGTCGTGCCCCGCGCGCGCGGCCTTCGCTCCCCCGCCGCTATCCGCGGCGGCGAAGGTCGGGCATTCGGCAGCCGTCAGGCCGTCAGCGGTTTCATTGTTCACCATCCGCAGAAGCGTCCTCCTGCGTTCCGGTGCGGACGTCCGACGCGCCCTCGTCCCCGCTCTCGTCGAACCAGTGCGCGCGGGCGGCCATGATGATCTCGTTGCCCTGGTCCTGCGACAGGCCATATTCGGCGAGGATGCCGGCCTTGTCGTCTGGCCGGCTGCTGTTCTCGGCGCGGCGGCGCGGCTCGACCCGCTTCTTCTGGATCAGCTCGTCCGTGGCGAGGTCGCCCAGGTCGTCGAGCGTCCTGATCCCCGCCTTGCCCAGCGTCACCAGCATCGCCTCGGTGAGATAGGGCAGCTCCGCCAGCGCGTCCTCGACGCCCAGCGCGCGGCGCTCGTCGCGCGCGGCGGCCTCGCGCCGGTCGAGCGCTTCCTGCGCGCGGCTCTGCAATTCGGCGGCCAGCTCCTCGTCGAAGCCCTCGATCGTGGCGATCTCGTCCGCCTCGACATAGGCGACCTCCTCGAGGCTGCCGAAACCCTCGGCGACGAGGAGCTGCGAGAGCGTCTCGTCCACGTCCAGCTCGTTCTGGAACAGCTCGGAACGCTCGACGAACTCGCGCTGGCGCTTCTCGCTGGCATCGGCCTCGGTCAGGATGTCGATCGCCGATCCGGTGAGCTGGCTGGCGAGGCGCACATTCTGCCCGCGCCGCCCGATGGCGAGGCTGAGCTGGTCGTCGGGCACCACCACCTCGATCCGGCTCTCCTCCTCGTCGATGACGACGCGCGCGACGTGCGCGGGCTGGAGCGCGTTGACCACGAAGGTCGCCGTGTCGGGCGACCAGGGGATGATGTCGATCTTCTCGCCCTGCATCTCCTGCACGACGGCCTGCACGCGGCTGCCCTTCATGCCGACGCACGCGCCGACAGGATCGATCGAGCTGTCATGGCTGATCACGCCGATCTTGGCGCGGCTGCCGGGATCGCGGGCGGCGGCCTTGATCTCGATGATGCCGTCGTAGATTTCGGGCACTTCCTGCGCGAACAGCTTCTTCATGAAATCGGGATGGGCGCGGCTCAGGAAGATCTGCGGGCCCCGGTTCTCGCGCACCACGCGCAGGATCAGGCTGCGGATGCGGTCGC
>Ga0182749_1003440_pt1 | contig 10820 bp, 11 predicted proteins | sample eDN3rd37CKraftMG_FD_128875 | JGI IMG/M metagenome (GOLD analysis project Ga0182749, IMG submission 128875) | Enriched Miracle-Growth compost microbial communities from Emeryville, California, USA - eDNA 3rd pass 37_C Kraft MG (version 2) (version 2) ...
CTGCCATGCGCTCACGAAGCCGACGGACACATCATTGGATCGACTATGGACGCGTAAGGGGCCCGATCTTTGGTACGCCGGAAGTAAGTTCAACGCGGATTGGCTTACGGCGTGGCTGCAAAACCCGAAAACGATTCGTCCCGCGGGCTACCCCTACTTTGAAACGATCATGACCGGCCCCGACCACGATTTGCCAGACCCGTCGAAGATCAAGCCGCATCCGAAACTCGATAAGGCAGCTGCGGAAGCCGCAACGGCCGAACTCATGAAACTCAAAGCGCCTGCAGATCTTGTTCCCGCCGGTGCTTTCAAAGGCGAGAAGAGCGGAGCGCGGATGGGCGGCCTCTCGTTCAAAAAACTTCGCGGCTGCATCGCATGCCATCAGGGCGAAGATGGTAAGGGCGGCTTCTCGGGTCCGGAACTCACGGATGCTGGCGCACGGCTGCAGCCCGATTTCATCGCAGCCTACACCGCCGATCCGCAGAAGTTCGATCCGCACATCTGGATGCCGAAACTCAGTCTCAAGGACAAGGATATCCAGCGCCTTACCGCATATCTCGTGAGCTTGGGAGGTCACCCATGAAAATCCGAATGGCGTTGGGAATCGTCGCCGTCGCTTTCTTCGCACTGCCTGGAAATGGACACGCCGAAGTTCCTGCCGAGAAGCTCTACGGAACGTATTGCGTCCAGTGTCACGGACTGAAGCGTAACGGTACGGGGGTCAATCTGCCCGGGCTTTCGACGAAGCCGCGCGATCACACCGATAAGAAGGGCATGGGTGAGACGCCCGACGACGAGCTTTTCAAGGCGATCAAGGAAGGCGGACTCGCCGTCAACAAATCCGTCTTGATGCCGAACTGGGGCGGCGTCCTGTCGGACGACGAAATCAAAGAGCTCGTCAAATATCTCAGGGTCGTTTGCCGCTGCGGACATTGAGAGCTGCAACACAATTGTAAAAACTTAGGGAGACGAGAATGACGCGTCTACGTTACGGCAAGGCAGCGCTGATCATCAGCGGTGTGGCAGCGCTATTTACCGCTGCAACTGCTATGTACAGCGCTGCTGAGGCCAAGACCGTAAAGATCGAACTGACTGTCAAGGAGACTCAGGTTCCGATCGATAACCAGGGTCACACTGTCCTTGGCTGGACCTACAATGGCCAAGTGCCGGGTCCGCTATTGCGGGCAACCGAAGGCGACACAATCGATTTCACGCTCATCAACGATGCTTCCAACAAGAAATCGCATTCCATCGATTTTCATAGCGCGCGGACGGATGTCCTCGGCGATTTTGCACCCATCAAGCCAGGAGAAAAGAAGTCCTTCAAATTCACCGTCGATAACCCGGGAATTTATTTCTATCACTGCGGCGCCGATCCGATGATCCAGCACATTGCACGCGGCATGGTCGGAGCATTTATCGTTGACCCGAAGGACCCGACGGCGATGCCGAAGGCGGACCGCGAGTACGTCCTGATCGAACATCAGACGTTCGACAATCCCGAAGACATCAAAGCCATGATGGCCAATCAGTGGACGCATGATCAGTTCAATGCCACGCCATTCGAGTACGATCCGGTCCACGATACGAACGCGACGCAGACGCTCGAAGCCAAGCCGGGTGAGCGCGTTCGCATCTATTTCGTCAACGCGGGACCAAACGAATTCTCAGGCTTTCACCCAATTGCGGGTATTTGGGACAAGGTCTATCCGTCAGGAAATCCGAAGAATGTCCTGACGGCGATGCAGAACTATACCGTTCCACCGGGTGGCGCGGCGATTTTCGACATCATTTCTCCGAAGGAAGGCGCCAAGGCGCTCGTCAACCATTCCATGCGTGCGGCCCTATCGGGTGCAATCGCGGTGTTGATGATCAGCAAGGACGCCGATCCCTCGATGGGGCACGGAGATAAAATCATTGTACGCTGACGGTGGGGTAGTGTGATGCGAGTTGCCGGTTAGGTAAGTCCTCGGCAGAGTCAGACAAGTAGTCCTCGCATCAATGGGGGTGGATCGCTCGCGACCCACCCCCGATTTGCATTTTGGAGGCTTCACGAGGTTATGGCGGAAGCCACGGCTAGCGGCGTGGGGGACCGCAGATGTACGTTGACAGCGGGACGGGACGAATTGTTGCGCTAACCAGGGTAAGAATCGTAAACGGTTGCGGCTAAGATAAGCAAACCGATAACCTCGGTCTCACCCGAAACAAGTTTTGGTCATTCCATGCGAACGCTGTTCGAATCCAAGCTAGGACAGCAATGCTGAGCAAGCTGCTTTCTGTTGGCAGCTTCACGCTGCTCTCGCGCATGACCGGTTTCATCCGCGACGTTCTGATGGCATGGATTCTCGGCAAGGGGATGCTGTCGGACGCCTTCCTCTTCGCATTCCTGTTCCCGAATTATTTCCGCGCCATTTTCGGCGAAGGCACGATCAATCCCGCATTCCTGCCTCGCTACGCCGCCCTTTACGCCAAAGGCGAAGCAGAAGCGGCGGCGAGTTTCGCAAACCAGGTGTTTTCCTGGCAGCTTGCGGCGCAGGCCGTCCTCCTCGTTGGCGCGCTGGTCGGGATGCCGCTGCTCGTGCATGTGTTCGTGCCCGGATATACGGCGGATCAGCTCGAACTCACCGCGAACTTTGCGCGCATCACCTTTCCCTATCTGATCCTGACGGTCGTCGCGGTCCAACTGTCGGCGATGCTCAATGCCATCGGAAAATTCTGGGCCGCCGCCGCGTGGTCGAACTTTCTTAACCTCGCAATGATCGCAACCCTTCTCGCGTCGAGTTGGTTTCCAAATGCCGGATATGCCGCGGCCTGGGGCGTTCTGCTCGGCGGCGTGCTGCAACTCATCTTCATTGTCTGGGCCGCACGGCGTGACAACTTATCAGTGTCCATCGCGCCGTTGCGGTGGACACCTGAGATTGCCGAATTCTTCAAAGCTTTGGGAATTGTCATTCTCGGCGCGGCCAGCGTAGTCGTCGCGCCGCTGATCGACTTCTTCATCGCGAGCTATCTCGCCAGCGGCAGCCGGACGGCGCTTTATTATGCCGATCGCGTAAATCAATTGCCGCTGGGTGTTCTTGGAATTGCGTTGGGAACGGTGCTGCTGCCTGAGATGTCCGTGCGGCTGGCGCGCAACGATCGCTCCGGTTCGGATTCCGCTCAAAACCGCTCAGCCGCGCTTACACTACTGCTGACTCTACCCTTCGCCTGCGTGTTTATTGCAATCCCCGACACAATAACGCGGGCCCTGTTCGCCCACGGCGCATTCGATGCGCATTCGGCGGATCTCGCGGGGGCGGCGCTTGCCGCGTACGGCGCGGGTCTGCCTGCGATGGCGCTCGTACGCATCGTGGCATCGACCTTCTACGCGCGGCACGACACGCTGACCCCGGCGCGCGCCACCGTGACGTCGATCGTCTTGAATATCGTGCTGAAGATCGTATTCGTCTGGGGATTTAGCTGGGGCGTCGCGGGTGTTGCGCTCGGCACGGCGCTCGGCGCGTGGATCAACGTCGGGATTCTGACGTGGTTCGGACGAAGCCGTGATCTTCTGGCTATCGAATCTATTTTCTTGCGGGCTTTGGGACCGGTCCTTGCCGCTGCCGTCGCCACAGGCGTGGGAGCGTGGTTCGGGGCTCGCCTTGGGGAATCCCTGCTGCCGGGCCAATTTGCGGACATAGCGGCCTTGATCGGCGCGATGATGTGCGCCGGCGTTGCCTATGTGTTGGGAGTGCTCCTGTTCCGCTCGCGCCTTCCGCTTGGCAAATTTGCCGAATGACGCGAACTATGTCAGCGGTCCGGTCTGGAACAGCGTCACGCGCAATCCTCCGTGCGAAACCGGAGCGGACGGAGGCCCGAACGGTAGCATCGTGGCCTTGGCGAGAGACGTCTCGCTCGTGATTAGGCCGACACGCCAACCGGCAAACCGTTCGCGCAGCACTTGTCCGAGCGAGCGGTAAAGCGGATGGAGGCTCTTCTGCTCTCCGATTCGGGTCCCGTATGGCGGATTGACGATGACGAGGCCGGGCGGGCCGCTCGGGGCGGTCAGATCCGAAATCGCGAGCTGTTGGAAATTGGTTATCTCGGAAACGCCCGCGCGCTCCGCGTTGGCGCGGCTCATGGTAATGGCACCAACGTCGCGGTCGCTGCCGTAGAATCGAATTGCCGGCGTGACAGCGTTGCCTTGGGCACGCAGACGGCGCCAAGCCGCTTCATCGAAAGTTGCCAGCTGCTCGAATGCGAAATGCCGCGACCGCCCAGGTTTGAGCCCCGCCGCAATTTCGGCAGCCTCGATGACAAATGTGCCTGATCCGCACATCGGATCGACGACCGGTACGGTGCCGTCATATCCGCACTGACGCAGAAACAGAGACGCCATCGTCTCGCGCATCGGCGCTTTGTTAACGGCTTCCTTGTGGCCGCGCTTGTGCAGCAATTCACCCGAGGTATCGACCGCAATGGTGCAGAGATCGTTTTCGATGCGCGCCTTGATGCAAACGTCGGCATCGGCTGATGCCGGGGCTCCGAGCTCTCCTCGGATGGCGCGTTCGATGCGCTCGGCCGCAGCTCCCGAGTGATAGATGCGTGAGCTCTTACAGGACGCTTCGACCCGGAAGGGCACCTCCCGGCGTAATACATCGCCCCAGGCGAAACGGCGGGCGCGCTTATCGAGTTGCGCAAGATGCAAAACCCGGAACGCGCCGATACGAGCAAGAATACGGCCGGCACCGCGTAGCTCAAGGTTCGCGCGCCAGACCTCAGGCCAGTCTCCCCGGATGGTTACGCCACCCGTGGTAGCCTTCGGCGCACGAAAGCCGAGGGCATGCGCTTCCGCGCAAAGCACGGATTCCAGCCCCGGAGCGGCCACAAGGAAGATTTCAAAATCATTGCTAGAGGTCATCCGGCCTCAATATCGGGAAGACATGCGGACATCGACAGTTTTCTCGCCGCGGCCACCGATTGCGCCGGTTCTTATGGATAGAGCCCCCGCTCCTGCCGCGCCGTAAGGATGCGCTCGCAAGCTACGACGAAGGCAGCTGTCCGCAGCGAGATGCTGCTCCTCTCCGCATGCAGCCAGACCTTACGCAACGCCTCGACCAATAGCGTATCGAGGCGCGCATTGATCTCGCTTTCTTTCCAAAAGAAGTTCGAAAAATCCTGCACCCATTCGAAATAGCTGACGGTTACGCCGCCCGCATTGCAGAGGATATCCGGCACGACGAGAATATCGCGATCGTTAAGAACATCATCGGCTGCGGCAAGTGTCGGACCATTCGCGCCTTCGAGCACGAGCTTCGCTTTTATCCTTTGCGCGCGCGCCGCGGTCAGCTGGCTTTCGAGAGCCGCGAGAATGAGAATGTCGCAAGGCACATCCCAGAATGCATCGTCATCGGCCGCAGAGCCGCCGATGCCATGGCCGCCGCGGTGGCGAGCGAGAAGGTGGTCGACATCAACGCCCTTATCGTCGATGAGCGTGCCCCATTGATCCTGGACAGCGACGATCTTTGAGCCGGCAACCGCAAAAAGTTCGGCCGCAGCCGAACCGACATTGCCGAAACCTTGAAGCGCGACGCGTGCCCCTTCAAGATCGAGACCCAGCCTCTGCGCGGCTTCGCGCCCCGTAACGTAGACGCCGCGGCCCGTCGCCTTGGCGCGGCCGAGCGAGCCTCCGAGGTGAACAGGCTTTCCCGTGACCACTCCCGTCGAGGTGAACCCGACGTGCATCGAATAAGTGTCCATCATCCACGCCATCACCTGCGCATTCGTATTGACGTCGGGGGCTGGAATATCGCGCTTCGGTCCGATGATGATCGAGATCTCGCTGGTATATCGCCGGGTCAATTTCTCCAGCTCGTGACGCGAGAGCGTCCGCGGGTCGACTCGGACGCCACCTTTAGCGCCCCCAAACGGCAGATCCATCGCTGCGGTCTTGATGGTCATCCATGCCGCGAGCGCCATCGTCTCTTCGAGCGTTACGCTCGGATGAAAACGCAGGCCACCTTTGCCTGGACCGCGCGACAGGTTGTGTTGGACACGGAATCCTTCGAAATGTCTGACCGACCCGTCATCCATCTCGATCGGGATATCCACGATAAGAGCGCGCTTCGGATGCTTGAGCGTTTCGACCCAACGCCCGAGACTGCCGAGATACGGCGTGACACGATCGATCTGCGTGAGATATGTCGACCACGGGCTCGCATCTGAAGGAGCGGTGTAGGACAATCGGGGAGAGGACTTCTCGGTCGTCATCGGACTCCGCCTGATTAGATTGCCGGTCTGTCGAATGAATTTGCGTGTCGGAATGAGGCTCGATGTCTGTCTAAAGTAACGCTCGAACGCGTCGATTGGTCCGTTGCGGAAACCGTCCGCATCCCCCAGCGTTTTGTTTTCAAATCCCAGGAGTGCCCAATGCTGACCCTCTATTATTCGCCCGGTGCGTGTAGCCTTGCCGATCATATCGCCCTTCATGAGGCAGGTGAGAAATTCAACCTCGTGAAGGTCAACCTGAAATCACACAAGCTGGAGGATGGGCGCTCTTTTTTCGAGATCAATCCCAAAGGTTACGTCCCCGCGTTGCAACTCGATAGCGGGGAAATTCTGACCGAAAATCTTGCCATCCTGGCAATGATCGCTGACAACCATCCTGCATTGATGGCACCCGGACAATTCGGCCGCTACAGGCTTTTGGAGATGCTTGCCTACATCTCGACGGAAATCCATAAAGCTTTCAAACCGCTCTTCGCCGCCGATTCCAATGATGCGGACAAGAAGAAAGCAGCCGATACGATTTCGAAACGCTTAGACTTCATCTCGTCGCAGCTTAAGGGCCCGTATCTCTTCGGTGAGGAAATGACCGTCGCAGACGCATATCTGTTTGTGATGCTGCTTTGGTCGCAAAAAAATAAAATACCACTGCCGGAGAATTTGAAGTCTTTCATCGAGCACGTAAAAGCCCGGCCGACGGTACAGGTCGCATTGAAGCATGAAGGACTAATCTGAGCCGGGCCATATTGGTGCCGCTGCTATGTACGCGCATCCGTCGTGGTCTGGCTCGGCCACGGCGGAAGCGGCGGCAATCCCAGAATTTCACGCACCGGACCGAACGAGCGGCGATGGACGGGTGAGGCTCCGAGTGCCTTCAACGCGGCCAAATGGTCGCGCACCGGATACCCCTTGTGCTTTGAAAAACCATAGCCGGGATAGACCGCATCGAGCTTGCACATCAAGGCATCTCGAGCGGTTTTTGCAAGAATGGAAGCCGCGGCGATCGTCAGGCACTTGCTATCGCCCTTGACGATGGCCTGCTGCGGAATCGGCAGATCTCTGATGCGCCTCGCATCGATCAGAATATGCTCGGGTTTGGCGGAGAGCCCTTCGACCGCGCGGCGCATCGCCAGCAGGCCCGCCCAATAGATATTGATCTTATCGATCTCACCGACCTCGGCGAACCCGACGGACCAGGCAACCGCCGTGTGCTTGATCTCGACCGCGAGGCGTTCACGCGTCTCAGCGTCGAGCTTCTTGGAATCATCGACGCCGGGTATTCGCGCTCCTGGAGCGAAGATTACGGCCGCAGCCGATACCGGCCCTGCAAGCGGACTCATGCCAGCTTCATCGACGCCCGCAATCGCCCGCACGCCGGTGGCCCAAAGAGCCGTCTCATAGCGCAACAACTTCCGCATCCGCTGACCTTCGGCTCGATTATCCGAACGCCGCCTCGCGATGGCGTCGAGGATCGCCTTCGCTCCGGGGCGTGGATCGGCGGAGAGCGCAGCTTCCGTTGTGGCATCGAGCGGGCGGCCTTCAACCAAATAACGATGCCGGATCTGGGTCAACGTAAGTCGGGTCACGCGTCTCGCCTGAGTATCATGCGGCTCTTTTGGATGAACCGAATAAAGCGATACCTGGGCTGAAGAAAGACCGATGTCCGATCCACGATATGAAAAAGCCCCTCCCGCTGGAAGGGCTCGGGGCTTAGCGATTGAATATGCGACGGAAATCGCAGTTGGGCAGCAACCGGTCGCAGCACGTTCGCCCCGCTGCCTTAACCGCGTGCGGGATCGTCTCGGGTGGGCGTCTTGAGCTTATCGAAAGGCCGGACTGAACTCGCCTGCGGGCCCATCGGGCCCTCCGATGTCGCACGCGTCACCTGGACCATCATGCCGACTTCCAACTCATCGAAATTGCCGCCGATCACCGCGTTGCGGGTGAAATAAAGCTCCGGCGAATTGTCGAGCTCTATAAAGCCGTAGCTCTGCTCTGGAAATAATCCGACGATCATTCCGTTCGCGGCGACGCTTTCGTGGCGTTTCACACTCTGATCTTGTCGTTCGGCGATCTTGTCGAGCTGCCGTTCCACGGCGGCGAATGCGTTGTTGAGTACGGTGGTATAATCATCTTTCATCTCGCGGCGATCCTGGGTGTCCTTGCCGATCACGAGACTCCTGTTCGGAATTTCAACCTCGACAGTAACAGCAATCGGGACTTTAGCGCTCTCGGAGCCGCGATATGGAACATCGACGACGACCCGGCAGCCGGTAATCCTCGGATGCTTCCGCTCCAAGGACGTTGCGCGCTCGCGAATGAGGGTATCGAATGCCGGAGAACTCTCGATACCTTTGTAAGTGATCTGAAGCGGTCTTTGCACGGCTATCCCCGAATGACGACGTAGGCAAGGAGCGGTACGCAGGCTGTTGCAGCGTCCGCGCTTCAAACGGCGCTTATTTGAGCGGCTTCTCGCTTCCGCCGCCGAGCTTCGTATCGTGAAGCGCAATTTCTTCGCGGACCGCCATAAGGGCGATCTGCACAGATGCGAGCGGACCGAGCGCGTCGATCGGAATTGGCCGGTTTTTTATACCGTTGGATGCGAGTCGCTCGATTTCCTCGAGCCTCGTCATTTCAAGTGCTGCTTCCAGACCGTGGATGGGTCTCGATTCGGAATTTTTCGCGGTCATCGGTTAAATTCCTCATCAGTAACTGACCGTGAGGGCGGCACAGCTTTTAATAATGCGAAGGATTGGTCGCGTGAGGCGATCCAGGCGTGGACCCTCCCGATCCGCTCGGTTTAGCTTCAGGTGTCGCGGTGTCAGAGGAAGATTTTCCGCTGCTGCCGGAACTTGCACCCGAAGAACTTCCAGGCGGAAGCTCCGGCGGCGTTGGCGAGGTCATCGACGGCGACGTTGGCGACACGTGCGCATTGTTTTCGCTTCCCGGCCCAACCTTTCCAGGCTTGGCCGTGGCATCACCCGGTGTATTCTGATTTCGCGAAGCAGGAGATTGTGCGGAAGCCTGAGACGCTGCGAAAAGCGCGGCAGCCGACATTACGATCAAGAAGGATTTAGCGTTCATAACTCTGCTTCCTCCACCTTCTTTCTCAGCCGTTTCAACTGAAACGCATCTGCATCGGCTGATGTTCCCGGGCCCGATGCGGCCGGCATCGGTGCGCATGGGAAAATGGCCAAGCCCCTCGCCTTTTCGTCGCGAAGCACCTATTTCTGGGCAAATGGCGCGACGTACCGGAAGTGCTGACCTACCCCTGCACAACGGCCGGGTGCCGCCTTGGCTCGCAAGCCGCATGGCGATGCTCGGCGCGGTAATATGCGAGGCCATCGTTCATCATTACGGCCGCGACGAATTTTTGAAGCGGCTGGCTCACCCATTTTGGTTCCAGTCCTTCGGCGCCGTCATGGGCATGGACTGGCACTCATCCGGAATTACAACCAGCGTCATTGGCGCCTTGAAGCGCGGTCTTCAGTCGAAGGGCAATGAACTTGGCCTTCATGTCTGTGGCGGACGAGGCAAGCACTCACGGCAGACCCCACACGAACTCGATGCCCTCGGTATGCGCGTCGGTTTCGATGCCGGTAAATTAATCCGCGCAAGTCGCTTGGTCGCCAAAGTCGACAGCGCCGCCGTTCAAGATGGCTTCGATCTCTATCTTCACGGATTTTTCGTTACGGATGACGGCAAGTGGACCGTTGTTCAGCAGGGCATGAACGGCACGAAGCGGCAGGCGCGGCGTTACCATTGGAATTCGGAAACGCTGGCAAATTTCGTCGAAGAGCCGCACGCGGCCATCGACGGTCCATCTCAGGGAAACATCATTAATCTCACCGATCGGCGCGCGGAGCAGTCCCGGAAGGCGCAGATAGATCTTTTTCGCGATCTTGGACCGGATCGCATCGCTGATGAATTCGCAGCGATGACCGGTAAAAAGACCGAACAATTGTCCTTGCCCCACCTCGTCATGCCAGCCCATCACGATGTGCGTTCAAGCGACGTCTTCGTTCGCCGCTTGCACGGAACGCTCGCGGCGGCGGCGGAACGAGGCCCCATTGATTTTCAAGAATTGCTTTTGACGCCCGGTATCGGGGCGCGAACAGTGCAGTCTCTCGCCATGGTGGCGGAGGTCGTGCATGGCGCGCCCTACCGTTTTCACGATCCGGCGCGCTTTTCGCTAGCCCACGGTGGGAAAGATCGCCATCCGTTTCCCGTAGCGACGCGCGTCTATGACGAAACGATCACGGTCATGAAGAGCGCGATCCAGCGGGCCAAGTTGGGCAACGAGGAGACGCTTCAGGCCCTGCGACGACTGGATGATCAGGCCCGACGGCTTGAACGCGTTGCGACAGGTCCGTCATTGCAAGCACACGTCGAAAGTGAAATGGCGCGATCCGCCGAATTCGCTGGTCGATCCGTTTTCGGCTGGGAAACCGGAAAAGAAGAAGCCGCCAGTTAAGACGGCTTCCTAGGTCGATATTATTTGATGTCGACCCAAACACCGTGGCGCCAATACCCGCGTCCAGCGTGCTCGCGCCAGC
>Ga0182749_1003447_pt1 | contig 10806 bp, 7 predicted proteins | sample eDN3rd37CKraftMG_FD_128875 | JGI IMG/M metagenome (GOLD analysis project Ga0182749, IMG submission 128875) | Enriched Miracle-Growth compost microbial communities from Emeryville, California, USA - eDNA 3rd pass 37_C Kraft MG (version 2) (version 2) ...
AAAGCCGGCGCCGGTGAAGGCCGAGGCCGCGCCCGCCGCGAAGGCGGGGGCGGAGGCGCGCAAGGCCGAAGCACGCAGGGCCGCGCCCGTGAAGGCGCCGGAGGGCGACGCGGCCGCCGCCCCGTCCAGACCGGCGGCTCCCGTCATCCTCGCGCCCCCGCCGCCGCCCGCCAACACCGCGACGCCGCGGCCCTGACCCGTCGCGGGGGGTGGTGCGTTCCGGCGCTCCCCGTTCCGGCGCTGCTGTCCACAAGATTATCTGCGGCGGCGAGATTCGCCGCCTTGCCCCGGCCGGGGGATAGGGGCTAAGCCTTTCCTCCCATGGCGCGGTATATATTCATAACCGGCGGCGTGGTTTCCTCGCTTGGCAAGGGTTTGATGGCGGCTAGTCTCGCTGCCCTCCTGCAGGCGCGTGGATTCCGCGTGCGCATCCGGAAATTCGACCCTTATCTCAACGTCGATCCGGGGACGATGAGTCCCTATCAGCACGGCGAGGTCTACGTCACCGACGACGGTGCCGAGACGGACCTCGACCTTGGCCATTACGAGCGTTTCACCGGCGTGCCCTCGCGCCAGTCGGACAATGTCACCTCGGGCCGGATCTACCAGACGATCATCGCGAAGGAGCGGCGTGGCGACTATCTCGGCGCCACCGTCCAGGTGATCCCGCACGTCACCGACGCGATCAAGGAATTCGCGCGGGGCGATGTCGACGATCTCGATTTCGTGCTGTGCGAGATCGGCGGCACGGTGGGCGACATCGAATCGCTGCCCTTCATCGAGGCGCTGCGCCAGCTTCGCAACGATCTGGGGCGCGGCAATGCCGTGTTCATCCATGTGACGCTGGTGCCCTTCATCGCGGCGGCGGGCGAGCTCAAGACCAAGCCGACGCAGCATTCGGTGCGCGAACTGACGTCGCTCGGCATCCAGCCCGACGTGCTCGTCTGCCGCTCCGAACGGCCGCTGCCCGCGGGCGAGCGGGCCAAGATCGCGCTTTTCTGCAATGTGCCTACCGAGGCGGTGATCCCCGCGCTCGACGCGAAGAGCATCTATGGCGTCCCCCTCCAATATCATGCCGAGGGGCTGGACAGCGCCGTGCTGGCCGCCTTCGGGATCGACGCCGGCGCGGGCGGCGCGCCCAACCTGGCGCGCTGGGACGACATCATGGATCGCATCGCCAATCCGGAGGGCGAGGTGACGGTGGGCGTCGTCGGCAAATATACCGGCCTGCTGGACGCCTATAAGTCGCTTCATGAGGCGCTGGTCCATGGCGGCATCGCCAATCGCGTGAAGGTCAACATCCGCTGGATCGACGCCGAGCTGTTCGAGGAGCCCGAATCGGACGTCGCCGCCCAGCTGGAGCCGATGCACGCCATCCTCGTCCCCGGCGGCTTCGGTGAGCGGGGATCGGAGGGCAAGATCGCAGCCGTGCGCTTCGCGCGTGAGCGCAAGGTGCCCTTCTTCGGCATCTGCCTCGGCATGCAGATGGCCTGTATCGAGGGCGCGCGGAACACCGCGGGGCTGGCGCAGGCGTCGAGCACCGAATTCGGGCCGACCCCCGATCCGGTGGTGGGCCTCATCACCGAATGGGAATCCGCGCGCGGACGGGAATTGCGCTCGGCGGACGGCGACATGGGCGGGACGATGCGGCTGGGCGCCTATCCGGCGCGCCTGTCGGGCAACAGCCACGCCGCCGCGATCTACGGCGTCGAGGAGATTTCGGAGCGCCATCGCCACCGCTACGAGGTCAACATCCATTATCGCGAGCCGCTGGAGAAAGGCGGTCTCGTCTTTTCCGGCATGTCGCCCGATGGCGCGCTGCCCGAGATCGTCGAGCGGCCCGAGCATCCCTGGTTCGTCGGCGTGCAGTTCCATCCCGAGCTGAAGTCAAAGCCCTTCGATCCCCATCCGCTGTTCGCGAGCTTCATCGAGGCGGCGGTGCGGCAGAGCCGACTGGTCTGAAAGCCTTCGGGAGCGGTGGCCGCCGCCGCCTCAGCCGCCGATTCGCTTCAGCACGTCCTGCGCCCTCCTGACGTCGGCATCGCTCGGCGCCTTGTTCCGGCCGGTGTCCCGATCGGCGGCGGCGGCGCTGTCGTTCCCGTCATGGGCGCGGGGCTTGCCCGCGATGTCGAGCGCCATCCACACGATCCCCGCCGCCCAGAACAAGGCGATCCAGCGGCTTCGGAAGATGGAGCTGTAGCGAAAGGGGAACATGGCCGCATCGATACATCCGCATCGGTTAGCCGGCGGTAAAGACGCACATCCGATGGATGCGGATTCGGCTGAATATTCACGGGAGGGAAGCCTGTAACGGCAAACGCCTGGATTGCCGAAGCAACCCAGGCGCCGCGTGACGAAAGCTCGTCAACCCCCCTTAAAAGGCATATCGCCCGCACGCATTTCCGTCCCCTGCACGGTCCTGCGGGGCGCCAGCGCCTCCCCGAACCACGGCCTTTTTGCCTGTTGTCGGTAAGCATGGTGCTACGGGCTGGCGCGGGGTTTGTCATGGACCTTCACCCCGTTTCCCACCGAAATGGCGGGGCCTGTGTTCTATCGGCAACAGCTTCGCCTTTTGCCGGGGCGCCGTCCCGCCGAAAAACCGGTTCCCACTTTTTCGGGAACTGCTCTAGAGCGGGCGTGACACCTCCTTTTTCGGATCCCCGTACATGCGTCTTTCGCGTCATTTCCTGCCCGTAATGAAGGAATCCCCCGCCGATGCGCAGATCGTCAGCCACAAGCTGATGCTGCGCGCGGGCCTGATCCGCCAGACGGCGGCGGGGATCTATGCCTGGCTGCCGCTCGGCCAGCGCGTGCTGCGCAGGATCGAGCAGATCGTGCGCGAGGAGCAGGACCGCGCGGGGGCGATCGAGCTGCTGATGCCGACGATCCAGTCGGCCGACCTGTGGCGCCAGTCGGGCCGCTACGACGCTTACGGCCCGGAAATGCTGCGCATCACCGACCGGCACGATCGCGAGATGCTCTACGGGCCGACCAATGAGGAGATGATCACCGCCATCTTCCGCGATTCGGCACGCAGCTATCGCGACCTGCCGCGCACACTCTACCATATCCAGTGGAAGTTCCGCGACGAGGTGCGCCCGCGCTTCGGCGTGATGCGCGGCCGCGAATTCCTGATGAAGGACGCCTATTCCTTCGATCTGGACGAGGCGGGCGCGCGCCACAGCTACAACCGGATGTTCGTCGCCTATCTGCGCACCTATGCGCGCATGGGGCTGCGCGCGATCCCGATGCAGGCCGATACCGGCCCGATCGGCGGCGATCTTTCCCACGAGTTCATCGTGCTCGCGCCGACCGGCGAGAGCGAGGTCTTCTATCACAGCAATTGGGAGGACCCCGCCGAGGTGCACGACATCGATTTCGACGATGTCGGCGCGTTGCAGGAGATCGTCTCGGGCCTGACGCGCGATTATGCCGCGACGGACGAGAAGCGCGATCCCGCGCGCGAGGCGGAGGCGGGCGGCGCGCTGCGCCAGTCGCGCGGCGTCGAGGTCGGCCATATCTTCTATTTCGGCACCAAATATTCGGCGCCGATGGGGCTACGGGTGCAGGGGCCCGACGGCGCGGAGCTGGTGCCCCATATGGGCAGCTACGGCATCGGCGTCTCGCGGCTGGCGGGCGCGATCATCGAGGCGAGCCACGACGCGTCGGGCATCATCTGGCCCGAGGCGGTGGCGCCCTACAAGGTGGGCCTCATCAACATGCGCGCCGACGATGCGAAATGCGCGATCGCGGCCGACGATCTCTATCACCGGCTTCAGGCGGCCGGCGTCGAGACGCTCTATGACGACCGTGACGAACGCGGCGGCGCCAAGTTCGCGACGATGGACCTGATCGGCCTGCCCTGGCAGATCGTCCTCGGCCCCAAGGGGCTGGAACGCGGCGTGGTCGAGCTGAAGAACCGCGCGACGGGCGAGAAGGTCGAGCTTTCGATCGATGCCGCGCTGGCCCGGATGGCGGGAGGAACGGCGGGGTGATCCTTTCCCGCTACGAGCGGATGATCGCCCGGCGCTACCTGCTGCCGGGCAAGGGCGAGGGCTTCATCTTCCTCGTCGCGTCGATCAGCCTGATCGCGGTGATGCTGGGCGTGGCGGCGCTGATCATCGTGATGAGCGTAATGAACGGCTTCCGCGCGGAGCTGTTCGACAAGATCGTCGGGCTGAACGGTCATGCGGTCGTCCAGGGCTATGGCGGGCGGCTTCCCGACTGGCGCGACGTCGTGCGCGAGGCGAAGGCGACGCCGGGCGTCGTCTCGGCCACCCCCCTGATCGAGCAGCCGCTGATGGCGAGCTTCGACGGCCGGGTGGAGGGTGTGCTCGTGCGCGGCATGCGGGTCGAGGATATACGCGGCAATCCGACGCTGGACGGCAAGGTGGTCGCGGGCCGGATGGCCGATGTGACGCCGGGCAGCAGCAATGTCGCGATCGGCGCGCGGCTGGCCGAGGCGCTGGGCACGCGCGTGGGCGACCAGATCAGCCTGATCAGCCCGCAGGGGCAGACCACCCCCTTCGGCACCGTGCCCCGGATCGTCAGCTACACCGTGGTCGCGATCTTCGAGATCGGCGTCTACGATTATGACAAGGCGTTCGTGGTGATGCCGATCCAGGACGCGCAGACCCTGCTGATGCTGGGCGACGCTGTCGGCATGGTGGAGATCGAGACGAACGCGCCCGACAAGGTGGGCACGATCCTCGCCCCGCTTGCCGCCAGGGTGGGGCGGCAGGGCGTGGTGAACGACTGGCGATCGATGAACGCCAGCCTGTTCGAGGCGCTGGAGGTCGAGCGGGTGGTGATGTTCTGGATTCTCTCGCTCATCATCCTGGTGGCGGCGTTCAACATATTGTCGTCGCTGATCATGCTGGTGCGCGCCAAGACGCACGACATCGCCATATTGCGCACGATGGGCGCGTCTCGCGCCGCGATGCTGCGCATCTTCATGACGGTGGGGGTGACGATCGGCACGGCGGGCACGCTGGCGGGGATGCTGCTGGGCTTCGTGCTGCTGCGATTCCGCCAGGACGTGGTGAATTTCTTCCAGATGCTGACGGGCCAGAATCTGTGGGACCCGTCGATCCGCTTCATCGCGGAGCTGCCATCGCGCGTCGATCCGTTCGAGGTGACGGCGATCGTCGTGCTGGCGATCGGCTCCACCTTCGTCTTCACCTTCTATCCCGCGTGGAAGGCGGCGAACACCGATCCGGTGCAGGTGCTGCGTTATGAGTAGGATCGCGGAAGGGGCGGGCGTGCTGCACGTCACCGGGCTCAAGCGCAGCTTCGTGCAGGGCGGCCAGCGGATCGAGGTGCTGCGCGGGGTGAACCTGTCGGTGCGCGCGGGCGAGATCGTGGCGCTGCTCGGTCCCTCGGGATCGGGCAAGTCGACGCTGCTCCAGGCGGTCGGCCTGCTGGAGGGCGGGTTCGAGGGATCGATCGGGATCGGCGGCGAGGAGGCGGCGCGGCTCGACAATGACGGGCGCACGCGTCTGCGGCGCGACGCGCTGGGCTTCGTCTATCAGTTCCACCATCTGTTGCCCGATTTCACGGCGGCGGAGAATGTCGTCCTGCCCCAGCTCATCCACGGCGCGAGCCCGGAGGCGGCGCGCGCGCGGGCTGAGGCGCTGCTCGACGCGCTCGGCCTCGCCCACCGGCTGAGCCATCGTCCGAGCCAGCTTTCGGGCGGCGAGCAGCAGCGCGTCGCGGTCGCCCGCGCGCTCGCCAACCGCCCGGCGCTGGTGCTGGCGGACGAGCCCACGGGCAATCTGGACGAGGCGACCGCTGACGTGGTGCTCGCCGAATTCCTGCGGCTGGTGCGCGGCGAGGGATCGGCGGCGCTGGTCGCCACGCATAATGAGCGGATCGCCGCGAAGATGGACCGCGTCGTCCGCCTTCATGAGGGAAGGCTGGAATAAGGGGCGCCGCCCGCTTTCTGTCCCCGACCACTTTCTGTCCCCGAATCGTCATCGAGCGGCTAGGGTGCGCGCATGGCGCATAACGGCTTCGTTCCCCTTCGCATCTTCTCGGCCTTCACCATGCTGGAAGGCGCGATCGACCCGAAGGCGATCGCGAGCCATGCGCGCAAGCTGGGCTTTCCCGCCGCCGCGATCACCGATCGCAACGGCCTTTACGGCGCGATGGCCTTTTCGGAAGCCGCGAAGAAAGCGGGCGTGCAGCCGATCATCGGCACCATGCTGGGGGTCGCGCGGCCGGGCACCGCCGCGGGCAAGGCGAACGTCATCGACTGGCTGGCGCTCTATGCGCAGGACGAGGCGGGCTATGACAATCTCTGCGCGCTCGTCTCGGCCGCGCATCTCGACCGGCCGCTGGTCGAGGAGGCGCACGTTTCCCTCGACGCGCTCGAAGGGCGCACCGGCGGGTTGATCGCGCTGACCGCGGGCGGGGAGGGCGCGCTGGCGCGCCTGCTCGCCGACGAGCAGGCCGATGCGGCGGCGGATTATGCGGCGCGGCTGGAGGCGCTGTTCCCGAACCGGCTTTATGTCGAGGTCGCGCGGCGCGGCGACGATGTGGAGATGCGTGCCGAGGCGGCGCTGATCGACCTTGCCTATGCGCGCGACCTGCCGCTGGTCGCCACCAATCCGGCCTGCTTCGCCGAGCCCGATTTCCACGCCGCCCATGACACGATGCTGTGCATTGCCAGCTCCTCCTATGTCGAAAGCGACGATCGCGCGCGCTCCTCGCCGGACGCGTGGCTCAAGCCGGCGGAGGAGATGGCGCGCCTCTTCGCCGACCTGCCCGAGGCGATCGCGAACACGCTGGTGGTGGCGCAGCGCTGCGCGGTCGCGGCACCCACGCGCAAGCCGATCCTGCCGAGCCTCGCCGGCGATCGCGACGCGGAGGCGGAGGCGCTGCGCAACGACGCGCATGCCGGCCTGGTCGCGCGGCTGCTGAAATATGAGGAGGAGCCGCTCGCCGTCGAGGCGCTGGAGGCGAAATATCCGGATTATTTCGAGCGCCTTGCCTTCGAGACCGAGGTGATCGTCTCGATGGGCTTTCCCGGCTATTTCCTGATCGTCGCCGATTTCATCAAATGGGCGAAGGAGCATGACATCCCGGTCGGCCCGGGGCGCGGATCGGGCGCGGGATCGGTGGTCGCCTGGGCGCTGACCATCACCGACCTCGACCCGCTGAAGCTCGGCCTGCTGTTCGAGCGGTTCCTGAATCCCGAGCGCGTGTCGATGCCCGATTTCGACATCGATTTCTGCGAAACCCGGCGGGGCGAGGTGATCTCCTACGTCCAGCAGAAATATGGCCGCGATCATGTCGCGCAGATCATCACCTTCGGGCGGCTGAAGGCGCGCGCCGTGCTGAAGGATACCGGCCGCGTGCTCCAGATGAGCTACGGCCAGGTCGATCGCCTGGCCAAGCTGGTGCCCAACCACCCGACCGATCCCTGGACGCTCGACAGGGCGCTCAACGGCGTTTCGGAACTGGCGGCCGAATATAGGAACGACGAGCAGGTCACGCGCCTGTTCGACCTCGCGATGAAGCTGGAGGGGCTGCCTCGCCACAGCTCCACCCATGCGGCCGGCGTGGTGATCGGGGACCGGCCGCTCGATCAGCTCGTGCCCCTCTATCGCGATCCGCGCTCAGAATTTCCGGTGACGCAGTTCGATATGAAATATGTCGAGGGCGCGGGGCTGGTGAAGTTCGACTTCCTCGGCCTCAAGACGCTCTCGGTGCTGCAAAAGGCGGTCGCCTTCCTGAAGCAGCGCGGGATCGACGTCGATCTGAACGCGCTCGGCTGGGACGATCCGGACGTCTACGCGCTGCTCCAGCGGGGCGACACGGTCGGCGTGTTCCAGCTTGAATCGGAAGGGATGCGCCGCACGCTCGCCGCCGTCCGGCCGACCAATTTCGGCGATATCATCGCGCTCGTCTCGCTCTACCGGCCGGGGCCGATGGACAATATCCCGATGTTCGGCGCCCGCAAGAACGGCCGCGAGCCGATCGAATATCCGCACCCCCTGCTCGAAGGCATATTGGGGGAGACTTACGGCATCTTCGTCTATCAGGAACAGGTGATGCAGGCGGCCCAGGTGCTCGCCGGCTACAGTCTCGGCGAGGCGGACCTGCTGCGCCGCGCGATGGGCAAGAAGATCAAGGCGGAGATGGACGCCCAGCGCGCGGGCTTCGTCGCGGGCTGCGCGAAGGTGAATGCGATTCCGGCGGGGAAGGCGAACGAGCTGTTCGATTTGATCGACAAGTTCGCGGGCTATGGCTTCAACAAGAGCCACGCGGCGGCCTATGCGCTCCTCGCCTACCAGACCGCATGGCTGAAGGCGCATCACAAGCCGGAATTCTTCGCTGCCTCCATGTGCTACGACATGGCGCTGACCGACAAGCTGGCGATCTGGGTGGACGATATGCGCCGTTCGGCGGTGCCTTGCCTGCCGCCGTGCATCAACGCGTCCGCCGCCGAGTTCACCGTCGAGGAGGTGAGCGTGCGCTATGCGCTCGGAGCGCTCAAGGGCGTGGGCGAGAAGGCGATGGAGCAACTCGTCGCCGAGCGGACGGCGAAGGGGCCGTTCCGCAGCCTCGACGATTTCGCCGACCGGATCGATCCCCGGCTGCTCAACCGGCGCCAGCTCGAAAGCCTCGCGGGCGCGGGCGCGTTCGACGCGGTGGAGCCCGAGCGCGCGGCGGTGTTCGCGGGGGCGGAGACGATCCTCGCCCACGCGTCGAGCGCGGCCTCCCAGCGCGAGAGCGGCCAGGGCGGGCTGTTCGGCGATGCGGGCGCCGGGGTCGCCCCGATCCGGCTGCCCCAGGCGGCGCACTGGACCATCGCCGAGCGGATGGGGGCGGAGAAGGATGCGTTCGGCTTCTATTTTTCCGCCCACCCGACCGATCGTTTCCGCCATCTGGCCGACGCCAACAAGGCGCGCAGCTTCGCCGAGCTGGCCGCGATGCCGGCGCCCGCCGAGCCCGATCGCGACGCCAATGGCCGCCGGCTGCCAGCGCCTACGGTGAAGATGGCGGCCCTTGTCGAGGATGCGCGCTGGCGGACGTCGGCGCGCGGACGGCGCTATCTGCTCGCGAACCTGTCGGACAGCTCGGGCCAGTTCATGGCGAGCTGCTTCGACGACGAGGTGTCGGTGGAGCTGGAGGCGGCGGCGCGCGCGGGGGCGTGCGTGCTGCTGACCGCAGAGCTGGACCGCAAGCCGGGCGAGGAGACGCCGCGCGTGACCGTGCGGCAGGTGCAGCCGTTCGAGGGGATGACCAACAGCGCCCGGCTGGTGCTGGAGATCGAGACCGCCGATCCGGCCGCCTTGCCCGAGGTCGCGCAACTGCTCGCCGGTGAGCGTGGCGGGCGGGGCGAATTGCGGCTGAAGGCGCTGCTGCCCGGCGGTGGGGTGGCCCATGTCGCGCTGGGCGGGGGCTATCTGTTCGATGCCGAGCTTGTCGCGCGGATCGAGCGGATCGCTGGCGTGAAGGCGGCGCTGCGCTCCTCGGGTCCGATGAAGCTGGAACTGGTGGCCTGATTACCGGACAGTGAGCGCGTGCCGGTCAGCCGCGCCGCGCCGCCTCGCGCGCTTCGAGCACGTCCCACAGGCCGCGATGCTGGAGCAGGAACTGCTGGGCGCCGAAGGTGAGCGCGCGGGCATGTTTCTGATCCTGCGCCGCCGCGATCGCGCCCACCTCGCTTGCGTTCGGGAGCGAGACGGGCAGGGGATCGACGCCGCATCGTTCGGCCGCGACGTCGAGCACGGCGCGGATCGCTCCCCAGTCGAGCAGCAGCGCGAGCGCCGCGCCCGGCGCGCAGCCATGGCGATCGGATCGGGCCAGCGTCTCCAGCGCATGATGTTGCGCCACCACGGCCGCCTGGCTTTCCGCCTGGCCCGGCGTGCTGGGCAGGGGCCCGGCCGCGACGACGAGCCGCGTCAGCCAGGCGCGCTCGTCGGCGAAACGATCAGCGGCGGCGCGCAGCCAGCCCTGGGTCCCACCCTTGGCGCGTTCGGCCGCGAGATCGATCACGCCCGGAAAGCGCCCATGAAACATGCAGAGATAATGCACCGCGTCGGCGAGGTTGCGCATCGCGTCGGCCCCACCCAGCAGCCGGGGGGAGGAGACATAGGGATGGCTGGCGCTTCCCCGGTCCGCCGCCATGGCGAGGAGCTTATCGGCCGGGGCCTGCTGGCCGACACGATCGATAGCACTCGAAGCCATGAGAAAACCTCCATCACGCGGAAACCAATCCCGAAAGGATTGGAGGCTGATCTATATCAAAAGGCGTAAAAGGGCGGTGTACGCGGTGTTAGGAATCCACGCGTTCCACCATATTCGGGGAAGCATCGGGACAAGCCGTGGCCGGATCGCGGCGGACCGTCGCGAGGCGGGTGGCGCGCTTCGTCAGCGATCGTGATTTGGCCGCCATCACCCGGCCTGAATCCGTGCCCGCGCGCGGGGAGGCGCCGACATCCCAGCGCCGCCACTGCCGCCTGCGATTGCCCGTTTACTGGTCGAGAAAGCTGCGCATCTTGCGCGAGCGCGACGGGTGCTTGAGCTTCCTGAGCGCCTTCGCCTCGATCTGGCGGATACGCTCGCGCGTCACCGAGAATTGCTGGCCGACCTCCTCCAGCGTGTGATCGGTGTTCATGCCGATGCCGAAGCGCATGCGCAGCACGCGCTCCTCGCGCGGGGTGAGGCTCGCCAGCACGCGTGTCACCGTTTCCTTGAGGTTCGCCTGGATCGCGGCGTCGACCGGGATGACCGCGTTCTTGTCCTCGATGAAATCGCCCAGATGCGAATCCTCCTCGTCGCCGATCGGCGTTTCGA
>Ga0182749_1003448_pt1 | contig 10806 bp, 8 predicted proteins | sample eDN3rd37CKraftMG_FD_128875 | JGI IMG/M metagenome (GOLD analysis project Ga0182749, IMG submission 128875) | Enriched Miracle-Growth compost microbial communities from Emeryville, California, USA - eDNA 3rd pass 37_C Kraft MG (version 2) (version 2) ...
CCTTCGACATGCAGGCGGTGTGCTCCGGATTCGTCTACGCCATGACGACGGCGGACCTCTACATCCGCGGCGGCATCGCAAGGCGCGTGCTGGTGATCGGTTCCGAGACCTTCTCGCGCCTGCTCGACTGGACCGACAGGTCGACATGCGTGCTGTTCGGCGACGGCGCCGGCGCGCTGGTGCTGGAGGCGGGAGAGGGGGCCGGAACCATAGCGGACCGCGGCGTCCTGGCTTCCAGCCTGCGTTCCGACGGCACCCATCGCGAGAAGCTCTATGTCGACGGCGGACCGTCCACCACCGGCACGGTCGGGCATTTGAGGATGGAGGGCCGCGAGGTCTTCAAGCATGCGGTCGGCATGATCACCGACGTCATCGAGGCCACCTTCAGTCAGGCCGGCATCACCGCCGGGGACCTCGACTGGTTCGTGCCGCACCAGGCGAATAAACGAATTATTGACGCTTCCGCCAAGAAGCTCGGGATAGCCGAAGAGAAGGTGGTGGTCACCGTCGATCTGCACGGTAATACATCGGCGGCATCCGTGCCGCTGGCGTTGTCGATCGCCGTGGCGGACGGCCGCATCAAGCCCGGCGACCTCGTGTTGCTGGAGGCGATGGGCGGCGGCTTCACCTGGGGCGCGGTGCTGATCCGCTGGTAGCGGGCGAACCGCAGGGTTCGGTCCTTGACCTAGGCGGTTCAATTACTTAGGCTGCGCCGCCGCTTGTAGTTTTGTGTCTTTTCAGCCGATGGGACGGTTGCATGGGGGGAAAAACTCTTACACGTGCTGACCTTGCCGAGGCTGTTTACCGCAAGGTGGGCCTGTCGCGCACGGAGTCGGCGGAACTCGTCGAGGCCGTGCTGGACGAGATCTGCACGGCCATCGTGCGTGGCGAGACGGTGAAGCTGTCGTCCTTCGCCACCTTCCACGTCCGCTCCAAGAACGAACGCATCGGCCGAAACCCCAAGACGGGCGAGGAAGTGCCGATTTCGCCGCGCCGGGTGATGACCTTCAAGGCGTCGAACGTGCTGAAGAATCGCATCCTCAAGGCGCATCAGAACAAGGGCAAGGGCGGCAAGTAGGCGCTTGCGCCGGTGCGAATACGGTTGAAAGTGCCCTGCGGTTACTGACGCCGGGCTTGAATGCCGGTCAATAAACCGCTGAAATAAGGCTCGATTCGGCAGATGGATGCCGTTTCGCCGTCCAGCGTGAGGATTCGCCCATGGACAAGAGTCCCGACGCCTTCCGTACGATCAGCGAGGTCGCGGAGGATCTCGACCTGCCGCAGCACGTGCTGCGTTTCTGGGAAACGCGCTTTTCGCAGATCAAGCCGATGAAGCGCGGCGGCGGCCGCCGCTACTACCGCCCGCAGGATGTCGACCTGATCAAGGGCATACGCCACATGCTCTACGACCAGGGATACACCATCAAGGGCGTGCAGAAGCTGCTGCGCGAGAACGGCAACCAGTTCCTGGTCGCCATCGGCAATGGCGACATGGCCGCGGTCGAGGCGATCGCCCAGCGCAAGCAGGCCGACGCCGTGCCTTTGACGCCGGCCGCGCAGCCGCGCGGCGACGAGGAGATGCTGGTCGGCCAGCCCAAGGTGAAGCCCAGCCGGCGCTTCTTCGGCCTCGGGAAGTCCGAGGAGGAGGGGCCGGTGGCACCCGACAGCGGCCGTCTCTCGCGCGACAACCGCGCGCTGCTGCAGGAGGCGCTGTTCGACCTTCTGGAGTGCAAGCGTCTGCTCGACCAGGTGCGCTGAACCCTGACCGGGAAGCGGGCGATTCCGGCTCGCCGTTCCGTTCCTTGCCCCTTGTCGCGCGATGCGACGGCCTGCAAACAGGTATGCCGCTTTCCAGGAACCATCGAGCGGCCGTGGCGTTTCATGTCCTCTTCCAATGAAGGACATGCCATGGCTTCTTTCTCAGACCTTACCGACGTCGATCTCGAAAAGCAGGTCGCCTCGCTCTCGCGCGAGCTTGCGGCCCTGAAGCGGACGATGGCGAAGCGCGGCAGAGCCTATTACGAGGACGGCCGGGAAACCGCTTGGGACACCTATTCCGACTTCATGGAAAGGGTGAACGACCGCCTGCCTTCGCTGCGGCGGCAGGCGCGAGCCCTGGAAAGCACGGCGCGCGACCATCCCGCGACCACGGCGGCCGTCGGGCTGGTGGTGCTGGGGCTGCTGGCGACGCTGCTTCTCAGCCGCAGGTAGGACGGACGATCCTCGGCTTCGATCCGGCCGGCTGGACAGGGCGCAAGCTGCCGGGGATCGTATCCGGAAGAAGGCGCAGGAAGCTGTTCCGCCGCAGCGGGACGCTTGTGCACCGCAGTAAGGTTTACGGACTTCGGATATCGCGTTCCCGATCACCGGGCGGTGGTGGTCGGCCGTTCGAAAGTCCGCGAACATCCTTGAGGGTATAGCGCTTCTTGGGCCTGCGCGGCACAAGCAGGCACCTGCCATCCGATCCGGAAAATCCGATGCACATTCCAGCGCGTTTCCGGCCGCGAAAGGCGCGTCCGGATGCGTTTGTTCCACTTTCCCCGATTTCGGCCAATTGGCCTCTTGCGCTTGAACCTTCGAGAATATAGGGCTTCACGCGGCTCGGAGCATAGCGGCTCCGGCGGCGCATTGACGGGAGTCGAGGTCGCGGGTTCGTTTCCGGAAGCGTCGAAGTTCACTATGGGACTTTTTTCTGTCGGGCAGTAGCGCAGCCCGGTAGCGCACTTGACTGGGGGTCAAGGGGTCGTCGGTTCGAATCCGGCCTGCCCGAGAGAAAAAAGTCCCATAGTTTCGAAACCGGACATCAATCCGGACATCGGGATTCAGGCCCCGCCACGCGGATGCCGACACGTGGATGCCCGGCACGTTTCCACCCACTCCGGAAGATATCACGCAGGCAGGCGCACCTGCGCACTCGCTCTCCGGCCGAAGATGGAATGACCGGGTCGAGCACGGCGACCGCACCGCCTTTGCCGGAATTCTCGCCGTTTGGGAATCGACAGCGTGTGCTGAATTGAGTCAAATCACGCCGATGCGTACAGGGACCGGCGGGTCCTCTGGAAGATCCGGTGATCGGAGCTGCGGGCCCGCTTCCGGTCCACTCCGACCATTTTTCGGCCGAAGCGCCGGGGGGCTGCGTTATGGCTACGATTCCCAGCACTCTCCGCGGGCCGCTGTTCATGGTGCTCGCGAGCGCCTCCTACGTCGCCAACGACAGCCTGATGAAACTGGCCACGTCCGGCCTGCCGCCCTATGAAGTGCTGTTGCTGCGCGGCGTGGCGGCAACGGTGCTCGGCGTGCCGCTGCTGCTTGTCCTGGGCTACGGCCGGCAGATCGCGCTGGTGACGGACCGGCGGGTGCTGACGCGCAACGTCTTCGAGCTTGCCGCCATCCTTGCCTATGTCGTGGCGCTGGCCAACATGCCGATCGCCGATGTCGTCGCGCTCGGCCAGGTCACGCCGCTGCTGGTGCTGCTCGGCGCCTCGCTGCTGTTCGGCGAGCGTGTCGGCGCGCTGCGCACGATCCTGATCGGGCTCGGCTTCGCCGGCGCGCTTATGGTGGCGCAACCGACGCCGGCCGGCATCTCGGCCTTTGCCGTGCTCGGTCTCCTCAACGCCGTGGCCTCGGCGGCGCGCGACCTTGCCAGCCGGCGTGTCGCCGCCGAGATTCCGGGCATAGTGGTGGCGGTCTCGGCGGTGCTGGCGGTTCTCGTCGGCGCCGGCCTCGCGCATCTGGCCTGGGAAGACTGGGTGATGCCGGATGCGCGCCATCTGTGGCTGCTGCTCGGCGCCGGCTTCTTCCTGATCTTCGGCCACTTCTTCATCTTCATGGCCTATCGGATCGGCCCGGCCCGCGCCGTGGCGCCGTTCTACTACAGCTTCAGCGTCTGGGCGGTGCTGGCGGGGGCTGTCGTGTTCTCGGAACTGCCGGGCGCGCTCGCCGCCTGCGGCATCGCGGTGGTGATCCTGAGCGGCCTTGCCGTCGTGGCGCTCGACAGCCGCAGTCGCCGCCTTGCCGTCACCGCGTAGGGGCGGGCGCAGGGCTCGCGGCCGGCTCGATCCGCAGCCCCTTTCGGTAGCGCTGTTCCAGCGCTATGCCGCCCCAGATCAGGCCGAACAGCATGTAGAAATGGCGCCAGTGGTCCGTGTCGATGAACGTGCCCAGTCCGATATGGCCGATATAGACGACGTAGGCGCACAGCACGTAGGGCTGCCAGGGGCGGTCGCGCAGCAGCAGGCGGAAACCGGCCGCCACCGTCCACAGGGTCAGCGTCAGGAAGCTGACGAACCCCAGCCAGCCATAGTCCATCAGCATCTTCAGCCAGATGTCGTGGGTGTCCTCGCCATAGATCTGGCCGAAGACGAGCGGGCCGATGCCGAGGGGCTTCTCCAGCGCCAGCAGGAAGCCGATGCCGTAGCGGTCGAAGCGGCCGAGCCGCGCCGAATCGTAGTCCTGCGCGAGCTGCGCGCGGTCCGACAGCATGTCGGCCACGCCGGGAATCTGCACCAGCACCAGCATGGCGGCGACAAGCAGCGTCAGCGCGGCGATCGTCATCACCACGATGCGCAGCCGGAACGCGCCGCTGCGGCTCTGTAGGAAAAGGGCGCTGGTGAGCAGAACGGCCGCCACGCCGAACAGGCCCCAGGCGCCGCGCGAGAAGGACAGGAAAATGCCGCCGACGACGATCAGCAGAGGCACGGCAAGCAGCGGCATGCGCGACGCCGGGCCGGTCAAAAGCAGGTAGAGCAGATAGATTCCCGGCAGCGCGAGAAAGGGGCCGAAAACGTTGGGGTCCTGGAAGACGCCGGCGGCGCGGCCGTATTTCGTGAAGATCTCGGCACCGGGCAAAAGCTGGAAATAGCCGGCGATGCCGGCCAGCGACGTCAGGACGGCGGAACAGACATAGGCGACGAAGATCAGTCGGTAGACCTGCGGCCGCGCCTCGGTGACGGCGGCGAAGAACACCGCGGTGAACGCCAGGAACAACGACACCGACAGGTAGAGCGGCGTCTCCATCAGGTCGGCCATCTGCGTCATGGCGATGAGGCCGCCGATGTTCATCATGACCAGAAGCACCAGCAGCGGCGCGGCCGCGCGCGAAATCCTCAGCCCGAACAGCGCCCACACGGCGATGAGCCCGGCCATGTAGAGGTCGTAGGGCGCCGGCTCGTCGATGACGAAGCCGGATAGGAAAACGCCCAGGAACACCGCACCGCTGGTGAGCAGCGCGATCAGCTTGGCGTTGACGGCCGCCGGTTCCAGATCATGAACGAGCGCGCTCAATAGGCGTTTTCCGTGTTGAGCAGGCGGACGGGCGTCAATAGCAGGATCTTGAGGTCGAACAGCAGCGACCAGTTCTCGATGTAGAAAAGGTCGTATTCGGTGCGCATGCGGATCTTCTCGTTGGTGTCCATCTCGCCGCGCCAGCCGTTGATCTGCGCCCAGCCGGTAACGCCGGGCTTGACCTTGTGGCGGGCGAAGTAGCCGTCGACCACCTCGTTGTAGAGTAGGTTGTGCGACTGCGCGGCCACCGCATGCGGCCGCGGCCCGACCAGGGAGAGGGTGCCGAACAGGGCGTTGAAGAACTGCGGCAGCTCGTCGATGGAGGTCTTGCGGATGATGCGGCCGACTCGGGTGACGCGAGGATCGTTCTTCGTCACCGTCTTCTTCGCCGTCGGGTCCGACTGCTCCGCGTACATGGAGCGGAACTTGTAGACCTCGATCACCTCGTTGTTGAAACCGTGGCGCTTCTGCTTGAACAGCACGGGGCCTTTCGAGTCGAGCTTGATGGCGATCGCCGTCGCCAGCATCACGGGAGAGAACAGGACGATGCCGACGATCGAGAAGACGATGTCGAAGGCGCGCTTGGCGACCGAATCCCAGTCGTTGATCGGCTTGTCGAAGATATCCAGCATCGGCACGGCGCCGATGAAGGAATAGGAACGCGGCCTGAACTGGAGCGCATTGGAATGCGCCGACAGGCGGATGTCGACCGGCAGCACCCAGAGCTTCTTCAACAGCTGCAGCACCCGCGTTTCGGCGGTGATCGGCAGCGACACGATCAGCATGTCGATGCGGGCGATGCGCGCGAACTTGATCAGTTCGGAAATCGTGCCGAGCTTGGGGTAGCCGGCGACGATCGGCGGCGAGCGGCGGTCGTCGCGGTCGTCGAAGATGCCGCAGATGCGGATGTCGTTGTAGGGCTGCTTTTCCACGGCGCGGATCAGTGTCTCGGCCGCCTTGCCGCCGCCGACGATGACGGCGCGACGCTCCATGCGGCCGTCGCGCGCCCAGCGCCTGACAAGCCGGGCGAGGACGACCCTGAAAGCCAGCAGCAGGGCCAGGCCGACGACGAACCACGTGGCGAAGAGGGCGCGTGAATAGGTCGCCGACATCTTCATGAGGAAGGCAGCCACGGCCATCAGCGCGAAGGTGGCGGACCAGGAAAGCACGATGCGGCCGACATGGTTGAACGGCCGCATCAGGGCGGCGATCTGGTAGCCGTCGGCAACGTCGATGAGGACGACGGCGAGCAGCGAGGTGCAGGCGATCGCCAGCGGATATTGCCAGGGCAGGTACTCGAAGATCCCGACGTACCAGAAATAGACGGCGAGGCCGGAGAAGAACAGCAGGGCGACCTCCGCCAGCCGCACGACGCCGCTGAGCATGACCGGCGACATCGTATCGCGCCGGTATTGCGATGCCACCTGGAGCGCGACCTCGTTGATGCCGGCTTCGGCTTCCTTCTCGGCTGAAGCGTCGAGTTTGCGCACTGCGGCAGCCGTGAAGCGGTGCGCGGGATCGATTTCATTCATGGAAAGTGCCCGCAACTATCGCTGCGTGCATAGCAAAAGAGAGCTAAGAATCCCTTGAAGGGACCTCTCGCTTTGGAAACGATATCCGCCCTATTTGCCGAGGGCGCTGAAGTAGGCGCCCTCGATCGCCTTCGCCATCACGTCGGCGCCGAAGCGCGTTTTCAGCGTGCCGGTATCCGGCATGAGCAGCCGGTAGGCGTCGAGGTCCGACAGCGCGCAGGCCATCTTCGCGGCGACCTCGGCGGCGTCGGGCCGCACCAGGGCAGGGGAGTCGGCGCCGAAGATCTCGGGAATGCCGCCGACGGCGGTGGCGATCATCGGCTTTCCGGCGGCCAGCGTCTCCAGGACGATGTAGGGCATGGCCTCGGCGCGCGAGGGCACGACGACCAGCCTCGCCAGGGCGAAGGCGTGTCTCGCCGGCATGGGCGGCAGGAAGGCCACCCGTCCGTCGAGGCCCAGCCTGCGCACCTGCTCCTTGTAGCGGCGCAGGTCCTCCCCGTCGCCGACCATGGCGGCACGAAGCGGGCGGTCGAGCTGCCGTTCGGCGTCGGCCAGCGCGTCGATGAAGATGTCGGGTCCCTTCAGGTCGCGCATCATGCCGATGTAGAGCAGGTCGGCAGCCTCCGCGCCCGGAGCGACCGGCTCGAATTCGTCGGCGTTCAACCCGTTATAGACCAGGACATTGGGGATCGGCGGCTTGCCCACCTTCCTGCGGTAGGCCTGCCTTTCGTAGTCGGATACGAACAGCAGGCAGTCGGTGAAGCGCGCCATCAGGCGCTCGAGCGCGAAGAACAGCTTTCCCGTCAGCGTGTGTTCGTCATAGTGCAGGCTGCCGCCATGCGGCGAATAGAGGCGGGCTACGCGAAACCTTGAAACCCGCAACAGTGAGCCGAACAGGCGCGCATAAGTGCCGCCCTTGGCGCCATGGCCATGGATGACGTCCGGCTGCAATTCCTTGATGATCCGATAGGTTCTCCAAGCCGAGGCGACGTCGCCGGGACCGATGTGGCGCTGCATGGGCGTGCGCTGCACGCCGAGCGCGAGCTTGTCCCTGATGCTCTCGAACAGGCGCTCCTCGTAGGCGCCGCCGGTGGTCGAATCGCAGACGATGCCCACCTGGTGCCCCGCCGCGACCTGCGCGTCCGTCAGGTCGCGGACATGACGGAAGATGCCCCCTACAGGAGAGCGGAAGCAGTGGACGATCCTCAACTGATCCACGGAGGTCAGAACAGCCGTTCGCGTACATAAACCGTGTCGCCAGGCATAAGCGGGTCGGACGTCAGCACGCGTCCGGTAAGGACCTTGCCGTTGATGTCGCGCGTGATATCGACGCTTTCCTGGTTGGCGCGCGGCGAGAAACCGCCGGCGATGGCGATGGCCTTCTGCACGGTCAGGCCGGGCACATAGGAGTATTGGCCGGCGGCGCCGACCTCGCCCATGACGAAGATCGGCCGGTAGCGGTCGATCTCGACCGAAACGTCGGGATCGCGCAGGTAGCCTTGCCGCAGCTTGGCGGCGATCTGGCCCTCGATCTGCTGGGCGGTGTGGCCGCGGGCCGGCACGGCGCCGATGAGCGGGACGGAGATGTAGCCGGACTGGTCGACGCTGTAGGTGTTGGTCAGGCCTTCCTGCTCGAACACGGTCACGCGGATGCGGTCTCCCGCGCCGAGCCGGTAAGGCTGGTCGAGCACTTCGTGGAAGGCCGCCGGTGTCGGCCTGTAGCTTGAGCAGCCGGCGAGGAGCATGGCGGCAAGCAGGGCGCTGAGAAGCGGGGCAGGGCGTTTCATCACCGATACGTACCTTCGACTGACCGCGGCGGCGGCTGACTGGTAGTGCAGCGCCGTTATCCTCCCGTTAGGGTTAATGGGCGGTAAAGGATGGAGGCGGCGCCGGTCCGTCCGTGCCCGCAATCGGCGGAAAGCCCGCTTCCCGCGCGCGCTCTCCATGATCCCGGCTATTCCCGCACCGGCCATCTTAACGGCTGAGTTACCATAGTTGTTTACGGTGTGGCCCGGCCCATCGTGGGAGCTGGTTGCATGTCTGGTGTTCAAACCTCCGCGGATCTCGATGTCGATCTCAGGCAGCTCTTCGCAAGTCTTGCGAGGAACTGGCTGCGAATCCTCACGGTCGCGCTGATCGTCACGATCTTGGCGCTCGTCGCGGCATGGATGGCAACGCCACGATACAAGGCCGAGACGCGGCTTCTTATAGAGACGCGCGAATCGATCTTCACCCGGCCCGACGCCAACGCCAACACCGACCGTCCGAACCTCGACGAGGAGGGCGTGACGAGCCAGGTGGAGGTGATCTCCTCCGCCGACGTCCTCAAGCAGGTGGCGCAGAAACTCGATCTGTCCAAGCTGTCGGAGTTCGACGAGACGGTGGACATGCCGCTCGGCACGCGCCTCATGGTGATCGCCGGCCTGAAGAGCGATCCCAGCGAAATACCCGCCGAGGAGCGCGTGCTGAAGAAGATGCGCGAGAAGCTCAACGTCTATCGCGTCGACAAGTCCCGCGTCATCGTCATCGAGTTCTGGTCGCGGGATTCCAGGCTGGCCGCCGAGATTCCCAACGCCATCGCCGATGCCTACATCGCCGCGCAAGGCAACGCGAAGCTCGAATCCAACTCGGCCGCGACCGAGTGGCTGGCGCCGGAGATCGCAGATCTGTCGAAGCGCGTGAAGGATGCCGAGGCCAAAGTCGCCGCCTATCGCGCCCAGTCGGACCTGCTGCTCGGCCAGAACAATTCGGTGCTGGCCACCCAGCAGCTTTCGGAGCTCTCCAGCGAGCTGTCGCGCGTGCGTGCTAGCCGCGCCTCGGCCGAGGCGACCGCTGACAGCGTGCGCAAGGCGCTGGCCCAGGGCGGATCGCTCGATTCGCTGCCGGAGGTGATGTCCTCCAACCTGATCCAGCGGCTGCGCGAGCGGCAGGTGCAGCTCCAGAACCAGATCGCCGACCTCTCGACCACGTTGCTGGACAGCCATCCCCGCATCCGTTCGCTGCGCTCGCAGCTTGCCGACCTCGACAATCAGCTCAGGCGAGAGGCCGAGAAGGTGCTGACCGGGCTCGAGACGGAGGCGCGGACCGCGCAGGCGCGCGAGAACCAGCTCATCGCGGACCTCAACACGCTGAAGGCCGAATCGGCGCGCGCCGGCGAGCAGCAGGTCGAGTTGAACGCGCTGGAGCGCGAGGCCAACGCCCAGCGCCAGCTGCTGGAATCCTACATGACCCGGTATCGCGAGGCGTCCTCGCGCGAGGACCGCAACTACCTGCCGGTCGATGCCCGCATCTTCTCGCGCGCGACGGCGCCGAGCGAGCCCTATTTCCCGAAGATCGTTCCCATCGTGAGCGCGGCCTTCATCGCCTCGCTGCTTCTGATGGCGGTGTGGACCCTGCTGGCGGAGCTGTTCTCCGGCCGCGCCATGAGGCCGGCGGCCGGTGGCCGGCTGGAGCCGGTCGTGCAGGTGCCGATGCCTGCCGTGCAGGAGGCGCCTGCCGCCGAACCGGAGCCCGCGTCCGCGGCAAGGCCGGTGGTCGAGACCGGTACGGCTGCGATGGCCGCCGCCAGGAAAGCCGCTCCGGTTGCGCCCGTGCGCGAGATCGAGCAGCCGGCCGAGGAGATCGAGCCGGAAGCCGGCGCCGACGAGGACGATCCCGTCGACGCCGCTCCCGCGCGCCAGTCCGTGCTCGGCGAGATCGACATCGCCACCGCGTCGGAGAAGCTGATCGCCAGCGGCGCGGCGCGGGCCATTTTCGTGTCGCCGGAGGGCGACGAGGCCGCCGCCAGCTCCGTGCTCGTGGCGCGCGAGGTGGCCGATGCCGGCCTGCGCGTGCTGCTCCTGGACCTCACCGCCTCCGGCGCCGCTTCGCGTCCCATGCTGGACGGCGTGCCGCTGCCCGGCATCACCAACCTGCTGGCTTCGCAGGCGCAATTCAGCGAGGTGATCCATCCCGACCGCTATTCGGATTGCCATGTCATCCCGGTCGGCAC
>Ga0182749_1003449_pt1 | contig 10802 bp, 9 predicted proteins | sample eDN3rd37CKraftMG_FD_128875 | JGI IMG/M metagenome (GOLD analysis project Ga0182749, IMG submission 128875) | Enriched Miracle-Growth compost microbial communities from Emeryville, California, USA - eDNA 3rd pass 37_C Kraft MG (version 2) (version 2) ...
GGCGCAGGTGCGTGAGATGCCGGTCTCGGCGTCGGTGAGCGTGATGAGGTCGGTCACGCGCAGGGAGGCGTCGGGCCAGACCTCGACGTCCTGCAGCACGGGACGCACGTCCTGCAGCGCCTCCCACAGGTCGTCGGCCACGGCGGAGGCGGCGTCGGCGGTCTGGATGTAAGGGCCACAGTCGAGCGAGCTGGGCACGAGCGCGGTGTCCGAGGACGCCCCGCGCTCGACGGTCTGCTGCTCGCCAGGGGTGATCGTGCGGTTCGCCCGGCAGATGAGGATCGGGGTGCCGGACGCGTCGCACATGTAGGTCGGGGCCGAGAGTGTCGAGGTGATCGTGATGCGCAGGCGCTGGGGGGTGATGAGCGTGGAGCTGACTGTGATGCCCGACGTGACGTTCGTGCCGCCCTTGGCGGCGGTGCGGGCGGCCCACACCGAGCCGGTCTTGGAGATCTCCGTGGACCCTGGCACGACGGCGGACCACGAGGCGAGCGACTCGGCTGCCAGGTCGAGATCCTGCTCGATGACGGCGACCCCGTTCGCGGGGACCTCAATCACGTCCGAGGCCTCCCACACGGGCAGGGAGCCGTCGGTGACGGTAGTGGTGACGGGAGGGGAGTAAGTCAGCTCGAGGCGGTCGGCGTAGTCCTCGCGGCTGATGGTCCAGGACCGGTCTGCCAGCGAGGTCAGCGTCTCGATCTCGCGCACCGGGGTCTGTGCCAGGATCGCGGCCCGCGTCGTGTAGCGCAGGCGCCCGGACTCGTCGATCCACAGCGCCGCGGCGGTGGCGCGAGCGACGTCCTGAGCCAGGTCCCATCCGCTCGTCCTGGCTGGGACGTAGATGCCCTGGAGCCGGATGCCAGACGGCTCGATGCGCGCTGAGATCGGCCGCCACTGGTCGTCGGTCGCCGCCCCTGCCCGCACCTGCACGCCGGTCAGCGAGCCCGAGACCACAGCCTTGGTCCACGACGACGCTGCGACCGAGGGGCCGGTGTGCGTCACGGTCGCACCCCATGCCGAGGGGCTGTCGGACATGCTCAGTCCGTGCCGCTCACGGATCGCGACCTGGGTCGGCGACTGCCACGTGACCTCGAACTCGACGCGCGCGGCAGAGGCGGGGACCGAGATCGCCACCCAGGACGCCCCGCCGTCGCGACTGGCCTGCCACCCCGAGCCGCCGGCTGTGTTCACGCGCAGGATGACGCTCGCGTACGAGGATCCCGAGTAGGCGCGCACCTCGACCTGAGCGGCGTCGGCCTGCGTGTCAGGCATCGCCAGGACGCTGATCGCGGCGCTCGTCGGTGCTGGGCTGGCCAGCGTGTAGGTCGTGGCGGGCAGGGCGTCCGGCACGATCCTCGTCGTCACGCCGTGCGACGCCCGCCACGTCGCCGCCGTGGTGCCTGCGTCTGCCGTGCCGATCTCGGCGGCCGCGCACCCGACGAGCGGCACGAAGAGCCTGGTGAGCGAGTCTGTCGGCATCACGGACCAGTAGCCGCCGGAGCGCGCCACCTGGTCGATCAGGTAGGCGGCGTCGATGTACGAGCCGGACGGGCCGACAGCGAAGGCCGAGCGCACGAGCGCCGGGCGGCCGAGCGCTTCGATGTCATCCTCGACGTTCAGGGTCCGTGCCGAGGCCAGCGCACCGTCGGAGGTGATGTCGTGCACGATCCCGGCCAGCGCCGAGTACCGACCGAGCCCGGTGTCCTGCGAGACGGCCAGCGAGGCCGACGCACCGGGCAGCACCTCGATGCTCCACGGGCTGACAGCACCGGGGACGTCAGCGCTCACCGTGCCGGAGCCGGTGCCGACGCCGCTGGGGATGCGCGCCTGACCGGGCAGACCCCACGACGACAGGGAGCGCCTGGTCGACCACGACTCGACGTCGAGGGCCCTGGTGACGTCACCCGGGGTGGAGACCTCGAACCGGCAGCCGGGAGTGCTCGCGGAGTGGCTCATAGCGGCGGGCTCACCTCCGTCAGCGTCACGGTGTAGTCCGAGCGCACGCTCCCGCCGGCAGTGGACTGAAGGACCGCCTGCGGGTCGTCAACCTGCACGTAGGGCACGCCCTGCCCGGGCTCCATGAAGCCGTCGCTCGCGCCCTCGACGAGGCGCGGACCAGCGACCATGCCGCCCGAGCCGGGCGTGGCTGCCAGGCGGATCGACACCGACGCGGCCGAGGCTCCGGTCGTGAACGTCGTCGAGCGCACCACCGAGTCGCTGCCGCTCGTCGCGGCAGACACGAGCGCGCGAGTGTCGATCACCACGCCGGCGACGTTGCGAACCGACAGCTCGAGGATCGGGGTCGCGTCGGAGGTCACCGAGCGCACCGTGGCCGAGAGCGTGTACTGCGTCGAGGGCAGCACCGGCACCTCCCGGCTCCACGCCGAGGCGTCGCCGAGCGTCCAGTACGGCACCGGCATCAGTCCCTGGCGCGTGAGCATCGGCACGCTCGACGCCGAGGTGCCGAACGGGCAGCCCGGGCTCCCCGCGTTCGCCACCTCGTCGGGCAGTAGGTTGACCGCCGCCGCGTCCGCCGCGTACAGGACGGCAGGCGACGCGATCATGCCCGCGGCGATCATCCGCAGCACCGAGACGATCTCCGGGGGCGACCACGGCGACAGCGTGATGCTCCACGAGCGCGCCGCGTGCGGGGCGACCTGCGCGCGAGGCATACCGCCGACCGGCACGAACTGGCGGCCCTGGCGCGCCGGGGACACCTGCAACCCGGCCTGCGCCCCCTTGATCGGCACCAGGTAGCCGAGCGGACCGATGTAGCCCCAGCACTCAGCCACGACGCACACCCCCCTTGAGAATCGGGTCGGAGCGCCGCTCCATCTCCTTGTAGCCCTCGCGAGCCACCTCGTACGCGCCGGACCGCGACAGGCCCACGTTGACGTTCACGCCGACGTTCCTCGCCGCCTGGACCATCGCCTCGGCCAGCCGGTCGTAGTCGAGCCCGGCGCCAGAGATCGTCGTCCCCGACGTCGCCGCCACCGTCTGGCGGGCAGTGAGCACCGTGCCCGACACGTTCGGGACGAAAAGTTCCGGCCCCTGCTCGCCCACCAGGTACGGCTCACCTGCCGCGGTGAAGCCACCGACCGCCCGCTTCTTGGCCGTCTTCCTGGTGGACTTCTTGCCCTTGCCGGTCGTCGTCTTGCCGGTGATCTCGTCGATGAGCGAGCCCGCGATCGACTTGCCGATGCTCGCTGCGTTCAGGGCGAGAGTGTCGACGGCCGCCGACCCGAGTTCGCCGCCCGCGCCCTGGTACAGGCTCAGCGCTGCAGCCCCGGTCATGCCCTTGACGACCGTCAACCCGATCGCATCAGCGTTCGAGTCGATGCTCGACAGCGCCGAGGACGTGGCCGTGATCGACGACTTGTCCGCGAGGAAAGCGTCGGCCACCTGCAGCGCCTCGTCGACGTCGAGCGCGGTGATCTGCTCGATGAGCGCCTGGGACGCGCCTGCGGTCCGGAGCGCGCCGATCTTCGTCCCGAGGCTCTTGAGCTTCGAGGCGTAGGCCTGCGCCGAGCCCGCGATGCTGGAGCCGGTCGGCTTGATCGTGTCGCCGAGCACATCGGTCTGCCCGAGCAGGTCACCCAGCCCGAACCCGCCCGAGAAGTGGCTCCGCACGCTGTCGTACGCCGACGCCAGATCCTCGAGCGCACTCGACGCGTCGTCGTACTTCTCCTGCGCGCGGGTGAGCTTCGTCTGCGCAGCCTTGGCACGGGTGCGCATCCGCTTCGTCGCGCTCTTGGAGAACGCGCCCGAGTCCGCCCAGTCGAGCAGGGTCGATGCGTTGTCCAGGGCCGAGGAGTACAGGGAGGCGGGGTCGCGCAGGTCCCGCTTGGTGTACGCGCCGGTGTTCAGGCGGGCGTCCTCGGCGGTGGCGGAACGGTAGCCGCGGAGGGTCTGCAGGTCGCTCTTGGCGTCGTTGAACGCGTCCTCGGCGCGCTTGGCAGCGTTGCGCGCCTTCTTGAGGTCGTCCGACGCCTCCCGCGACTTCGCCTTGGCCGCAGCCTTCGCGCCCTTGTCCTTGGCAGATGTGTCCGAGTAGGCCCGCGACGCTCGGGTCTGCTCCTTCTCGGCCGCCTTGAGGGCAGCGTTCGCCGCGACCTTGGCCGCACGCTTGCGCTTCACCTCGGACTCGGCGTCGGACACCGCGCCGCCGGCCGCAAACTTCGGCAGGAGACCAGCCCGCGCGAGACCACGCATCCGGTACATCGCACCCTGGCCGCCTGCGTTGTTGACCTCGGCGGTCGTCCAGACGTGCTCGCCGGGCATCCCGAGCATCGGCACCGAGTCGACACCGGGGGTGCCGCCGGTGATGGGGCCGCCGTCGGCGAACTTCGACAGGCTCTTCGGCAGACTGGTGGACAACGGCACGCGGGCGGGGTTCTTCTCGACCAGGTTCGGGACCTGGAGCGACTGCAGACGACGGTAGAGCGAGTCGATCTGAGCGTTGGCGGTCGTGGGGTCGAGCTGGACCGGCACAGTGCCGGGAGTGCGCAGGATGTCCTCGAGGAACTGCTTCTGCGCTTCCTTGGCCGACTTGAGGTCGGCGTTCACACCGATGACAGGGTGGGCGGACTCCTCGACGCCATCGGTGTAGCCCTTGGCAGCCTCGTGCGAGCGGCGCTTGTAGAGCTTGACCAGCTTGCGGAGCTGCTTGTCGTTCGCCTCGGCGAAGAGGGCAACCTCGGGCGCCGCGTCCTCGCCCATCTGACCCCACTGGTCGAGGATGTCCCGGACGGTCTTCTGCATCGAGGCGGGGAGATCCTGCTCCATCCGCTGCGTGACTGACCGCGTGTTCTTCGCGAACTTCCGCTGCGCGTCGACCTGCTTCTGGAGCTGGGCGATGAAGTCGTTGACCGAGACGGTCACGCCGTCGTAGTAGTCCTCCCACGAGTCTTCAGACGACTTCGTGGCGTCGGCCGTCGACTCGGCGAGTTCCTTGTTCTTGTCGATGACGGCCTGGTAGGCGTCCGAGGGGCTGACGAACGAGCCGAACGCGTCAGCGACAGCATCGCGCCACTTCTGCAAGTCCTTGGCCTGATCCTCGGTCATCTCGCCGACGTAGCCCATAGACTCGGCCAGGAGTTGTCCGGAGGTCTTGGCCTTTTCCTGCTCTGTGGAGACGCCGACGAGCGCGTCCTGATACTGCGGGAAGAGCGTGTTGAGCTGCTCGGTGGAGAAGCCGAGCGAGGTGCTGACCTGCTCGATGGCGGCGAAGGCTGCGGCGGCCTCGTCGGCAGAACCGCCCTCGACGAGGCTGGATAGCGTGGAGTCGAGCGCGGCGAATCGCTTCTGGACGTCCTCAGTATACGAGGTGACTCCTGGCAGATGGCCGACGAGGTTCGCCATCGAGTCCTGGACGCTCGGTGCCAGCATCTCGCGCAGTGCTCCGCCCAGGTCGGTGACGTCGTTGACGTTCGCGCCGAGCACCTTGCCCCAGTTCTGGAACTGCGCGTCGAGGCTCGAGATATCGCCCGAGCCTGCGAGGTTGCGCACAGCCTTCTCGAGTTCGTTGGCGCCTTGCTCGACATCTCCGCTCTTGAGGGTGTCGATGAGGATGCCCGCGGCCTCGGATGCGGCAAGAATCCCCGCCGCCGTGCCGCCGATCGCGAGCATCGACTTGCTCGCCACGCTGAACGCTCGCGTCGCGCGCGGCATCTCGGTGCGCAGTGTGGCCATAGCGGCACGGGTTGCGACGATGCGCGGTGTCAGGGTCAGGAACATCCCAGAGGCAAGCAGTCCCGCTGCGGTGACTGCTCCCAGGGCGACGCCGCTCGCCTTCACGGGCCCGGGGAGCGCTTGGAAGTCCCGCATGGCGTCGGCGGCCCGATTGGCAAGACCGCCTAGCGCTCCGCCCCCGTTCTTTCCCACAAGCCCTTCGGCGAGTTCAGACGAAAGATCGCGCCACGCCGACTTCACGCGGTCTGTGGCACCCAGGAACGTCTTCTTGACATTCCCCGCCGCGCCGCCGAACTTCTGTTCCATGCCGGCAGTGAGGGCAGAGATAGCCGTGCCAGCGTCAAGGGAGCCCGCAGTGATGTCGGCGCGAATCTGGGCGCCCGTCTTGCCCATCTGCGATCCGATGAGTGTGGCGGCATCTACCCCACGCTGTCCGAACTGGATCAAGTCTTGGCCGGTGATCTTGCCCGCCGCCTGGACCTGAGCGAGGACGAAGACGAGTTCGGAGAGCTGTTGGTTCGAGCCGCCAGCAGCCGCCACCGCGTCCTGGATTGCTTGGAGCGTGGGGACTACCTGATCAGCAGCGACGCCGAACGCGAGGAGCTGCTGCTGTGCCGTGATGAAGGTGCTCTTGGAGAATGGGCTCGTTCGCGCGAAGGCATCGAGCTTGTCCATCTGCGCGTTGGCAGCTTCAGCGCCGCCGAGAAGCGTGGTGAGTGCGGCTCGGGACTGCTGCTGCAGTGTGTTGTAGTCGATGCCCGTCTTGAGGGCCGCGACGCCGAGCCCGGTGACGGCAGCGCCAGCGCCGAGCAGGGCCGTCCCAGCCGTGGTCCATGCGTCGGCGTTCTGGTTCGCCGACTGCGCGAGACGCCCGAGCGTGTGCTCGGCCGTGCCCGCGACCTCGGCATGCTTCTTCTCGGCAGCCGTCAGCGCCTCGGTCGCGCCCTTCTGCGCGTTGCGCGCCTGGGTGACCTGCTTCTCCGCGTTCTCGATCTGGCGAGCGGTCGCCGTGCCGCGCGCCTTGGTGTCGGCGAGACGCTTCTCGGCCGCCTCGACCTGCGCCGTCGCGTCCCGCTCGCGCTTCCGGGCGGTCTCGACCTTGACCGAGGACGCCTCGATCCGCTGCGCCGCCGTGTTCGTGCGCGCAGAAATGTTGTCGATCTCGCGCTTGAAGTCGGCGGTTTCAGCGCGGAGACGCACGGAGATAGACCGGTCGGCCATGACACCTCCCGGGCGGGTGCGATGTGTAGTTAGATGAGGCGCATGAAGCGATTGCTGGGCGTTCTCCTGCTGCCGGCGCTCTTGACCCTCGGCGCGTGCGGCGATGAAGAACCGCCCGTCGCGCCTTCGTCATCAACGGCGCCGAGCGAGGTCGTCAACCCTGACGCCGATACCTCCGGTGCGTCGAGCGAGACCGGCACCCCTGGCGAGGAGTCGTCGATTCCCCCGCGCGCAGAACAAACTTCAGATCAGCGCAAGCAGATTGAAAAGTGGTATCTGGACAACGTCCGCAATGTCGCCGACGTCGGAGCGACGTCTGACAAACGCCTCTTGAAGGCGGCGCATACCGTCTGCGACAGCCTTGACTCTGGGGCAAGCTTCAAGATGTCGTACGTGATGACTGCGCTCGACTTCGCAGACGACGCCGAGGAGACTGCGCCGATCGGTGCGGCGATGCTCACAGTCAAGGGCCTTTGCCCGGAGCATCAGCCGATCGTGGATGCCTGGTCCGAAGGGGCTGAGGACTAGCCCTCGTCAGCCTCGCCCTGCGTGTCGACGACGCGCAGCATGGTGCCCGGCTCGGCCTTCGGGTTGTCCTTCTGCCAGCGCTCGACAGCCGCCTTGCCCAGGTCGACGCCGATCGGCCGCGCTTCGAGCCAGCCGTCCTTGTCCGGGTCGTAGGCGACGTCGGTCGGCAGGCCCTCGGCGGTGGTGGTGTCTTCCAGGAGGGTCAGCGCGAGGGCGAGTTCGCGGTCTCGCGCTGACCAGTCGTGCAGGAAGCGGGTTGGGCGCTCACCCCAGGAGCGGGCCGTTCGCAGCGCCCGGACTACTCCTGGGTGCTGGCGGAGGTGCGGGACAAAAAAGCCGCAGGCACCTCAGGCTCAGCCTCGCCGACCTCGCGGATCGCGTCGATGATCCGCTGCACCTGGACGTCCCCGATCTTTCCCGGAAGCGCGAGCGCCTGCTCGTGGCTGATCGAGGTGGCGATGACTCGCCCGCCGACCTCGATGCGATCCAGTGCGCGCACGATCGTCTCGGCGCCGCGCTGGACCAGCACCTTGGCGGCGGCCTTCGACCAGGCGTCCTGCTCGGCCTTGTGCTCCGCGTTGAAGCGATCGTGCGCGATCTCCCAGGCCTTCCAGGCAGTCAGGTAGGCCTTGGCCTGAGCCTCGGTGGGTCGGGTAGTCTCCTTGGGGAGCGGCTTGTCGAAGACCGGCGGCTTCTCGGGCTCGGGGAACGCTGCGGTGATCGCGTCGGCGTCCTCGGATCCGAGGCCGCGCACGTACCAGGTCGCGCGAGAGGCGGCGATCTCCTCGTACAGCGCCTCACCCTCGGCCTCGATCTCGGCGAGGGGGTCGTCCTCGTCGAGCCCCGCGTCGGGGTTGGCCTTGGCGATCTGCTGGGCGCGCTCGTAGCGGCGCTCCCACTCGTCGTAGCGGGCCAGGAGGTCGGGGCGCTGCAGGATGTCAACGCTGGCCTGGGCGACAGTGGCGCCGGCGAGCCATGCGTCGAGGTCGAAGTCGGGGGCGTCAGCAGCGGTCTCGTTCTCGGTCACAGGTCTGTCTCCTTGAAGATGGCGTCACGGGTCTGTGTGGTGCCCGGCCCGCCCGGACCCGTGACGACACGGGCGGGCCGGGGGTCTGGTGCTACGCGCCCGCTGCGACCTTGATGAAGGTCCAGCCGTCCTGGACTTCGGCGGGCACGCGGTACTTGATGTAGCCGCCGGTGTCGCTCGGGGGCTGCAGGTTGTCGGTCGAGATCTCGGCTCCGAAGAAGATCTCGTCGTCCTCCGCCCACGCCTCCTTCGCCTTCTGCCCCGTCCGTCGTGCGTAGCCCCAGAGCTGTGCGCCCTTGGTCTGCACGGCAGCCAGCAGGTCCTCGGCCGAGGCGTCAGGCTTCCCGGTGGCAGCGTCGAAGTAGCGGAAGATCGTGAAGCCGGCCTGGTAGTTGCTCGCGCCGATCGAGTTCGCGTTGCCCTCGGTGCACAGCGGCTTCTCCTGCACCTTGTCCGAGTCCGTCGGGCCCCAGGTGAAGTCGCTGTTGAGGACGTCGCACGACGCCTCGATGCCGGCGGTGAGTTCGTCGACGGTGGGGTTCTCCGGGTCGGCAGGCTTCGTGGTGAGGATCGTGAACTTGGTGTGGCCGTCGGCCAGCGACTTAACGCCCATTGCGGGCCTCCTTGCGGTCGTCCCCGGCGTCCGGGGTCTTAGTGGCGGCCTTGTCGGCCTTGGCTGCGGTCACGGCGCTCTCCCCGGCCTTCTGGCGGGGCGTCTTGGACCAGTCGCGGCCGAGCCTGGGGTGGCTGAGCCAGTCGCTGGGGATGAGGGCCTTGCGGCCCGACTTCTTCTCGTACGCCTCGATGAGCGGCATCAGGTACCTCCTGGGCACGACGGCGAGCCCCGGGCGCGGGGTGCGCAGGGGCTGATAGGGGCAGGGGTCAGACGGGGGTGGAGCGCAGGCGGTACAGGTCGACGCCGTACGCGGGGTGGCGATCGGGCTGCAGCATCGTCACGTCTCGGTCGACCTGGACGTCCCGGGAGTCCGTGAGGTCGAGGCGCACCGAGCGCCCCGGCACGACCGGCTCGGATCCATCGAGGATCGGGCGGACGAGGCCGGCGAGTGTCAGCACGCCGAGGGGGGTCGCTGCGACGCACGTGACGCCGAGCTGGGTGTCGAGGTCGGTGTGCTTGTCGCACAGCGGGACCTCACGGCCGGGGACGCCCGCCGAGGACCACAGCAGGATGTAGGGGTATGTCGGCGCGTCCGGCACGTCCACGAAGTGCACCTGGTGGTCGAGCGGGGCGAGCATCGTCATGATCGCGGCGATGTGCGCCCTCACCGCAAGACCTCGGACATGAGAGCGCCCAGGGCTCGCTCGAAGGCCGGGACCTCCGCCTCGAGAGCTCCACGGGGGTCAGGCACCGTGCCACCGCCGCGCGATCCGCCGAAGTAGGCGATGTTCGCGAGCGATCCCGGTCGTCCGGGGAGCGGGCCGATCTCGGCCTCGACGCCGCCCACGCGGTCGATGAGGTCGTAGGTGATGGACAGGGTGACGCCCTTGAAGTGGCGGGACCGCGACATCTCCTCGCGCATCTGCGTCTTGATCTTCACCGCTCCCTTCTCCACCACGGGGCGGATGTGACGGCGAAGCTGCTCGGGGTAGCGACGCATGTCTGCTGCGAACTCGCGCAGCTCGGAGGCATCGATCGCCCTGTCGGCCATGAGGTCACCCCACGATCTGGTCGGCGTAGACGCGGTAGGCGGTCTCGAGCGTCCGGTAGGGGGCGCGTCCGGTGAGGCGGAACTGCTGCCCGGCAACGAACGGCGCGGCCGACTCGATGAAGGTGCACAGGTCGCCGTTCTCCATCTGGAACGACCCGACGGGGAAGTGCACGAGCGAGCGCTGCTCGACGTACGTGTGCCCGCCAGACTCGGGGCGCGATTCGTACTGGTTCTGGTTCTGCAGCTTCGCCTTGCCCTCGTAGACGACCGTTCGGACCGCCTCGCCGGTCAGCTCGTCGACCTCGCCCGTCACCCGCTCGACGCGCACGGTGTCGCGCATGAGGGACTCGGCCATCGCGCGCATGCGGGGGAGGGCGGCTGCGAGTTCGTCGCCTATCACCAGCGGGCTCCTGAGTAGCGAGGCCGGATGGTGAATGCCCCGCGCGTCTGGCGCGGCAGCAGGAGCGTCCACTCGCCATCGGTGATGGCCCAGGGGTCGGTGCTCGATTCCCACCTGTCGGTGACCGAGCCGTCATCGATGGACTCGGTGCGCGACGTGCGGCCGGGTGTGGGGTTCTGCACCCGGCGCACGACCGCTCCTGCCTCGACGGAGACGACGGCGGTGATGGGGATCGCGCCAGAGTCGACGCGCTCGTGCAGGTCGGGGA
>Ga0182749_1003451_pt1 | contig 10795 bp, 8 predicted proteins | sample eDN3rd37CKraftMG_FD_128875 | JGI IMG/M metagenome (GOLD analysis project Ga0182749, IMG submission 128875) | Enriched Miracle-Growth compost microbial communities from Emeryville, California, USA - eDNA 3rd pass 37_C Kraft MG (version 2) (version 2) ...
TCGCAAAGGCAAAAAGTGTAACCCATGTCTCCGGAACGAAATGTCACCCATCTCTCCGGAAGGGCAAAGAAGCTGACGCCGATCGACTGCCCCGGAATAATTCCAAGGCAGAGCAGCGTTTGGCGTCGTTCCCAGAATGCATGGCGACCGGCAACCCCGACTCGGTCGGGCGCGATGCAATCATCCCGGGCGCGGTCTGAAGCTCCTGCGCAGTACCGGCAGGCCGGACGGCATTTGCCGGAACAGGAAGCCCAGCCGGGCAAACACCAGCGCCGTCAGCACCGCAAGGCCGTAGCCCAGCCCGAATCCGACAACGGTGTCGCTCGGATAGTGCGCGCCGACGAACACGCGGGTCGAGGCGATCCAGATGCAGACGAGCAGCGCGGCATAGCGTGCACGCGGAAACAGCAGGACCAGCACCGCCGCCACCGACCCCACCGTCGTGGCATGGCCCGACGGGAAGGAGGCATAGCGATAGGTCACCTCGAAGGGATGGAAGGAAAACGCGCCGAGCTCGGCAAAAAGCGTGGGGCGCGCCCGGCCGACGAAGATCTTCGCCACGTTGACGACAATGCCGGGCACGCCCACCGCGGCCAGAACGAAGAAGGCCAGGCAGGTTCTTTCATAGGCTGCCATGAGTTGGCGGCGCGACAAGCGGCGCCAGTCGATCTGGTTTGCCACCAGCAGCCAGGCCGCTGCCGGAAGCAGATACCATTGCCCCAGCCCCAGCAAGGTGAAGACATTCGCGAGGGTTCGAAACGCCTCCGGCAAGCCGCCTGCATATTGCCCGGCCCGCGAATCGAGGAAGATCGCGCTCAGCGCCGCCAGAATCGCCGCGGCGGCGATCCACGCCCCCCATGGCAGGCGCGGATAGAGGCCCGGGCGACGGGCGAAGCGGCCGCGCACGATGCGCCACGTGTCCACAAGATTGGCGAGCGAGCGCGCGATCACGCCTGCCGGAGGCGTCGAAACCGGGTGCTCCGCTTCACTGGCCGGCGACATGATAGAGCCCCAGCGCCAATGCCTTGCCCGAGGAATAGTTGACGCCGTCGATCTCGGCCAGTCGCGCCGCGGTCCTGCCGGATGCGGCGAGCGCCGCCGTCAATTCACCCTCCTCGCCCACCGGCACCAGCGCAAGCGCGCAGGCGGGATCTGAGGCCAGATGCGCGGCCGCGCCTTGCGTGTCGGTCAGCACCGTATCGGTTCCGGCCAGGAATACCAGGCTTGGCTCATGGTAACCCGATGCCGCCAGCACGGTGGTCTCGCACGGTCTGTAGGCGCGCACCTGCGCCTCGATGCGCGGGCTGAGCCAGATCGGCTGGAGCGAGGGAGCGATCGTGCCGAACAGCAGCGCATAGGCGATGCCGGCGGCGGCGGCCGCCGCTCCGATTCGGCTGACGGACAGCGGCGCAGGCCGCGGGAAAGCCAGCCAGCCGGCGGCGAGCACGGCCACCGCGGCCGGGATGCTCCAGAAATTGAAGGCATGGTCGAGATAGAGCGGCGCGCCTATGCAGATTGCGGCGAGCCCCAGCGTGACCACGGCAAGGCCGAGGGCCGTCGCCCACCACAGCAGGGTCTGCCACCGCTTCAGCTTCTCCTGCGCCATGCCCGGCGGCGCCGCCAGCAGCCAGCCGATCAGCAGCGCCAGCGCCGGATAGGCCGGCAGCACGTAGTGCGGCAGCTTGGTCGGGATCAGTTCGAACAGCAGCCAGAAAGGAATGTACCAGGCCAGGCAGAAGCGCAGGCGAACATCCTTGCGCACATGGTTCAGGGCAACCAGCGCGGCGCCGATCGCCGCCAGCCCGAACGGCCACATGAACAGCGAATAGGTAAGCACGTAGAAGCCCGGCGGCTGGCCGTGCGATTCCTCGCCCTGCGCCACCTTGCCCAGCATGTCCTTGCCCACCGCCTCCTGCCAGAAGGCGCCGCCGCTCTTCCAGGTGATCAGCGCCAGCCAGGGCAGAACGATGATCGCGGCGAGCAGGACGCCGCGCCCGGCCTTCAGCTTCTTCAGCCAGCGGCCGTCGCGTTCGAAGGCGAACAGCGTGGCCACCGTCAGCGCAGACAGCAGCGGCGCGATCGGCCCCTTGACGAGGATGCCAAACCCCTGCGCGGCCCAGAACAGCCAGGGCAGGAAGCCGGCCACGGGCTCGTTGCGGCGGGAGGTCGCATAGATCTGGGCCAGCGCTCCCTGGGCCGCCACGCAGCAGGCCAAAAGCACCGCATCCGTCTTGGCGATGCGGCCCTCGAAGGCTACGGCGAAGAGCGCGGCCAGCACCAGCCCGGCCGCCATGCCGGCAGCCGCGCCGAACAATCGCGCGCCGGTCCAGGCGACAGCCACGACCGAAAGCGCGATGCCGAAAGCCGACACCAGCCGGTAGATCCAGATCGGCGCTTGCGCCCCCTGCCCGCTCAGCCCGACCGCGGCCGACTGAAGCCAGTAGATGCCGATGGGCTTCTTGTAGCGCGCCTGGTCCTGGAAGCGGATATCGACATAGTCGCCGGTCTCCACCATCTGCTTGGTGGCCTGCACGAAGCGCGCCTCGTCACGGTCCACCACCGGCAGGCTTGCCAGCCCCGACGCCGAAAGCAGCAGGCTGAACAGGAAAAGCAGCAGATACCGCGTCTTCATCGCGCCTCCCCGTCCGCCGTCCCCGGCTGCTCAGTCGACCTTGCTCATGGCTGCCTTGCGCTCGTTGGCGATGAGCCACAGATTGCGGATATATATGACCAAGCCCAGCCCCTGCCCGGCTATGAAGACGGGATCGCGCCGCTGGATGGCATAGACGAACAGCAGGCCGCCGCCGAACAGCGAGAAGAACCAGAAAGCCACAGGCACCACCGAGCGCTTCGCCCGCTCCGAAGCCAGCCACTGCACCACGAAGCGCATGGTGAAAAAGAACTGCGCGACGAAACCGAGCAGCACCCAGCCGTCGAACTGCAGGATGAAGACCTGGTGAAGCCAGTCGAGCAGGCCTTGCAACACGCTACCCATGGCTGATTTCCTCTACCTTCGGCATGCGCCGGCGTCGGCGCCGCAGCCACCACACCCCGGCGAGATCCAGCGCGCCCTGCAGGCCGCGGTCGAATATGCCGTAATTCGACTTACCGTGACGGCGCGGCCGGTCGAGCACGTCGCAGTGAACGACGGCGAGCCCCTCCTGGATCACCAGCGCCGGCACGAAGCGGTGGGTGCCGTCGAAGAAGGGCAGCCTGCGCAGCACGTCGGTGCGCACCGCTTTCAGCCCGCAGCCCGTGTCGCGCGTCTCGTCGTGCAGGATGGCGTTGCGCAGCCAGTTGGCGAAGCGCGAGGCAAGCTGCTTGGCCTTCGAATCGCGGCGCTTCAGGCGCTGGCCCTGCGCAGCGCCCGCCTGCGGCCCGGCGTCCACCAGCGCATCGACCAATACGGGAATGTATTGCGGGTCGTTCTGCCCGTCGCCGTCTATGGTGGCGACGATGCTGCCACGCGCGGCCCAGGCGCCCGAACGCACCGCCAGGCTCTGCCCGCAGGATTTCTCGTGCCGCAGATGGCGGACCGGAAACGCCCGTGACGCCGCCTGGGCGGCAAGCACCGCCGCAGAGTCATCGGTCGAGCCGTCGTCCACGACCACGACCTCGAAATCGCGTCCCTGCATGGCCAGGGCGATCTCGTCCAGCAGCAGCGGCAGATTCGCCGCCTCGTTGCGGCAGGGAATGACAATGGAAATCAGCGCATCCGCCATGAGGTTCGTGGTCCGCTCGCCGGCTGTCCGATTGCGATGGGCGCCGCGCGCACGCCGGCCCGATGCTCATGATGCCGCGAATGTTTCGAGGCGGCGCACCATTACGCCAGCGGGAAATGCGACGCAAGCGCACCCCGCGCGAATGGAACGGTTGGCCGGGCCGCCTGCGGCCCCAGGCCCAAGCAGGCAGGTCCGAATGGGTGTATGCTCGCTCGCCAAAGGAACCTGCAAGATGTACCAGCCACCCCACCATGTCGAAGACCGCCTCGAGGTCATCCACGCGCTGATCCGCGCACATCCGCTGGGGCTGCTCGTTTCCGCCGGCCCGCAGGGGCCGACCGCGAATGCGTTGCCCTTCCTGCTCGATGCGGATGCCGGGCCGAAGGGGCGGCTGCGCGCCCATATGGCGCGCGCCAACGGCCAGTGGCGCGAGATCGCGGCCAGCCCGGACACGCCGGTTCTGGTGATCTTCCAGGGCATGGACACATACATCACCCCTTCCTGGTACGCGACCAAGCGCGAGACCGGCAAGGTGGTGCCGACCTGGAACTATGCCATGGTGCAGGCGCGCGGCAGGGCGCGCGTGGTGGACGACCGCGACTGGCTCGCCGCCCAGATCGACGAACTGACCCGCAGCCACGAGAATGGCCGCAAGCTAGGGGAATGGCACGTTACGGATGCCCCGGCCTCCTACATCGAGGCCCAGATCAAGGGAATCATCGGGCTCGAAATCGAGATCGTCGAGTTGCAGGGAAAGTGGAAGGTGAGCCAGAACCGCCCGGCCGCAGACCGCGCAGGCGTGGTGGCGGGGCTTGCGGACGAGGCGCCGGAAATGGCCGAACTGGTGCGCCGCTACAGCGACGAACGCGACGCCAAGGACAGGCGCGGCACCTGACGGATCAGGGTTTCGCCAATACGCCGCCGGTCACGGCTTTGCGGCAGCCGGTCGTCGTCGGAAAGGTGAGCGGCCGGCCGGCCAGGGAGCGGACCGCCAGATAGGCCCAGGCTTCCGCCTCGGTCGCGTCGCCGTCCATGCCGACATCCTCGGCCAGAACGACATCGGCGCCGGTCTTCTGCGCGCCTTCGCGCAGGTCGGCAACGATGTGCGGGTTCTTGCGCCCGCCGCCGCACACGATCCAGAGCCTCGGCGGCAGCGGCAGGTGCCGGGCCGATTCCAGGATGGCTTCAGCCGACACGGCGGCCAGCGTGCGCGCGCCGTCGGAAAGACCCATGCCCTCGGCGTCGGCGAGGGTAAAGTCGTTGCGGTCCAGCGACTTGGGGCCGGATCTTCCGAAGAATGGCTTGTTCAGGTAGCGCGCCACCACTTCCGCAACCACCCCGCCCTCGCTGGCGATCGCGCCGCCGGCATCGAAGGGAATGCCCGCCTCGCGCGCCACCCATTGGTCGATCAGCGCATTGCCAGGGCCGGTGTCGAAGGCGACGGGATCGCCCTGCTCCGGCACCCAGGTGATGTTGGAGATGCCGCCTATATTGACGAACACGACCGGGAACTGCCGCGCATGGGGTTGCGGCAGGCCGCGGGCGAGCGCCGCGTGATAGGCCGGCACCAGCGGTGCCCCCTGGCCGCCGTGGGCCATGTCGTTGGCGCGCATGTCGTAGACCACCGGCAGGCCGGTGCGCTTCGCAAGAAGCGGGCCGTCGCCGAGCTGGACGGTGAGACCGAGATGCGGACGGTGCAGCACCGTCTGGCCATGGAAGCCGATCACGTCCGGGCGTCCCCACTCCCTTGCCGCGCCGTGGAGGAAGGTCTTCACCGCTTCGGCATGGCGCAGGGTGATCTCGCGCTCCAGCGTGGCCAGGCCGTCCGGCCGCTCCTCGCGCCGCTCGATCCGTTTGGCCGGCTCCAGGCCGGCTTCGAGACGGCGACGGAACTCGGCCTCGTAGGGCACGAAGAAGGCCGGGCCGCGTTCGACGCTGCTTTCGCCGTCGGTGCGCAACATGGCCAGGTCGATGCCGTCCATGGAGGTGCCGCTCATCAGCCCTATCGCGCAGGTCATGCCGCCGTCCTTGTGATTCCTTGCCCGCAGATGCTAAACGCGCGCCATCACACTTGCCATGCCGGCCCGCCATGCCGGCACTCTTCGGGAACGACAAAGATGTCCGGCTTCAAATCCGATTTCCTGCGCATCATGAGCGAGCGCGGCTTCCTCCACCAGATTTCGGACGAGGCGGGCCTCGACGAGCTGTTCGCGAAGGAGACGGTGACGGCCTATATCGGCTTCGATCCGACCGCGCCCAGCCTGCATGCCGGCGGGCTGATCCAGATCATGATGCTGCACTGGATGCAGCAGACCGGCCATCGGCCGGTGGCGCTGATGGGCGGCGGCACCGGCATGGTGGGCGACCCCTCCTTCAAGGACGAGGCGCGCAAGCTGATGACGCCGGAGACCATCCAGTCGAACATCGACGGCATCAAGAGGGTGTTTTCCAACTACCTGACCTTCGGCGACGGCCCGCGCGACGCACTCATGGTCAACAATGCGGAGTGGCTGCTGCCCCTCAACTACCTGGAATTCCTGCGCGACGTGGGCCGCCATTTCTCGGTCAACCGCATGCTCTCCTTCGATTCGGTGAAGCTGAGGCTGGAGCGCGACCAGTCGCTGTCGTTCCTCGAATTCAACTACATGATCCTGCAGGCCTACGATTTCGTCGAACTGAACCGGCGCTACGGCGTGCGCCTGCAGATGGGCGGTTCCGACCAGTGGGGCAACATCGTCAACGGCATCGACCTCGGCCATCGACTGGGCACGCCGCAGCTCTACGCGCTGACCACGCCGCTGCTGACCACGGCCTCCGGCGCCAAGATGGGCAAGTCGCTCTCCGGTGCTGTCTGGCTCAACGCCGACATGCTGAGCCCCTACGATTTCTGGCAGTACTGGCGCAACACGGAGGACGCCGACGTCGGCCGCTTCCTCAAGCTCTACACCACCCTGCCGCTCGATGAGGTCGCGAAACTGGCCGCCCTCGGCGGGGCCGAGATCAACGAGGCCAAGAAGGTGCTGGCCACCGAGGTGACGGCGATGCTGCATGGCCGGGCCGCGGCCGAACAGGCCGCCGAAACCGCGCGCCAGACCTTCGAGCAGGGCCTCACCGCCGACACGCTGCCCGGCGTGGACCTTCCCCGCGCCGAACTGGAGGCCGGCATCGGCCTGCTTTCCCTGTTCGTGAAGGCCGGGCTTGCCGGTTCGAACGGCGAAGCCCGCCGGCATGTGCAGGGCGGCGCGGTGCGCCTCAACGACGCGCCGGTCACGGACGAGCGGCGCATGGTCACCCTTCAGGATCTGGGTGAGGAAGGCGCGATAAAGCTCTCCCTCGGCAAGAAGAAGCACATTCTGGTGCGGGCGGCCTGAGCGCCGCCGTCCTCACCTATATTCGAAGATCGAACGGAAGATGCCCGGAGCGATCGCCGACAGCGGATTGACGTGCAGGTCGGGTTTGCTGGCGTCGCCTTTCAGCCGGTAGGTGACGCCGATCAGGCCGCCGTCGCGGCCGTTGCCGAGCAGCGCGCCCACCAGGGGCAGTTCGCCGAATATGCGGTTGATTCCATAGGCCGGCATGAAGGTGCCGGTCATGTCCATGCGATCGTTCTCGTCGTAGAGCGTGCCCTGGAAGGTGGTGCCGATCAGCGGCCCGCGCAGCACGCCGTTGGCGAGCTTGAGGTAGCCATGCCCCTTCTCGATCTCGGCATAGCCGCGCTCGAATTGGACTTTCGCCGTGTCGATGCTGCCTTTCACCGCCTGGTTGAGGCTGCGGCTATCGCCCGCGGGCGGGGTGGAGACGATCGAGGCCAGCTTGGGTTCGTCGACGATGAGGAAGTCGCGCGCATCCACGCTGCCGTGCAGCGGCCCTGCCCCGGTACCTGACAGTTTCAGCGCGATGCCGCCGCCGCGCATATGCGGATAGATGTCGAGGAAGCGCAGGATCGCGCCGGCATCCGCCGATCGCATGTTCAGCGTGCGGCCATCGGCGCCGGACGTATCGGAAAGGGTGACGGCCCCGCCCGAACCCGCCGTCGCACTCACCTTCAGTCCGTTCACCTTCGCTCCGGCGGCGCTGTAGGTCAGGGACAGGTCCGAAAGCTGCTCGTCGTGGAAGCCGGTCAGCGCATTTACATTGGCGCTGACCGATATGCTCTCCCCGGCCGCCGCCCTGGTGGCGGTCTGGCCGTCCGACAGGAACTGCTTGATGAGCGGCCGCGCATCGAGCGAATTTCCGCTGATCTTCACCGCATAGCCGCCGCCCGAACGCTGCACCGAGACAGCGACATCGTCGCCGCGGTTCAGCCGCACACGCTTGAAATTGGCCGAAGCCAGGTTGCCGCCCGACAGCGACACCGAGCCGTCGATGGCGAAGCTCTTGCCCTCCAGGCCGAAATCCGAGAGCGTCGTGGTGCTGCCGGAACTGCTCGCCGTGAAAGAGACGTCGGCCGGCACACCCGGCCCCTTGCTCCAGCCGGCCCAGGGAAGGGTAAGCCGTGCGCCGGTGAGGTCGGCCGCCACCTTCTGGCTTCCGTCCTGCCGCTTGTCCAGCGCGACCTTGATCGTGCCGGATACCAGCGCGGAAAGGCCCGGCATGAAGGCTTCGCGTGCCTTGTCGTCAATCACCAGCGCCACCTTGCGGCTGCGCGGCGGCCCCTCAGGCGCCAGCGGCTCGACAAGATCGATCTCCGCGGGAATACCGTTGAGCCTGGCCCCGGCCTTGATCACCGCCTTGTCGGGATCGACCACGATCGAGCCGTCGGCGGCGGTCACCGTCTGGCCATCGACAGGCTTGGCCAGCGAAAGGCCCTGATAATCCAGCGCCACCAGCCAGCCGAGCCGGTCGCTGTCCACGCCGGCCTGCAAGGGAATGTCGGCCTTGACGTTGCCGGTAACCGTTCCCGACAGCTCTTCCGGCAGGATACCGACCCGGCGCATGGCGTTGATCGGCTCGTAGGAGGCGAGTTCGGCCACGGCCGGCGCCTCGCCTGCCACGTCGATATCGAGCGCCCCGATCACCGGACGCACATGGGCCTGCCGGACCTTCAGCGTGCCGGCGCTGGCCGCAACCGTGCGCCCGCTCGGCATGTAGACCGTGCCCGACTTCAGCGAAATCTCGACATCGCTGCCGTGGAATTCCACCGCACCCACCGCATCGCGCACCGGCGGGATGCGGCCGGCGGTGTCGAAGCGCGATCCCTCGACCTCGAAGCGGCCGAACACCTCGTCCCGGCTCAGCGGAATGCCATTGCCGAGGCGACCCGGCGCGACCTTGTACTGGAGCTGGGCTTCCGCCACGCGGCCGCCGAACAGGTTCTCCATGACCCACTTGCGGGCGCCGGTGGCGGAAAACCAGGGCCAGAGCTGCTTTACATGCGAGACCGGCATATTGTGCACGGTGAGGGCGAGCAGGATGCCCGGCGAGCCTGCATCGGCGAAGTCGACCCGGGCATGGCCCAGAACACCGCCCTCCGCTCCCGTCTTCAAGGCGATATCGTCGGCCGAAAGCACATGGCTCGCCGTCGCATAGTTGCCGGCGATGCGCGCAATGAACTGCATCGCCGGTTCGGGCGAATCCGCCGGGGCAAGCGTCGAGGCGTTGGTGACGAAATCGTAGCGGTAGGAAGGCTCCTCTCCCGGGGTTCCTTCTGCCGGCTTCGGCCCGATCGAGCCTTCGAAATCGAAGCGGGAGCGCCCGCTCGTCACCTGCAGGCGGTCAACGGAAAGCTTTCCGCTGCCCGCCTCCAGCGCCGCCGCCATATCGATGTCGGCGCTGAAAAGGCCCTCCTTGCCGAGATCGAGAACCGATCCCGCAGACGACGCGGCTATGGCCAGCTTCGACGGGGAAGTGCTGCCCCCTTCCGAGCCGGACAGCCGCAGCGCAAACGTGCCCATGCGGCCACCGCCCGGAACGGTGTCCCCCGGCCCTTCGATGTCCAGTTCGGCGTTCAGCAACGTCACGCGGCGGCTTTGGGGGTCACGCTCGGCGGCGGCATCGAGGGTGACGGCGCGACCGTCGATGTCGGCGTCGGTGGACAGCTCCATCCGGTCGCGGCCGCTCTGCGAAAGGGTCGCGTCGGCGATGGCGAGTTGCCTCACAGGCGTATCCTGCGGCAGCACGAAGACCACCCGCCTGAGCCGCACCTCGCGCAGGGAATCCAGCCGCACCGCGTCCAGCGCTCCGTTGGCCCAGCCGAACACGGCGGCGATCACCTTGTCGGGATCGACGAGACCGTCGTGATTGCGCAGATCGGCCAGCCAGTCGGTTCCCCTGCCGGAAGGCATGGCATCGACGTAGAAGCGGGCATCCGCAACCCTGGCGCTGGTCAGCCTGATCTCGCCCGACAGCAGCGGCATGAGGCGCACGCCGAAACGTACCAGCCCGGCCTCCGCGACAGGCGCACCAGCAGCCGTTTTCAATGTGACGTCGCGGACCTGGAGCGCGAGGAAGCTCGACCCGTCGAGCGTGATGCGTGCCGCTCCAAGCGAAACCGCGACATCGACACCCGCCATCTTCTCGATGGCCGCCTCGGCCTCCGTCCGAAGACGCTCGGCACCGATGCCGGAAGCCCCGAGCGCATAGACGGCCAGCGCCAGAAGCAGCACGAACCCGCCTGCCGCAAGCGCCAGACGCCCAAGCAGGCGCGCTCGGCGGCCGATGGCCGCCTTGCCGAGCGGCGGCACCACGCAGGCCGAAGGCAAGGCGCCGAGATCGGCGATCTCGCCGCGCCTGAACCTGATCTTCTCGTGCCGGGGCGGCTCCTTATCCAAGCTTCCTATCCAAGCGCTTCCGCATCATCATCCCGGACCGGTGGACGAATCCCCGATCGACCATATATCGATGCCCCTTACACGCAACCTGGCGGGTTCCAGAAGCAGGATACTGGGCATGGCAAATCTCGAGGTGGGCGATCCGGCGCCCGATTTTCACCTTCCACGCGACGGCGGCGGCGCGCTGGCTCTTTCAGGCCTCGCCGGCAGACCGGTCGTGCTCTATTTCTACCCGGCCGACGATACACCTTCCTGCACCGCCGAGGCGCTCGATTTCAGCCGGCTCAAACCGGATTTCGAGAA
>Ga0182749_1003453_pt1 | contig 10792 bp, 15 predicted proteins | sample eDN3rd37CKraftMG_FD_128875 | JGI IMG/M metagenome (GOLD analysis project Ga0182749, IMG submission 128875) | Enriched Miracle-Growth compost microbial communities from Emeryville, California, USA - eDNA 3rd pass 37_C Kraft MG (version 2) (version 2) ...
ATTCGCCCAGCCCCAGGCGTGGCGCAGCAGCACTTCCCCCCGGCGCAGCACGGCGACGGCGCCGCCCGGTCCGGGATAGGCACGCGGCAGGGCATCCAGGGCGAGTTCGAGCGGGTCGGCGGCGGTGGTCGTCATGCCCGCCACTCTCGCGCCTCCGCTCGTGCTTCGTAAAGCCCGGCCGCCGCCCCGCGCTCCGGCCGCTTGACACCTCGCCGCCCCGGCGCAACGAAGCGGCAAAAGCTCAGGACGCGCCACGCCCATGCTTCGACGCCCGCTGCTCGCCGCCGCCCTCGCCCTGCCCTGGGTCGCCCGCACCGCCCGCGCCCAGTCCACGCCGCTGCGCATCATCGTCCCCGCCCCGCCCGGCGGGCCGACCGACATCCTCGCGCGCGTGCTCGGCGAGAAGGCGCAGCCCGCTCTCGGCCGCCCGGTGGTGGTGGATAACCGCGCCGGCGGCGCCGGGATCATCGGCACCGAGGCCGCCGCCCAGGCCGCGCCCGACGGCGACACCCTGGTGCTCGGCCACAACCAGACCCATGCCAGCAACCAGGCGATGATGCCGAAGCTGCCCTATGACGTGGTCAGGAGCTTCACCCCCGTCGCCAAGCTGGCCACCGTGCACCATGCCCTGGTGGTGCCCGCCAATTCCCCCTCCACGACGCTGCGCGAGCTGATCGAGCGCGGCCGGCGCGAGCGGCTGAACTACGCTTCCTCCCAGGCCGGCTCGGCGAGCCACGTCATCGCCGAGACGCTGGTCCGGCGCGAGAAGATGGAGGCCACCCACATCCCCTATCGCGGCGCCGCCCCGGCGGCGACCGACACGGTGGCCGGCGTGGTGGACTTCTATGTCGCCACCTTCCCCTCCGTCGCGCCGCTGATCCGCGAGGGCCGCCTGCGCGCGCTGGAGATCGGCGCCCCCGCCCGCCTCGCCGACTTCCCGCAGCTCCCGACCGCCGCCGAGGCCGGCGCGCCCTATCTCGCCGTGGATGCCTGGTTCGGTCTCTTCGCCCCCGCCGGCACGCCCAGCGAGGCGGTGGAGCGCATCGCCAAGGCCATGCTCGCCGCGCTGAACGACCCGGCGGTGGAGGAGCGCCTGACCGCCGCCGGCTTCACCGCCGACCCACTGCCCCCCGGCCCCTTCACCGCCTTCCAGCACGACGAGGTCGCCCGCTGGGCCGAGATGGTCCGCCTCACCGGCGTCAAGATCGAGGGCTGACCCCCCCTGCCCCCGCTTTGCACCCTCCCCGACTCGCACCCCCGGCATGCGGGGAATGCGGCCGGGGGCGGTGGCGGTCCGTGCCCCGCTTTGCTATAGCCCCACCCGGCACCGCCGGCCCTCGCTTCGGCGGCGAGAGGGATTCGTGGATCATGGCGCGACGCCGGCAGCTCTATGAAGGTAAGGCAAAGGTCCTGTTCGAGGGGCCGGAGCCCGGCACCCTGGTGCAGTACTTCAAGGATGACGCGACCGCCGGCAACGGCGCGAAGAAGGGCGTCATCACCGGCAAGGGCGTGCTCAACAACCGCATCAGCGAATACCTGATGACGCGGCTGAACGAGATGGGCGTGCCCACCCACTTCATCCGCCGCCTCAACATGCGCGAGCAGCTCATCCGCGAGGTCGAGATCATCCCGCTTGAGGTGGTGGTGCGCAACGTCGCCGCCGGCTCGCTGGCCACCCGCCTCGGCCTCAAGGAAGGCACCCGCCTGCCGCGCTCGATCATCGAGTACTACTACAAGAACGACGCCCTGCAGGACCCGATGGTCTCCGAGGAGCACATCACCTGCTTCGGCTGGGCCTCCACCCAGGACCTGGACGACATCGTCTCCCTGGCGCTGCGGGTGAACGACTTCCTCTCCGGCCTCTTCCTCGGCGTCGGCATCATCCTCGTGGACTTCAAGCTGGAATTCGGCCGCCTCTACGAGAACGACGAGATGCGCATCGTCCTCGCCGACGAGATCTCGCCCGACAACTGCCGCCTGTGGGACGCCAACACCGGCGAGAAGATGGACAAGGACCGCTTCCGCCGCGACCTTGGCAAGGTTGAGGAAGGCTATCAGGAAGTGGCCCGCCGCCTCGGCATCCTGCCCGAGGCCGGCGTGCGTGACATGAAGGGCCCGGAGGCCATGCAGTGATGAAAGCTCTTGTCACCGTCATGCCCAAGGCCGGCGTGCTCGACCCCGAGGGCAAGGCCATCGGCCACGCCCTCGGCACCCTCGGCTTCGGCGGCGTCGGCGAGGTCCGCACCGGCAAGATCATCGAGCTGGAACTGGCCGAGACCGACCCCGCCAAGGCCCGCGCCCTGGCCGAGGACATGGCCCGCAAGCTCCTCGCCAACACCGTCATCGAGAGCTTCCGCGTCGAGCTGGCCTGACCGCCCGCCCCGCGGGGCCCATTCTCCCGGAGAGCCACCCGCCGCATGATCAAGGTTTCCCTCCTCGTCATGCTGCTGCTCACCGTGGTGATCGGCATGGGCCTCCGCTGGCGGCAGGACCGCATGCCCCAGGTCGCCGCCGCCCGCCGCCGTGGCGGCCTGCTCGCCCGCGGCAAGGCGCGCATCGACCTCTGGGTCACCGCCGCCGCCATCGCCACCCTCGCCACCATCCTGCTGATCGGCGGCCTGCACTGGGTGCGCGTCTTCTTCGAATGACCCGCCCCCTCCCCCACCGCCGCTAGAGGACGCACCCTGCCATGAACGCCGTTATCCTCCTCTTCCCCGGCACCAACCGCGAGCGCGACATGGCCATCGCCCTCGAGAAGGCGACCGGCCGCAAGCCGACCATCCTCTTCCACCAGGAAACCGCCCTCCCCCCCGGCACCGACCTCGTCGTGCTGCCCGGCGGCTTCTCCCATGGCGACTATCTCCGCTGCGGGGCCATGGCCGCCCGCTCCCCCATCATGCCGGCGGTGCACGACTTCGCCGCGCGCGGCGGCCATATCCTCGGCGTCTGCAACGGCTTCCAGATCCTCGCCGAGGCCGGCCTCCTCCCCGGCGCCCTGCTGCGCAACGCCTCGCTCCGCTTCCTCTCCATGGACTGCCACATGCGCGTCGAGCGCACCGACACGCCCTTCACCGCCCGCTGGCAGCAGGGCGAGGTCTTCCGCGCCCCCATGGCCCATGGCGACGGCAACTACTTCGCCGATGACGCCACGCTGGAGCGCCTGGAGAAGGACGGCCGCGTCGTCTTCCGCTACGTCACGCCCGAGGGCGAGGTCACCGAGGCCGCCAACCGCAACGGCGCCCGCAACAACATCGCCGGCATCGTCTCCGAGAACCGCCGCATCCTCGGCCTGATGCCCCACCCGGAAGACCTGGTGGACCCGCTGATGGGCGGCACGGACGGCCTGCCGCTCTTCGAGAGCATCGCCGAGACCTTCGCCACCGCCTGACCCGCCCGGAAACGCCGAAGGGGCGCGCGCACCACGCCCGCCCCTCCGGCGGCCCCGCACGCAGGGCTCAAGGCGCCGACGAACACTCCACGCGGATCGGCGTGAAGCCGTCGTCGTCCCGCTCCGGATTGCCGCTCGGCATTCCCAGCAGCCGCGCATCCTGCGGATAGACCCGACGCTCCTCACGACAAAGCGCCGGGCGGCGCGCGGGAGACCCTCCCCCTCCGGCACGCCGGCCCGGCGCCCCAGGCGCGCTCCCCCGGCGCGCCCCCTTTGGTGCGCAGCGCCCGGCGCGCGCCCTCAGTCGTTCGCCGGTTCCTCTGGCCCTCCGGGCACATCCGCCACCTCGAAGGCGGCGATCACATGCGCCAGGTTCACCGTCGCCCGCGCCCGTTCCGTCGGTGCCACCAGCACCCCGCCCGGCGCGCTGAACCCGGCCGCGTCCGTCAGCATCACCACGTCCAGCAGGACCACGCCCTGCGGCGAGAGATGCACCGCCTCGATCTGCCGGATCAGCATCACCTGCCCGGCCGAGAGCAGCAGCCCGAAGCGCCAGTCGTCCGCGATCATTCGCCCGGCGAACCAGGCCGGCATCAACTCGCCCAGGCGGAGATCATCGGGGGAGTCGATGGTTGTCCAACTCTCGTCCATGCACAACCTTAACGTGGGCTAAACCACAGCTTCAATCCTGAAGCGTACTATTAACACACCGCACCGCAACTGTTGTTGTGCTTTGCACCCTTCCTTCAGCACCACCGCGCGAGGCCAGGGCAGGCGCATGACGCTCCGCGCTCCGCCCATCCCGATGCTTCCTGAAAAGCCCCGCGCGAAACAGCGGCGGCGGGAGAAGCAGGGGCGCCGCCCCTGCGCCCCAGCAGGAACCTTAGGTTCCTGCACCTCCCTTCCCCCCGGACCTGCCGAGGACGGCCGCCTCGTCATTGGCGGCCTCCTCCGGCAGGACCGTGGCGTCCGCCGCCTCGAAGGCCGCCACGACATGCGCCAGATTGACCGTCGCCCGCGCCCGCGGCGTCGGCGCCACCAGCACCCCGCCCGGCGCGCTGAACCCGGCCGCCTCCGTCAGCATCTCGACATCCACCAGCACCACGCCCTGCGGCGAGAGATGCACCGCCTCGATCTGCCGGATCAGCATCACCTGGCCCGTCGAAAGCAGCAGCCCGAAGGTCCAGTCATCCGCCATCATCCGCCCGGCAAACCAGGCCGGCATCACCTCACCCAGGCGGAGGTCATCGGGGGAGTCGATGGTTGTCCAGCTTTCGTCCATGAACAACCTTAGCGCGGGCGGAAGCGGGGCTTCAATCATCCAGGCAACCGGCGGCAGAACTATCCAGCCGCCCTCCCGCCCCCCAGGCCCGGCCGCCGCGCCGGCACTCCCGGCCTCCCTGCACCCCCAGCCCGGAGCCACCCCGCACGATCCCGGGAGCGCAGCGCCTTTGCCCTGCCCTCGGGTGCCTCAGGTCCGATATTCATATCGGTATCGTAACCTATCTCTCCTGACCCGCCCGCGACCGGGCCCATCGAGGAGCAGACCATGTCAACCGAGATCGAGACGGCCAAGGCCTTCTTCACCGCCTGCGAGACCGGCCAGGGATGGGAGGCCTGCCGCCCCTACTGCACCGCCGACGCCACCTTCGCCGCCCAGTCGGACGTGCTGGCGGAGGTCCGCACCCTCCAGCAATACACCGAATGGATGCGCGGCATCCTGACGGTGCTGACCGACGGCACCTACGAGCTGAAATGCTTCGCCGCCGACCCCGAGCGCAACGCCGTCTGCGCCTATGCCACCTTCACCGGCACGCACCTCGCCGGCGGCCCCTGCCCGCCGACCGGCCGGACAACCCGGACCGACTACGTCTATGTCATGCAGTTCCAGGACGGCCGCATCGCCCACATGACCAAGATCTGGAACTCTGGCTATGCGCTGAAGGAACTGGGCTGGGCGTGAAGTCCGCTCTCTACCCATCACAGCCGCCCTTCCTGATCGAGTTCTCACCCTAGGGCGAGAGCTCAATTGCTGTGAGCGCCGCGGCCCGACATTTAGAAAATTTGGAGGCTGGCTGGAAACTCAGGCGGAACGACCGAGGCGCCTGAGTTTCCAGCCAGCCTCTTACAGATTTCCCTAGAGGGGGGATATGGCCACCCGTCTTCTGTTCATCCCAGCTCTGATTTTCTTGTTTCCATTTGGCTGGCTGATTTCCAACCGGCTTTATATGTTTCTGGTGGTTGGGGTGGTTGTCTTCAAGCAGATCGCAATTCTCGGAATCCTTGTGTACTGGACCATAACAGGCGAGTGGATGCTTTCACGCATTGGGTAAATGCGAGGCTTTTGAGAAGGCCGCGCCCGATCGGGTTTTCGCCTTAAAACGGCCAGTTCAGGATGAACCGTAATAGGAAAACTTGCCTATTTCCTCCCGCCCTGCTACACTCCTTCCCATGCCCCTCCCCCATTCCCCCCGCCTGACGCCGATCCGCCCCTGGTCCAGGCTCTCCGACTCGGAATGGGCCGCGCTCCTTCCTTATCTGCTCCACCGCTCCCCCCAGGGCCGCCCCATCCCGGAACTGCGCGCGCGGATGGATGCCATCTTCCACACCGCCTGCACCCATGCCCCCTGGCGGGAGGTCCCGCCCGAATTCGGCAAGCCCGACACCGTCTCGCGCTATTTCCGCCGCCTCACCCATGCCGGCCTCTGGCAGCGCCTGCTGGAGGCCCTAGCCGAGGCCGCCCCCGCCCACCCTCTCCGCGCCATCGAGCATTTCATCGTCCGCGCCGCCCGCCGCGCGCACCGCATCCTCGGGCACCGGTTCCTGCTGCTCATCCGCCGCATCGGCCTGCGCTCGGCCCTGCCCGCGCCGCCCTGGCTCCTGCCCGATCCGCTTTTGTCCGAAACCCTCGCGCGCCTGCCCATCCCGGCCGCGCTCTTCGCCACCGCCGCCCCGCGCTCCGGCCGCGCGGCGTGGTTTTCCAGCCTCTCCCGCCTCCTGCGGGATGCCGGCGGCCGTGCCCGCATCTCCCGTGCGGTGCGGTTGGGCTGGCCATGACCATTCCACCCCTGGACAAGCGCGCGCCGGATGCCGAAAAGCCCGGCATGTCCGCCCCCGCACGCCTCGCCCCCGCCCCGCTGGCCCCGGAACGCGCCGCCCAGCTTGCCGCCGAATTCGGCCTGAAGCCGGATGAGTTCGAGCGCGTGCTCGCCATCCTCGGCCGCCAGCCCTCCCTCACCGAGCTCGGCATCTTCTCGGTGATGTGGTCCGAGCACTGCTCCTACAAGTCGAGCCGCGTCTGGCTCCGCCAGCTCCCGACCAAGGCCCCCTGGGTCATCCACGGCCCGGGCGAGAATGCCGGCGTCATCGATATCGGCGATGGCCTGGCCGCCATCTTCAAGATGGAAAGCCACAACCACCCGAGCTTCATCGAGCCCTACCAGGGCGCCGCCACCGGCGTCGGCGGCATCCTGCGGGATGTCTTCACCATGGGCGCGCGCCCCATCGCCAACCTGAACGCGCTGCGCTTCGGCGCCCCGGACCACCCGAAGACGAAGCACATCCTCGATGGCGTGGTGCGCGGCATCGGCGGCTACGGCAATTGCGTCGGCGTCCCCACGGTGGGCGGCGAGGTCAATTTCCACCCCAGCTACAACGGCAACCCGCTGGTCAATGCCATGACCGTCGGCATCGCCCCGAAGGACCGCATCTTCCTCAGCGCGGCGGCCGGCATCGGCAATCCCGTGGTCTATGTCGGCTCCAAGACGGGCCGGGACGGCATCCACGGCGCCACCATGGCCAGCACCGAGTTCACCGCGGATTCGGAGGAGAAGCGCCCTACCGTCCAGGTCGGCGACCCCTACGCGGAGAAGCTCCTCATCGAGGCCTGCCTGGAGCTGATGGCGACCGACGCCATCGTCGCCATCCAGGACATGGGTGCCGCCGGCCTCACCTCCTCCTCGGTCGAGATGGCCGGCAAGGGCGGCGTCGGCATCGAGCTGGACCTGGACCATGTCCCCCAGCGCGAGACCGGCATGTCCGCCTATGAGATGATGCTCTCCGAGAGCCAGGAGCGCATGCTGCTGATCCTCAAGCCCGGCCGCGAGGCCGTGGCCGAGGCCATCTTCCACAAGTGGGAGCTGGATTTCGCCGTCATCGGCCGCCTGACCGATACGGGCCACATCGTCATCCGCCACAAGGGCCAGGTCGAGGCCGACATCCCCCTCGCCCCCCTGGAATCCGAGGCGCCCCTCTACAACCGCCCCACAGCCGAGACCCCGAAGCAGCCCGTCCTGGCGCCCGCCTCCATTCCCGACCCGGCGGGCCTCGCTTCCGCGCTGACCACGCTGATCGGCAGCCCCGACCTCTGCTCCCGCCGCTGGATCTGGGACCAGTATGACAGCACCGTCGGCGGCCAGACCGTGAAGCGCCCCGGCGCCGCCGATGCCGCCATCGTCAAGCTGGAGGACAGCCCCCGCGCGCTCGCCATGACGACCGACGTCACCCCCCGCTACTGCGCGGCGGACCCGGAGGAAGGCGGCAAGCAGGCCGTCGCCGAGGCCTGGCGCAACATCACCGCGACCGGCGCGAAGCCGCTGGCGATCACCGACAACATGAATTTCGGCAATCCCGAGAAGCCGGAGATCATGGGCCAGTTCGCCGCCGCCGTGCGCGGCATGGCGGCCGCCTGCACCGCACTGGACTTCCCCGTCGTCTCCGGCAATGTCTCGCTCTACAACGAGACGGAGGGCAAGGGCATCCTTCCCACCCCCGCCATCGGCGGCGTCGGCGTGCTGGAGGATGCGCGCCAGGCGGTGGGCTATGCCCTCGCCCCCGGCCTGGACCTGGTCCTCATCGGCGAGACCGCCGGCTGGCTCGGCCAGTCCCTCTGGCTGCGCGAGATCGCCGGCCGGGAGGAAGGCGCCCCCCCGCCGGTGGACCTCGCCGCCGAGCGCCGCAACGGCGATTTCGTCCGTGACCGGATCCTGGCCGGCGATGTCGCCGCCAGCCATGACGTCTCCGATGGCGGCCTCCTGGTCGCCTTGGCCGAGATGGCGATCGCCGGCGCCACCGGCGCCACCCTCGACGCCACGCCTGACAGCCTCCCCGCCCATGCCTTCTGGTTCGGCGAGGATCAGGGCCGCTACGTCCTGGCGGTGCGCGATTCCGCCGCCCTGCTCGCTGCTGCCAAGGCGGCCGGCGTTCCCGCGCGGCGCATCGGCCGGACCGGCGGCGGGGCCTTGGTTCTGCCGGGCGCCGGGTCCATATCGGTGGACGACCTGCGGGCGGCGCATGAGCGCTTCCTGCCGGCGCTGATGGCCCGCTAGGCTGGCGCCGACGGAAACCGAGTAAGGAGCAAGCGCGCATGGCCATGTCGGCTGCGGAGATCGAGGCCCTCATCAAGGCGGCCTTCCCCGATGCCCAGGTCACCATCGAGGATCTGGCCGGGGACGGCGACCACTACGCCGCAACCGTTGTCTCCGAAGCGTTCCGCGGTCGCTCCCGCGTGCAGCAGCACCAGCTCGTCTATGCCGCCCTGCAGGGCCGCATGGGCGGCGCGCTGCATGCCCTCGCCCTGCAGACTTCCGCTCCCCCGCAATAGCCCTTTCAAGGCTAAGGACAGGCACCCATGAGCAACCCCGTTTTCGAGCGCATCCAGGCCGAGGTCACCGAGAATCCGGTCGTCCTCTACATGAAGGGCACGCCGGTCTTCCCGCAGTGCGGCTTTTCGGCGCGCGTCGTGCAGATCCTCAGCCACATGGGCGTGCCCTTCAAGGGTGTGAACGTGCTGGAGGACATGGAGCTGCGCGAGGGCATCAAGGCCTATACCAACTGGCCGACCATTCCCCAGCTCTACGTCAAGGGCGAGTTCGTCGGCGGCTGCGACATCGTCATGGAGATGTTCCAGAACGGCGAGCTGGCCAGCCTGCTCGACGAGAAGGGCATCCCGCACGAGGCCGCGGCCTGAAGCATTGAAGGGGCCCCTACGGGGGGCCCCTTTTCGTTTGCGGCCTGCCGGGCGGGCTGCCTTTCCAGGCCCTCTTGCCCCTGCCGGGCCTCAGGCGGCATCGGCCGGGCCAACCCGGCGCGGGCTGGCGCGTTGCCCAGCCGGCATCCCTCTTCGGGGGCGCCGCGACGCCACGCCTCGCTCCGGGAAGGCCCAGATGACGCGCAACGACCTCCGCACCCTGCTCAACCTCCTGCTGCCGCTGGCGCAGCCGCTGGTCGGGGCCATGGCGCCGGTCTTCGGCATCGGCCACACCCAGGGCGAGATGTCGGCCCGCAGCGAGACGGCGGTGGTGCCGCAGGGCTATGCCTTCTCGATCTGGGGCCTGCTCTTCGCTCTCTCCATCGCCTGGGGCATCTGGCAGGTGCTGCCCGATGGTGGCAAGGACAGCGTCCCGGCGCGCCGCCTCGGCTGGCCGCTGGCCGCCGCCTTCGCCGCCTCCATCCTCTGGATGCTGCTGGCGCAGCTCACCGAGAATGGCTGGCACCTCGTGCTGGCCATCCTGGTGGTGCTGGGGGCCAGCCTCACCGCCTTCTTCATCAACCGCAACCTGGTCCATAGCGGCGCCGGCCATGGCTGGCCTGAGCGCTGGATCATCCGGCCGCTGGTCGGGATGCTGGCGGGCTGGGTCTCGGTCGCGGCCTTCGCCAATATCGCCGGCGCGGCGCTGGTCAGCGGCGCCATCCAGGCGGATGGCGCGGCCGGCACCCTGGCGGCGGTGCTGATCCTGTTGGCGGCGGGCGGCTTCACCCTGGGCGTGCTCTGGGCAGCCCATGGCTCGCCCTGGTATGCCGGCGCCGTGGCCTGGGCGCTGCTGGCGATCCTCTATGCCAATACCCTGGGGCGGGGGGTCAACCTGCCCGTGGCGCTGGTCGCGGCGGGCCTGCTGGTCGTCGTGGTGGCCATGGCCTGGCAGCGGATGCGGACCCGCAGGGTCGTGCCCGGCACCGCGCCACCGGCCTGAAGCCTTCCCTGCGCGGCCGGACGCGGTTCTCCCGCCGGCCCGCCAGGGTTAGCACAGGATTTTATTCCTGACAAAGCCTTCCGGCGCTGCCGGCGCCGCCCTCAGCCAGCCGGGCTGAGCACGTGGATGACCCGGCTGGCGACCATCTCCCTGGTCCGGGCACCATAGGCGGCCATGTGCGGAGAGGCGCCATGCGCCTTCAGCGCCCCCGCGCTTTCCCATTTCTCGATGACGACGAAGGTATCCGGCCCGAGGGCGGTCTGGATGGCGCCGATGCCCTCCGCGTCGATCGCGGGGCCGTACTCGATGCAGCCCTGCTCCGCATGGACCGCCGGCATATTGGCGCGGAACTCCTTCAGGACGGCCTCCCGCATGCCGGGCTTGGCGGTGATGATGGCGATGACGTGGATCACGCGGGACGCTCCTCCTTCGG
>Ga0182749_1003455_pt1 | contig 10791 bp, 11 predicted proteins | sample eDN3rd37CKraftMG_FD_128875 | JGI IMG/M metagenome (GOLD analysis project Ga0182749, IMG submission 128875) | Enriched Miracle-Growth compost microbial communities from Emeryville, California, USA - eDNA 3rd pass 37_C Kraft MG (version 2) (version 2) ...
AGAAGACGTCGGGCGGGCTCGGAGACCTGCTCGGCGGACTGGTCTCCGGCGGCGGCGCATCCGCCGGCGGCGACCTGCTCGGAGGACTGCTGGGCGGCCTCCTCGGCGGCGGCAAGAAGTAGCGCGCCGCAGCGGCGGGCTACTCGCGCACGGTCGCGCCGAAGCGCTCGGCGGCGACGGCGGCTCCGGCGAGCTTGGCCTCGCTCGCCTCCGCCGCGGTCAGCGTGCGATCCGGCGCGCGGAAGCGCAGCGCCAGCGTGATCGACTTACTGCCGTCGGCCACCCCGGCACCGCGGTAGTCGTCGACCACCCGCGCGTCCTCGAGCAGCTCGCCGGCCCCCTCGATCACGCTCGCGAGCAGCTCGCCGGCGGGCACCGCGACCGGGACCACGAGCGACAGGTCCTGCGTCGCCGCGGGATAGCCGGAGAGCGGGGCGGGCAGCACCTCCGGCCGCGCGGCCTCGATCAGCGCGCCGAGGTCGAGCTCGAAGACCCCGACGGTGCGCGGCAGGTCGAGCTCCTCGGCGAGCGAGGGCAGCAGCTCACCGGCGAAGCCGATGCTGCGCCCGCCCGCGAACAGCTCAGCGGTGCGCCCGGGGTGGAAGGAGCGGTGCGAGCCCTGGCGGATCTCGACCGTCGCATCCACCGCGGCGGCGAGCTGACGCACCGCGTCGAGCGCGTCGGCCAGACCGTAGCGGCGTGACTGCAGTCCGGGCTGCTTGACCACGGCGTCGCCGAGCAGCAGGGCAGCGGCCATCAGCGGCTGCGGCGGAATGCTCTCGAGCAGCTCGGCGAGCTCGCCGTCGCTCGGGCGGACGACGCCGGAGGGCAGCGGACCGCTGCCGTAGGTCACGCCGGGCTCCGGGGTGAATACGCTGCCGAGCTCGAAGATCGCGACGTCCACGAGTCCCCGGGAGAGGTTGCGGTGCGCGGTGTCGATCAGCCCGGGGATCAGCGACAGCCGCAGCTCCGGCGCCTCGGCGTCCAGCGGATTGAGCAGGCCGACGGCCGGCGCGCCGGCGGCGCCGAAGGCGGCGTTCTGCGCCCGGCTGAGGAAGGGGTACGCCAGCACCTCGACCAGGCCGTTGGCGGCGAGCACGTTCGCAGCGGCGCGGCGGAGGCGCTGAGTGCGGGTGAGCCCGCGCCCGGGCGGGGCGGTGGGCAGCTCGGCCGGGATCCGGTCGTAGCCGGCGATGCGGGCGACCTCCTCGACCAGGGTCGCCTTGTCGGTGAGGTCGGGGCGCCAGCTGGGCGGGGTCACAGTCCACCCGTGGTCGGCGGTCTCGACGACGCAGCCGATGTCGGTCAAGGCGCGCACCGTCTCGGCGTCGCTGTAGTCGGCGCCGGTGATCGCGTTCACGTAGCCCGCTGGCAGCTCGATCGAGTCCGGCGACTCGGCAGCCGACCAGGACGAGCCCAGGCCGTCCGCCGTGCCTCCGGCGAGCTCGACCATCAGCTGCACGACCCGCGCCGCGCCGATCTCGCCGATCGCCGGGTCGACCCCGCGCTCGTAGCGCTTCGCGGCCTCGCTGGGCAGCTTGTGCCTGCGGGCGGTGCGGGCGACGGTGACCGGCTCCCAGGTCGCGCTCTCCACCAGCACGTTCACCGTGCCGTCGCCGATCTCGGTGGCGGCCCCGCCCATCACGCCGGCCAGGCCGATCGGGCCCGAGTCGTCGGCGATGACGAGGTCCTCCGGGTCGAGGCTGCGCTTCTGGCCGTCGAGGGTCTCCAGGGCCTCGCCCTCCTCGGCCCGGCGCACCACGAGGCCGCCCCTGACCCGGTCCAGGTCATAGCCGTGGGTGGGCTGCCCGAGCTCGAGCATCACGTAGTTGGTGATGTCGACCAGCAGGGAGACCGAGCGGATGCCCGCCAGTCTGAGCCTGGTCGCCATCCAGCCCGGGGTGGGCCGGCTCGCATCCACTCCGCGCACCACCCGGGTGACGAAGCCGGAGACGCCGAGCCGGCCGCGGATCGGAGCCCGGTCGGCGATGGCGACCTCGAAGCCGTCGGCCGACGTCGGGACGACCAGCGACGCCGGGTCCCGGAATTCCGCGCCGGTCGAGTGCGCGTACTCGCGGGCCACGCCGCGGATCGAGAAGGCGTAGCCGCGGTCGGGGGTGACGTTGATCTCCACGGCCCAGTCGTCGAGCCCGAGCAGCGGGATCGCGTCGGTGCCGGGCGCGGCGTCGATGCCGAGCTCCTCGAGCCTGATGATGCCGGAGTGCTCCTCGCCGAGGCCCAGCTCCTTGGCGGAGGCGATCATGCCGTCGGAGACGTGGCCGTAGGTCTTGCGCGCGGCGATCGGGAACGGTCCGGGCAGCACCGCACCGGGCAGGGTCACGACCACCAGGTCGCCTGCCGAGAAGTTGTGGGCGCCGCAGACGATGCCGCGCGGCTCCGCCTCGCCCACATCCACCTGGCACCAGTTGATCGTCTTGCCGTTCGACTGCGGCTCCGGCTCGAGCGAGAGCACCCGGCCGACCACCACCGGTCCGGTCAGCTCGGCGCGGTGCACGTCCTCCTCCTCGAAGCCCACCCTGACCATGGCGGCCAGAAGGTCCTCGGGAGTGGTGCCGGCCGGGACATCCACGAACTCGCGGAGCCAGCTCACGGGGATGCGCATCAGACCACCAGCCCGAACTGCTTCGAGAAGCGGATGTCGCCCTCGACCATGTCGCGCATGTCGTTGAGATCGTTGCGGAACTGCAGGGTGCGCTCGATGCCCATGCCGAAGGCGAAGCCCTGGTACCGGTCCGGGTCGATCCCGGCCGCGCGCAGCACGTTGCGATTGACCATGCCGCATCCGCCCCACTCGACCCAGCGCGCGCCGCCCTTGGCGTTCGGCTGCCAGACGTCCATCTCGGCGCTCGGCTCGGTGAAGGGGAAGTAGTTGGGCCGCAGGCGGATCCTGGCTTCGGCTCCGAACATCAGCCGAGCGAAGTGCTCGAGGGTGCCGCGCAGGTGAGCCATGGTGAGACTCCGGTCGATCGCGATGCCCTCCACCTGGTGGAACACCGGGGTGTGGGTCGCGTCGAGCTCGTCGGTGCGGAACACCTTGCCCGGCGAGATGACGTAGACCGGCAGCTGCCGCTCGAGGAGCGAACGGATCTGCACCGGGCTGGTCTGGGTGCGCAGCAGCAGGTGCGAGTCCTGGGGATCGACGAAGAAGGTGTCCTGCGTGGCGCGGGCCGGGTGGTCCTCGTCGAAGTTGAGGGCGTCGAAGTTGAACCACTCGTTCTCGAGCTCAGGCCCCTCCGCCACCTCCCAGCCCATGCCGACGAAGATGTCGGCGATGGTCTCCTGGAGCAGGGTGAGCGGATGCCGCGCCCCCGCCGAGCGCAGGGACGGCACCGCCGTCACGTCCACGGCCTCCTCGGCGAGACGGCGCGCCTCCTCCGCGGCGAACAGCTCGGCCTCGCGGGCCTCGTAGGCCCGGGTCACCCGGGAGCGGGCGCCGCCGACGAGCTTGCCCGCCGCGGCCTTCTGGTCGGCCGGCACGTCGCGCAGGCCGGCGCTGAACCGGGCGATCGCCGATCCCTCGCCAAGGTGGGCCGACTTGACCGCCTTCAGCGCTGCGAGGTCCCCGGCGGCGGCTATCGCCGCGAGGGCGTCATCGGTGGCCGCGCCGACAGCGGTTTCGGAAATGGGATCTGACACGGGTCACAAGCTTAATGGGCGCGCGGAAGCCTCACACACGCTGCGCGAAGGCGCTCTCGTACAGGCACACCGATGCGGCGGTCGCGAGGTTCATCGACTCGGCCTTCCCGTAGATCGGGACCACGATCGCACGGTCGGCCAGCGCGAAGTGCTCGTCGGACAGGCCCCGCGCCTCGTTGCCGAACAGCCACGCCGTCGGCCCGTCGAGCAGGCCCTCGCGCCGCGCCGCGAGCAGGTCGTCGCCCTTCACATCGGCGGCCAGGACCGTCATCCCGGCGGCCCGCGCCTTCTCCAGGACCGACTCCAGCTCGGCCCCGACCGCCACCGGGAGGTGGAAGATCGATCCGGTGGACGCCCGCACCACCTTGGGGTTGTAGAGGTCGACGCTGCGACCGGTGAAGATCACGCCGTCGGCGCCTGCCGCGTCCGCCGCCCGCACGATCGTGCCGGCGTTGCCGGGGTCGCGCACCTCCTCGAGGATCGCGATCAGCCTCGGCTCGTCGGCGAGGATGTCCTTGGCCGAGGTCGGGAACTGGCGGCAGACTCCGACGACGCCCTGCGGTGTGACGGTGTCCGCCATGTGATCGAGCACCTGCTCGGTCACGAACTCCACCTCGAGCCCCGCATCGGCGGCCGCCGTGGCGATGGCCGGGTTCTTCTCCCACGCGGTAGGGGTGGCGAAGAGGTCGACCAGCAGCTCCGGGCGGTAGGCGAGGGCCTCGGAGACCGCCTGCGGTCCCTCCAGGAGGAACAGGCCGGTCGTGGTACGCGGCTCGCGCTTGGCGAGCTTCGCTACCGCTCGCACGCGCGGCGACCGGGGGTTGTCGAGCACGGTCCCATCCTATGCAGCACGGGGTGAACTGCCGGTTAACCCGCCGGACAGCGCTCAGGGCCCGATCGAACACGACCGGGCCCTGAGCGGGATGGTGCTGCTAGGCCGAGACCTTCTGCTTCTGAGCGGAGGTGTCGGCCGGAAGAGCGGCCCGAGCGGTCTCCACCAGCGCGGCGAAGGTCGCCGGCTCGGTCACCGCGAGGTCGGCCAGGATGCGGCGGTCGACCTCGACGCCGGCCAGGTTCAGGCCCTGGATGAGACGGTTGTAGGTGAGCCCGTTCGCGCGGGAGGCGGCGTTGATGCGCTGGATCCACAGGCGGCGGAAGTCGCCCTTGCGCGCACGACGGTCGCGGTAGGCGTAGACGAGCGAGTGGGTGACCTGCTCCTTGGCCTTGCGGTACAGGCGCGAGCGCTGGCCGCGGTAACCGGAGGCGCGCTCGAGGATGACCCTGCGCTTCTTGTGGGCGTTGACCGCCCGCTTTACTCTTGCCATTTTCCTTATTCCTTCGGTGCCGTCGGCTTACTTGCCGAGAAGTCGCTTGAGGACCTTCACGTTCGCCGGAGCGACGATCTCGTCCTGGTTGAGGCGGCGCTTGCGCTGGCCCGACTTCGATTCGAGGTTGTGGCGCATGCCGGCCTGCTGCTTCTTGAGCTTGCCGCCGCCGGTCACCTTGAATCGCTTCTTGGCCCCGGAGTGGGTCTTCTGCTTGGGCATCTCTCTCCTTGTGTCTTACTTCTTGTCGGCAGCCGGAGCGGCCTTGGGCTTGGCGGCGGTGGCCGGGGTGGCCTTCGCAGCGGGCTTGGGCGCCCCGGGCTTCGGCGCCGCGGCGGGCTTCGGTGTCGGCGTCGCGGCCGCGGGCGTCGGTGCCGGCGTCGCGGCGGGCCTCGCCGCTGCCGGAGCCTTCGGGGCAGCGGCAGCCTCGGCCTTCGGCGCCTCGCTCCGGGGAGCCTCGGCCTTCGGGGTCTCGGCCTTAGGGGCCTCGGCCTTGGGAGCCTCGGTCTCGGCGGCCTCAGGCCTCGGGGTCTCGACCTTGGCCGTCTCGGCCTTCGGGGTCTCGGGCTCCGTCTTCGCCGCCGCGGGAGCCGGGGACGCGGTCGGGTTGAACTCGATGGGCGTTTCCTCCCGCTCGGCGCGCGGCGGCTTCGACGCCGCCCGCTGAGCGTCGTGCTCCGCCTTGACCTCGGCCTTCGTCTTCAGCGGCCCGATCACCATCACCATGTTGCGGCCGTCGATGGTCGGCGTCGACTCGACGGTGCCGAACTCCGACACGTCCTCGGCGAAGCGCTGCAGCAGACGGACGCCCTGCTCCGGGCGCGACTGCTCACGGCCGCGGAACAGGATCATCGCCTTGACCTTGTCGCCCTGCAGCAGGAAGCCCTCTGCGCGCTTGCGCTTGGTCTCGTAGTCGTGCTTGTCGATCTTCAGGCGGAACCGAACCTCCTTGAGGATCGTGTTCGACTGGTTGCGCTTGGCCTCCTTGGCCTTCTGCGCGGTCTCGTACTTGAACTTGCCGAAATCCATGATCTTGGCGACGGGAGGCTTGGAATTGGGAGCAACCTCGACCAAATCCAGGTCTGCCTCCTGGGCGAGACGAATAGCGTCTTCAATGCGCACGACGCCGACCTGTTCGCCATTCGGGCCGACAAGTCTGACCTCCGGTACGCGGATTCGGTCATTGGTACGGGGATCGCTGATGCGTGACTCCTTGATCGTTTCTCGTGGCCTGCCGATCCTGGCGGATGCCCGGGTCGTGACGAGAGCGAAGACACGCGCCGGTGGTTCTCGACTTCACCGATTCGCTCGGATCCACCGATCTCACACTGGCACGGCACCCGATCTCTCCGCCCGCCTCAGCGAGCGAAGGGAGTGCCAACAACCCGGTAACCTTAGGAAGCGGTCAAGCGCGGGTGGGAGAATCTCCACTTTCGTTTCGAGAGCCCAGAGGCCTCGAAGCCAGCGTTCAGTGTAACAGAGGAACTCCCCATGAGCGAGAGCGAACAGTACTCGGCGGATGACGAGGCGAGGGACATCGCCGAGGTCCCGGCGGTCGAGGTCATCACCACCGTCGCCGTCCACTTGATGAGCGCGGCCGCGGTCAAGTGCGGGCTCACCGACGACCCGGAGGCCGACACCGATCTCGACGAAGCGCGCAAGCTGATCGGCGCCCTCGCCGGCCTGGTCACCGCGGCGGCCGCCGACATCGGCGATCAGCACGCACGCCCGCTGCGCGACGGCCTCCGCTCGCTGCAGCTGGCCTTCCGCGAGGCCTCGCCGCTTCCCGACGCCCCGGGCAAGGGCCCGGGCGAGAAGCTCACCGGGCCGGTGTTCGCCTGAGGCTCAGTCCCCCAGGTCAGTCCCCGGCGGGCTCCACGCGCACGCCCATCGAGTCGACCCTGCTGCCGATCAGCTCGTTGATCGCCCAGCGCCCCCGCATCCTGCCCAGCAGCTCGTCCAGGGCCACGCGGTCGAGCCCCGACACGACGCCCAGTCGCACGATCAGCTCCGGGCCGGCGAGCCGGGCATCCGCGTCCCCCGCGTCCAGCACCACCGAGACCACGTCGCGCTCCGGCTCGGCCGAGGACATGAAGGCGGCGAGCACCTCCTCGTCGAGGTAGCTCGGCAGCCACGGCATGGACTGGGCTATCGCCCAGAGCGCCGGGCGGCGGACGACGAACTCCGTGGGGGAGGTCGGGTCGAGCACCACGAGGTCGGTGTCCTCGCTCGCGGCCGCGAGGGCCACCCGCACCGCGTCCGCCGGAACCGGGCGCGCCATGGGGTTCCAGGTCCGCATCGTCTCCACCGAGCTGAAGGCCGGCATCACGTTGCGTCCGTCCGGGCCGGCGACGGTGACGATCGACAGCTCGGCGCTCTTGTCGTGCTGCCGGCCGTGCTCGTCCTCGCCGAGCTCGCCGATGCGGGCGACCAGGGGGATCAGCAGCCTGGACGCGCGCAGGGCGTCGACCACGTCGGCCTCGCCCAGCTCCCGAGAGTGGAAGCGGCGCAGCGCCTCGATCAGACGCTCCGGCGCGCTGCCGTCGTCCTCGCGGTGATCGTTGTCCTCGAAACGACGTCCCTCCCACGGCGTTCCCGCGCTGTCGGTGGCAGCCATCAGTCGCCGGCGATGTCCAGCGCCTCGGCCAGCGTGAACGCCTTCGCATAGAGGGCCTTGCCCACGATCGCGCCCTCGATGCCGTACGGCACCAGCGCTCGCAGGTCGGCGAGATCATCGAGGGTGGCGACCCCGCCCGAGGCGATCACCGGCTTGTCGGTGCGCTCGGCCACGGTGCGCAGCAGTTCGAGGTTCGGGCCCTTCAGGGTGCCGTCCTTGGTCACGTCGGTGAGCACGTAACGGCTGCACCCCGCCGCCTCGAGCCGATCGAGCACCTCGAACAGCTCACCCCCCTCCTTGGTCCAGCCGCGGGCGGCGAGGGTGGTGCCGCGCACGTCGAGGCCGACCGCGATCGCCTCGCCGAACTCGCCGATCACGTGGGCCGCCCACTCCGGGTTCTCCAGCGCGGCGGTGCCGAGGTTGATCCGCTTGGCGCCGGTGGACAGCGCGGCCTCGAGACTGCGGTCGTCGCGGATGCCGCCCGACAGCTCGACGTTCACCCTGCGCGGGGTGTTCTTGATGACCTTCTTGATCACCCCGTGGTTGCTCCCCCGGCCGAAGGCGGCGTCGAGGTCCACCAGGTGGATCCACTCCGCGCCCTGGTCCACCCAGTCGGCCGCGGCATCCACCGGATCGCCGTAGCTGGTCTCGCTGCCGGCCTCGCCCTGGGTGAGCCGCACGGCCTTGCCGCCGGCGACGTCCACCGCGGGAAGAAGGACCAGCCTCGGCGTGGTTGCGAACTCGCTCATCGTTTCTTTTCTCGGCGTGTCTAGGGTCGACACAGTCGCCGTGGGGAACCGCTCCGCGATTGGACGCGGGCAAGTTTCAGATACTAGTCACCTCAGAGCGAACCGAGCCAATTGGACAGGAGGCGGATTCCCGGCTCCCCCGACTTCTCCGGGTGGAACTGGGTCGCCGAGAGCGGCCCGTTCTCCACCGCGGCGAGGAAACGGGTGCCGTGCTCCGCCCAGGTGAGGCGGGGCGACGGGAAGGGCGCCCGGATCTCGAGCGTCCAGTCGGTCGCGGCGTAGGAGTGCACGAAGTAGAAGCGCTGGTCGGCGATCCCGTCGAAGAGCACGGAGCCCTCAGCCGCGTCCACGGTGTTCCACCCCATGTGCGGCAGCACCGGGGCGTCGAGCTCGGTCACCGTGCCCGGCCACTCTCCCAGGCCCTCGGTGATCCGGCCCCGCTCGACCCCCAGATCGAAGAGCACCTGCATGCCGACGCAGATGCCGAGCACCGGGCGGTCGCCCGCGAGCCGGCGATCGATGACCTCGTCGCCGCGCGCCGACCTCAGGGCCGACATCACCGCGGAGAAGGCGCCGACGCCGGGAACCACGAGACCGTCGGCCTCCATCGCCCTGCTGCGATTCGAGGTGAGCTCCACCGAGGCCCCGGCCGCCTCGAGCGCCTTGACCGCCGAGTGGACGTTGCCGCTGCCGTAGTCGAGGACCACGACCGATGGGGCGCTCATCTCAGAGCGCGCCCTTGGTCGACGGCACACCGCTGACCCGGGGGTCGAGCGCGATCGCCTGACGCAGCGCGCGCGCGAAGGCCTTGAACTCCGCCTCGGCGATGTGGTGCGGATCCCGGCCGCCGAGCACGGTGACGTGGACGGTGAGCCCGGCGTGGAAGGCGATCGCCTCGAAGACGTGGCGGACCAGGGATCCGGTGAAGTGACCGCCGATCAGGTGCAGCTCGAAGCCCGCCGGCTCGCCGGAGTGCACCAGGAACGGGCGCCCCGACACGTCCACCACCGCCTGGACCAGCGCCTCGTCCAGCGGCACCAGGGCATCGCCGAAGCGAGAGATGCCCGACTTGTCGCCCAGCGCCTCCCCGATGGCCTGGCCGAGCACGATGCCGATGTCCTCGACGGTGTGGTGGACGTCGATCTCGATGTCGCCGCTGGCGCGGACCTCCAGGTCGATCAGGGAGTGCTTGGAGAAGGCGGTGAGCAGGTGGTCGTAGAACGGCACGCTGGTCTCGATCGTCGACGAACCCGTGCCGTCGAGGTCGAGCGCCAGGTCGATGCTCGACTCGCTCGTCTCCCGGCGCACGTGGGCGACCCGCTTCTCAGTCATGGGAGGAAGTCTACCGAGCGGCGATGCGTCACCCGCGGCAGGCTCAGCGGACGCCGAGCTCCGCCAGCGCCTCGAGGAAGGCCGTGGTCTCGGCCTCGGTCCCCGCGGTGACCCTGAGGTGCCCGGGAATGCCGAGATCGCGGATGATGATCCCGCGTTCGAGGAGCGCCTCGAAGACCGCGTGCGGGTCGGGGACCCCCCCGAAGAGCACGAAGTTCGATGCGCTGGGCCAGGCGTGGAAGCCGAGCCTCGGCAGCTCGTTCAGCAGGCGGTCGCGCTGGGCCTTGATGTCATCAACCATGGCCAGCATCTCGTCGCTGTGAGCGAGCGCCGCGGTGGCTGCGGCCTGGGTCAGCGCGGAGAGGTGATACGGCAGCCTGACCAGCCGCAGCGCGTCCGCCACGGCCGGATCGGCGGCGAGGTAGCCCAGACGGGCGCCGGCGAAGGCGAAGGCCTTGCTCATGGTGCGCGAGACGATCAGCCGGGGCCTGCCGTCGAGCAGGGTGATCGCGCTGGGGGTCCCCTCGCGGGCGAACTCGGCGTAGGCCTCGTCGACCACCACGATTCCGGCGGTCGCCTCGTAGGCGGCGGCGATGGTCTCGAGGGAGAGCGGGGTTCCCGTCGGGTTGTTCGGCGAGCAGAAGAAGACCAGGTCGGGCTTCTCCCGCTCGATGGCCGCCACCGCCGTCTCCGGGGAGATCTCGAAGCCCTCGTCCCGCTCGGCTTCGACCCAGCGGGTCCCGGTGCCCGAGGCGATGATCGAGTGCATCGAATAGGTGGGGGGAAACCCGAGCACGCTGCGGCCGGGCCCGCCGAAGGCCTGCAGAATCTGCTGAAGCACCTCGTTGGAGCCGTTGGCCGCCCAGATGTTCTCCGCCGCGAGGCCGTGCCCCAGGTAGCCGGCCAGCGCTTCGCGCAGACCCGTGAACTCCCGGTCGGGGTAGCGGTTGATCGTGAGGATCTCGGCGGCGATCGCGGTGACGATGTCGGTGGCGACGTCCTCCGGGATCGGATGCGTGTTCTCGTTGACGTTCAACGCGATGGGAACCGACTCCTGCGGGGCTCCGTACGGGCTGAGCCCCCTGAGGTCGTCACGAATGGGGAGATCAGC
>Ga0182749_1003459_pt1 | contig 10787 bp, 7 predicted proteins | sample eDN3rd37CKraftMG_FD_128875 | JGI IMG/M metagenome (GOLD analysis project Ga0182749, IMG submission 128875) | Enriched Miracle-Growth compost microbial communities from Emeryville, California, USA - eDNA 3rd pass 37_C Kraft MG (version 2) (version 2) ...
GCCCGGACGTGCGCCCCGGTGGTTGGGCGTTCCAGTACAACAACGCGCATTATCCCGATCTTGACGACACCGCAGTCGTGGTGATGGCGATGGACCGTGTTCGGCGCCTCGACGGCACCACAAAGTACGACGAGGCGATCGCCCGCGCCACGGAATGGATTCTCGGACTGCAGAGCGAGAACGGCGGCTGGGCTGCGTTCGACGCCGACAACCTCGAATATTATCTCAACAACATTCCGTTCGCCGATCATGGCGCGCTGCTCGACCCGCCGACCGAGGACGTCACGGCGCGCTGCCTGTCGATGCTGGCACAGCTTGGCGATACGCTCGAGACCAGCGAACCGATGCGCCGCGGGGTCGAATATCTGCGCAAGACCCAGCTTCCCGACGGCTCATGGTTCGGCCGCTGGGGCATCAACTACGTCTACGGCACCTGGTCGGTGCTGTGTGCCCTGAATGCCGTGGGTGTGCCGCATGACGACCCCATGATTGCCAAGGCGGCCGACTGGCTCGAGTCGATCCAGAACGAGGACGGCGGCTGGGGCGAGGATGGCAACAGCTACAAGCTCAACTACAAAGGATACGAGCGCGCTGCGACTACGGCGTCACAGACGGCCTGGGCGACGCTCGCCCTGATGGCTGCCGGGCGGGTCGATCGCGACGCTACCCAGCGTGGTATTGATAATCTTGTGCAATCACAGGAAGCGGATGGCTTCTGGGGTGAACCCTACTACACCGGGGGCGGGTTCCCGCGTGTGTTCTATTTGCGATACCACGGATATTCTAAGTTCTTCCCCTTGTGGGCGATGGCGAGATATAGGAATTTGCGTAGTAGCAACAGCCGGTTCGTAGGGGCTGGAATGTGATTGAGACCACCGGCGAAGACGCCGCACAGCAAATCGAAAAACCGGTTCTGATCGTCACCGGATTGAAGCAGGAGGCCCGGATTGCCGCGGGCCCCGGCCTCACCGTGATCTGCAGCTCCAGCAATCCGGTCCAACTGCGCGAAATGATGATGTCGTTCGACCCCGCGAGCATCCGCGGGATCGTGAGCTTCGGTGTGGCTGGCGGGTTGAACCCGGCGTTGCGTTCCGGTGACATTGTCATCGCCTCGGAAATCATCGCGTCCAAGGGCCGCTGGCTTGCAGCGGAAGCTTTGAGCCAAGCCTTGTACGGCCTGCCGGAGCAGGGCGCACATCGCATCGTGCGCGGCGTTCTTGCCGGCGTGGAAGAAGTCGTGCTCGGCCAAACCGCCAAGGCGGCGCTGCGTTCGGCGACCGGCGCGGATGCGGTCGACATGGAAAGCCATATCGCCGCCCGCTACGCCGCGCAGCACAGCCTGCCGTTCGCGGCACTGCGCGTTATCAGCGATCCGGCGCACCGCGCGTTACCCGCAATTGCAGCGGCGGCGCTGAAGGCCGACGGCAATGTCGATGTCTGGAAGGTGATGCGCGGCATCGCCCGCAGCCCCTCGCAGATCCGCGCGCTGGTGCATTCGGGACGCGACTTCAATCGCGCGCTGCGTGGCCTGCGCAGCTACCGCAGCCGCCTCGACGGCGCGATGGCAATGACGGCCTTGGGACGTTGAGGCAGCTATCGTCAGACTGCTCTGAATAAATGGAGCGTCACAGATGAACGAGAGCGCTTTCGATCATTACTTCAAACATATCGATGATGTCGAAGACTGGCTGAGCAAGACCACCGCCATCCTTTCAAACCGCTTGATGCATCATCAGAGTACTGGTGGGCTAGTCGGGCCTATCTGCGAAATCGGCATTCATCACGGCGAATACTTCATTTCGCTTGCCTCCGAACTGCGCCGGGATGAACAGGCCATCGCGATCGATCTTTTTGAGAATCAGGAAGAGAACATCGACCATTCGGGCATGGGCGATCGGCACATGTTCGAGGGAAATGTCACGAAATTCCTGAACCCGGCGTGCGTCATTACTCTTCACGCCAATTCGACACGTCTGTCGCCCGGGGATATTTCGAAATACGGCAAGATCCGGTTTTTCTCGATCGATGGCGGACATACGGAGGCGATCACGGCTAACGACTTGCGCCTTGCGGAGCGCACCATCGCCACTGGAGGAATTGTCGCGCTTGACGATATTCTGCATCCGTCATGGACCGGCGTGATCATTGGATATGTGCGCTACAAGCGGGAGGGCGGCACGCTGCGGCCCTTCGCTCTCGTGCCCAACAAGCTATTTTTGACGGACGGCAGCTCAGTGGCGTCGTATCGCTCTTTCATGCGGTCGGAATTCCCCCATTTGACCGATCAGCAAGATAGGGAATTCATCGGTGATATGGTCGATGTCTTCAGGGAGTCATTGCCGGAGCGGCCCAGATGGACATCGCGGTTCAAGACGAAGGTTCGCAAGAGGGTCAAAAAGATTAAACGGCTGATGAGCTATTGAGACCGGCAAGAACGAGTATCGCCTGCAGGCAAATAAAAAGGCGCGAGATTTTTCTCGCGCCTTTTTGCTGGATGATGGTTGAGCGGATCAGGCGGCGCTGGTCGCCTTCTCTGGAGCCGGCTTCTCGGCGGCAGCTTGAGCGGCGAGCTTCGCAGCCGCCTTCGCCTCGGCTTCCTTGGCTTCGTCGGCGCGCAGCTCCGAGAGGCGCTTCTGCACCTCGGAGGAGAAGACGTACTGCGCCGGGCGCTGCTTGGAGAGATCGATCTCCGGCGCCATCGGACCGCTTGTCTTGATGCCGCGGATCGCGACCCACGCCGCCTTGAGCGGATTGGTGATCGCCGCATTGGCCGCCGTCGGCTCGTAGCCGCAGTGCGCCATGCAGTTCGCGCACTTCTCGTACTTGCCGGTGCCGTAGGAATCCCAGTCGGTGGTGTCCATCAGCTCCTTGAAGGTCTTGGTGTAGCCTTCACCGAGCAGGTAGCACGGCTTCTGCCAGCCGAAGATGTTGCGTGCGGGCATGCCCCACGGCTCGCAGTGGAAGTTCTGGTTGCCGGCGAGGAAGTCGAGGAACAGGCTGGAGTGCATGAAATTCCACTTCTTGCCCTTGCCGCGTGCGAACACGCCGCGGAACAGCTCCTTGGTCTTCTTGCGGTTCAGGAAGTGCTCCTGATCCGGCGCGCGCTCGTAGGCGTAGCCAGGCGAGATCGAGACGCCGACGCCGAGCTCGGTGGTGTAATCTAGGAACTTGGCGATTTCCTCGGCGGGATAGTTGTCGAAGATCGTCGCGTTGACGTTCACGGTGAATCCGCGCGCCTTGGCGGCCTTGATCGCGGAGACGGCACGGTCGAACACGCCGGTCTGGCACACCGACTGATCGTGGTGATCCCGCAGACCGTCGAGGTGGACGGAGAAGAACAGGTAGGGCGAGGGCTCGAACAGATCGAGCTTCTTCTCGAGCAGCATCGCGTTGGTGCAGAGCGAGACAAACTTCTTGCGCGCGACGAGGCCGCGCACGATCTCACCGATCTCCTTGTGGATCAGCGGCTCGCCGCCCGGAATGGCGACCATCGGCGCACCGCATTCCTCGGCCGCGTCCCAGCATTCCTGCGGGCTCATGCGACGATTGAGGATCGCATCCGGATAATCGATTTTGCCGCAGCCGGCGCAGGCGAGGTTGCAGCGGAACAAGGGCTCGAGCATCAGCACCAGCGGATAGCGTTTGCGCCCGAGAAGCTTCTGCTTCACGAGGTAGGAGCCAATCTTGATTTCCTTGAAAAATGGTATGGCCATGAGGCAGCGTCTTTCCGATTAGAGCTCTGCCCCGGCTCTGACTCTGACCGATGTCAGCTCAGGGGGCAGTTTGAACTCGATGTTTTCCTCGCGCCCCGGCAGCACATCCACGGTAACCGGGACGATGCGGCGAAGGGCGTCGATCACGTCATCGACGAGAACTTCCGGAGCAGAGGCTCCGGCGGTGATTCCAACCGTTTTGACGCCATGGAGCCAGTCCGGATTGAGCTGGCTGCCATCGGCAATCAGATAGCTCGGGACACCGACCTCGGCGCCGATTTCACGCAAACGATTGGAGTTGGAACTGTTGGTCGCGCCGACAACAAGAATCAGGTCGGCATGCTTGCTGAGGTCGCGGACCGAAGACTGACGATTCTGTGTAGCATAGCAGATATCGCGAGTATCGGGCCCCTCAAGATCGGGGAATCGGGCTGCGAGCGCCGCGATGATGTCCTTGGTGTCGTCGACGCTGAGCGTAGTCTGGGTAATGTAGGCGACCGGCGCATCGGTCGGGATGTCGAGACGGGCGACGTCCTCGACGCTCTGCACGAGCGTCACCGGGCCCGGCACCTGACCCATGGTCCCGACAACCTCCGGGTGGCCGTCATGGCCGATCAGAACCAGGCGGCGGCCCTTGCCGACATAGCGCTTGCCCTGATTGTGAACCTTGGAGACGAGCGGGCAGGTGGCATCGAGCACCGGCAGGTTACGGGACGCCGCTTCCTGCTCGACGCTCTTGGCGACGCCATGGGCGCTGAACACCGTGATGGCATTGTCGGGCACCTCGTGGACGTCCTCCACGAACACCGCGCCCTTGGCCTTGAGGCTTTCGACCACATACTTGTTATGGACGATCTCATGACGGACGTAGACCGGCGGGCCATATTGCTCGAGCGCGCGTTCGACGATTTCGATCGCACGAACGACGCCCGCGCAGAAGCCGCGCGGTTGTGCCAGCAGAACTCGAATTGGGGCTCTGTTAAGCAAGCTGCACCGCGTCGATTTCGTTTTCCCGGCCGAGCGCCTCGAACACGCGCGTGACGATGCCTTTGGCATCGAGTCCGGCCTTGGCGTACATGGCGGCAGGGCTGTCCTGATCGATGAACACGTCGGGCAGCACCATCGAACGCACCTTCAGGCCCTTGTCGAGCACGCCGTGCTCGGCGAGGAGGTGCAGGACGTGGGCGCCGAAGCCGCCGATCGAACCTTCCTCGATCGTGATCAGCACTTCATGCTCGTGTGCGAGTTTCAGCACAAGATCGGTGTCGAGAGGCTTCGCGAAGCGCGCATCGGCCACCGTGGTGGTGAGGCCATGCGACTTCAGGATGTCCGCAGCCTTCAACGATTCCGCAAGCCGTGTGCCGAGCGAGAGGATCGCAACCGACGAGCCCTCACGCACGATGCGGCCCTTGCCGATTTCGAGTGGCGTTGGTTCGGTGGGAAGATCGATGCCGACACCGTCGCCACGCGGGAAGCGGAAGGCGGACGGACGGTCGTTGATCGCAGCCGCGGTCGCGACCATGTGAACGAGTTCGGCTTCATCCGCCGCCGCCATGATGACCATGTCGGGCAGACAGCCGAGATAGGCGATATCGAAAGAACCGGCGTGCGTCGGTCCGTCGGCGCCGACAAGGCCTGCGCGGTCGATCACGAAGCGGACCGGCAATTTCTGGATCGCGACATCGTGCACGACCTGATCGTAGGCACGCTGCAGGAACGTCGAATAGAGCGCGACGAACGGCTTCATGCCTTCGGTGGCGAGGCCCGCGGCGAACGTCACCGCGTGCTGCTCGGCAATGCCGACGTCGAATGTGCGTTCGGGGTGAACCTTCTGAAACAGGTCGATGCCGGTGCCGGACGGCATTGCGGCAGTGATGCCGACGATCTTGTCATCAGTTTCGGCAAGCCGGGCGAGGGTGCTGCCGAACACGCTCGTATAAGATGGCGCGTTCGCCTTCGCCTTGTTCTGCTTGCCGGTTGCGACATCGAATTTGACGACGCCGTGATACTTATCTTTGGCGGTTTCGGCGTGGCTGTAGCCTTTGCCCTTCTGCGTCACGACATGGACGAGCGTCGGCCCGACCTTGGAGTCGCGCACGTTTTTCAGCACCGGCAGCAACTGATCGAGGTTATGGCCATCGATCGGGCCGACATAATAGAAGCCGAGTTCTTCAAAAAGAGTGCCGCCGGAAATCATGCCGCGGGCATACTCTTCCGCGCGCTGCGCACCCTTTTCCATGAATTTCGGCAGACGCCGCGCCACCTGCTTGCCGATCTCGCGCAGCGAGCGGTATGCGTTGCTGGAGGTGAGGCGCGTCAGGTACGACGACATCGCGCCGACCGGCGGGGCGATCGACATCTCGTTGTCATTGAGAATGACGATAAGGCGCGAATCCATCGCACCCGCATTGTTCATCGCCTCATAGGCCATGCCTGCCGACATCGCGCCATCGCCGATCACCGCAACCACGCTGCGATTTTCGCCGGCGAGGTCGCGCGCAACCGCCATGCCGAGGCCAGCGGAGATCGATGTCGAGGAGTGCGCGGTGCCGAAGCAATCGTATTCGCTTTCGGCGCGCTTGGTGAAACCGGACAAACCGCCACCTTGCCGAAGCGTCCGAATCCGGTCACGTCGACTGGTCAGAATCTTGTGAGGATAAGCCTGATGGCCGACGTCCCAGATGATGCGATCGTCGGGCGTATTAAAAACATGATGTAACGCAACAGTGAGTTCCACCACGCCCAGGCCTGAACCGAGATGGCCTCCGGTTACCGCCACTGTGTTGATGGTTTCCGCGCGCAGCTCCTGGGCGAGCTGAGTGAGCTCACTTTCTTTGAGCTTGCGCAAATCGGAGGGACAGTTGATCTGGTCGAGCAGCGGGGTGGATGAGGTCATAAGAGGGGGGTCCGAACGTACAAGAACAAGACAGGAACGGCGAGCGAGTGTATCATTATGGCAGCTATTAAGCAGTAGTTCTCAGCAACTTTCCGCCTTATGCCACTATTGTGTGCCCTAAGGGCACCTATCCAACAGGTCAGAGTTAACCGGCTGACCTTTTTAAAACGCGCAATCCCACGATTTGATCGTTTCAGATAGAAAGAAAACCCGTGCTGACAAGGATAATTGTCTCTCTGGTGAAGACATGCACGCGCTACGCATGGCTTACCGTCATTCTTGGCGTTATTTTGGCGGCAGTCTCCGGTTTATATGCGGCGCAAAATTTTGCGATCTCGACCGACGTTAACAAGCTGATTTCCGAGCATTTGGACTGGCGGCAGCGCGAAATCGCCTATGAAAAGGCATTTCCCGGCCGAAACGAGCTGATTCTCGCCGTTGTGGAGGCGGCGACCCCCGAACTTGCAACCCAGGCGAGTGCCGCGCTCGAAAAGAAACTCACTCCGCAGACCGACAAGTTCAAGTCGGTGATGCGCCCGGCCAATACCCCGTTCTTCGAGACCAACGGCCTTCTGTTTCTGCCGACCGAGGAAGTCGGCAAGATCACCGGACAATACGCGGCGGCACAGCCGTTTTTCGACATTCTGCATGACGACCCGAGCATCCGCGGCCTCACCGGCGTGCTGCAGACCGGGCTGCAGGGCGCCGAGCGCGGGAAGCTTCCACGTGAATCACTGACGCGGCCCCTGAACATTGTCTCCGACAGCCTCGAACAAATCTTCGCGACCGGCGACGGGACCTTCTCCTGGCGCAAGATGACGAGCAGCGAGCCGCTGACCGCCTCCGACCTGCGTTCCCTCATCCTGATCCAGCCGATTCTTGACTATCAGGCGCTGGAGCCCGGTAGAGTCGCGACCGACGCCATCCGTCAGGCGGCGCGTGACTTGTCCTTCGACCATGATTTCCATGCCCGCGTGCGCCTGACCGGACCCGTTCCGATCGCGGATGAAGAATTCGGCACGGTGCAGGAGGGCGCCTTCCTCAACGCGACCATAACCATCCTGATCGTGATTTTCATCCTGTGGCTTGCGCTGCATTCGCCACGGATCATTATCGCGGTGCTGGTGACGCTCTTTATCGGCCTGTCGGTCACGACTGCGGTCGCGCTGTTACTTGCGAACTCGTTCAACCTGATATCGATCGCGTTCTTCGTTCTGTTCGTCGGACTTGGCGTCGATTTCGGCATTCAGTTCAGCGTTCGCTATCGCGCTGATCGCTACGAGATTCCCGACCTGCAGGAAGCGCTCGAGTCGGCGGCGAAGCACGCGGCGGTGCCTCTCACCCTCGCGGCTGCGGCGACGGCGGCAGGCTTCCTGTCGTTCCTGCCGACAAGCTATGAGGGCGTGTCCGAGCTCGGCAAGATCGCCGGCGCCGGCATGCTGATTGCGTTCTTCATGGCGGTCACGGTGCTGCCCGCGCTGTTGAAGATTCTCAATCCCGCCGGCGAAAAGGAGCCGGTGGGCTATGCTTTCCTCGCACCGGTCGACAAATTCCTCGACGATCACCGCGTCGGCATTGTTGTCGGCACGCTCGGCATTGCGGTTCTCGGCCTGCCGCTTCTGTATTTCCTGCACTTCGACTTCAACCCGATGAACCTGCGCAGCCCGAAGGTCGAATCGATTGCGACCTATCTCGATCTGCGTCGCGATCCGACCACGGCGAGCAACGCGGTCGATCTGCTGGCGCCGTCGCTGGCCGCGGCAAAGGAGGCGCAGGAGCGCCTTGCCAAGTTGCCGGAGGTCTCGCGCACCACGACGATCGAGAGCTTCGTGCCAGACGACCAGCAGGCGAAGCTCGGCCTGATCCGCCGTGCCGCCGGGGCGCTCGATCCGATCTTCAAGTCGCAGCCGGGAAGTCCCGCGGAAGACTTCGACAATGTTGCGGCGCTGACCGATGCCGCCGCGAGTCTGAAGCGCACCGCAAGCAAGTCACCGCCCGAGGTTGCGGCTGCGGCGAACCGTCTTGCGGGGAATCTCACGCGGCTCGCGCAGTCCGACAAAAAGGTGCGCGACAAGGTCGAAACAATCTTCCTGTCGCCTTATCGCACGCTGGTTGAGCAGGTCCGCAATTCGTTGAAGGCGCAGCCGATCACGCTGAAGAACCTGCCGCCGGAGATCGTCAGCGAGTGGATGACGCCGGACGGCCGTGCCCGCGTCGAGGCGCTGCCGAAGGGCGACCCCAACGACAACGACACGCTGCGCAAGTTTGCCGCTGCCGTTCAGAAGATCGAACCGTTGGCCGTTGGTGGGCCAATCTCGATCCTCGAATCGGGCGACACCATCGTCATGGCCTTCATTCAGGCCGGCGGCTGGGCGCTGCTGTCGATCGGCATCCTGCTCTATATCGTGCTGCGCAGGTTCAGCGACGTGCTGCTGACGCTGGTACCGCTCATCCTCGCGGGCGTAGTAACGCTGGAGATCTGTGTCCTGATCGGACTGCCGCTCAATTTCGCGAACATCATCGCGCTGCCGCTTCTGCTCGGCGTCGGCGTTGCGTTCAAGATCTATTACATCACCGCATGGCGGGCAGGGCAGGTCGACCTCTTGCAATCTAGTCTGACGCGCGCGATCTTTTTTAGCGCGATGACGACCGCGACGGCGTTCGGCAGCCTGTGGCTGTCGAGCCATCCCGGTACGTCGAGCATGGGTAAGCTGATGGCGCTGTCGCTCGTGACGACGCTCGCCGCCGCGGTGCTGTTTCAGCCCGCGTTAATGGGTCGCCCGCGCGATGTCGGGGAGAAGACAGATGTCTGAGGCAGGGTCCTGAGGCGCTGCGGCGGTAGCGCCCGGTGTCGCAGCACCTGCGGGCGGAGCTTTCTGCCCGATGGTGCGCGGAGGAACTGAGCCGGTGGCCGGCGGCGCCTTGGTGCCGGGATGTGCGCCCGGCGTCGGGTTAGCAGCCATCGGGGCCGATGCCGGTTCAAGGACGCGTGTCCAGGTCTCGCCGCCGCACAGGATACCGAGTACGCAGCCTTCCACCTTCAGCTTGTTGGGGGAGGCAAGCTTGATCGAGGCTTCGTAGGTCTTGCCGTTCTTGGCATTATAGATCTCGCCGTCCCACTTGCCCTTTTCATCCTCGTCCATCTTCATGTTGAGAAGGACGGGCATCCCGAGCGTCGGCCGGTTCTTCTTGGCCTTGTCGGGATTCTTGCTGTCGAGGCCGCCCGGTGTCTTTTCCGAGGCGACCACGCCCCAGAGACGGTTGTTGCAATTGGCAATGCGGATCGTGGCCACGCCTTCCTCCACCCGCCATTCGCCGGGGATTTCGGCGGCATGAGCCGCACCAAGCGTGCCGAGGCCAACTGTGCTGAGCCCAAGTGTGCCGAGCAAGACGATCGCCGAACAAGCTAATTTCCGCATGAACCCTCGCGTAAGCTGCTTGCGAAAGTAAATCGCATTTTTCCAGGATGTTCCACCGGCCGGTGACAGGCGGTCGCGCTTTTTTCGGTTGACGAACAGCCTGTCAGACGACGTATGTACTGCATGGTGAAAGCAAATCTAGACATTTCCGAGATAGTCGCCGACCGACAGTTTCAGCGCGGCGCGCTGCATACGAGATACCTGAACGAACAGCTCGTCCGGGTTCTTAAAACGATTGGTTACGACGTCGGGTTCCAGCGCGGGCAGGGCCAATACCTGTTCGATCGCGATAATGTCCGTTATCTCGACCTTTTGAGCGGGTTTGGCGTGTTTGCGCTCGGCCGCAACCATCCCGTGATTCGCGACGCTCTGAAAAGCGTGCTCGACAGCGAGTACGCAAACCTCGTTCAGCTCGATATTTCGACGCTGGCGGGTGTGCTGGCGGAACGCCTGATCGCGCATGTGCCCTACCTCGATAAGGTGTTTTTCGCCAATTCCGGGACCGAATGTGTCGAGGCGTCGATCAAGTTCGCCCGCGGCGCGACCGGACGGACCAAGATCGTCTATTGCGACCACGGCTACCACGGCCTCAGCTACGGCTCGCTGTCGCTCACTGATGATGCGAATTTCCGCGGCGGCTTCGGTCCGCTGCTGCCCGATTGCTCGGTCATTCCCTTCAACGATCTCGCCGCACTGGAGCAGGCGCTGGCGTCGCGCGACGTCGCGGCTTTCGTTGTCGAGCCGATCCAGGGCAAGGGC
>Ga0182749_1003460_pt1 | contig 10786 bp, 8 predicted proteins | sample eDN3rd37CKraftMG_FD_128875 | JGI IMG/M metagenome (GOLD analysis project Ga0182749, IMG submission 128875) | Enriched Miracle-Growth compost microbial communities from Emeryville, California, USA - eDNA 3rd pass 37_C Kraft MG (version 2) (version 2) ...
GTGGGTGTAGCCCGGTTTCCGCTGCCGCGCAGGAAGGCCAGGGCCTTCTGTCCCTGAGCCGATGGTTACAGCGATTCGCCCCCGCCGCGATTAAGGTCCGCGGAAATCCAGATGTAGGCGGCATGCCCATCTGCGAAACACTTCTTCTGCATCGTCCAAAAGCGCAGTTCTCTGCCCTTTCGCACCGGCTGTAGGCCGTTGCTTGACCGACCGCAGCAAAGATATTATGCAAAATCATATTTTATATTGGATACCGCAAGATCTTGCAGAGTCTTGGGGTTAGCGAAAACCGGCAGCGACCGGGACCATGGGGAGGAGTGTTGAAATGAAGGGGATCGGTCTTGCTTCGCCGGTGCGGGCGGTTGCCCGCCTGTCGGTATCAACTTCGCTGTTGGCGCTTGGGCTTTTGGCGGCAACGTCGGCCTCAGCTCAGGACGAACCGGAAGCCGGAGGCGCAGCCGTAGAAAAACCGGGCAGCGAAATCGTGGTCACCGGCACCCGGATCAAGGGGGTCGCTCCCGTCGGTTCTGCTGTGGTGCCCATCGGCCGCGAAGACATGGAGAAGATGGGTGTCAGCACCACGAATGACGCTCTTCGCAAGCTTCCGCAGATCGTCAATTTCGGCGCGTCGGACGATCAGTCCGGCGGCACGGTTATCCAGAATTCGTCACTCAACACCTTCTTTGCGAAATCAATCAACCTGCGCGGTCTTGGTACTGCGGCGACTCTGAGCCTGGTCAATGGCCATCGTGTGGCGCCGCAGGGTCCCAACGGCCAGCTTTACGACGCCGACAATATTCCGGGCATCGCTCTTGAGCGCATCGAGGTGGTCGCGGACGGAGGCTCCGCGATCTACGGCTCCGATGCGATCGGGGGCGTGGTCAACTTTATCACCCGGCGGCCGCAAGACACCGTCGAGGCCCGTTTCCGCGCCGGGTTCGCGGACTCGGTGCAAGAGTATATCGGTTCGGTTGCCGCAGGCCACACCTGGGGTTCTGGCGGCATTTTCCTTGCCTATGAATACCAGCGTCGCTCGGCGCTGGAAGCAAGCGACCGGCCGAAACTCTATAACAGCGACCTGACGCCCTATGGGGGCGCGGCCTGGCCCATTCTTTCCAATCCCGGCAACGTGCAATTCGTCACGAACGGTCCCGCATATGGCATCCCGGCTGGGCAAGACGGCCGCTCGGTAACGTTGGGCGATCTTACCACAACTCCGAACCGGCAAAACCCGTGGCAAGGCGCGGATGCGGCGCCAAAGACAAAGCGCAACTCGGTGGTCGGCACGTTTGAACAGGCCATCACCGACACGGTAAAATTGAAGGCCGACGGTTTTTTCTCGCGCCGGGAATATAAACTCGATGGCATTCCGCAGTCGAGCACTCTCACAGTGCCGAGCAACAATCCGTACAGCCCTTGTCACACTGGCACGCCCGACGACAGCGCCACACTGAACTGCCCCGGGAACGGAAACGTGCTGGTGGCTTATAATTTCCTCAACGATCTCGGCCCCGCCACATCGACCGGTTACGAACAGCTTTGGTCGATTTCAGGCGGCCTGGATATCACGCTGAACGACAAGTGGGACGCCAACGTCCTTGGCTATTATAGCGAAGACAAAGGCGACAGCTATCAGGACAATTTTATCAATAGCAACGGCCTTCGGCGCGCACTCGGAGAAACGGTGAGCGGTGCGGCCAAGCCCGCCGGGGTCGATTTCTTCAACCCGTTTTGCGATGGCAATGCCTTCCAGTGCAATTCGGAAGAAACCATCTCGCTCTTCCGGGCGTTCACTGAGATCGGTTCCAAATATTCGACCTATGGCGGCACGGCAAATATCGGGGGCGCGCTGTTCGATATCGGTGGCGGGGATGTCCGTCTGGCGCTGGGAGGTGAATACCACCACGACGCATTGTCTGGAACGGGCCAGATCTCCAACACCCGCACTGCAAACGTCGATACTGTGACGTCGGCCCCCGTCTCCAACCAGCGCAAAGTCGCGTCCGCATATGCCGAACTCTTCGTGCCGTTCGTCGGGAACGGAAACGCGATGCCCGGGATTGCTCGCCTCGATTTCGATGCCGCGGTTCGATATGACCACTATAGTGACGTCGGTTCGACCGTTAATCCGAAGTTTGGCCTGAACTATTCTCCGGTCGATGGTCTGACCTTCCGTGGCAGCTATGGAACATCATTCCGCGCCCCGAGCCTGGTGGACGTCAACAAATATGCCACGGCCGGATTTCTGGTGCGGACCGGCGCGAGCGGGACGGCGGTAGGCCTCGATCCGCCGAACGGTTCGTTCATGTACGTCTACCCGATCGGCGGGAATCCGAACCTGCGGCCCGAAAAGGCGACCACCTGGTCGGCCGGATTCGATATCGGGCCCGAGTTGATTCCCAACGCCCACTTCTCGCTCACTTACTATAACGTCAAATATACGGACAAGATCGATACGGCCGCCTATAACGTTCCGATCGGCACCGCCTTGAACTCCGGACTGTACGACAATTTCGTCGTCTTCAACCCGCTCTATTTTCCAACAAAGACCTCGCAGACGATCGATCAGTTCGTTGATTACTGGAACACGATAACTTCCGATCCGGGACTTCCAGTCCTGGGTTTCGTGGCGGATCCAAAGACCATCATCGCAATCGTCGATTCCCGCAGAAACAATAGCGGCGTAGCCAAGACCGACGGGTTGGATTTAAATTTCAACTATGTGATCGACAGCGACTGGGCGACGTTCCATCTGGGGGCCCAGGCGAATTATACGTTGCATTATCGGACCGCCCCGGTGCCTGGCATCGCGCTTAGCGACGAGGTCAACCACTTCGGCTATCCGGCTCGCTTCACCGGACGGCTGGAATTCGGGCTCGAGAAGGGGGGCCTCACTGCGAGTGCCTACGTGAACTATGTCAACTCGCGTAAGATCACCCGGGCGTTTCTGCCGGCGGCGATACCGGACCAGTATCTCAAGATCGGTTCGTACACGACCGTCGATATGACAGTGCGGTATGAATTCGAGGACACGTCTAAGCTTTTCAGCGGCCTTGCCTTCTCGGTGAGCGCCTTGAATGTGTTCGATAAGGATCCGCCGCTCGTGGTCAACACAGGCGGAACTCCGATTCGTTTCGATCCCTCCTATTCGAGTTCGCTTGGCCGAATGGTGTCGTTCGAGATTTCGAAGAAGTTCTGAAGCGTGGCGAGGCAGATTCTATCCATTCGTCACGCAACCGGCACGATATTGACGGAACAATGAACGGGATTCCTCCACCGTACCGGTGAGCGCAGCGCGCTCACCGGCTTTCTTGTGCTTGCCAGCTCTTCTGCGGCGGGTAGCTCCTGCTCCATGAACTGAATATTGGTGCGGGCTCTGTTTCGCTTCGGCCGTGCAGCCCGGCCCCGGCCTTTCCCCGCTCCCACTTCAGCACCTTCGGCGTCGATCGGGATACTCATCATCGCGCTCAATACCGCGACGTCGTTGCCGCTATCGCCGCCTGGAGAAGTAGCGATCCAGGAAAATCTGCGCCTCGGGCCGCGGCGTGGTGATCACGGCAGGCTCCGGCGAAAGCCGCATCAAGGCCGGCGCACCGTCGTGATAGGCGGGCCATTGCGGCAAACCAGGGCCGTTGGGATCGCCGTTTCGTGCGAAATTCACCCAATAGTTCGCCATCAGCGAGGACAAGGCCCGATCCTTCTCAGTCCAAGGCTGCTCTTCTGTATCGAGTGTCTTGAAGACATAGACGATTTCGGCCCCATGAAACGCGCCAAGCTCGGGCTTGCCCGGCCACGCGCGATCGAACCAGTAGAGCCAGGACGGTGCGTGGCCTTTGTCGGCCTGCAGCGCAGCCCAGACCCGCATTTGCCATTGAACGGCATCGGTCGCGGATTGGCCCATGGGATCTTTCGCTCCGGCATAGAGCGCATCGAAATCAAGTTGTTCGTCAGCCTCAGGCTTCACCCAGTCACGACGGATCGTCGAGCCTTCGAAGGAATTCGAGCCGACGAGCGTGGGCACATCGTTCTGCTCGCCACGCGCGAAGATGTTGTAGACAAGGTCCGGCAAGACGTAGCCGTCACGCTCTGTCGGCCAGAAGAACGCCGGAATCGAAAAAAGCTTCTCAGGCGGTAGCGCCCGCAGTTCGGCCAGTGAAGACGCACCCAGCTTCGCGCCAAACGCAGCGCCATATTCGCTGGCGGCTTGGAGATCGAGCTTACCCAGCATCCCGCCTTCGGGATCCATTTGCGAGGTGCTTTCCCCGATCACCTTGTGAAATAATCCCTTCGCCAGTGGTGAGGCCTGGAGGATGTTTACTGCTCCGGCGCCTGCGGACTCACCGAAGATGGTAATATTTCCCGGATCGCCGCCGAAGTTCGCAATGTTGTCGCGCACCCAGGTCAGCGCCTGGATCTGATCCAGGATGCCGTAATTACCGGAAGCGTGGTGCGGTGATTCTGCGGTAAGCGCTGGATGGGCGAGAAAGCCCAGCACACCGAGGCGGTAGTTTATCGTCACCAGGACAACGCCCTTTCGCGCCAGCGCGGTTCCGTCGAACTTCGGCTCACGGCCAGAGCCCCACATATACCCGCCGCCATGTATCCAGACCATTACCGGCAGCGGGGTCGTACGCTGGGCAGGTGTCCAGACGTTTAGCGTCAGGCAATCTTCGCTTGTCGGAAAGGCCGGGGCGCCGCCGGGACTTGCCTGCGCACATGCCGGGCCAAATTCCCGAGCGTCCCTTTCTCCTGACCAAGGCTGCGCAGGGGCTGGCTCTTGCCACCTTCGCTGGCCAATTGGTGCGGCAGCATAAGGAATGCCGAGGAAGTGGTTCACTCCTTCGGCCTCGGCGCCGCGCAAGGTTCCTTCGCGAACGGTAACTACGGGATTGCTCTGGGCACGCCCCGGCGCGGCCGATGCTATCGCCACTCCGAATCCGATGGTGGCAAGCAATCCGGTGATGCGCATCCTAATTCTCCCGTTCGTTTTTTCGAGCCGCCAATCCTGAAACCCCACAAAGCGCCAGCAGGACGGCCACCACGCCGAAGAACCCGAGCGATCCGCCCCAATCCAGCGATATGACTCCGGTAAACGAACTAAGGACCGCGCCGAGGCGGCCGATCGCCGATGCAATGCCGACCCCCGTTGCCCGCGCGGCAGTGGGATATGTGCTGGCAGCGAGCGTGTAGAGCGTATTGTGTAAGCCCGACATGCAAAACCCGAGCATGATCATGATCGGCAATACAGCGATGGTGGAGAACGCGCCCGTGCCGAGCAGACCGGCAAGCGATACCCCGAGCAGTGCTGCAACTGCGGCGAGCCCCATATGGGCGAACCGAAAACCCTTACGATCCAACGCCATGCCGCTGAACAACGCGCCGACCACACCGCCCGAATGGAAAGCGGTGATCCCCAAGCTGGTCATAGTCAGGTCAAAGCCCAGGGTGTGCAGTAAAGTGGGCAACCAGCTGAAGATGGTGTATGAGGCCATCAAACAGGTGAAAAAACCGCTCCATAATAACAATGTGCGATTTCTTATTTCCGGGGCCAGCAACACGCGCAGCGGCGCAGCGGCGCTCTGGACCGGAGGCGCTTCATATTGGGCGCCCAAGGGTGAAGAAATCTTGCAGCGCTTGAGCAGCCGATCGACCGCGGCCCGTTTCCCGGAACGGAGAAGGAAGGCCGGGGATTCCGGCAGAAGCAATAAGAAGGCGCCTGCCAGCACCAGAGGAACCGCCCCGGCGACCAGCAGCATTGCTCGCCAGCCGAACACCTCGAGCAAGCTGGCGCCCAATGCGCCGGCAAGTATTCCGCCGATGGGAATGAACACCATTCCGATCGCGATGGCCCACCCGCGCCGGCGGCGCGGCGTAAATTCCGAGATCAAGGCCGCACCGTTGGGAATCGCCGCGCCGATACCCAAACCGTCGACGAAGCGAACCAGCATCAATTGCGCGGGCGAAAATGTGAACGCCCCCGCAGCAGTCATCAGGCCGAACAGAAAGATCGCCCCGATCAAAGTCCATCGGCGGCCGAGCCGGTCGCCGACCAGCCCGCCAAGGACCGACCCGATAGCGACGCCCGCGAGGTTCGCCGCCGTTACTGGCGCGAAAGCGTCCCGTTCCACGCCCCAGTCCGTAATGAGGGCAGGCATCGCGATGCCGAGCGACTGGTTGGCAAGCCCATCCATCGCGAAAACGAGCGCGAGGTACGCAAGGATGCACTTCTGGAAGAAGCTCCAGGATGCATCATCGATGATCTGCCCGAGGCTGGACTCGAAAGCTTCGGCATGAACCGACATCGCGTTCAGTCCATCCGCGCCGGTGGCGGGATGTCTGCAGCGCTCTTCGTCAGAAACAGCGGCGGAGCGGCGTAGGCGCGCGGAACGAGGAAGTGTTGGTAGTAACGGAAATAGCACAATAGCAGCGCGCAATTGACTCCAAGCTCAAGCGGCCCCGTGAGCAGCTGGCGCGGCGCGCCGGTGATGAAAACATTGAGGTAAAAGATCGTGAAGCTGGTTGGCACCTCCAGAACGAGCATCAGCGGGACGAACCTGTTGGTTAGCAGGATGATGCCGATTATGCCCTCCAGCGCCTTGATGCCTGGGAACAGGCCTGTTGCGATCAGTGAATCGATGAACGGCCCCCCGATAGGATCCGGGATCGTGGGTTGCCCACCCGCGAACCAGTATCGTGAAGCCGACCAGATGAGATGAAGCCCGTAATAGATACGCAGCGCATCCGTAACGTGGTCGGCAGTAGTCCGGCGCGAATCCAGCCGGCGCAGGAGCAGAGCGCCGAGAACGCCGGCAATAAGTGGAATTCCGAAGAATATGAAAGTATCGAATTTGGCGAACGCCAAAATGCAGAGGGCGATGGCGACGGCTGCTACCGCCGGAATCTTGAAAGCGTTCGACAATCGCATCATGCTGTCCTCTTTGCGCTCGAGCGCAAGATGCTGCGCCTCGGCATCCTCAATCGAGATCGTGCGTTTTCCGGTGATGGCGCTCGACGGCAGGATGCAGCGGAACGCCGCCCGCGTTTGCCATCGTTCTCGGATCCAGCGAGTAAGGACGCACGAACCACTTGAGTTCGCCGCGGCCACAGCCGATCGTCTTGGCCGGCGCGTAGGCCACATCAGGCATGTCGGTCCGCGCCAAGCTGCTTTGCTCGGCTCCCGCGCAATCGCGGTCGTCGTCAGCCGCGCTCAGCGGAGTGGCGACAATGGAAAAGATCGCGGACATTCCTGCAATCAACGCGATAAAAGAACGCAAATCTTGCGCTCACTCCGCCACCTCCCATCCCGTTTTGGCAATCGCGTGAACCTCGGCCGCCTTGATTGCCTCACTGAATACCGTTTCAGGTTTGTCTATTCAAATAAAATATAAGATATTATCCAATTTAAAGGCGCACGAAGACGGATCGGAGCGAGAATGCCAAAAATGAACATCTCGCCTGGGCGCCTTCGCGCGCGGCTGGCACGCTCCCATGACCGGCGCTATCACGCCAGGCATCAATGGTGCCGGACATCCACAAGGGCCAAAAAAATATGAAGCGGCAATCCGAAAAGCGATCCAGCAACGGCGTGGCGATCAAGATCGCGGATGAGTTGCGCGGTCAGATAGCCGCTGGTGTGATCGCGCCGGGAATGCGGCTGGGCCAGATCGAATTCGCATCACGATTCAATTCCAGCCCGGTGCCGGTGCGCGAAGCGCTAAAGCTGCTGACGTCGGAAGGGATCGTCGAACACGATCCGAACCGCGGATTCTTCGTGGCACGACTATCGAGCGATGAAGCACGACAGTTGTTCCGTATGCGCCACTTGCTGGAAGACGAAATACTGCTGTCGATCGAATGGCCTTCAAAGGCCGAGCTCAACGAGCTGAAGAAGCGCGCGCTCGAACTTGAAAACCTGCTCGCCGCCAGAAAGAAGCGGGAATGGTGGGATAACCAGCTTGAATTCCATTTGAAAATTTTCAATCTCTCGCCCTATAAGATCATGATACGCGAAGTGATGCGGCTCTGGATGCTTACGAACCGGTTCCGCGCTTTTCTTCCCCTGCCGACGCCACCAAGCAAGCAGTTCGAGCTCGTCGATGCGCTCAAAGCCCACGACAGGGAAGAACTGATGACGCTTCGGCGCGACCGGCGTGACCGCTTCGAACGCGAAGTGCTCGATATGCTGGGGGAGCGCGATCTCTGACTTTCAACGCAAAGAGTGGCCGCTTAGTTGAGCCCCCGCGTCAGGCCGCAGTTTGCGGAAGGACGGGATCGCGGCAAGCAACAGCGCAGCGTATAGCAGCAGGACCAATCTGAAATCGAGCAAGTTCGGTACTCCGCCCCAATGTCCGTGCAGGGCTGCAAGACCATTGAGCAGGATGGCTGCCAGTGACACGCCGATCGCGCTGGTGAGTTGCTGGAAAACATTCCACAGAACGGTGGCCGATGTCGTCTGTTCTTCGGGAATTTCAGAGTAGAGCAGTGTCTGTACGCTGGTGAACAGAACAGAGCGCGAAGCGCCGAGAAATGCGAGGCAAACGAGGAAAACCCAATATGGCGTGGCCGGAGAAAAAGCTGCGCAGGCTGCCGTCCCTCCAACTGAAGCCAGACAGCTCGCGAGCAGATTCGCGCGATAGCCGAAGCGGCGAAGGATGCGGCGGATCGTTGGCTTAATCACGAGGTCCGCGCCATTGAGCATCGCCAGGGTAACGCCGGCGGCAAACGCGCTCATGCCGAGGGCGAGCTGGAACATCAATGGGAGCACGAATGGCAGCGCGCGGATCGCGATACGGATGAGCGCGCCACCGCCGAGAACGGCGATGCGGTAAACTTCCGATTGCAGCGGAGTTGGCGAAAGCAGCGGATGTGGGTGTGCGCGGGAGTGCCGCATGGCTGCCACAGCGGCTGCCGCTCCAATCGTAAGACACGCACCGGAAGCCCAGCCGCTTCCGGCGGGAGAACTGATCCTGTCCAATCCGACGAGCAGGCCCGTCATTGCGGTTCCCGCCAGGACGAACCCGACTGCGTCGAACGGCCGCAGGTTTTCCGGCGGCAACGGAGGCACAAACCGGAGGATCAACACGCAAGCAGCAATCCCCACAGGGATGTTGACGAAGAACGACCACGGCCACGATAGATAAGTTACGCAAAATCCTCCAATCGCAGGACCGAATGTCGGCGCCATGAGCACCGCCGTGCTGGTGAGAGTCAAAACATGCACTAGCCGTTCCTTGCCAGCCGTGCGTACCAGCAGCGAACTGCCGACCGGCATCAGCATTGCGGCGCAAATTCCCTGAAAGACTCGTGCGGCAACGAACTCGTCAAGCCGAGTGGTTAACCCGCACATCAAGGAAGCGAAGGTGAAGCCAAGTACTGCCGCCGCAAAAACCGGCTTGGCGCCGATCCGGTCGGCGAACCAAGCGCTAGCCGGCAAGCATACAGCCTGCGCAAGCAGATAAATCGTGATCCCGATGGAAAGATCGACCGGAGCCCTGCCGAAGCTTTGCGCCATCGCAGGCAAAGCGGTGTGGATCACCGTCGCGTCGAGTTGCGACATGAACATGGCTGCCGCAACTGCCACCGCCGTCATGCGCGATGAGGCAGAGAACTTGGAGGTCACACCGGCGCGGATCGCGGTTGACCAGCCTGTTCTTCCGCGATCAGCCGCGCGAGTATGCGGCGCGCGGAAACGGGGGCGGCATCGGTCGGCAGCAGGATCGGGCGGAGTTCAGTTATATCGCTCACCGCGCCCATGTTCTGTTGAACCATTTCGATCATCGGCTCGTCCTGCTCAGCAAACGCGAGTTCAAAAAAATCGAGCATCATGCGGTCGACCTCTGGATCGCCCTGTCGCCGATTGCGTCCATTCACGAAAAAATAATGAGAGCTGAATTCGGTTTCCGGCGTGATCACGTGCAGTTGCGGAATGTGGACGCCGCTTTCGCGTTCCTTGTCCATCTCCCAGGCTCCGACAGCGAAATCGAGCATAGCAGGCGGATACCAGGTCATGGTGCTATCGCTGCGTACGGGGACGGCGGGATCCATTCCGAACACATCGACATGGGCGGCCCCGGGAGCAAGTCCGCTTCGCATACGATGATTGATGAGCGAGCGTTCGCGCCGCTCTAGTCTCTGTTCAGTCGCTGCGAGAATCTGCTCGGGCGTGTAGCGCCCGCCGCTGAATTGAGGGTGTATGTAGGCTGCATGACTGAGGTCCAGCAAATTGTCGACGACCAGTTCATAGTGGCCGCGGACATGCAGGAGCCCGCGCACGATTGAATAATCCGGATCTTCAAGGAACGCGATCCGGGGCAGCAGATCGGGATTGGCTGCAGCGGGGTCGCCAGGCCAGAACCAGATGATGCCGTAGCGTTCCATGACCGGCCAAAAAGGAATGTTCGCCGCTTTCAGCCCGCCTCCATCCTTGCTGTGCGGATTGTGCACGCATTCTCCGGCCGCGTTGAAGCGGAGGCCGTGATAGGGACATTGAACAGTATCCCCCACGACCTTGCCGGCGGAAAGCGGTGCAAATCTATGGGGGCAACGGTTGAGGATCATCCCGGCTCGGCCAGAGGAATCACGAAACAGGACGGCCTTTTGACCGACAAGGGTTCGGGCGAGCGGAGTGTCCGTGACCTCGTGCGTGTAAGCGGCTGCGTACCACGCATTCTGCAGAATTTTCAGCACTGCGTTAACTTTCAATCGGTGGGCAAGGCCCCGGCAGAGCAACCCACACCCCATAGCCCGGAGAATTTTGCTATACAATTCTATATTTTCTATCTTATCA
>Ga0182749_1003461_pt1 | contig 10785 bp, 9 predicted proteins | sample eDN3rd37CKraftMG_FD_128875 | JGI IMG/M metagenome (GOLD analysis project Ga0182749, IMG submission 128875) | Enriched Miracle-Growth compost microbial communities from Emeryville, California, USA - eDNA 3rd pass 37_C Kraft MG (version 2) (version 2) ...
CCGGGACGGAAGGCCTCGCTTGACACATCTTCGAGGCAGCCCCTATATCGCCGTCAACTGATGGCCGGGCGGTTAGCTCAGCGGGAGAGCACACCCTTCACACGGGTGGGGTCATAGGTTCAATCCCTATACCGCCCACCATCCGCCCCACCTCCCGAGGGGCGCAGCCCTCGGGGCTCATTTCCAGAAACAGCCAGGCCGTTCCGCTCAAGCGCCGGCCTTAGAAGTCCTTCCACTCCGCGTCGGTGTCGACCGCGGTGGCGAGCGCCGTCTGCATGCGGCCGGCCGGACGACGCGCGGCGCGCTGCCGGAGCTGAACCACCGGCCTCGCCTCCGCCACGACGGGCTCTTCGCGCGGCTCGGGCTCGGTCCGGGACACCACAGACCGTGCCGGGCGGCCGAGATGGGCCTCGTCGATCTTGAAGAACGACACCCGCTCGTCCATCGACTGCGCCTGCGATTCCAGCGCCCGCGCGGTCGCCGCGTTCTCCTCGACCAGCGCGGCGTTCTGCTGGGTCACTTCGTCCATCTGCAGCAGCGCCTTGTTGATCTGTTCGAGCCCGCTCGCCTGCTCGTTGCTGGCGGTGGCGATGTCGGCGACCAGCGCCGCGACCTCCTTCACCGAATCGACGATCTTGTCGAGCGCCGCACCGGCGTGGTTCACCAATTCGACGCCCTCCTGCACCTGGCCGTTCGAATTGGTGATGAGCTCCTTGATGTCCTTGGCCGCCTGCGAGGAGCGCTGGGCGAGGCTGCGGACTTCCGAGGCCACCACCGCAAAGCCACGCCCGGCTTCGCCGGCGCGCGCCGCTTCGACCGCGGCGTTGAGCGCGAGCAGGTTGGTCTGACGCGCGATCTCGTCGATGACGCCGATGATGTCGGAGATCTTGCGCGAGGAATCCTCGATCTTCGCCATCGCGTCGACCGCCTTGGCGACGACCTGACCGCCTTCGTTGGCGACGTCGCGCGCCTGCGCCGCCGAGCGGTTTGCCTGTTCGGCGTTCTCGGCGCTGCGCTTTACCGTGGCGGAAATCTCCTCCATCGCGGCGGTCGTCTCCTCCAGCGAGGCCGCCTGCTCTTCCGTGCGCTGCGAGAGGTCGGTGGTCGAGGTGGTGATCTCGGTCGAGGCGCTGTTCACTTCCATGGCGGAAAACTTGATCTCCGCGATGGTGTCGCGCACGCGCGTCGCCATCGCGCTGACCGCGTTGGCGATCTGCCCGACCTCGTCCTTGCGGTTCGCCCCTTGGACGACGACGTTGAAATTGCCGGCCGCCAATTCGTGAATCGGCTTGGTCAGAGCGGTGAGCGGCTTGGCGATCGACAAGGCGCCGAATACGGCCGAGCCGACCATGATGGCGGCCGCGAGCATGCCGACGATCCACACCAGGCGCGCGCTGCTGGCCATCTTCTCTTGCGTCTCGATGACCGACGTCTGCGCGTTCTTGCTGACGATTGCGGTGAGCTCATTCGAGAGCGTGACGAACTGCTGCCCGAGCGGCGCGAGCTTTTCGCGCTCGAGGCGCAGCACGTTCTGCGCCAGATCGGAGATTTGCGAGTCGGCAAATCCCGTGGCCTGCGCATCGATGATCTTGGATTTGAACTGCTCGATCTGCCTGGCCGTCGTGAGATATTCTTCGGTCGCAGCCTGCATCTTGTCGAGACGGGCGCGGTTATCGGGCTTGAGCACGATCTTCTTGAGATCTTCGATCGCGGCAACCACCGTCGCGCGCGACTTGATCGCCGCATCCAGCGCCTGCTTCAGCGGCTCGGCGACCGTCGCGAGACGGACATCGCGCACCGCGATCTGCAACTGGCTGAAGGCGTACTTTCCTTCGACCATGTTCTGGACGATGGCCTGACGGCGGTTGACCTCCTCGGCTGCCTCGGTCGCCGTCGAGTGGTTCATCGCTTGAAGGGCGAGCATGACGAGCACGAGCAGGACGCCCATGCCCGACATCAAAGCGAGTTTCACGCCGATGCGGATGTTCGACAGACGTAGCATTTCTTATTCCCTTCCCCAGGAAGCCAATGAGAAAGCGCCGGTGCGCTAATGCGCGCACTTCTTTTGCTTAGAAACGGCCCGCTCCGGCCGCGCGCATTTCGCCCGTGATCCGTAGGCTCGTGATGACGAGCCCGAGGACAGGCGAGCGGCGGTGAGAACGGGTTACCTGTGCTGCAAAAAATGCCGGTACGGCATTGCCGTTCCGTTAATCAGCCGGGGGCTTGATGTTGAACTACGATAACAATCTACTTTATCGAAACGTAGTTCTCGGCCGGACGGCGATGCCTGCCGGTCAGCGCCGCGACGGCTCGCGCGACAGGTTCTTGGCCGCCAGTTCGTCGAGATATTCCTGCCAATAGGCGGCGCGGTTACGCCCGAGTTCGGCGAGATAGTCCCAGCCGTAAATGCCGGTCGAGTGCATGTCGTCGAACACCAGACGCACCGCGTAATTGCCGACCGGCAGGACCTCCAGGATCTCGACGTCGCGCTTGCCGGGCACGGTTATGCGCTCCGCGGGCGAATGGCCCTGCACCTCGGCGCTCGGGCTTTTCACGCGCAGATATTCGGCGGGAAGATCGAAGCGCTCGCCGCCTTCGAAGGCGACGGACAGCGTTTTGCGGTCCTTGTGCAGACGCAGTTCGGTCGGCCAGGCCTGGCTGTCGGTCATCGCGTCCACCCTTCAGCGCCCACAATGGGCGTGCTTCTCCAAACGGCGAAGCGTCGCCGCTCAGCCGGCCGTCTTCTCCCGCGCGGGCTCGACACTCGCGAGCCTTGCCTTGAAGTCGAAGCTCATGTCGGCCGCCTCTTCCGGCGTCACGGTCGCGCCGGCGGCCAAGAGCCGACGGCCGAACATGTGGTCGGCCGCGCGGTTGACGGATTCAATGCCGAGCAGCTTGTCGCCCTTGAAGCAGAAAACGGAGAACGCCCGATCGGCGATGCTGCCGCGGATCGCGGTGCGGTCGCAACCGCCGGTGAGACCGACCATCTGCAGCTTGAGGTCCCGCTGATCGCTCCAGAACCACGGCACCGCGCAATAGTCGGCGGCCTTGCCGGTGATGCGGTGCGCGACACAGCGCCCCTGGTCGACCGCGTTCTGCACCGACTCCAGCCGCTGCACCTGTCCGGTCCAACGGTCGGGAAAGGACGCGCAGTCGCCGATCGCCGAGACCTTCGGATCGCTGGTCTCCAGCAGCGCATTGACGGAAATGCCGTTGGCGACCGTCAGGCCGCAATCGGCGGCAAGCTCGGCCACCGGCTCGATGCCGATGCCGACAAGCACGAGGTCGGCTGGATATTTGCGGCCGTCGCTCAGGACGACGCCCGTGACATGGCCGTTGCTGCCCTCGATGCCCTGCATGCGCGCGTTGAGCAGCAGCTCGACGCCGAAGGCGGCATGGGCGCTGGCGAAGAACTCGGACATCACCGGCGTGACGGCGCGGCTCATCACGCGCGCCAGCGCCTCGACCACATAGACCTTCTTGCCGAACTTGCTCGCCACCGCGGCGAGTTCAAGCCCGATGAAGCCCGCCCCGGCGATGACGATGGTGCTGGCAGCGGCAAAGCGCGCCTTCATGGCGTCGGCTTCGGCGAGGGTGCGCAGATACATGACGCCGTCGAGATCGGCGCCCGGGACCGGGAGCTTGCGATTGCGCGCGCCGGTCGCGAACACGAGGTGCTCGTAGGCGATCGCCGTGCCCGAGGCCAAGCCGACCTTGCGGGCCTGCCGGTCCACGGCCGTGACGCGCTGTCCGGTCAGGACCTCGATGGCATGCTTTTCGTAATAGTTCTGCGGCCGCAGCAGCAGGCGCTCGGCAGTCGTCTCGCCCAGGAGATAGGCTTTGGACAGAGGCGGGCGCTGATAAGGGAGTTGTGGCTCGTCGCCGATGATGGTGATCGGCTCTTGATAGCCATATTCGCGCAACGAGGCCGCGACTTGATAGCCGCCCTGCCCCGCTCCGATAATGACGGTGCCCGGTGACGGCATCAGTCGAATTACCCAAGCTGTTCCAAGGACCGGCCGGTCTTATTCGGTTTGGAACCCCTTGTCACCGCCTTTACCGCGTGGCGGACACCTTCGCCCGGCGCCGGCCGGTCTCCGCCGCCTCAGCCTGCGCCAAAGCGGGGACCAGGGTCGCGTCGGCGGCACAGCAGGTCAGCGCTTTGCGGCTCGGCAGGGAGATGCGGCGCCCGTCCGGCAGCTCCACGTAGCGGCGAACCGTCCCGCCGTGGCTTTCGAGGACATATTTGGTGCCGGGCGGAAAGCGGGTCGGCAGACGGGTCGATTTGCGCATATCGCAGGCCTTTGTTGGTGCCAGTCCCCGCCGTGACAATGCGCCGACCCCGGGGACCGTTCGGCTGGCCGGGAAGTTGACCCCGTAATCCACCGGCGAGGAGCGGCATTCGGATGCGGGACACCGGCCCCCGGCGAGCGGCCCTCCGCGCTCCCGCCCTCATTGAATTCCGTGCGCGCGCTATCAAATGAAGGCGGAAAGGTGATCAATGTCAGATTCCTCGGACAGATGGATGTGGTCGGAGGCCTGCGAGATGCTGGCGCGCGCTGAGCGCCTGCACCACGCCTTCTTCAGACCGGCCCGTTCCGCCTCGCGGTTGCCCACGTGGGAGCCGCCGGTGGACATGCTCGAAACCGAGCGTGAGGTGCTGGTTCTGATGGCCTTGCCGGGCGTCGACGCCGAAAGGGTCGAGGCCGCGATCGACAATGACGATCTGGTCGTTGCCGGCAGCCGCGAGCTGCCTGCTGCGCTCCGCACCGCCATTATTCATCGGCTCGAACTGCCGCAAGGCCGTTTCGAGCGGCGTGTCCGCCTCCCGGCGGGCCGCTACACCGGCGTCCATCGGAGCACGGTGAACGGGTGTCTGCTGATCACGCTGCAGAAAGCGGGGTCCTACCGTGGTTGAAACTGAAGTGCGTTCGAACGAACAGACTGCAAGCCAAACCGGCCAAGAGCCGGGCAAGGCTGGGCAGGAACAGACTTTCCCGCCGCTTCCCGCCGACGCGATGATCATCGTGCCGGTGCGCAATTTCGTGCTCTTTCCGGGCATGGTGATGCCGGTGACCGTCGGCCGCTCGAAGTCGATCGCGGCCGCGCAACAGGCCGTGCGCGAGCAGCGCCCGGTCGGCATCCTCAAGCAGCGCGACGCGGACGTGAACGATCCGACGGGCCTCGACATGCACCGCATGGGCACTGTCGCCAACGTCGTGCGCTACATCACCGCGCCGGACGGCACCAATCATCTCGTCTGCCAGGGCGAGCAACGCTTCCAAGTGCTCGAATTCCTGACCGGCTGGCCGTTCCTGGTGGCGCGCGTGTTGCGCATCCCGGAGCCGACGACCCGCACGGCGGAGATCGAGGCGCGCTTCCTGCATTTGCGCGGGCAGGCGCTGGAAGCGCTCGAACTGATGCCGCAGGCGCCGCAGGAGCTGACGGCGGCGATCCAGGCCATCGAACTGCCTGGCGGGCTGGCCGACCTCGCCGTCGCCTACATGGACGTCAAGCCCGAAGAAAAGCAGGAAGTGCTCGAGACGATCGACGTCACGGCGCGCATCGACAAGGTGTCGCGCATGCTGGCGCAGCGCATCGAGGTGCTCCGGCTGTCGGCTGAGATCGGCAAGCAGACCAAGGCCGCGCTCGACGAACGTCAGCGCGAGGTTCTGCTGCGCGAGCAGATGGCCGCCATCCAGAAGCAGCTTGGCGAAGGCGAGGAAGGCAAGGCCGCGGAACTGGCCGAGCTTGAGAAAAAGATCGCCGACGCCGGCATGCCGAAGGACGTCGAGGAGCAGGCGCGCAAGGAATTGCGCCGCTTGCAGCGGATGCCGGAATCGCAGGGCGAATACGGCATGGTCCGCACCTATCTCGATTGGCTGATCGAGTTGCCGTGGAAGCTGCCCGAGGAAACGCCGATTGACATCAAGGAAGCCCGGCGTGTCCTCGACGCGGATCACTACGGCCTCGAGAAGATCAAGACACGGATCATCGAATTCCTGGCGGTGCGCAAGCTCGCGCCGCAAGGCAAGGCGCCGATCCTGTGCTTCGTCGGCCCTCCCGGCGTCGGCAAGACGTCGCTCGGGCAGTCGATCGCGCGCGCCATGAACCGCAAGTTCGTGCGTGTGTCGCTCGGCGGCGTGCACGACGAGGCGGAGATCCGCGGCCACCGGCGCACCTATATCGGTTCGCTGCCCGGCAACATCATCCAGGGCATCCGCAAGGCGGGCACCCGCAACTGCGTGATGATGCTGGACGAGATCGACAAGCTGGGCGCGGGCGTGCACGGCGATCCGTCGGCGGCGATGCTGGAGGTGCTCGATCCGGAGCAGAACAACACGTTCCGCGACAACTATCTCGGCGTGCCGTTCGACCTGTCCCGCGTTGTGTTCATCGCCACGGCGAACATGCTCGACACCATTCCGGGGCCGCTGCGCGACCGTATGGAGATCATCAGCCTCGCCGGTTACACCGACACGGAGAAGCTGCAGATCGCCTCGCGCTATCTGGTCAAGCGCCAGATGGAAGCGAACGGCGTGAAGGACGGCCAGGTCGAGATCACCGACGCCGCTTTGCGTGAGATCATCCATCACTACACGCGCGAAGCCGGCGTGCGGAATCTCGAGCGCGAGATCGGCAAGGTCCTGCGCAATGCCGCGGTGCGGCTTGCCGAAGGCTCGGCCGAACAGGTCCGCATCGACGCCGGCGACCTCGCGCCGATCCTCGGCCAGCGCCGGTTCGAAAGCGAAGTCGCCATGCGCACCAGCGTGCCCGGCGTCGCCACCGGATTGGCCTGGACGCCTGTCGGCGGCGACATCCTCTTCATCGAGGCGACGCGCGTGCACGGCAATGGCAGGCTGATCCTCACCGGTCAGCTCGGCGACGTGATGAAGGAGAGCGCGCAAGCGGCGCTGTCCATCGTCAAAAACAGGGCGGTCCTTCTCGGCATCGATCCGGATCGCTTCGAGAAGACGGACATCCACGTCCACGTTCCGGCGGGAGCGATCCCCAAGGACGGACCGAGCGCGGGCGTCGCCATGTTCATGGCGCTGACCTCGCTGATGACCGACCGCACGATCCGCAGCGATACCGCGATGACGGGCGAGATCTCGTTGCGCGGCTTGGTGCTGCCGGTCGGCGGCATCAAGGAGAAGGTGATCGCCGCCGCGGCGGCCGGACTGAAGCGGGTGATGTTGCCGGCGCGTAACAAGCGCGACTACGACGACATCCCCGAGGAGGTCCGTCAGCAGCTCGAGTTCGTCTGGCTCGAGCGTGTCGAGGAAGCGGTTGCCGCCGCACTCGAGCCGCCGGCGGAGAAGCCGGCCCCGGGCGAGACACCGGCTCAAGCCTTCGCTTGATAGCAGCTCGATGACGAACGCGGCCGCGCCACACAGGCGCGGCCGTTTTCGTTTGTGCGGGTCTTCATCGCCGCGGTTCCCGTATCCGGTTGCCACTCGGAACGACCCAAGCCGATCGGACGTTGATGGGCCAATGGGGCGCTATAAATTTCGGAGATCTGTGATGATACGCAAACTTGCCCTTACCATCTTTGCCGTTGCAGCCGCTGCGACCTTGGCGACCGCGCCGGCCCAAGCACAGCGGTGGCACGGACACGGCGGATGGCATGGCGGTGGCTGGCACCGCGGCGGCGGCGGTTGGGGCTGGGGCGCAGGCGCCGGCTTTGCCGCGGGCGCGCTGCTTGGCGGCGCGATCGCTTCGAGCCGCTATTACGATGGCTACTACGGCGGCTATTATGCACCGGGCTACGCCTATGCACCGGCTCCAGTCTTTGGCGGCGGCGCCGTCGCTTACTGCGCCCGACGTTACCGGTCCTACGATCCGGCATCGGGGACGTTCTTGGGCAATGACGGCTATCGTCACCCCTGCCCCTGAGGCTCAGGTTTTCGTCGGTCACTCACGCCAAAATGCATCAACGTGCCGCGATGGCGGCACGTTGCTTGTTTCCGGTCGGCCTGGACGCTCAGCGGATCGACATGTTCCAGAAGAACTGGACCGGCGAGACGATCGCACCCTGAACGTTCTTGCGGAACGCGATCGGCAGATAGAACTCGCCGAGGAACGCTTCCGAGCCAATGGCCCACATCCGCTCCTGAATGGCGGCTGCCATTTTCTTGCGGATATCGGGATTGCTCTCCATCACGAACTTGGCGCGCAGGTCTTCCAGCACCGGGTCATCCGCCCAACCATACCAGCCGTGTTCAGGATGGCCGGAAAAGGCGATGTGGGCGGGATTGTTCAAGTCGACGCCGGCCCAGAACGTATGGAACATGTTCCAGCCGGTACGCTCGGCGCGCTTCTCGACCATTTCAGCCCAGGTGGTGTTGAGCACCTGCACCTTCATGCCGAGTTCCTGGAGCTTCTGCGCGGTAACCCGGTTGAAAGCCGCCACGATGGGGATATCGACCGCGTTGAGCAGGACGACCGGCGTGCCGTCATAACCCGCCTCGGCCAGCGCCTTCTTGGCCTCCGCCATCGTGCCGTTCTTGACGAAGTCGCTGCCCGCCTCCGACGACAGCGCCGACTTGCAGGGAAACACGGAGTAACACGTGTTCCAATAGCGCTGCGGTCCGATGGCCGCGGTCATGTAGTCACGCTGGTTCATCGCCATCATGACGGCGCGCCGCACGCTCGCCTTGTTGAAGGGCGGCTGCGTGTGATTGAAACGGGCAATGCCGACGAAGGGATCCGGGCCCGTTTTGCCGACGATGATGTTGCGGTTCCGCTCCAGACGATCGACCAGACGCGGGCTCACCTCTTCCAGGTAGTCCACCTTGCCTGCGATCAAAGCATCGACCGCGGCCGCCTGGCTCGGCATCCTCACCCATTCGACGCGGCCGACCTTGACGACCTTGCCGCCCGCCGCGAGGGACGCCGGTTCGTTACGCGGCACGTAGCCCTCGTTCTTGACGTACACGGCCTTGTCGCCGGAGACGAACTCGTCCTTCTTGAAGGTAAACGGACCCGATCCGGTGTAATCGCTGATCGGCTTGTTCGGGTCCGTCTCGGCGACGCGCTTGGGCAGCATGAAGGGCACGAAGGCCGAGATCTGCGCCAGCGATTCGAGCACATAGCCGTAAGGCGCATTCAACTTAATCGAGAACGTTTTCTCGTCGATCGCGGACAATTCCGTGACGAACAAGAACAGCTCCTGACCGAAGCCGGAGCGCACCGTCCAGCGCTTGAGCGAAGCGATGCAGTCTTCCGCCGTGACCGGCTTGCCGTCCTGCCACTTCAAGCCGTCGCGTAGCTTGAAGGTCCACAGCATGCCGTCCGGCGACGTCGTCCAGGTATCGACCATTTGCGGCCGGACCTTACCCTCGGCGTCGTATGCAAACAGCGTGTCGTAGATCATGTACCCGTGGTTACGGGTGATGTAGATCGAGGTCCACGTCGGATCCAGAATGACGAGGTTGGCATGCGGCACCACCCGAAGTACGGATGGGCGCGGGGTCGCTGGGGTGTTGCGAGCCGCCGGCTTGGGCGTCTGCGCCACCGCGACCGACGCAGCCAGCGAGACGCTCATAGCCGCAAGGAAAGACAGGTACTTCCGCGAATGGGTCATTGCTCTATCCGGCGTAAGAGAAATGGACCCGCAGCAACTTCAGAACGCGAATTGCAATTCGACTGTGCCGTAAGCGCTCCTGCCACCGCGTGTCTCATCGGTTGTCGAGTAACCGCCGGAGAATGATATTTCGAAAGGAAGCACTTCCGGATTGCGGAAGATCAAAAACGCGCCGAGGCGCTGCTCGTTCGTCACCCAGTTACCCGTTGCAAGGCCTTCGGGGCCGATAATGAAGCCGGAGAAGTTATAACCCGCACGACCGCGTATCCAATAACGCTGCGTCGCCGAGCCGTAGCTGCCGTGGAGATTGTAGTAGCCGCGCGCGGCGTACGGCGACTCGATTTCACCGCGCACATGCACGCCCCAGTGATCGCCTTCGTTGCGATCGAACGGATTGTCCGGCGACAGGCGGTGGCCTTCGTAGTCGAGGCCGGCATAGAAGCGAGCGGTCATGCCCGGCAAATAAATCTGGTATCCGAGCATCGCTTCGAACGCGGTCTCCTTACCGTCGACGTTACCGACCGCAGTAGAGTAGTATTTATAGGGGTTATACAGCCCCATCACCCGGATCAGAAAACCGTCCTTGGCGATGTTGCCGTTGAGCGCGGTGACGATGCCGGCATAGCCATAGTAGCTGTAGCGGCGATCATCGAATCCGCCGAACAGCACGCTGCTGTAGGTCTTGACGGGCGCAACGACCGGCGCCGGCGGAAGCGCGCTCAGATCGGCGGCGCGCGTCTCGCCCGCGAAACAAAACGCAAGGATGCCCGCGACGCCAAGCGCCACCATCCGTGTGTTGGCGCCGATGCGGCCCCCACGCTGTCCATTGCCTTGAGACCCCATGCCCGCCACCTTGTTCCCGACTGCTGAAACGAGATGCGGTCACGCTGCATTCCACTGCTCATGCCCTTCCGTGCGCGGCAAAACACACGGATACGCACGGCACTAAACACATCGCGCCGCAGCAGATTCTTCATATCGAAAGAGTGTCGGTATGCGCCGGTACGATTCTGATACCCGGCGATGCGGAGGCATCGTCTTACTACTATCACCACATATTCTGTGGGTGTGTCTCTGGCGCAATTAATTGCGTTGCAACACACGTCCGCAATCAGTTGCGTCGCTTGTCGCGACGCTCGAACGGCATGCCGGGTTCGAATGAGAACAGGCTGAACGACAGCGAACCTGTTTCAAAATGC
>Ga0182749_1003462_pt1 | contig 10779 bp, 6 predicted proteins | sample eDN3rd37CKraftMG_FD_128875 | JGI IMG/M metagenome (GOLD analysis project Ga0182749, IMG submission 128875) | Enriched Miracle-Growth compost microbial communities from Emeryville, California, USA - eDNA 3rd pass 37_C Kraft MG (version 2) (version 2) ...
GCGGCTCAGGCGTCTGACCGAGTCGGGGGAAGTCCGTTTCGTTCATGCGAGCGGCTGCGACGAGATTACGGAGACGATGAACGTCCTGATCACGCAGAAGCGGCATTATCTCGCCCGCAAGGGTGTCGAGGACCTCTTCACGCGCGCGGGCTATCGCGAGTTCTTCCGCGCCGTGGTGCTCAATCCCCATTTGCGCGATGTCGTCCATGTCAGCCGCGTCGATGTGAATGCCACGCCGGTCGCGGCGGGGCTCGGGCTCATGCACAAGAACTGCTACCATCTGGTGATGTCGAGCTATCGGGACGGCGACGTGGCGCGTTTCGGCCCGGGCCGGGTGCACCTGATGGAGCTATTCCGTCATGCTATCGAACGGCGCGCGGCCAAGTTCGACTTCACGATTGGGGACGAGCCCTATAAGCGCGATTGGTGCGATATCGAGCTGAAAGTGGTGGGCTATCTTGAGGCCGCAACGACGATGGGAGGACTCGTGGCCGCCGCCCGAAGCGCGATCCTTCGAGGCGACTTTTTCATTCGCCAGAAGCCGAAGCTGCGGCGTCCACTGAGCAAGGTGCGGGTCGCCGCGCTTGCGCTCCGCCGCCGCCTGCGCCGCGGCGTGACGGCAGTCAGGGGGGCTGCCGCGCGTACGGTGGGGTAGCGTCCCTCCCCAACGGGGGAAGGACGCGGATGGCTCACCGCACCAGCACGTTCCTGAACTGCCAGGGATCGCTGGTGTCGATGTCGTCGGGGAACAGGCCGGGACGGCCGTCGAGCGGCGTCCACTCGGTGTAGAAGCCGTTCACCGGACCGAGATAGGGCCGCTGGATTTCCAGCAGGCGATGGAAGTCCATCTCGTCCGCCTCGACGATGCCCGCGTTCGGATTCTCGAGCGCCCACACCATGCCGCCGATCACCGCCGAGGTCACCTGCAACGCGGTCGCGTTCTGGTACGGGGCCAGCGCGCGCGTTTCCTCGATCGAGAGCTGCGAGCCGAACCAGTAGGCGTTCTTGCCGTGGCCGTAGAGCAGCACGCCGAGTTCGTCGATGCCGTCGACGATCTCGTCCTCCTCGAGGATGTGATGCTTCTCCTGCATCTTGCCGGCGCGGCCGAACAGTTCGTGCAGCGACAGCACGGCATCGTCGGCCGGGTGATAGGCGTAGTGGCAGGTCGGCCGGTAGATCACGGCGCCGGAGGCGTCGCGCGCCGTGAAGTAGTCGGCGATCGAGATCGACTCGTTGTGCGTGACCAGGAAGCCGTATTGCGCGCCGCGCGTCGGGCACCAGGTGCGCACGCGCGTGTTGGCGCCGGGCTGCATCAGATAGATCGCCGCGCCGCAGCCCGCTTCATGGGTCTGCGCGTTCTCCGGTATCCACTTTTCGTGCGTGCCCCAGCCGAGTTCGGCCGGCTGCATGCCTTCCGACAGGAAGCCTTCGACCGACCAGGTGTTGACGAACACCTCCGGCGGCTTCGGCTTCCTCGAGCGCTGCGTGTCGCGCTCGGCGATGTGGATGCCTTTGACGCCGGTGTGGCGCATCAGGTCCGCCCACTCGGCCTTGGTCTTCGGCTCGGGCACGTTGAGCTTCATGTCCGAGGCGACGTTGAGCAGCGCCTGCTTGACGAAGAAGGAGACCATGCCGGGATTGGCGCCGCAGCACGACACCGCGGTGGTCGAGCCTGGCTTGCGCGCGCGCTTGGCGGCGAGCGTCGTCTCGCGCAGCGCGTAGTTGGAGCGCGCCGCCGGACCCTTCGAGGAATCGAAGTAGAAGCCGAGCCACGGCTCGTTGACCGTGTCGATGTAGAGCGCGCCGAGCTCGTTGCAGAGCTCCATGATATCGACCGAGCCGGTGTCGACCGACAGGTTGACGCAGAAGCCCTGGCCGCCGCCTTCGGTCAGCAGCGGGGTCAGCAGTTCGCGATAGTTTTCCTTGGTCAGGCCCTTCTGGATGAAGCGCACGCCGTGCTTCTCGCACAGCGCCTTGCGGCCCTCGTCCTTCGGGTCCAGCACGACCATGCGCGACTTGTCGAATTTGAAATGGCGCTCGATCATCGGCAGCGTGCCTTTGCCGATCGAGCCGAACCCGACCATGACGATCGGTCCGGTGATGGTGGCGTGAACGGGCCAGTCGGTCATTGTACGTGTCTCCAATTCAAGTTCGGGGGGGTCTTATCCGCCAGGGCGGACAAACGGAAGACGTCCCGCCCGGGAAATCCCGGGCGGGCATCCACCGTCATTTCCTTGCTAGTTCAGGCGTCCGGTGAGCCTTGCGCGCGTCTCAAGCCGCATGCGAGCCAAGACGCTGGGCGCGGCGGGCGCGCTGGTGCGGCGCCGCGATGGCGACCTTGGACGCGACCGCGGTCTGCGGCCGGCCGGCCGGGCTGATCATGCCGCGCGCGCCATTGAGCGCGCCGGGCGCCAGCTCGACGGCGAGCAGGCGATGGCGCTCGAACGGCCCCGGCATCCAGAGCGCGCCGGTCTTCTCCGCGGTGAAGCCGAAGCGGCCGTAATAGGGCGCGTCGCCGACCAGGATGACCGCGCCGTAGCCGAGGCGCTTGGCCTCGCGCACGCCGCGGCGGACGAGATCCGCGCCGATGCCTTCGCCGCGCCGGGTCTCCGAGACCGCGACCGGGCCGAGCAAGAGCGCCCGCGTGCCGGTGCCGCAGGTGACATTCCAAAGCCGCGCCGTGCCGACGACCTGCTTGCCGTCGGCAGCGATGAAGGCGAGGCCTTCCGCCGGCAGACGGTTCTCGCGCAGCCGCTCGGACGATTTGCGGTAGCGGGTGTCGCCGAAAGCCTGGTCGAGCAGCGTCTCGCGCGCGTCGACATCGGCGGCCCGTTCCTGACGGATATGGATCATCGGTGTGCTCCTTCCTCCGACCCGTCACCCTGAGGCGGCCGCGCGTCAGCGCGGCCCTCGAAGGGCGACGGCCCGGGCCGCGCATCCTTCGAGGCTCGCCGCTTGCGCGGCTCGCACCTCAGGATGACGGGTCTAGTTCAGTGCTTGGGAAAGAGGGGAGGCGGCTGACCGCCTCCCTGCGTTGTCAGATGTGGTAGCTCTTCAGCGGCTCGAAGCCGTTGAACGCCACCGCCGAGTACGTCGTCGTGTACGCGCCCGTGCCTTCGATCAGCAGCTTGTCGCCGATCTCGAGCGACACCGGGAGCGGGTACGGCGTCTTCTCGTACAACACGTCGGCCGAATCGCAGGTCGGACCGGCGAGCACGCAGGGCGCCATCGCGTCGCCGTCCCGCGGGGTGCGGATCGGGTAGCGGATGGACTCGTCCATCGTCTCGGCGAGACCGCCGAACTTGCCGATGTCGAGGTAGACCCAGCGCACGTCGTCTTCCTCGCTCTTCTTCGAGACGAGGACGACCTCGGTCTCGATGATGCCGGCGTTTCCGACCATGCCGCGGCCCGGCTCGATGATCGTTTCCGGGATGCGGTTGCCGAAGTGCTTGCGCAGCGCCTTGAAGATCGCGTTGCCGTAGGTCCGCACCGTCGGCACGTTCTTCAGGTACTTGGTCGGGAAGCCGCCGCCGAGGTTGACCATCGACAGGTTCATGCCGCGCTCGCCGCACTCACGGAAGACGGCCGCCGCCGAAGCGAGCGCCCGGTCCCAGGCATGCTGGTTGCGCTGCTGCGAACCGACATGGAACGACACGCCGTAGGGCTCGAGGCCCAGCTTGAGCGCGTGCTCCAGGACGTCCACGGCCATGCCCGGCTCGCAGCCGAACTTGCGCGACAGCGGCCACTCCGCCCCGACGCAGTCGGAGAGGATGCGGCAGAAGACGCGGCTGCCCGGCGCGACGCGGGCGATCTTCTCGACCTCGACCTTGCAGTCCACGGCGAACAGACGGATGCCCAGCGCGAAGGCGCGCGCGATGTCACGCTCCTTCTTGATGGTGTTGCCGTAGGAGATGCGGTCCGGGGCTGCGCCCGCGGTCAGCGCCATCTCGATCTCGGCGACCGAAGCCGTGTCGAAGCACGAGCCGAGGCCGGCGAGCAGCGAGAGGACCTCCGGCGCCGGGTTCGCCTTGACGGCGTAGAAGACGCGGGTGTCCGGCAGCGCCTTGGCAAAGGCGTTGTAATTGTCGCGAACGACGTCGAGGTCCACGACGAGCACAGGGCCTTCGTCGATGCCACGCTCGCGGCGGTCGCGCAGGAACTCACGGATGCGCTCGGTCATTGGCGCAAACTCCCAGCTCAAAGGGCGGCATCCGCCGCCCGGATGATGCGTTTGGGAGCCTTCGAACAGGTGCGCTTTGGGGACGCAGCCGTGCCGCAGGCTCTTAACCGCTAGGTGCTGCCGTGAGATTGGTGGGGGATCCCCGCCGCACTGTTGGCAAAGATGGACAAGCCTCGTCGGTAACCCGTCGCTGGCGGTGGATGGCCAGCAGAGACCAAAGAAGCCCGCTCCGTCGTTGCTTTAAGCCGCGTCCCCTGCTTGAGAGCAGAGTGCGCCGGTTTCGCCTCCGGCTGCCGATCAGAAGACTTGAGGCTACTTACTCTTCTCGGTGGGAGAAGGAGCTCGCTGACCTCAGGCGGCTGGCCGGCCTCTTGTCCGGCTACCTACCGATCGACACACGGCCACAGGCACGTGCGAAATTGGGCAAAGTCCAAATAACACTTTTCGAACGTTGTGCAAGCGATTTAGTTCGCGCTCAGCACAATCATCCTTAACTTTTGTGGGGAGCGTCGCGCGTCGCGACGCGAATGCGCTTACGAGCGCGCTGTAAAGGGCTCGATGCGGTGCGCGTTGCGGATGAAATAGCCCATCACGACGGCGCCAGCGAGCACGAAGAGACCGTCGAGCACGCGTTGGCCGGTGGTGCCGAGATCGAACAAGGTCGCCAGCGCCCAGGAGCCGGCAAAGGCGGCGCCGAACACTTCCGCGCCGATCAGAATCGCGGCGCTGATGACGGTGACGACGTTGAGCCAGACGATGCGGCGGCCTTGAGCCATGGGTCTCTCCTTTACGCGGCCGCAATGTCCTCGAAATGCGCGGCGGGATCAAGGCCGGCGGCCGCGTGACGTGCCATGATCGGGCGGCATTCTGTCGCCGCCGGGCCCGTCCAGGTCGCCCCCATCAGGAGAGCGCTGTGCCCGCCTCCGCCGGATGGCCGGGACAAGCCAGGTGGCGTCAGAGTAAGTTTGATCCTCCTCATGGCGTGCGCGCGCCGGCGTGGGAAACCCTTGTGCCATGGGCATTTCGAGCATCCAGAACCTCATTCGCCGATGGCTTGCCGTCCTGCCCGCGGCAGGGCTCGTCCTCGGCTTCGCCGCCCGGCTCGGCGGCCTGACCGGCTGGCCGGAAGCGATCTGGAGCGCTTTCACGCTGCCGGTGCTGCTGGTCCTCATTGTCGAGATCGTGGCGAGCTTGCGGCGCGGCGACGTCGGCCTGGACATCGTCGCCGCCCTGTCGATGACCGCCGCGCTCCTCGTCGGCGAGGCGCTCGCCGCCGCCATCGTCGCGCTCATGTATGCCGGCGGTCGGTACCTCGAGGCCTTCGCCGAGCGCCGCGCCCGTCGCGACATGACCGCGCTGTTGTCCCGCGTGCCGCGGACGGCACTCCGCCACCGCGACGATCAGCTCGAGGAAGTGGCGCTCGACCTCATCATGCCCGGCGACCGTCTCTTATTGCGGCGTGGCGACGTCGTGCCGGTCGATGGCACGGTCGCCAGCGGTGTCGCGGTGCTCGATCAGTCGGCGCTCACCGGTGAGTCGCTGCCCGTGAAGCGCGCGCCCGGCGAGCCCGTGCTCAGCGGCTCGACCAATGCCGGCGATGCCTTCGATCTCATTGCCGAGCATCGCGCGGCGGAGAGTACCTATGCGGGCGTCATCCGCCTCGTGGAGGACGCGCAGCGCTCGCGGGCGCCGATGGCGCGGCTCGCCGACCGCTACGCGCTCATCTTCCTCGGCGTGACGGTGGTGCTGGCCGGGGCCGCCTGGTGGCTCGCGGGCGATCCGATTCGCGCGGTCGCCGTGCTCGTGGTGGCGACGCCCTGTCCGCTCATCCTGGCGGTGCCGGTGGCGCTGGTGTCCGGGCTCTCGCGCGCCGCCAAGCTTGGCATCTTGATCAAGGGCGGCAAGGCAATCGAGAACCTCGCCCGCGTCCGCGGCCTGGTGATCGACAAAACCGGCACGCTCACGGTCGGCGAGGCGCGGATCATGAACACCCGCACGGCGGCGGGCGTCGGTGAAGACGAGTTACTGCGGCTTGCCGCCTCGCTCGACCAGGCCTCCAAACACATCATCGGCCAGACGCTCGTCGCGGAGGCGCAGCGGCGCGGCCTGCCTCTGGCGATCCCCACCGAGGTTGTCGAGACGCCGGGCGAGGGGCTCGTCGGCCGCGTCGAGGGCCGCAGCGTCATGGTCGGCGGGCTGGGCTTCGTCGCATCGAAAATCGGCGGCGTGCGCGACGCACTGCTGCCGGGCGACCGTCCGCCCGGCGCGCTCGCGGTGGCCGTGGCGGTCGACGGCAAACTCGCCGGTGTGATGGTGCTGGCGGACGAGCTTCGCGCCGGCACCGAGCAACTGCTCAAGGCACTGCGGGCGTTGGGCATCGAACGCATCGTGCTCGCGACCGGCGATCGCCACGAGGTCGCGCGCTTCATCAGCGCCGGCCTGTCGCTCGATCAGGTCCGTTCCGAGCTGACGCCCGACCAGAAGATCCTGGTCGTCCTGTCCGAGCGCAAGAACGGGCCGGTGATGATGATCGGCGACGGCATCAACGACGCGCCGGCGCTCGCCGCCGCCGATGTCGGCGTGGCGATGGGGGCCAAGGGCGCGGCCGCGTCCGCGCAGGCCGCCGACGTCGTCCTCTTGGTCGATCAGCTCGATCGCGTATTGCCGGCCATCAAGATCGCGCGCCGCTCCCGGCGGATTGCGCTTGAGAGCGTCGCTGCCGGCATGGGGCTGTCGATCCTGGCCATGATCGCGGCGGCGCTCGGCTATCTCGTGCCGGTCGAGGGCGCGGTGCTGCAGGAGTTGATCGACGTTGCGGTCATCTTCAACGCGCTGCGGGCGTTGCGCGGCTGAGGGGGCGCTCGTAGATAGGGTGGATGACCCAGAACACCGCCCAGAATCCGCTCCTTTCTGATTTCGCTGTTCCCTTTGGCCTGCCGGACTTCGCCGCGATCAAGCCCGAGCATTACCGCCCCGCCTTCGACGCGGCCTTGGCGGAACATCGCGCCGAGATCGACGCGATAGCGGCCTCGGCCGAGCCGCCGACCTTCGCCAACACCATCGAGGCGCTGGAGAAAAGCGGACGCGCGCTGGAGAAGGTCGCGAACGTCTTCTTCGTGCTCGCGGGCGCCGACACCTCCGATGCGCTCGAGGCCGTCGAGCGTGACATCTCGCCGCTGCTCGCCCGTCACTCCAATGCGCTCTATCTCAACGCGCCCCTGTTCAAGCGCATCGACGATCTTTATGCGCGGCGCGCTTCGCTCGGCCTGACACCGGAGCAGGCCCGCGTCCTCGAGCGCTATCACACCCGCTTCGTCCGCGCCGGCGCCGGCCTCGACAAGGCGGCGCAGGACCGGCTCGCCGCCATCAACGAGCAGCTCGCGACGCTCGGCACCACGTTCAGCCAGAACGTTCTTGCCGATGAGAAGGCCTATGCGCTGATCCTGGAGGAGGGCGATCTCGCCGGCCTGCCGGATTTCGCGCGCGCCGCCGCCAGCGCCGCGGCCGAGGAGCGCGGCCACAAGGGCAAATACGCGATCACGCTCGCGCGCTCGTCCTGCGAAAGCTTCCTGCAGTTCTCCTCGCGCCGCGATCTGCGGGAAAAGGTGTTCGACGCCTGGATCAAGCGCGGCGAGAACGGCGGCGCGACCGACAATCGCGCCGTGATCGCCGAGACCGTGAAGCTGCGCGCCGAGCGCGCCAAGCTGCTCGGCTACGAGACCTTTGCCGACTACCGGCTCGCCGACCAGATGGCCAAGACCCCGGCGGCGGCGCGCAAGCTGCTCGACGAGGTCTGGGGCCGCGCCCGCGCCAAGGCCATGGCCGAGCGCGACGCGTTGCAGGAGATGATCGCGGCCGAGGGCGGCAACTTCAAGCTCGCGCCGCACGACTGGCGCTACTACGCCGAGAAGCTACGCAAGGCGAAGTACGATCTGGATGAAGCGGAGATCAAGCCGTACTTCCAGCTCGACAAGATGATCGAAGCGGCCTTCGACACGGCGCACCGGCTGTTCGGCCTCACCTTCACGCCGGCCAATGTGCCGCTCTATCATCCGGACGCGCGCGCCTGGGACGTGAAGGACAAGACCGGCGCGCATGTCGCGCTCTTCATCGGCGACTACTTCGCGCGCGCCTCCAAGCACTCCGGCGCCTGGATGACCTCGCTGCGCGACCAGCAGAAGCTGATCGGCGACACGCGCCCGGTGGTGCTCAACGTCTGCAACTTCACCAAGCCCGCGGCGGGCGAGCCGGCGCTGCTGTCGTTCGACGACGCGCGCACGCTCTTCCATGAGTTCGGCCACGGCCTGCACGGCATGCTGTCGAACGTGACCTATCCGCTGCTGTCCGGCACCGCGGTGTCGAGCGACTTCGTCGAACTGCCGTCGCAGCTCTACGAGCACTGGCTCGAGGTGCCGGCGATCCTGGAGAAGTATGCCCGTCACGCCAAGACCGGCGAGCCGATGCCGAAGGCGCTGCTCGACCGCCTGCTGGCGACCCGCACCTACGGGCAGGGCTTCGCCACGGTCGAATACACCGCCTGCGCGCTGGTCGATCTCGACGTGCACGGCCGCAAGGACGAAGCGCCGCTCGACGTCAGTCAGTTCGAGCGCGACGACCTTGCGCGCCTGCAGATGCCGGCGGAGATCGTTATGCGCCACCGCCTGCCGCACTTCTCGCACCTGTTCTCGGGCGGCGGCTACGCGGCGGGCTATTACTCGTATATGTGGTCGGAGGTGCTGGACGCCGACGCCTTCGAGGCCTTCGAGGAAACCGGCGATGCCTTCGACCCGGCGACCGCCCAGCGCCTGCGCGACTTCATCTACAGCGCCGGCAACCTGCGCGACCCCGCCGAGGCGTACAAGGCCTTCCGCGGCCGCCTGCCGGAGGTCGACGCGCTTCTCAAGAAGCGCGGGCTTGACGAGGCGGCTTAAATCTCGTCATGGCCGGGCTTGTCCCGGCCATCCACGCCTTTATTGATGACTTGAAAGCAAGACGTGGATGCCCGGCACAAGGCGGGGCATGACGGAGAATGCAATGAGTCTTTACACCTCCGGCCATAAACGCGGCGCCGTCTGCGCGCCGCATGCCGCCGCCGTCGAAGACGGCCGCGCCATTCTCGCGGAAGGCGGCAATGCCATCGAGGCGATGATCGCCATGGCGGCCTCCATCGCCGCCGTCTACCCGCACATGAATCATATCGGCGGCGACGGCTTCTGGCTGATCCGCGAGCCGTCCGGCCGCGTGCGGGCGCTGATGGGCGCGGGCCGCGCCGGAGCCAAGGCGACCGTCCGCTTCTATCGCGACGCCGGCTACGACCAGATCCCGGCGCGTGGACCGCATGCCGCGCTCACCGTGCCCGGCGCGATCGCCGGCTGGTCGCTGGCGCAGGAAGCGGCCAAGGCCTTCGGCGGCAAGATGCCGCTCGATCTCTTGCTGGCGCCGGCGATCAAGCACGCGCGCGAGGGCTATGTCGTCACGCGCAGCCAGGCGGCGCTGACCAAGGAGAAATACGCCGAGCTGGAGACCGCGCCCGGCTTCCTCAAGACCTTCCTGGCCGACGGCAAGGCGCCCGATGTCGGGGCCAAGCTGACGCAGCCGGCCTTGGCCGCGACGCTCGACCATCTCGCCCATGCCGGTCTCGACGACTTCTACCGCGGCGACGTCGGACGCGAGATCGCCGGCGACCTCGAGCGCATCGGCGCGCCGGTCACGCGCAGCGACCTGGAGCAGTACCGCGCCTGGGTGGCGGAGCCCTTGAGCGTCGGCTTCGACGGCCACACGGTCTTCAACGCGCCGCCGCCGACACAGGGGCTCGCCTCGCTCATCATTCTCGGGCTGTTCTCGCGGCTGCGGGTCGAGGAGGCGGAAAGCTTCGCGCACATCCACGGCCTCGTCGAAGCGACCAAGCGCGCCTTCCGCGTGCGCGATCGCGTCGTCACCGATCCGGACCGCATCACCGTCGATCTCGGCGGCTTCCTGTCGCCGGCCTTCCTCGACGAACAGGCGGCCAAGATCGATCCGCGCAAGGCGGCGCAATGGCCGGCGCCTTATGGCGAGGGCGACACCATCTGGATGGGCGCGGCCGACGCGTCGGGGCTGGTCGTCTCTTACATCCAGTCGATCTATTGGGAGTTCGGCTCGGGCTGCGTGCTGCCGTCGACCGGTGTGCTGATGCAGAACCGCGGCGCGAGCTTCTCGCTCGAACAAGGCGCGGTGAACATGCTGGCGCCCGGCCGGCGGCCTTTCCATACGCTCAACCCGGCGCTGGCCGCGCTCAAGGACGGGCGCGTGATGGCTTACGGCACCATGGGCGGCGACGGCCAGCCGCAGACGCAAGCGGCGGTGTTCACGCGCCATGTGACGTTCCGCCAGCCGCTCGAAGAAGTGCTCGACGCGCCGCGCTGGCTGCTCGGCCGCACCTGGGGCTCGACGCATACCAACCTGCGGATGGAGTCACGCTTCGACGGCAATCTGGTCGACCGCATGATGTCGGCCGGCCATGACGTCGCCGTGCTGGGCGAAGGCTATTCCGACACGATGGGCCATGCCGGCGCGGTCATCCTGCATCCCGACGGCACGATCGAAGGCGGGCACGATCC
>Ga0182749_1003463_pt1 | contig 10773 bp, 6 predicted proteins | sample eDN3rd37CKraftMG_FD_128875 | JGI IMG/M metagenome (GOLD analysis project Ga0182749, IMG submission 128875) | Enriched Miracle-Growth compost microbial communities from Emeryville, California, USA - eDNA 3rd pass 37_C Kraft MG (version 2) (version 2) ...
GGCCTGGACGTCGGTGGCGTGGAGCCAGATCGCGACGCCGAGGCCGGGCTGCGCGACGGACGCGAGGTCGGTGCCCGGGACGATGTCGCGGAGCGCGAAGGCGATGGGCGTCGTGTCGAAGACGACGGCGTGCGGGGGCCCGGCCGGGGAGCGGACGAGGCCGAGGTAGTGCTCGTAGAACGCCTGCGAGGCGTCGAGATCACGCACCTGCAGCGAGATGAAGTCGGGACCGGTGGCGGGCATGAGGATGCTCCTTCTCTTCGTGTCAGTCTTCTGACACGTCTCAACGTATGTCAGAATGCTGACATGAGTCAAGACGGCACCGGCGTCGAGCTGGAGACCTCCGTCGGATACCTGCTGAAAGAGGCCTCGAGCGTGCTGCACGGCGCGATGGAGGAGGTGCTGCGGCCGCTCGGCATGACCATCACGCACTACTCCTGCCTCGAGCTGCTGGCGCAGCGCCCGGGTCTGTCGAGCGCGGAGCTCGCCCGGGGCGCGTTCGTGACCCGGCAGTCGATGAACGTGCTGCTCAAGGCGCTGGAGAGAGACGGCTACGTGACCAGGCCCGAGAAGGCGCCCGTCGGGAAGGTCCTGCCCGCCCGGCTCACGCCGCGGGGCCGGCGGAGCCTCGAGAAGGCATCGGCGGCGGTGCGGTCGGTCGAGGTCAGGATGCTGGCCGGCATGACCGACGCCGAGCGGGCGTCCGCGGGCGAGATCCTGCGCGGCATGATCCGATCCTTGCGGGAGGAGCGGGAGATCCGGCCTAAACCGGTTTAGCGGCTATTCTTGAGACGCCGCGCACCGTGGCGCACCACTCGAGGAGGACTGTTCACGCATGCTGCAGCTGACCGGGAGCACCCGCCGGTACGACTGGGGGTCCGCGGCCGTGATCCCGACCTTCCTCGGGACCGAGCCGGACGGGCAGCCGGTGGCGGAGGTCTGGTTCGGCGCGCACCCCTCCGCGCCCGCTCTTGCGGTCGAGCCCGCACCGACGGCAGGTCCGGCGCGTGCGGCGAGCCCGCTCGACGCGGTCGTCGCTGCCGACCCCGAGACGATCCTCGGGGCCTCCGTCGCCGCGTCCTCCGGCGGGAGACTGCCCTATCTCGTCAAGCTCCTCGCCGCCGAGCGCCCGCTGTCCCTGCAGGTGCACCCGACCCCCGATCAGGCGCGGGCCGGGCGCGCGGACGAGATCTCGCGGGGCGTCGCGGAGCACGAGCGCAACTTCACGGACGACGGTGCCAAGCCGGAGACGCTCGTCGCGCTCGCGCCGGTGCGCGCCCTCGCCGGCTTCCGGCCCGCCGCCGAGATCGCCACCGACCTGCGCCGGCTGGACGTTCCCGGGCTCTCGGGCGTCGTCGCGACGCTGACGGGGGAGGGCACGGAGCCGGAGCGACTCCGGGCGGCCTTCCGGGCCACGCTCGAGCTGCCGCTGACGTCCGTCGTCACCGCCCTCACGGCCCTGGACGCGGTCGCGGCGCGTCCCGTGCGGTCCGCGAGCGACGCTGCCGAGGACGCGGCGACGCCGCGGTTCGGCGCCGACTCCCTGGAGGTCGCCCGCGAGATCCTCGGCTTCTACCCCGGCGACGCCGGGGTGCTCGCCACGGTCTTCCTCAACGCGGTGGACCTCGCGCCCGGCGAGGCGCTCGACGTCGGAGCCGGCGTGGTCCACTGCTACGTCCGGGGCTTCGGGCTCGAGGTCATGGCCAGCTCGGACAACGTGCTGCGCGCGGGGCTCACCTCCAAGCGCGTCGACGTGCCGGTGCTCATGGACCTCGTCGACTTCACGCCGGCCCCCGCGCGCGTGCTCGCTCCCGAGCCTCGGGGCGTCGCAGGGGACGGGGCCCTCGTCGCGGCGCACTACGCCGCGGCCGCTCGTGAGTACGACCTGACGGTCCTGACCGTCGACGCGACGTCGGCGCGGGCCGTCGGCGGCACCTCGGGACCGCGGCTCGTCGTCGTCCTCGACGGCGCCCTGGTGCTCGGTCCCCCCGTCGCGCCAGGATCGCCCGCGGGCCGTGGGACGGCCGCGTCGCGTGGCGCGGCCTTCCTCGTGCCCGACGGCGAGGCCGTCGAGGTCCGCGGTCAGGGGCGGCTCGCCCTGGTGTCCGTCCCGGTCTGAGACGCCTGCATGCCCGGCGCGTCCTGGACGGTGGCCGGGGTGGCGGCCTCGGCGACTCCTGCCGCTGCTAGTCCGGTGCCGGTGCCACCGAGCGACGCACCACCAGCGTGCCGGGGGTGATGGCCCGGGAGGCGACGGCGCCCGAGGCGGAGGTGATCGCCTCGATGAGCAGCTCCGCGGCGGCCAGGCCCCAGGCGAACGGGTCCGTGCGCACCGAGGTGAGCGGCGGGTCCATGAACCCTGAGAGCTCGGCGTCGTCGAAGCCGATCACCGAGAGGTCGTCGGGCACACGCACCCCCTGCTGCTGCGCGTACGCGACCCCGCTCGCGGCCATGAGGTCGTTCGCGTAGAGGATCGCGGTCGGCCGCTGTCGCGTCGGCAGGTCGAGCAGCGAGCGCGTCGCGGCGACACCGCCCGCCGCGGTGAAGTCGGCCTCCGCGAAGGGGCCGGGCTCGAGCCCGTGGTCCCGCATCGTGGCCTCCCAGGCGGTGCGCCGGCGCGCGGCGTGCAGATACCGGCCCGGCCCGCCGACGTGCGCGATGCGGCGGTGCCCGTGCGCCATGAGGTGCTCGACGGCGGCCACCACGCCCGGCTCGTCGGCGTGCACCACGGCCGGGAAGGAGGAGGGGCCCTCGGTGCGGTTGAGGGTGACGGCCGGCATGCCGAGCTCGTCGAGGAGACCCGGGCGAGTGTCCTCGCGCCGCAGATCGCTCAGCACGAACCCGTCCACCCGGTGCTGCTCGGTCAGGCTGCGGTAGGCGGCCGCCTCGGTCTCGTCGTCCCGGGCGAAGCGGAGCACGAGGAACTGCCCCGAGGGCTCCAGGCCCGTCTCGAGGCCGGCGATGAGGGGCGCGAAGAACGGGTCGGAGCTGAGCGCCCGCGGGTCGCGCGCGAGGATGAGGCCGATGGCGTAGGCGCGCCGGGTCGACAGCGACCGCGCGAGCTGGTTCGGCGTCCATGCGAGCGTCTTCATCGCCTCGAGCACCCGTGCGCGGGTGGCGGGGGAGACGCCCGGACGGTCGTTGATCACGAAGGAGACCGTGCCCCGGGAGGTCTCGGCGAGGCGTGCGACGTCCGCGATCGTCGGACGACGGGCACGTGCGGAGACACGCCCTTCCTGGTTCATGGGTAGCCTTCCTCCTCGCCGCTGCTCATCATAGGACGCGCGAGGGGGCCCGCCCCGTGCGGGACAGACCCCCTCGTGCATCGGGGAGCGCGGTCGCCCGAGGGCGACCCGCGCGCTACTTCTTGACCTTGAGCCCCGTGGCCCAGGTCGCGGCGGCGAGAGTGCTCGTCCCGGCGTAGCGGACCTTGACCTTCCCGGTCTTGGTCAGCTTCTTGGTCCGGATCGTGACAACGCCACGGGCGCCCTTCTTCTTGAGCTTCCCGGCACCGACCTTCTTGCCGCCGACGAGGACCTTGATCTTCCCGGTGGCCTTCGCCGAGCCGGCACCCTTCAGCACGATCTTGAGGGTGGCCTTCGTGCCCTTGACGAGGACCTTCGCCTTCTTGCCCTTCTTGCCCTTGGCACCCTTGACGGCCTTCGCTTTCGCGAGCTTTGCGGAGGCCTTCGTCACGGTGAGGCGGATCGTGCTAGGGGCGGGAGCTCGCACGGCGCTCGTGGCCGAGACGAAGGAGAGCGTCAGGGTGTGGGTGCCCACGGCGAGGTTGTTCGGCAGCGTGATCGTCGCCCGGCCGCCGCTGAGGTTGGCGGCGCCGCGCAGCACGCCCCCCTCCCGTGCGGCGACCATGCCGATCGGGGTCATGCCGGGAGCGGTCACCGTGATCGCGACCCTGCCGGCCGTGCCGTAGGTCGTGGCGGCGGTGGAGGCGGCCAGGTCGGCGGTCACGACGGCCGGCGGGGGCGTGCCACCGTGCCCATCACCGTCGCCGTCCCCATCGCCGTCCCCGCCGCCGTCGGTCGGCGGGACGACGACCGGCGTCACCGCCGTACCGACGGTCGGCAGCTCGACGGTGCGCGGCAGGCCCTTGACCGTCACGCCGTCGCCCGAGAGCGTCGCCGTCGTGCCGTCCAGGTCGACGTCGTACCGCACGCCCATGAAGGACAGCCCGCTCACGCCGCCCGTCGAGCCCTCGAAGCGCTGGAAGGTCGGCTCGCCAGCCTCGCCGCGTACCCCGTTGTTGAGCCAGACGGCGTCGATGAAGCCCGAGATGCCGAACAGGGAGGGCTTGACGCCACGGGCGATCGGCTTGTCCGTCAGGCTGCCCGACGTCGCCGCCTGGTAGACCTCGGCGAACAGGCCCGAGCGGACGGTGTCGCGCAGGATCGCGTCGTTGATGACGGTGGCCTGCTGCGTGAGGCCGCGGTCCAGCAGGCCGTAGATCGCGAGCTGCGCGTCGGGCGCCTTGAGCGCGACGGGGGCGATGCCCGCGAACTGCTTGTCGGAGCTGTACTCGGTGCCGAGCAGGTCGAGCAGACGCTGGACCTTGTCGGCCGCCAGCCCCGGGATCGACAGGGCGCTGTACAGGTACATGTTGGCGTCCGTGGTCGAGGCGGAGGAACCGTCGAGGAACACCTTCTGCACCGGAGCGCCCGAGGCCGGGAAGAACCACGTCTCGAAGTCGGTGGTCAGCGAGTCGCGCAGCGTGCCCCACTCCGTCACGTCCTCCGGGTGGCCCAGGAGCGTGGAGATCTTCTCCGCGAACTTCAGGTCGTAGACCAGGGAGGCGACGAACTCGGCGTCGCGCTCGTCGGCGACGTTGTGCCCGCCGGTGCCGTTGATCCAGCGCAGGTGCTCGCTCTCCCAGCGCAGGTGACGGGTGAGGTCCGCGTAGACGCCCTCGAGCTTCTCCTTGTCGCCCGTGGCCTGGTAGAGGATCCAGGCGGTCTGCGCCTTGCGCGAGGGCAGCGACTCGCCGCCGAGCTTGCCGTCGGCGTCCACGAACTGCATGAGGCCCTCGAAGGAGCTCCACGCGTTGTCGGGGTCCACCTGCACGAGGTTCTGCATGCCCAGCAACGAGTCCCAGGAGGCGACGTTGGCGGCGCCGGGCGTGCCCTTCATCCACAGGGACGGCTTGCCGGTGCCGATCATCGCGTACTCGTTGCCGGTCTCCGGCGTGGCGGGGAGCATGTTCATCTCGAGACCGACCCAGGCCCGGTAGTAGGCCAGGCGCACCTCCTCAGGCGTCACGTCGAGCGGGTCGACACCCCGGATCGAGTAGTCCTGCGGCACGGGCACGCGGCCCAGGTAGTCGTTCCAGAAGTCCGACCAGGAGGTGAGGTCGGTCTGCGCGGTGCCGGGCGCCGCGGCGGCCTGGGCGCGAGAGACGGCGAGCGCACCGGACGGGTCCTCCGTCGTGGTGGAGAAGCCGACGCCGACGCCGTAGGTGCCCGTCGTCGGGAGCAGGACGCCCCAGCTCCCGCTGCCGGTGAGGGTCGTGCCGCTCTCGGCGGAGCCCTTGAGGAGGTTGGCCGTGCTCGCGTAGAGCTTCAGCCCACCGGTAGGTGCCGAGATCGCGTAGTTGAAGCCGTTGCCCGCGATGCTCACGACGTTCCCGCCCGAGGCGACGGTCGCGGTGCCGGCGAAGGCGCCTGCGATGAAGGCGCCGCCCCCGTTCGCGCCCATGCCGCCGGAGGTGACCGTCCGGCTGAAGGAGCTCGCGTCGTGGAAGACGTCCTTGCCCTGGATGGTGCCCTGGGAGTAGGTCGCGTCGAAGTCGAGCGACTCCGGGCGCCAGGTCGTGGTGTAGTCCTCCGTGGTCTCCAGCCACGAGGTCACGTCGTGGAAGGAGAGCTCGTCGAAGGAGGTCGACGTGTCGGGGCCATCGCCCTTGGCGCCCTGGAACAGCTCGATGGCGATGCGGTGCTCACCGGTCAGCTGCAGCAGGTTCTTGATGTTGTAGGTGAACGTCCCGATCTCGGCGGTGTCGTTCTGCAGCACGAGGTAGCTCGCGCCGCCCGGCAGCTCGGCGGGGTCGTCCGTCTTGATGCGTGCGGCCCACTTGCCCCCCTGGTGGGCGGCGACCGTGAGCGTCAGGTAGGGCGTGTTGTCGAGGTCGACGTCGAACCAGCCGCGGCGGTAGTTGCTGCTCGTGCCCTGCAGGGTGAGGGTCGCGACGCTGCCGTCGGTGGTGAAGGTGGAGGCGTTCGTGTCGTTCGCCCCGCCCTTCTCGGTCCAGTTGCTGCCGTCGAGCACCGAGAAGTCCTCGGTGATGGTGGCGGGGTGCGCGCTGATCGAGTCGACGGCGGCGGTCGCGTGCAGCGCGCCGGAGACGTAGAACGTCACCTTCACGGACCTGGTGCCGGACCAGCCGGTGATCTTGCGCAGGTCGTACGTGAACGTGCCGGTGGCCGAGGAGTCGGTGGCCCCGGTCAGGCTGATGTCGGTGGGGCTCGTCGTGCTGGCGTCCGCCACCTTGAGGTTCCAGGTGGCGCTCGCGGCGTCGACCTTGACCGTCATCAGCGGGTTCGCGTCGACGTCGATCGAGACCGTGCGGGAGATGTTGCCGTAGTTCTTGGTCGCACTGGTCAGCGCGATCTGCGCCACGCCGCTGGCGGCGATGACGGTGGCGTCCTTCGGGGTCCACGCGCTCACGGAGTCGAAGGGCTCGGTCCAGCTCGTGTCCTCCGCCTCCGTGCCACCCGGGGTCGCGCTCGGCGCACGGTAGGTCGTGACGGCGTCGGTGAGCTTGTTGGCGACGTCGTTCGCGTAGTAGCCGAGGTGGAGCGGCAGCTCGGGACCCGAGTTCTGCTCCAGCTCGGTCGCGGGATCGTCGCGGTCGAGCGGGTTGAGGACGAGCCGCGAGTCGGGCACGGAGAGCCAGCGCTGCTGGCCCGCGTCGGACTGGGCGAGGTCGGTCACGGTCGGTGCCGCGACCGGGGCCGGCGCGGCCACGGCCGGCGCCGCGACGAGGCCCGCGGCGCCGACGGCGCCGATCGCGAGGAGGGCGGTGAGCCCGGCTGGACGGGACAGGTGTGTCATGAGCGTGAGTTCTCCCGAGGGGGGTCGGCCAGCGACGTCGGCGTCGCTGTCGCTGCTGAGTCAAACCGGTTTGAACGACCTCTGTCAAGAGATCGTGCGGCGGCCCGGCGAACCTGGGATGAACGTCCGGTGCTGCGACGGGGCGCCCCGGCATGGGCACCGGGTGTCCGGGGAACGGCTCCTGAACTACGATCCGGGAAGCGGGCAGGGTGACGCGCCCGTCCCCCGGCGAAGGAGCACAGTGTGGCGAGGCGAGTGACGATCGTGGACGTTGCCGCGCGGGCGGGTGTCGCGATCAGCTCCGCGTCCGCAGCCCTCAACGGCCGCAGCGGGGTCTCCGAACGGACCCGCGACCGGGTGCGCGAGGCGGCGGCCGAGCTCGGCTACGTGCCGTCCCTGCGCGCCAAGAGCCTCTCGGCCAAGCGTGCCTTCGCCGTCGGGCTCGTCGTCCAGCGCGACGTCGACGTGCTCGAGGCGGACCCGTTCTTCGGCGCCTTCATCGGCGGGATCGAGGAGGTGCTCTCCGCCCAGGGCTACGCCCTCGTGCTCCAGGTGACCTCCGACGCCGGCCAGACTCTGGAACGCTACCGGGAGCTCGCCACGAACAGCCGGGTGGACGGGGTCTTCCTGAACGAGCTCCAGGTCGACGACCCGCGGATCGAGCTGCTGACCGAGCTCGGTCTCCCTGCCGTCGCGATCAACTCCGCCCCGGCGGGGGCCGCGGACTTCCCCTCGGCCCGTCAGGACGGCGCCCAGGCGGTGCGGGACACCGTCGACCTGCTCGCGGGCCTCGGCCACCGGGACATCGCGCACGTCTCCGGGCCGGAGCAGTTCCTGCACTCCTGGCAGCGTCGCCACGCCTGGCGCGAGGCCGTGGAGGCGCGCGGCCTGGTGCCGGGCGGTCTCGTGGTCGGCGACTTCACCTACGAGTCGGGCCGGCGTGCCGCCGACGAGCTGCTGGGCGGGCCCGACCGGCCGACGGCGGTCGTCTGCGCGAACGACCTCATGGCGGTCGGGCTCGTCATGCGTGCCGAGGAGCTGGGCCTGGGCGTGCCCGAGGACGTCTCCGTGACGGGCTTCGACGGGATCGCGCTCGGCACCTACGTCCGCCCCCGGCTCACCACCGTGCAGACGTCGCCCAGGGTCCTCGCACGGTCCGCGGCGGCCCTGCTGCTGCAGCACATCGCGGGGGAGAGCGTGGCCGACGTGGAGATCGCCCCGGCCGCGCTCGTCGTCCGTGAGTCCACCGCGGCGGCGCCCGGCGTCTGAGCACGACCGAGGCCGGGCCTTGTGGCGGCGGCTGCACGGTGATATCGTCCACTCCACAACCGAAACGTTTCGCCTCACTTTGGGAGAGAAAACCATGGCAACAACGACGTTGCGCACCCGGCGTGCCGCTCGTGGTGCGGTCGCCGTCCTCGCGGCGGCCGGCACCCTGTTCGCGCTCGGTGCCTGCTCGGGCGGAGACGACAAGTCCCCGAACGCCTCCGGCGGCTCCGGCAGCGAGATCAAGGGCAACCTCTCGATCCTCGTCTCGAGCGCCGACGCCTCCGACAAGGCGTTCCAGGAGGTGACGGACGCGTTCAACGCGAAGTACCCGGATGCGAAGGCCACGCTGACCTCGGTCCCCAACGACTCCTACCCGGCGACGAAGTCGGCCCAGATCACCGCGGGCAAGGCCGACATCTTCGTCGTCAAGAACTTCCGCGAGATCCCCGACTACGCGCAGGACTCGAAGTCGGACGACGTGCTGCTCGCCGAGTCCGGCGGCCTGGTCGACCTGACCGACCAGCCGTTCATGAAGAGCTACACCCAGACCGTGCTCGACTCGCAGGCCATCGGCGGCAAGCAGTACGCCGTCCCGACGGGTCTGAGCTACGCGACCGGCGTCTACTACAACAAGAAGATCTTCTCGGACAACGGCCTCGAGGTGCCCACGACCTGGACCGAGCTCCAGAACGTGATCAGCACGCTCAAGGGCAAGAGCATCACGCCCTTCGGCATCGGCGGCAAGGACACCTGGCCGGCCGGTCTGGTCATGCTCGGCGTCGTCGCCGGCACGTACCCGACCGCCGCCGACAAGCAGGCCGCGATCGACGGTCTGTGGGACCACAGCGTCGACCTGACCCAGGCGCCGCAGTCCACGGTCCTGGAGAAGACGCAGACGATCTTCGAGAACGCGCAGAAGAACTTCTCCGGCGCGGGCTACGACGACATGCCGGCCGCCTTCGCCAAGGGCGACTTCGCGATGCTGCCCGACGGCACGTGGAACGACCCGACGATCGAGTCGGCCGTCGGATCCAACTTCGAGATCGGCTACTTCCCGCTGCCCGCCAGCGACAACGCGGCGGACAACAAGTTCCTCAACGGCAAGATCGAGCTCCAGCTCGGCGTCTCGGCCACCTCCAAGAACCAGGCCGCCGCGCTCGCATGGCTCGACCTCTTCTCGCAGAAGGACACCTACACGAAGTTCGTCGCGACCTCGGGCTTCTCGTCCGCGCAGCCGGGCATCGACCAGAGCGACTTCCTGAACTCGATCTCCGACTACACCTCGACCTTCGAGCCGGTGTGGGAGTCGCTGTGGATCGCCGACAACAAGGCCGGTGACGACGCGGTGTACCCGTTCAACTACCCGGCGCTCGCACCGCTCGGAGGCAGCTCGGCCGCCGACGCCGCCAAGGCCGCTCAGACGGCCTGGTCCGCGGCCTCCTGACGCCAGACCTCGCCCCGGCCGCCACCAGTGACGGTGGCCGGGGTGAGGTCGGTCGCGGGGCGTCGCCCACAGCCCCGGGTGGCGCCCCGCGACCGACAAGCCGATCCAGAAAGCTGGGCCGATGGCCACGTCATCCTTCCCGTTCCCGCACCGCACGCCGGTACGGATCTCCTTCACCGTGGGCGCCACGATCCTCACCGTGTTCGCCTTCGTGCCGGCGATCGCCGTCCTGGTGGTGTCCTTCACCGACCTCAAGGGCCTGCCCGGCCTGCCCGTGCACTGGGTGGGGTGGCAGAACTTCATCGACTACTTCGGCAAGGGTCACCGTGCCGACAACGTCAACGCCTTCAAGAACACGCTGATCTTCGCCACGCTGGCGACGGTCGCGCAGATCTTCCTCGCGCTCGTCGTCGCGGTGCTGCTCAACCGCCCGCTCAAGGGCCGCAACCTCTACCGGTCGGTCGTCTTCATGCCGACGGTGCTCGGCGTGACGGTCACAGCGCTCATCTGGTCGCTGATGTTCAACACCTCGGGCGGCCCGGTCCAGAAGCTGCTCGAGGCGCTCGGCACGGACTCGGCGTTCTTCGGTGATCCCGGCATCGCGCTCTACCTGGTCGTCTTCGTCCAGGTCTGGATGAGCATGGGCGTCTCGGTGATCATCTTCCTGTCCGGCCTGCAGGCGATCCCCTCGGACCTCTACGAGGTCGCGGACATCGACGGCGCCTCGGGCTGGCAGCGCTTTCGGTTCGTCACGTTCCCGATGCTGGCGCCGGCGGTCACCGCCAACGTGCTGCTCGGCATCGTGAACGCGCTGCAGAGCTACCAGCTCACCTACGTGCTGACCGGGGCGAGCAACAAGGCGACCCAGGTGCTGTCGCTGCAGGTCTACCAGCAGGCCTTCGGTGGGAAGTCCGGCACCTCGCTCGTGCAGTCGCAGGGCTACGCCGCCGCCATCTCGGTGGTGCAGTTCGTGCTCGTCGGCACGATCGCCTTCCTGA
>Ga0182749_1003464_pt1 | contig 10768 bp, 10 predicted proteins | sample eDN3rd37CKraftMG_FD_128875 | JGI IMG/M metagenome (GOLD analysis project Ga0182749, IMG submission 128875) | Enriched Miracle-Growth compost microbial communities from Emeryville, California, USA - eDNA 3rd pass 37_C Kraft MG (version 2) (version 2) ...
CCGAAGGCCACGGCCTTGGCGGCGATGACGTGCATCAGCGGGCCGCCCTGGATGCCGGGGAATACGGCCTGGTCGATCTTCTTCGCGAGCGCCTCGTCGTTGGTGAGGATCACGCCGCCGCGCGGGCCGCGCAGGGTCTTGTGCGTCGTGGTGGAGACGACATGGGCGTAAGGCAGCGGGCTCGGGTGCGCGCCGCCGGCCACGAGCCCGGCGAAATGCGCCATGTCCACGAACAGGAACGCGCCGACCTCGTCGGCGATGTCGCGGAACGCCTTGAAGTCGATGACGCGCGGATAGGCCGAGCCGCCGGCGATGATGACCTTGGGCCTGTGCGCGCGGGCGAGGCTGCGCACCTCGTCCATGTCGATGCGGTGGTCGTCGCGGCGCACGCCGTAGGGCACCGGCTTGAACCACTTGCCCGACAGGTTGATGGCCATGCCGTGGGTGAGATGGCCGCCGGCGGCGAGGTTGAGGCCGAGGAACGTGTCCCCGGGCTGCATCAGCGCCATGAACACGGCGGCGTTGGCGGAAGCGCCGGAATGGGGCTGGACGTTCGCGAACCGGCAGTCGAAAATCTTCTTCGCCCGCTCGATGGCGAGGCTCTCCACCTCGTCCACGAACTGGCAGCCGCCGTAATAGCGCCGGCCCGGGTAGCCCTCGGCGTACTTGTTGGTGAGCACCGAGCCCTGGGCCTCCAGCACCGCGCGGCTGACGACGTTCTCCGAGGCGATCAGCTCGATGTCGTCGCGCTGGCGACGGAGCTCGCGACCGATCGAGGCCGCCACCGCCGGATCGGCATGGGCCAGATCGTCGGAAAAGAAATGCTCGGCCGGGGCGACGGCCGTCTCGGTCGCGGACATTGAGGGTTCTCCTGGTGCCGCGCCGGCAGCGCGGGGCACCCGCGAGGAGGTAGCATACCGGCCGGCGGACGCCAAGCTGTGGCATGGTCGCCATGCGCGGGCGCAAGATGTGGGTGGGGAACATGATCTTCGTTTTCGGCTCGAACCTCGCCGGGATTCACGCCGGCGGCGCGGCGAAGGAGGCGCACGACCATTTCGACGCCGAGTGGGGCGTGGGGACCGGGCCCACCGGCCGCGCCTACGCCATCCCCACCATGGACCGGCACCTGCGGCCCCTGCCCCTCGACGACATCCGCGGCCATGTCGAGGACTTCAAGCGCTACGCCGCCGCGCATCCGCGGCTCGAATTCTTCGTCACCGCCGTCGGCTGCGGCATCGCCGGCTACAGGCCGGACGAGATCGCGCCGATGTTCGCCGACGCGCCGGCGAACTGCACGCTGCACCGCCGGCTGGTGGAGGCGCGGAGCGGGGCATGAAACGGCGTCGCCGCGCCGGGCTACACCACCATCAGCTTGCGGTGCAGATAGGCCGCATCGAAATCGCCGAGCTTCACCAGCCGGTCCCAATTCTTCACGGTCAGCCGGCCGCTCCGGAAATCCGCGGCCCCGCTCCGGCGCAGGGCTTGGAGGTGACGGTTCACGGTGATCAGGGACATGCCGAGGAATTCGCCGATCTGGGTCTGGGTCAGCGGCAGCGAGACCGAGCCGCGGTCCACCAGGCCGACCGAGTGCGCCCGCGCATAGACCTCGCAGAACAGGTGCGCGAGGCGCGCCGTGCCCGCCCGGCTGCTGTTGTTGGTGATCGCCTCGCGGAAGATGGCAGCGTCCACCAGGGTCTCGCGCCAGATCGCGAAGGCGACCGACGGCCGCCGGTCGAACACCGCCTTCAGATCCTTATGCAGAAGATAACAAACGAAGGCCTCGCCCACCGCGCAGACCGAGTGGTCCATTTCCTCAAGGAATAAACCCTGCGCGTCCGGCCAGTCGCCGGCGATGTGCAGCGACAGATACTGGCGCCTGCCCGAGCGCAACGTATGGTAGCGCGCGACCATGCCCTCGATCACCACGGCCGCAGCCTTGGGCCGGTCGCCCTGCCGGATCACGTCCTCGTCCGGCGACAGCTCGCGAAACTGGCAGGGCAGCTTGCGGATCGCCGCCATCTCGTCGCCCGACAGCTTCGAGTGGATGCGGAGCTTTTTCAGCAGGATGTCGCCGGGGCGCATGCCTGCCAACGCAGGAACTGGCGTTCCGGTTCTTTATCATGTGATAATTTTACGCGGGATCGAAGGTGCTACATGCCGTCGGCGCGAGGGGGTGACATTGCCTCACTATCGGCTCTACCGACTGGAACGCGACGGCCACATCCGCACGCCGCCGCTGGTGGTCGAATGCGGCGACGACGGGGCCGCGGTGGCCGAGGCGCGCAAGCTCCTCAACGACGGCGACGTCGAGGTCTGGGAAGGAGCCCGGCTGGTGGCGCGCCTGGGCCGCAGCGGCGAGGCCGGGTGACGTCGTTCTCCCGCCTGAAAACGCCGCGCCCGGAGGGCGCGCGGCCCGCCGGGGCGCCGGAACCTCGCCTCCCGCTCAGAGGCGATAGAGGATCTGGTCGGTCCAGAACCGCTCGAGGCGGTGCAGCGCCTTGTTGAGCGAGGCGAACTCCTGGGTGGAGATGCCGCCGACCTGCTCGATGGTGAGCACGTGCTTCTGATAGAGCGCCTCGACGATGTTGCAGACCTCGCGGCCCTTGTCGGTGACGCGGATGCGCACCGAGCGGCGGTCCACCCGCGAGCGCTGGTGATCGAGGAAGCCCATCTCGACGAGCTTCTTGAGATTATAGGAGACGTTCGAGCCGAGGTAGTAGCCGCGGGTGCGCAGCTCGCCGGCGGTCAGCTCCTTGTCGCCGATGTTGTAGAGCAGCAGCGCCTGCACCGAGTTGATGTCGGAGCGGCCGCGGCGGTCGAACTCGTCCTTGATGACGTCGAGCAGTCGGCGATGAAGGCGCTCGACCAGCGTGAGTGCTTCGAGATACAGCGGCCGAACCTCGGCCATCTTCTCGTTCTGGGCCGGAGCGGCCGGCTTGAGTGCAGTCTTCATCATGACGCCCTTTTGATTCGATTTTTAAGTTGTGACGGAGCCCTGTTCTCCGTCTTGTGGGCGACGTTACGCGCAACGGTCTAAGATCGACTTAAAACATACGCTAAAAAACCCGTTTATATCTGCCGGCAACGATTTGAATTCGCAGCGGATTTTAGCCCTGTCCTTTACCCTTGGGTGAGGATTTGGGAACGCTCTCTTCACGCTTCGCGCGGCGCCGCGGAACGAACCGCGCACCGCGTCTCGTTCTGGAACGCGGGGCGCGTCCAAAACGCGACAGCGCGGCCGGCGCGCTTAAGGATTCATTGGCCCTGTTCGCGCGCCGCCAGCACCGCGAGCGCGAGATAGGCGACGATCGCCAGCGGATGCAGCACCATCACCAGCAGCACGTCGTCGTAGATCTGCGGGAAGAACGCCGCGACCACGATCATCGAGATCATGGAGGTGAGCCACACCACCGCGCCCCAGGGCGCGGCGAGCCACAGGCCCACCGCGGCGACGAGGTCGATCACGGCGAAGAACACGGTCGCGGTCTGCCAGGCGATGGGCTGCGCCTCGAAGCCGCCGTCCGGCGCGAAGCCGAAGCCGCACACCGCGGCCCAGTGGCGCAGGCCGCCGAGCATCGAGAGCACCGCCATGACGCGCAGGTACCAGACGAGGCGGCGGGTCCATTCGCCTTTCTTCTTGCGCTCGCCGTCGGCGGAGACCGGCGCGAGGTCCTGGGCTTGCGGGACAAGCGGCTCGCTCATGTCGGCCTCCATTCCTCGGCCTCCGGGAGCGGCGCGAAATGCCGCTCGATCTCGGCGTCCGCGACGCCGGCGAGCGTGGCCGGCCGCCAGCGCGGCGCATTGTCCTTGTCGATGAGCACCGCGCGCACGCCCTCGTAGAAATCGTGCCCGTGGACGAGGCGCGAGACAATGCGGAATTCCAGGCGCAGACAATCGTCGAACGACAGCCCGCCGCCGCGGCGCACCTGCGCCAGCGCCAGCGCCACGCTGGTGGGCGAGCGGGAGCGCATGGTCTTGGCCGCCGTCGCGGCGAAGGCCGACCCGTCGCGGTCGAGCGCGTCGAGGATCGCCCCGGCGGCATCGCCCGCAAACAGGCGGTCGATGGCGGCGCGGTGGGGCGCGAGCGGCCCCTCCCCGGCCGGCTGCCCGACGGCCGCGAGCACGGCGTCGACCGGCGCGCCGTCCGCGAAGCCGTCGAGAAGGTCGGCGAACCTGCCGGACGCCACGCGGTGGGTGGCGATGCCGGCGGCGAGCGCGTCGTCCGGCCCGAGCCGTTCGCCGGTGACGGCGCACCAGGCGCCGAGCTCGCCCGGCAGGCGCGGCAGGAAGAAGGTCGCGCCGACGTCGGGGAAGAAGCCGATGGCGACCTCGGGCATGGCGAACTGGAGCCGGTCGCCGGCGACGCGGTGCGAGCCGTGGACCGAGAGCCCGGCGCCGCCGCCCATGGTGATGCCGTCGATGAGCGCCACGTAGGGCTTGGGGTAGTATTTGATGATGCGGTTGAGCGCGTATTCCTCGCGCCAGTAGACCAGCGCCTCGGCGTGGCGGCCGGCGCGGCACAGGTCGTACATCTGCCGTAAGTCGCCGCCCGCCGAGAACGCCCGCCCGCCGGCGCCGGCGATGACGACGCGCGTCACCGCCGGGTCGTCGCGCCAGCGGTCGAGCGCATCGCGCAGCGCCCGCACCATGCCGAGGGTCACGGCATTGAGCGCGCGCGGCCGGTTGAGCGTCACGAGGCCGGCGGCGCCGCGGCGCTCGATCAGGATGTCGGGGTCGGTCATTCCGACCGGTGATGGCCGGAATCCGGCCCGAAGGCAACCAGCCATGCGGCATGGCCCGAGACACCCCGGTCTCGACGGTCTATATGACGGGCTATATGACGGGGCGCGTCCACGATCAGGGTCCATGTCATGACGGTGAAGCCGATCCGCCCGCTCGAAGCCCGCGCTCCGCGCGCCGCGCCCTCGCTCGACCTGCCGGTGCGCCCGCGCCGCAACCGCCAGAGCGACTGGCTGCGCCGCATGGTGCGGGAGAGCACGCTCACGGCCGACGACCTGATCTGGCCGATCTTCGTCAGCGACGGCGCGCGCGGCCGCACCCCCGTCGAGTCCATGCCCGGCGTCGATCGCCTCACCGTGGACGAGGCGGTGCGCGAGGCCGTGCGCGCGGCCGAGCTCGACATCCCCTGCCTCGCCCTGTTTCCCTACACCGACCCGGCGCTGCGCGACCCCGACGGCAGCGAGGCGCTCAACCCGGACAACCTGGTCTGCCGCGCGCTGCGCGCCATCAAGAAGGAGGTGCCGCACATCGGCCTCCTCTGCGACGTGGCGCTCGATCCCTACACCGACCACGGCCACGACGGCCTCGTCCGCGACGGCAAAATCCTCAACGACGAGACCGTGGCCGTGCTCACCCGCCAGGCGCTGGTGGAGGCCGAAGCCGGCTGCGACATCATCGCGCCGTCGGACATGATGGACGGCCGCGTCGGCGCGATCCGCGCGGCGCTCGACGCCCAGGGCTTCACCGAGGTGGCGATCATGGCCTACGCGGCGAAATACGCCTCCGCGTTCTACGGCCCGTTCCGCGACGCGGTCGGGTCGTCGGCGACGCTGATCGGCGACAAGCGCACCTACCAGATGGACCCCGGCAACTCCGACGAGGCGCTGCGCGAGGTCGAGCTCGACCTTGCCGAGGGCGCCGACATGGTGATGGTGAAGCCGGGCATGCCCTACCTCGACGTGCTGCGCCGGGTGAAGGACACGTTCGGCATGCCGACCTTCGCCTACCAGGTGTCGGGCGAATACGCGATGCTGATGGCCGCGGTCCAAAACGGCTGGCTCGACGGCGACAAGGTGATGATCGAGAGCCTTATGGCGTTCAAGCGCGCGGGCGCCGACGGCGTGCTCACCTATTTCGCCCCGCGCATCGCGGAGACATTGAAGAAGGGGTGAGCGCCATCAAAGCTGCGCGATGCGCCGCTTCAGCGCCGCCACCAGCTTATCGCTGGCGACGAGGTGCTTCTCCTCGGCGGCGATGATGCGCAGGAAGCCGCGCTTCTTGACCGCCGCAGCGTCGAGCCGGTCCTTCGGCTCGACGCCGGCGCTGTCGCACAGGATGTCGATCAGCCGCTCCAGCGCGTGCAGGCGGCCGAGCAGGTAATCGTTCTCGCGATAGCCGCGCGACAGGAACGCGGCGAAGTGGCCGAACTCCGCGCCCTTGAGGCTCGCCGAGCCGGCGAAGCCCTTCAGCGCGTGCACGTCCTGCGGGCTGATGCGGTCCACCAGGATCTGGTTGATCTCGCCGCTCTCGCGCGTGCTCATGAGCGGGAACGTCAGCACGTCCCAGAACGGAAAGCCGAGGTAATGCACGACGAGCTCGCGCACCGCCGCGTCGTGCCAGACCGCGCGGTCGAGGCCGGCGAGCAGCGCGTCGAGCGCGTGCGTGGTGCCGTCGAGGTTGATCTCGGCGGCGAGCCGGTCCATCAGCCGGTCGATGGCCTCGCCCTGCTCCGCCACGAAGCGCCGCGCGTAGTCGGCGACGTGGCGCAGGTCGTCGGACGAGGGCTCGGCGGCGAACACGGCGCGCACGAGATCGCGGGTCTGCGGCGTGAACGCCGGAACGTCCTGCCGCCGCGCGAGGTCGTCGAGCATGGCGTAGAACGACCGCTTGAGCGCGTCGATGGCGCGCGGCTCGAGGCTCGCGTAGGCCGCGTCGTCCAGCATGGCGTAGAGCCGGTTGAGGTCCTCGATGAGGAAATGCAGCCGGCGCTCGCGGTATTTGACGTCGAACACCACCAGGAACTCGGCCCAGCGCGGCAGCGCCGCCTCCCCCTTCTCCTCCGGCGGCGGCTCGCCCGCGCCGTTGGAATAGACGACGCCGCGGCACGCCATCCATTCGGCGAGGATCGCGGCGACGGCGCGCTGCTGCGGCGAGTTCTCGCCGGCGTCGCGCAGCCGCACGATCAGCGACACGATGAAGTCGCGCACCGTGGTCAGCTTGAGCCGGACGTAGCCCTCGTAGGCGAAGCCGGCGTCGTGCACGGCCGTGGCGTTGGCGCGCTCGCGCCAGCGGCCGAGCTCCTGCGCCGACACTGGCTTGTCGAGCGGCTCGGCGATGGTGGCGGCGACGAGGTCGCTGACGCGGCCGCGCGAGGCGGTGATGATGGCGCGGATGCGCGACACCTGCTCGTTGTAGGTCGCGACGTAGCCGAGCTCGTCCGTCACCGGCTGGGTGCGCGGGATGTCCGACATGGCGCCGAACAGGGTCGAGAAGAAGCCGGGGATGTCGTTCTTGTTCGAGCCCGCGAGCGACAGCGGGTCGGGGTCGATGTAGATGAGCCGCCGGTCCACCTGGCGGTAGGCCGGGCGGCCCTGGATCGCGGTGATCGCCTCGCGGAACGGCCGGTTGTTGAGCACGGAGCCGTCGATGAACGAGGCGACCGTGGGATCGACGCCGGCTTGGCGGTGGCCGACGAAATTGCGGGCGATGAAGTCCTCGCGCGTCGGCCAGGCGTCGCCGCGCGCCTTGACCAGCGCGTCGATGTCCACGATGCGCGCCGGCGGAAACGCGCCGGGGAACGAGGCGGTGGCGCGCGCCGCGAAGGCGAGCGCCGCGATGTTGGCGCGCGCGAAGTCGCTGCGCACCGCGCCGGAAACGTCGCGGCGATAGGTGAAATGCAAGAGGTGGTGGTGGTCCACCTCGTGGATGATCGGCGGATCGTGGATCGGCACGGCCTGGGAATAGCCGTGGTAGTCGGTGAGCGTCACGAACAGGTCGAGCGACTGGCCGGTGGGGATGAGCGAGGACAGCGGGCTCGCCGGCTCGCCGAGCGAGACCGCAGCGTCGTACATCAGCGCGTCCATGACCGCTCCGCTGAGCGGCGGCTGGAACCAGCGCGAGCGCAGGAACATCGACATGTTGCGGCGGACCTCGCGGTTCTCGCTCGGGATCAGGCCGATCTTCGACGCGCCCCAGATGAACGGCACCAGGAACAGCTTGCTCACCGCGCCCGGCCGCGCGTCGGGCGCGAGCAGCACGTTCACGTCGGCGTTGTCGAGCCACAGCTCGCGCAGCGGGCCGAACCTGAGGTCGTGGCCGAGCGCGCGCGCCAGCATGGTGCCGTTGATGCCGCCGGCGGAGGCGCCGGCGACGATGTCCACCACGGCGCGCAGCTCGATCTTGCGGCCGATGTCGCGAAGCAGCTCGAAATAGATCGCCTCGGAATCGTATTCGGGATCGTCGGGGTCGTGGCTGTCGAAGAACGACGCCGTGCGCCGCCGCGTGCGGTCCTTGATGGCGTGGAGCGCCGCGGAGGCGCGCACCAGCTTGAGGATCTCCTTGGCGATGCCGTGCATGTAGACGGCGAGCGACACGCCGCCAAAGCAGACGAGCGCGATGCGAAGCTCTTTCTCGCGCATGAACGGTCCCGGCCCGGAAGAAGCGTCCCCGACGCGACGCTAGCAGATTCCGGCGGCGCGGGTCAGAGTCCGACTCGCTCGGATTGAATCGCCCGAGCGTTTTTCCTCGTTGTTTTTGAGCATGATCTTGTCCGAAAAGTCTGCAACTTTTCGGGATCATGCTCCTAACCGATCCCGCTGGTTGTGGGAATGCGCACCGGGGCGAAGCCCTGCGCGCGCAGCGCCTCCTCGATCTCGCGGGCATGGTCGCCGCCGCGGGTCTCGACGGTGACGTCGAGCCGCGCGCCCTTGGCCGGCACGTCGAGGAACAGCCGGTGGTGGGCGACGGCCAGGATGTTGGCGCCCATGGCGCCGATGAGCGTGGCGATGGGCCCGAGCACGCCGGGCCGGTCGGAGAGCGTCAGCCGGAACGAGACGATCTGCTCGTTGCGCTCCAGCTCGCGCACCATGATCCCGGCGAGGAGCCGCGGGTCGATGTTGCCGCCGCACAGGATCAGCCCGACCCTGTTGCCGCGGAACCGCTCCGGCTCGGCGAACAGCGCGGCGAGCCCGGCGGCGCCGGCGCCCTCGGCCATGGCCTTCTGCTGCGTGAGAAAAGCATAGACCGCGCGCTCGATCTGCGCCTCCTCCACCAGCACGATGTGGGAGACCAGCGCGCGCACGATGGGCGTGGTCAGCCGGCCGGCGTTCTTCACCGCGATGCCCTCGGCGAGCGTCGGCCCGCCGACCGGCAGGTCGGCGCCGCGCAGCGCGTTGACCATGGACGGATAGAGCTTCGACTCGACGCCGACGATCTCGATGGTCGGCTTCCTGCCGTGCGCCGCCACGGCGTTGCCGGCGATCAGCCCGCCGCCGCCGATGGGCACCACGATCATGTCGAGGCCGGGCACGTCCTCCAGCATCTCCAGCGCGATGGTGCCCTGGCCGGCAATGATGCGCGAATCGTCGTAAGGGTGGACGAACGTCAGGCTGCGCTCCGCCGCGAGCGTCTCGGCGTGGGCCTGCGCCTCGGCCACGGTCTCGCCGTTCAGCACCACGGCGGCGCCGAGCGCGCGCGTCGCCTCGGTCTTCACCGCCGGCGTCGTCACCGGCATCACGATGGTGGCGGCGATGCCGAGCCGGCGGGCGTGATAGGCGACGCTCTGGGCGTGATTGCCGGCGGACATGGCGACGACGCCGCGGGCGCGCTCCGCGTCCGTCAGCGAGGCGAGCTTGACGTAGGCGCCGCGGTCCTTGAAGGAATTGTTGACCTGGAGGTTCTCATACTTGACGTGGACCTCCGCCCCGGTGAGCGCGGACAGTTTCGGCGCCGGCAGCGTCGGCGTGCGCACCACCTGGCCCTCGAGCAGGCGCGCGGCAGCCTCGACGTCGGCCAGGGTGACGGGCAGCCCCTTGGACGGGGACTCATCCATGGCGCTTGCACCCGGCGGGCCGGCTGCCCATGTACGAGGCAGGTGTCACCGGGAGAGCCCCCATGTCCGCCGATCCCCGCTTCGGAGCGCGCTTCGCCTCCGGCGCCTTCGACCCTGTCATGAACCCGGAGCTGTTCCGGGGCGTGCTGTCGTGCCGCATCCTGGCGTTCCTGATCGACGTCATCGTCATCGCCCTGCCGGTCGTCGCCGCCGCCATCGTGATCGGATTGCTCGGCATCGTCACCTTCGGCCTTGGATGGATTCTATTCTGGCCTCTGCACGGGTTCGCCATCGTCTGGGCGATCCTGTATTACGGATTTACCCTCGGCGGGCAACACTCGGCCACGCTCGGCATGCGCGCGCTCGGCGTCGAGATGCGCACCTGGAACGGCGAGCCGCCCACGTTCCTGCTCGGCGCGATCCATGCCGTGCTGTTCTGGATCAGCGTCTCGGCGCTGACGCCGTTCATCCTGCTGGTCGGCCTGTTCAACGGCCGCCGCCAGCTTCTCCACGACATGGTCCTCGGCACCATGGTCATCAACAGCCCGCCGCGGGCGGCGCGATTCGCGCGGGCGTGGTGAGCGCGAAAACGTTTGACGGCCCCGGCGCGGCGGGCAATCCTTCGCGCGTTGAGGACTCGAGGCCGGTGACGCAGCACTCCCGCAACACGCCGCAGTTCTACCTGACCGCCCCCTCGCCCTGCCCCTACCTGCCGGGCAAGGAGGAACGCAAGGTCTTCACCCACCTGGTCGGCGAGCGCGCCGGCGAGCTCAACGAGCTGCTCACCCACGGCGGCTTCCGCCGCAGCCAGTCCATCGCCTATCGCCCGGCCTGCGACGCCTGCCGCGCCTGCGTCTCGGTGCGCGTGCTGGCCGATGCGTTCCGCCCGAGCCGCAACATGCGGCGCATCATGGCGCGCAACGCCGACATCGTCGGCGACATGCGGCCGGCGGCGCCGACCTCGGAGCAATACTCCGC
>Ga0182749_1003467_pt1 | contig 10766 bp, 12 predicted proteins | sample eDN3rd37CKraftMG_FD_128875 | JGI IMG/M metagenome (GOLD analysis project Ga0182749, IMG submission 128875) | Enriched Miracle-Growth compost microbial communities from Emeryville, California, USA - eDNA 3rd pass 37_C Kraft MG (version 2) (version 2) ...
AGGTCGAGGATGTCGTGCTTCAGCGCCTCATAGACCTTGGCGACCCCGCCGCCGCGCGGCCGCGCCTCGCCGCCCTCGGCTGCCCCGTCCCTTGATTTCGCCGTCCGCGCCAAAGGCGTGTCCTTCCCCGCAGCTCCATTGGATGTGGATGATAGGATGGCGGAATGCAGTTTGTCGACAAACGCCGATCGGCGGCAGTGTCACGTGGTGGTGTAATAGGGGACGATGAGCGCCTCGGCCGGGATCTTCCGTTCCTTGTGAAGGCGCCAGGCCATATCGATCGTCAGCGCGCGCTTGCGATTCAGGATCTCGGATGCCCGGGACCGTGAACCGAGCAGTCGGGCGAGGTCGGCCTGGCGAAAGCCGCCCGTCTGCATTCGGTAGCGGATCGCATCAACCGGATCGACCGGTTTCGATCGGCCAGTGCTTTGCCTCATAATCCTCGATCAGGGCAGCCAGGACATCGAAGCGATCGCCATCCGGCGTGCCCGGTTCGGGCTGGGTTTCGAAGTAGCGGGCGATCTCGCCGAGCGCCCAGTCATAGTCGTCTTCGGTGCGGATCGGACGAATGTCCATCACCCAGTCTCCGGGTCGATCTTGTCGTAGTCCTCCTGTGTCCCGACGAATTTGATCAGCACGCGGCGGAACGGGTAGGCAACGTGGACGATGAGCCGGTAACGGTTCTCTGAGATGTCGAAAATCAGGAACGATGCTGGCCGCCGTCGAGAAAAAGGGCGGCGGAAGGACCGCCGCCCCGAAAGGCTGGGCCGCGCGCCGGGCTTGGGACGGGACCGGGGCGCAGCCTGGGAGGCCTCTCGGGGAATGCCCGATTGCCTGTTCGATATATTCATTCGGATATAGCGATTGTCAATGATGAAGACGCTTCCACGGTCGGCGCTCATACTGGATCGAGGGGGCCAGCCGTTCGGCCGAGAATGCCCTGACCGGGAAGGATACGCATCATGAGCGGGACCAGGGAGCTTCGCCGCTGTCTTCTGACGCCGATTCCGGAGCTGGATGAAGCCGTCGATCTTCTGAGCGAAGCCGCGGATGCCCTGCTGGCGGGGAACGAAGGTCTCGCCCGCGATCGCATCCAGCGGGCGGATATCGCCGCGATCCATAATTGGGCATCGCGGATCATGGGACGCGTCGATGAAGAGATCCACCAGCATCGGCCGGTGGCGGGCCTGGCGGAACCAGTCACGCGAGTGGTGCAGCGAATGCCGGGCCGGTCGGTCCAGGCCGCGATTTACGCGCGCGACGGGTATCGCTGCCGCTTCTGTGGATGCCGGGTCGTGCTGCCGACGGTACGGCCGGCCATGGAGGCAAGGATACCGGGTGCCATCCGTTGGGGGAGGAACAATCCTGATCGGCATGCGGCCTTCTTTGCCCTGACCGCCACGATCGATCACCTGGTGCCTCATGCCAAGGGTGGCAGCAATGATCCGATGAACCTCCTGACGACCTGTCAGGCCTGTAATTTCGGGAGGAGCGATTGGCTGATCGAGGAGGTGGGGCTGGTCGATCCGAGGATGCGTGCGCCGGTCGTCGACGGCTGGGACGGGCTGATAAGGCTCGTGGCCTCAAGGCAGCACACAGCGTCACCGGCAGGCACCGCTCGGGCCGTCCGGGCCACCCGTGTCACGGCTGGACCGAGGCCGACGGCCGGAACGGTGGAGGGACACGCCGAGTGGTTGGCCGGCCTGGAGCGGGCTTCAGGAGCGTCCTCGAAGCGGCTGCTGGAGCTTCTGGACGATTGCCGGGATCTCCAGGTTTTCTGGAAGCTCAAGGATGTGCTGCTCGTCAAGATGAGCGTGGGCGGCCGGACTCTCAGCGTGCTGGGCATCGAAGCCGGCGGGGGCGTCCAGGTGCCGTGGTACATCGGCGAGGAAAAGTCCCGGTTCCGCGGCTTCGCCGAGACCCTCGCCGCAGGGATACCCGGAGCCGTTGCATACGAGACCCCGAAGATGTGGCGGGTCGGGCGGCCGAAGGGAGAGATCAGCGTCCTCGATATCCTGGATGCATCCGATGCGCTCCGGGCCGCCCTACGGAAGCTGGACGAGGAGCTGAGGAGCTGACAACACCTTACCCGCCCTCCAGGTCGGCATCCGCCCCGTTCGGGCCGCCGCGCAAGGCGCCGCCGACGGTGTGGCGGTCGAAAGCGACGCTCTTGATCACCGCATGCACCGGCCGGCCGGGGGCCAGCTCCAGCGCCTCGATCGAGCGCCGGGTCAGCCGGGCCAGAAGCCGGTCGCCGGCGCAGTCCAGGCGGATGTCGGCGGTCGGGCCGTCCCCGGGCGTGATGTCCGCCACCGTCGCCGGCAGCACGTTCAGCGCGCTCAGATGGTCCGGCGCACGGGTGGCCAGCATCACGTCGCGGGCGCGGATGCGGATCCGGACCCTGCGGCCGGCCGGCAGCTCGACCCGCGGCACGGTCAGGAAGCCGGCGGCGACGCGCAGCCGGGTCAGCTGCCACCGATCGTCATGGTCCTCGACCGCGGCCTCCAGCACCGCGCCGGCCTCGGCCCGCGGGAACAGGTCGGCCCGGCCCATCACCTCGGCCACCGGCCCGGCGGCCGCGACCCGGCCCTCGGCCAGCAGCACCAGCGTGTCGGCCAGCCGCGCCACCTCGCCGATGCCGTGGCTGACATAGACGATCGGGATCCGCGCCTCGTCGCGCAGCCGCTCGAGGTAGGGCAGGATCTCGGCCTTGCGCGCCTCGTCCAGCGCCGCCAGCGGCTCGTCCATCAGCAGGAGGCGTGGGCTGGCCAGCAGCGCCCGGCCGATCGCCACGCGCTGCTTCTCGCCGCCCGACAGCAGCGCCGGCCGGCGGTCGAGCAGGGGGGCAATGCCGAGCAGCTCGACGACCCGGGTGAACTCCGCGCTCCGCTCCGTCTTCGGGGTGAACCAGCGGCCGTAGAGCAGGTTCTGCCGCACCGTCAGATGCGGGAACAGCCGCCCTTCCTGGAAGACGTAGCCGATGCGGCGGCGGTGCATCGGCAGGACCGTGCCGCGATCCGTGTCGACCAGGGTGCGGCCGTCGACCACCACCCGGCCGTGCTGCGGCCGAACCAGCCCGGCGATGACGTTGACCACCGTGGTCTTGCCGGCGCCGGAGCGGCCGAACAGCGCCGTCAGCCGGCCTTCGCCGCGGAAGCCGACGTCGAGCGCGAAGTCGCCCTGGCGGTGGCGGATCTCGACCTCGAGGCTCACGTCGCGTGCACCCGCACGCCGGCGCGCCGGGCCATCATCTCGGAGGCGAGCAAGGCGGCCATGGAGATGGCGACCGAGACCAGGGTCAGGCGCAGCGCCCCCAGGTCGCCGCCCGGCACCTGGGTGAAGGTGTAGATCGCCGAGGGCAGGGTCTGGGTCTCGCCCGGGATGTTGGAGACGAAGGTGATGGTGGCGCCGAACTCGCCCATCGCCTTGGCGAAGGACAGGATGGCGCCGGCGATCACGCCCGGCAGGATCAGCGGCAGGGTGACGGTCAGGAACACCCAGAACGGCGAGGCGCCGAGCGTGCCGGCCGCGGCCTCCAGCCGGCGGTCCACCGCCTCGATCGACAGGCGGATGGCGCGGACCATCAGCGGGAAGCCCATCACCCCGGCGGCCAGGGCGGCGCCGGTCCAGCGGAAGGAGAAGACGACGCCCATCTGGGCGAGGATGGAGCCGATCGGCCCCATCTTGCCGAACAGCAGCAGCAGGACGTAGCCGGTGACCACCGGCGGCAGCACCAGCGGCAGGTGGATCACGCCGTTCAGCAGCGACTTGCCCCAGAACCGGCCGCGCGCCAGGGTCAGCGCCGCCAGGACGCCGAGCGGCAGGCTGACCGCCATCGCCCAGAGCGAGACCTTCAGGCTCAGCAGGATCGCGGTCAGCTCGTCGGGGGTGAAGTCGAACACGGGTGCCTTCCTCTACGCCAACCCATTGTTGTCATTGCCGGGCTTGACCCGGCAATCCAGAGGGCGTCGACAGTCTCTGGATGCCCGGGTCAAGCCCCGGGCACGACAGAAGAAGGGCAGAATGGGAGCGCAAGTCTCACTGCGCCAGGACGGTGAAGCCCTGCTTCTCGAACAGCGGCTTGGCGGCGGGGGACTTCAGGTAGTCGACGAAGGCTCGGGCCTCGGGCTTGTCGCTGCCGGCCAGCACCGCGACCGGGTAGAGGATCGGCGGATGGCTGTCGGCCGGAAAGGTGCCGACGATCTTCACCCCGGTGTCGGCTGCCGCGTCGGTCTGGTAGACGATGCCCAGCGGGGCCTCGCCGCGCGACACCAGCGCCAGGGTGGCGCGGACATTCTCGGCCTGGGCGATCCTGTCCTTGACCGAATCCCAGACGCCGAGCGTCTCCAGCGCCGCCTGGCCGTATTTGCCGGCCGGCACCGCCCTGACGTCGGCCATGGCCAGGCGGCCGTCGCCCAGCGCCTCGGCCAGCGCGAAATTCGGCACGATGGTCAGCTGCACCGCGGAGTCCTTCGGCGCCACCAGCACGATGCGGTTGCCGAGCAGGGTCGACTGCGTCTCCGGCCTGATCAGCTTGCGGTCGGCCAGATACTTCATCCAGTCGAGATCGGCCGAGATGAAGACGTCGGCCGGGGCTCCGGCTTCGATCTGCTTCGCCAGGGCCGAGCTGGCGGCGTAGGAGATGGCGGCCTTGTGCTTGGCGTCGGCCTGCCACTGGGCGTTCACGGCGTCCAGCGCGTCCTTCAGGCTGGCGGCGGCGAAGACGGTGATGTCCTGCGCCCGGGCGCCCGCCGGGGCGCCGAAGCCGACAGCCGCGCCCAGCACACCGGCCAGCAGCGCGCCGAGCCAGCCGCGTCTCGTGATCCGCATCGTCCTGTTCCCGTTCCCGGTTGGCGGCCGGCCATGCCGGCCTGTCGGCGCAATCTTACAGCGGCGTTATATCCGGGCAAACATTCCGCTAAATGCCGCGGGACACGGGGTCGGTCACGACCGCTTGTTCAGCCCCTGCGTCGCCAGCACCGACCATATGCCCTCGGCGGTGTCGGCGAAGCGGAACAGCTCGATGTCCTTGGCGTCGATCATGCCGTGCTGGACCAGGGCGTCGAAGCCGATCACGGCCCGCCAGTACGCCTCGTCGAACAGCACGATCGGCAGGGCCGAGGACTTGCCGGTCTGGCGCAGGGTCAACAGCTCGAACAGCTCGTCGAAGGTGCCGAAGCCGCCGGGGAACACGACAAGCGCATTGGCCCGCATCGCCAGGTGCATCTTGCGCATGGCGAAGTAGTGGAAGCGGAAGGTCAGGGCCGGGGTTGAGTACGGGTTCGGCTCCTGCTCGTGCGGCAGGGTGATGTTGAAGCCGATGGTCGGGGCTCCGGCCTCCGCCGCGCCGCGATTCGCCGCTTCCATGATGCCGGGCCCGCCGCCGGTGGCGATGACGTTGTCGCGCAGCCCCCCGTGGTCGTTGACGGCCCCGCCGCGCTCCGACGCGATGCGGCCGAATTCGCGCGCCTGGGCGTACCAGTGGGCATGCCGGCCAGGCCCGTCCTCCCGCACCCGGGCGCTGCCGAAGACGACGATGGTGGAGCGCACGCCCCAGGCCCGCAGCGATTCCTCGGCCTTGGCGTATTCCAGCATCAGGCGCACGCCGCGCATGGAATCGCCGAGCAGGAAATCCTGGTCGAGCTCCGGCAGGCGGAAGGAGGGCGACGCCATCTGCGCCGCGTTCGAACGGTCGGGGGTGGGCTTGCTCATGGGCCTTCTTAAGCAGATCGCGCCGCGGGCGGGAAGAGGACCCGCCGCCACACCGGTGTCGGCGCCCCGCCGCCTCAGGCCCAGTAGCGCCGGTGCAGGCTGATCCGCCGCTTCACCGGCCGCGGGATCCGCGCTTCGCTGCGGCCGCAGTGATAGGCGGCCAGCTTGATTGCGGTGCGCAGCAGGGCCGACGGAATCGCCAGAGGCTGATGCCGCAGCAGATGGTGCAGCTCGGATTTCACGAAGCGCCGGCCCTCGCCTTCGGCCTTGCCGAACCGCTCCAGCAGCCAGGGCGACCGGGCGTGCATCACCCCGACGTCGAAGTAGCGCCGGAACTCCTCGCCGATCCCGTAATGGTGGGAATGATGGACGCAGGCCTCCGCGACATACGCCTTGGCCCAGCCCGACAGCAGCATCCGGCCGGTCACCGTGACGTCCTCGCCGAAGATCGTGCCCGACGGAAAGCCGCCGACCATGTCCAGCGCCCGGCGGCGGTAGGCGGCGAAGGAGTTGGAGCAGAAGGTCGCCTTGATCCCGGCGCCCATCGCCTGCTCCGGGCGAAGGACGTAGCCCTGCGGCGGATAGTTGAACAGCCGGGCATGGGCTTCGATCGCGCCGGCGCCGCGGTGCGGCAGCTGCCGCCCGTAGGCGGCCCCGACCTCCGGGTCGGCGAAGGCGCCGACGATCCGGGCGATCGTGTCGGGACCGGCGGGCACCGCGTCCTGGGTCAGGAAGACGACGACCTCGATCCAGGGCGGCAGGCGGTTGACCGCCCGCTGCCGGGTGCCGCCGTGGTCGAATTGCGCGCGCGGGATGACGAACACGTCGGCGCCGGCATCCCGGAACCGGTCCGCCGTGTCGTCGGCCGAGCTGGAATCGACCACCAGGAAGGTACCGGGGCGAAAGGACTGCGCCTGCAGCGCCGGCAGCACGGCGTCGAGATGCCGTGCCGCGTTCAGCGTCGGAATGATCAGGGCGACGCGGTCCTCGGACAGCGCCGGCTCATGCTCAGGCAAACCCCTGTCCCCGCTCAAGGAGGTCATGCCCATTCGCCCCGTTGTGCAGTGCAGCATAGTACAGTGCTTGGTTGGCTTGGGCCAGACATTACGATCATGTAAGAAAACAGGGTGCTCTTACGCAAAAACCTGTCGGCCACTTCCGATCGGGAGAGGCGGCTTGCGGACTCCTCGAAATGTCCGCTTCCTGCCTCGCCGGCCGTCGAGCCCGCCGATTCCGTGTCGCAGACCGCTTTCCGGCAGGGGTTTGGCCGGCATCCGCCCGAGGGGAGATGGAGGTCCGGACCGACAGCGCATCTTCATGCGAAGGAACATGTGAGCCGCCGTATCAATAGAAAAGAGCTGAATATGAACGCTTTTTTGGGCGACTATGCCCGTAAATTTCAGGTTTGAATACAGATTTGTTCAGTCCGTATAGACATCGCCGGACGCGTCGGGCACTATCCCGCTGCGGTCGAGGGCAGCAGCAGCCGGGCCGAGCCGGCCGTCCTGCCGATTGCGCAGCGGGCGAGGATATTGTGACGTTGCGGCATCCGTGCCGCGGTACCGATTGCAATTGGCTTGGATAGTGGCGATCTGATGCGTTGGCTGAGCGCTCCCCTCCGCTGGTATGGCTCGGTTTATATCAGGCAACCCTGGCTGTTCATCTTTCTGACGCTGGTCTTGTGCGAACTTCTGGCGGCGGTTTACCTCCTGTCCGCTCCGAAGCAGTATACCGCGACGGCCATCATCATGCCGATCATCGCGGACAAGCCGGACCAGCGGCTGCTCGGCGGGGATTCCGAGCAGGGCATGGCCAGCCTCCTGTTCGGGGGACAGAAGGTGCCGCCCGAATTCGACCGCTTCATGCAGACGCTGGTCAGCCGGTCGCTGGCCGAGCATCTGCTGGCGAAGCCGGAATTCGTCCGGGCCCTGTTCTCCGACGAATGGAACCCCGGCACCCGGACATGGGGACAGCCGCGCGGACTCATGGCATCGGTCCGGGCGGCAGTCACGCGGGCCTTCGGGCTGCCCGGCTATACGCCGCCGAATATCGAGCGCATCCAGCAGGTCATCGACGACGAGATCAAGCTGAGGTCGGGCGTCGCCGCCAATGCCCAGGTCGTGACCTACAGCCATGAGGATCCGCAGGCGGCGCTGTACGTGCTGCGCACCGTCATCAGCGAAAACGACGCGATCAACCGGGAGCAGATCGCGCAGCGGATCGCATCCCTGGTCGCCCGCATCAACGAATTGCTGAGCTCGACCACGGATCTGACGATGCGGGACACGCTGATTCCGCTCCTGGTCGAACAGCGCCGCCGGCAGCTGGCGGTCCAGAGCGACGCTCCCTTCGCCGTCGACGTGATCGATCCGCCGACGGTCTCGGCCGAACCCACCTCGCCCAAGCCGTGGCTGATCCTGCTCGCCGTCGGCGCCTTCGCCGTCTTCGCGGCCGGATCGGCGGTGATCTTCCGCATCACCCTGCGCGGGCTCGGAACCTTGGCCACCCCCAGCCAATGATCAGCGGCTATGCCGACGCCTTCTCCTGGGGGCTGCCGGGCCTGTCCTGGATGGAATGGGCCCTGCTCCTGATCGGGGCGGGAAAGCTGCTGGCCCTCTTCGTCTGGCCCAGCATCCGGAACCTGCCGTTCGTCACCTCGCTTCCGTTCGTCGGCATCGCCGTGGGATGGGGCTCCTTCTACTGGACGCGCCATTTTCTCGCGGCGCAGGGGCTGAGCCCGGGCACCGCGGAAACCTTCGTCGCGATCCTGTCGATCGGGGCGGCCGTGACCTGCCTGTCGGCCGTCGCGACGATGCGGTCCCTGGCGACGCCCCGGGGCCATGCGCTCCTCGGCGGCATCCTGGTCGATTCGGTCGACCGGGGCGCGGGAACGCTCCTGTTCATCGCCGCGCTGGTGTTCCTCGCCGGCGCCACGATCGCCATCGGCGCGTTCTACGCGCTCAGCGGCGTGGTCCCGGCCTTTGCCGAGAACCCGTTGCTGGCCAAGTACTTCGCCGGCGAGTACACGGCCCGGGCCGCCCCCTATATGGCGTTGTTCCGGGGCGGCCTGGTCCTCTACCAGATCGGGGCGATGGTCGGGATCCTGCTGCTGCCGGGGCGGCTCAATGTCGGCCGCATTTTGCTGATCCTGCTGCTGATCATGCTGCTCGCCGCCACGCTGCTGGCGGTGCTTTCGCTGCGCCGCGGCGTGGCGGCCGAGCCGGTCCTCGACGCCCTGCTGATCCTGCTGGCGGTCAGGGCCAGGGCGATCTGGCTGTGCCTCGGGATCGTCGTCTACCTCGCGGTCTTCGCCTTCGGCTCCGCCGTCAACGACATCCTGCTCTATGTGCTGGGGATCAAGAATACGATCGGCGTCGACGCGATCATCGGCGGGCTGTCGGACGTCCACGATCTCTGGTGGTTCATGGAGGCCTATCATCAGGCCGGGCCGCCGCACAGCCTGGGGATGACGGTGTTCGGCGGCCTCGTGCCCTATGATTTCCGCTGGAATCCCGGCAACTACACCAAATGGATCATCGGCGCCGACCTGAACACGGGATCGGGCGGCTTCCGCCTGCCGATGTCGGTCTGGGGCTACGATGCCTTCGGCTATGCCGGCCTCGCGCTCTGGTCCGCGGTCGAGGGCTTCGGCGTCGTGGTCCAGGTCTTCTTGTTCCGGCTGGTCGCCCGGAAGGGCGGCGACCGCTACGTCCTGGCCGTCAACGTCATCACCTACCAGCTTGTTTACATGATCACCCGCAACCTGCTGCAATGGTGGATCGACGATGCTCTGGCCGTCGTCCTGCTCCTGGTGCTCCGACTGGTCCCGGCGACGATCCAACTGGTGGTTCGAAGACGGGAAGCAGCCGTGCCGCAGGCGAAACCAGGGGTGTAGCGCCTGGGGGTTGGGGTTCCATCGATTGCGCGGGAGGCCGTTTCCATGGACATCAAGCAGGCCGTCAAGAACATCATCCCGGCGCCGGTCTTCTCCGCGATCCGGGATCTTCCCTGGGCGATCCGCGACGTCATCGACCAGGGGCCGCGCGACGGGGTGATGCCGCCGCTGCGCCTGATGCGCGACGGTCCCCGCGGCCGCGAGGTCTGGATCCAGAACGGCGAGGAGGCGCTGCGCTTCTACCGCGACGTGCTGCGCCTCGGCCCCGATTCGACGATGCTGGACATCGGCAGCGGCATGGGGCGGAAGACCATCCCGCTGCTGTCATACCTGAACGGCAAGGCCCGCTATATCGGCATCGACATCGATCGCGATCAGGTCCGCTGGTGCAGCCGGAACATCACGCCGCGGAATTTCCGGTTCAGCTTCATCCACGTCGACCTGTTCAACAAATTCTACAATCCTTCCGGCTCGATCCCGCCGTCCAAGTTCATCCTGCCGTTCCCGGACCGGTCCTTCGACGTCGTCACGCTGTGGTCGGTCTTCACCCATATGTACCCCGACGACGTCGCCCATTATCTCGCCGAGATCGGCCGCGTCCTGCGCCCGGGCGGCCGCGTCGTCGCCTCCTATTTCCTGATCAACGACGCCGTCCTTGCCGGGCTGAGGGACGGCAGCATCGGCCCGGCGCTGCATCAGGGCGACCGCTACTGGACCAACAATCCGAACATCCCCGAGGATCTGATCGCGCTGGACGAGGCCTGGCTGCGCCGCGCCTATGCCGACGCCGGCCTGTCGGTCGACGATCCCGTCCTGCGCGGCAGCTGGACGGGGGCCGAGGTCGACCCTGGCCTGGTCAACATCAACCGGCAGGACATCGTCGTGGCTCGGACCTCGGCGGAGGAGCCGGCACCCGGCTCCTGAGAGCCGTGCCGGGCGGCGCCAGGATCGCGCCCGGAGTCCGGAATATCATTCCGACAGCTCCCGCTTTTTACTTTCGACAGTGATATGATTCTCTCGAGATCGAGCGTTCATGCGTCCCGCCCGGCAAAGGCCCAGGTCGATGACCACCGGCAGCCATCCCGCCCTCGTCACCGGTGATGCCGGCGGGAGCCGGGCGGCTCCGCCCGAGCCTCGATCGGTTCGGGCCGCCGCGCAG
>Ga0182749_1003468_pt1 | contig 10762 bp, 9 predicted proteins | sample eDN3rd37CKraftMG_FD_128875 | JGI IMG/M metagenome (GOLD analysis project Ga0182749, IMG submission 128875) | Enriched Miracle-Growth compost microbial communities from Emeryville, California, USA - eDNA 3rd pass 37_C Kraft MG (version 2) (version 2) ...
CTCAAGGAGGGCGCGTCCGAGGGCGAAGCCGTGGTGGTCGGCGCCAACTTCCTCATCGACGCGGAGAGCAATCTCAAGGCGGCGCTGTCGGGCCTCTCAACGCCGGAGCAGCCCTAGTGATCGCCCGGCTCATTGCGTGGTCCGCTCGCAACCTCGTGCTCGTCCTGGTCGCGACCGCCTTCGCCGTCGCGGGCGGGCTTTTTGCGCTGAAGACGCTGCCGCTCGACGCCATCCCCGACCTCTCGGACGTGCAGGTCATCGTCTACACCGAGGTCCCGGGGCAGGGGCCGCAGGTCGTCGAGGACCAGGTCACCTATCCGCTGACGACCGCGATGCTGACGGTCCCGAAGTCCAGGGTCGTCCGCGGCTTCTCGTTCTTCGGCGTGTCGTTCGTCTACGTCATCTTCCAGGACGGCACGGATCCCTATTGGGCGCGCTCGCGGGTGCTCGAGTTCCTGAGCGCCGCGGCGCCGCGGCTCCCGTCGAACGTCACGCCGACGCTCGGGCCGGACGCGACGGGCGTCGGCTGGGTCTACCAGTACGCCGTTATGGCGAAGGACCGGACGCTGGCCGAGACCCGCTCGACCCAGGACTGGCAGGTGCGGTTCGGGGCTTCCGCGGCCGAGGGCGTAGCCGAGGTCGCGAGCGTCGGCGGCTTCGCCAAGCAGTACAACGTGGTGGTCGACCCGCAGCAGCTGCGGGCGCTCGGGATTCCCCTGTCGAAGGTCCGGGACGTAGTCCGCGGCAGCAACATGGATACGGGCGGACGCACGCTCGAGCTCAGCGAGTTCGAGTTCATGGTGCGCGGCCGCGGCTACCTGAAGGGCGTCGCAGACATCGAGAACGCGGTCTTGAAGGCCGACGGCGGCACGCCCGTTCTCGTGAAGGACGTCGCCAGGGTCGAACTCGGACCCGACGAGCGTCGCGGGATCGCCGAACTGAACGGCGACGGCGAGGTCGCGAGCGGCATCGTGCTCCAGCGCTTCGGCGCGAACGCGCTCGACGTGATCGAGAACGTGAAGGCGAAGATCGCGGCGCTGATGCCGAGCCTGCCCGCGGGCACCGAGATCGTGCCCGTCTACGACCGCTCTCACCTGATCAAGGCCGCCATCGAGACGCTGAAGTCGACGCTGGTCGAGGAAAGCATCGTCGTCGCGCTGGTGACGGTCGTCTTTCTCCTCCACGTCCGCAGCGCGCTGGTCGCGATCGTGATGCTGCCCGTCGGCATCCTCATGGCGTTCGCAGCGATGAAGGCGCTAGGCATCGGCGCCAACATCATGAGCCTCGGCGGCATCGCGATCGCGGTCGGCGCCATGATCGACGCGGCGATCGTCATGATCGAGAACGCCCACAAGCACTTGGAACGGGCTCCCTCCGGGAAGCCGCGGGCGGAATCGCTGATCGAGGCCGCGCAGGAGGTCGGCCCCTCGCTGTTCTTCAGCCTCCTGATCATCACCGTCTCGTTCCTCCCGATCTTCACGCTCGAGAGCCAGGAGGGGCGGCTGTTCGGACCGCTCGCCTTCACCAAGACGTTCGCCATGGCCGCGGCCGCGCTGCTGTCGGTCACGCTGGTTCCGGCGCTAATGGTGATCTTCGTCCGCGGGCGGATCGTGCCGGAGCACAGGAACCCCGTGAACCGGGCGCTGATCTGGGTCTACCGCCCGATCATCCGCGGCGTCCTCAAGGCGAAGACCCTGACCATCCTGCTGGCCATGGCGGCGCTCGGAGCCTCCTGGTGGCCGGCGATGCAACTCGGCTCCGAGTTCATGCCCCCGCTGGACGAGGGCACGCTCATGTACATGCCGACGACGCTGCCCGGCATCTCGATCTCACGCTCCACGGAGCTGCTCCAGACCCAGGACCGGATCATCAAGTCCTTCCCCGAGGTTTCGTCCGTCTACGGCAAGGCGGGGCGGGCGGCGACGGCGACCGATCCTGCGCCGAGCGAGATGACCGAGACCATCATCAACCTGAAGCCGAAGACCGAGTGGCGGCCGGGCGTGACGACGGAGAGCCTAAAGGCGGAAATGGACCGGGCGCTGCAGTTCCCCGGCGTCTCCAACGCCTGGACCATGCCGATCCGCGCGCGCATCGACATGCTCGCCACTGGCATCCGCACCCCGGTCGGCATCAAGGTCTACGGGACCGACCTGATCGAGATGGAGAAGCTGTCCCGCGACGTGGAGCAGGCGGTCAAGACCGTGCCTGGCACGTCCAGCGCCTACGCCGAGCGCGTCATCGGCGGCTACTACCTCGACATCACGCCGGACCGGTCCGCGCTCGCGCGGTACGGCCTGATGGTGAGCGATGTGCAGGACGTGATCGCGACCGCGCTCGGCGGCGAAACGGTGACGACCACCGTCGAAGGGCGGGAGCGCTACGCCGTCAACGTGCGCTATCCCCGAGACCTCCGCAGCGATCCGCAGTCGATCGGCCGGGAGGTCCTGGTGCCGATCGCCGGGGGCGGCACGGTTCCGCTCGGCGAAGTGGCAAGCATAAAGCGGACCCGCGGCCCAACCTCGATCCGCACCGAGAACGGCAGGCTCGCGATCTACATCTTCGTAGACATCGTCGGCCGCGACCTCGGCGGCTACGTCGCGGACGCTCGCAAGGCCGTGGCGGAGAGGGTCGCGCTGCCGACCGGGTCGTCGATCGAGTGGTCCGGGCAGTTCGAGTATCTCGAACGCGCCGAGGCCCGGCTGAAGATCGTGGTGCCGCTGACGCTCGGGCTGATCTTCCTGCTGCTCTACCTCAACTTCCGTCGCCTGACGGAGACGCTGATCGTCATGCTGTCGTTGCCGTTCGCGCTGGTCGGCGGGCTCTGGCTGATGTGGTGGCTCGGCTTCAACCTGTCGGTCGCCGTCGCCGTGGGCTTCATCGCGCTCGCAGGCGTTGCGGCCGAGACCGGGGTGATCATGCTGATCTACCTCGACCACGCCTTGTCCGAAGCCAAGGCACGCCGCGCGGCGGAGGGAGGCCCGTTCACGGCGGATGACCTGCGCGACGCGATCATGGTGGGCGCGGTCGAACGCGTGAGGCCGAAGATGATGACGGTGGTCGCGATCATGGCGGGGCTTCTGCCAATCCTCTGGAGCACTGGCGCAGGCTCCGAGGTGATGCAGCGCATCGCCGTCCCGATGATCGGCGGCATGGTCTCCTCGACGCTCCTGACGCTGATCGTGATCCCCGCGGTCTACGCGCTCGTCAAGGGCGCCGGGCTACAGCGGTGGAGGTTGGACGAGAAGGCGACCTGCTCGGCCCTTGTGTGAGCGCTCTGCCTCATCGCCAGCACGGCGATGAGTTCCTCTCGAGGTACACACGCCTGTGGCAAAGCACGCGAACAGCGTTCTGGTCAGCGACATACGGCATCCTGAGATCGTCGGGAGCCGTTCGATCTAAGGCCCGTCGGCTCGCCAGGTCGCGGGATCTTCCCCGGAGGCTGTCTTCCGAGTTGCCGTGTAGAATGCGTCCAAAAGGACCAATCCGACCCCGGCGCTGATGAGCACGTCGGCGAAGTTGAAGGTGAACAGTTCAAAGCCGAGAGGATGCAGACGCAGGAAGTCGGTTACCGCTCCGTGCGCCGCGCGATCGACGAGGTTGCCCATCGCGCCGCCGGCGATCAGGGCGAACCCCGTCCGCTCGATCGTGGTCGCGGCCCTGATCAACAGCCAGCCGATGACAAGAATGCTTGCGAACTGGACGAGAACCAGCATCGCGAGTCCATCCCCGCTCTCGGTCGAGAATAGGCCGAAGCTGATGCCTCTGTTGCGGTGGAGGTCGAAACTAAGGAACGGCAGGAACGCGCTGCGCCCATCGCCGATCATCGCAGACGCAAGGCCTTTCAGGACAAGGTCGGCGACTGCCGCAAACCCTACCAGAAAGGCGGTCCATCGCCATCGGCGTTGGAGGCCTGATCGGGGCCCCGAAGAGTTCACGGGGCCGGCGCCGCGGGATTGAAGCGCAGCAGCCGCAGTGCGTTCGCGGTGACCAGGACCGTGGCCCCCGTGTCGGCGAGGATCGCCATCCAGAGCGGCGTGGCGCCGACCAGCGTCGCGAGCAGGAATGCGCCCTTCAGCCCGAGAGCGAGCGCGACGTTGGTCCAGATGTTCGACAGCGTCGCGCGCGACAGGACGACCAGTTCCGCCACTCCGCCGACGCTGTCCTTGAGGAGGGCCGCGTCCGCAGTCTCGAGCGCCACGTCGGTGCCGCCGCCCATCGCAACCCCGACTGAGGCGGCGGCGAGCGCCGGAGCGTCGTTCACGCCGTCGCCGATCATCGCGATCGGACCCTCGTTCCGGTAGGCCGCGATGGCGTCTAGCTTGGCCGCCGGCAGGAGCTCGGCGCGCTGCTCAATGCCCAGCTCGGCCGCGATCGCGGCCGCCGCGCGCGCATTGTCGCCCGTCAGCATCACCGTGCGCAGGCCGAGAGAGCGCAGCCGCTCGAGCCCCGCCTTCGCGTCCTCGCGGGGACGGTCCTTCAGCGCGACAAGGCCCAGCAGCCGCTTGCCCTCGCTAACCACGACCACCGTCTTGCCCTCGCTCTCGAGAGCCGCGACGCGTTCGGCCGCTTCGGCCGTTAGCAGGCCTTCCTCGGAGGCGTGCCGCGGGGAACCAACCGAGACGAAGCCGGAGGAGAGGCGAGCCTTGACCGCCTTTCCCGGCGTGGCGGTCCCGCCGAAGGCGCGCGGGATCTCAAGCGAGAGCCGCTCAGCCTCGTCGATGATTGCGGCGCCGAGCGGATGGCTTGAGCTTCGTTCGACCGCTGCGGCCTTTGCGAGGAGCACGTCCGCGGGGGCGTCGATCGGCACGACGTCGACGACCTTCGGCTTGCCTTCGGTCAGCGTGCCCGTCTTGTCGAACGCTACGGTCTTGACGCGCCCCAGCGTCTCGAGCGCCGCGCCTCCCTTGATGAGCAGGCCCCGCCGGGCGCCCGCGGCGAGCCCCGAGGCGATCGCCGCCGGGGTCGAGATGACGAGCGCGCAGGGGCACGCGATGAGGAGCACGGCAAGGCCGCGGTAGATCCACGTCTGCCAGTCGCCGCCAACGAGCAGCGGAGGGACGAGGATGATGAGAAGCGCGAACACCATGGCGGCTGGCGTGTACCAGCGGCTGAAACGTTCGATGAACCGCGCCGTCGGCGCCTTGGTGGCCTGCGCCTCCTCGACCATGTGGACGATGCGGGCGATCGTGTTGTCCGCCGCCGCCTTCGTGATCGTCACCAGGAGCTCGCCGTCGGCGTTGACGCTGCCCGCGTAGACGCTCGCGCCAGCCTCCTTCAGCACGGGCCGCGACTCGCCCGTGATCGGGGCCTCGTTCACCTCGGAGGTCCCCTCCGTGACCGTTCCGTCGGACGGGACGCGGTCTCCCGGACGGACGAGCACGAGATCGCCGACCGCGAGTTCCGACGCGGGGACCTCGTCGATCACTCCGCCGCGGAGGCGGCGGGCGGTGCGCGGGATCAGGCCGACGAGCGCCTTCACGCCCGCCCGTGCCCGGTTCGCCGCGACGCCCTCGAGCAGTTCCCCCAACGCAAACAGGAAGACCACGACAGCGGCCTCGGGCGCCTCGCCGATTGCGATCGCGCCGACGGCCGCGACCGACATCAGCGTCTCGATGCTGAAGGGCGTCCCGTTGAGCGCTCCCGCAACCGCGCGGCGGACCACGGGAACGAGGGCGACAAGCGCCGCGACCACGTAAGGCCACTCCGCCCACTGCGGCTCGACAAGCGTCACGCCCCAGGCGACCGCGAGCATCGCGCTCGAGGCCAGCACCAGCCTGCCTTTCGCGCTCGTCCACCAGGCGCCGTCATGGGCAGCGTGGTCGTGTTCACCGGCGGGGCCGGCCACCAACGGGTCCAGCGTCTTGAAGCCGAGGGAGTTCACCTTCGCCTTGATGGTCTCGCGGCTGGTCCGGTCCTCGTCGACCGTGATCGACATGGAGCCCGCGGGCACGCTGACCTCGACCTCGGCCACACCCGGCAGGCGACGCATCGCGGTCTCGATCTTCGCGGCGCAGGACCCGCAGTCCATGCCCTCGATCTGCAGCTTGAAAGCGTTTGCGGCGGCCATTGCGTCACCTCGACATTCTAGAAGCGACCACCGATATGGACCCTGTAGCAACTACAGGGTCAAGCAATGTCGGACACCCTCGCGATCGGCGAACTGGGGCGGGCAACCAGCACCAAGGTCGAGACCATCCGGTACTACGAGCGTATCGGGCTACTGGCGGCGCCGCTTCGCACGTCGGGCAATTACCGGGCGTACGACAGGACGCACCTGAACCGCCTGAGCTTCATCCGCCGCTCGCGCGACCTCGGCTTCTCGATCGAGCAGGTGCGGGCGCTGCTCGATCTCGCAGACCAGAAGGACCGCCACTGCGGCGCCGTAGACGAGATCGCGAGGACGCACCTTGCCGAGGTCGAGCGGAAGATCGCCGACCTAGCAGCCCTCCGCGAGGAACTCAGGGACATGGTCCGTCAGTGCGGTCACGGGGTGGTCCGCGATTGCCGGATCATCGAGGCCTTGTCGCCTTGCGCATGACCGAGCCTTGTTGAAGGACGATGAACAAAACACGCGCAGGAAATTGCGCGAGGCGTCGCGCAATTTCAGACATGTCGCTCAGAGACGGCCAGCATCCCGGCCAGTCCGACGTTGGCAGCCGCCAGCGCCGCGAGGATCGCCAGAGTTTCTGGCGCCCCGATAGCCGTGAGGCTAAGGCCAGCGGCGAATGGCGCGGCCGCCTGCACGACGAGGTTCGGCATCGCCAGCCTGCCCATGAGAACGGGGTACCGGGCCGGGCCGAACAGGGCGAGCGGGACCGTGCCGCGGGCGATCGACCACACGCCGTTGCCCGCCGCGTAGAGCACGATCGCGACCGCCGCGGGCGCGACCCGGAACGCGAGCAGCGCCACGCCGACGGCGACGAAGAAGCCCGCCGCCAACAGCGTGGCGGTCGGGTGGAGGCGGTCGCCGAAGAACATCTCGACGATGCGGGCCCCCACCTGCGAGGGGCCGATCAGCGCGCCGACCGCGACGGCGGCGGCAAGCGATGCGCCTTGGGATTGCAGGATCGTCAGGAGGTGGACGGAGATCGCGGTCTGGACGGCGCCGTTCAGCATCAGGCTCGCGGCCAGCGTCAGGAACGCGGTTTGGTCCCGCGAGGTCCAGGCCTCGCCTCCGGCAGCCGTCGACGTGTCCCGCCGAGGCCTGGAGACCTCGCGTGGCAGCAGGGCGAACAATGCGGGCGCCATGACCAACACGTGGACCGCGGCGTAGGAGAGGCAGGCGCCGCGCCAGCCGAGGTGCTCTACCGTGAACGCGGACACCGGCCAGCAGACGGTGCTGGCGAAGCCGCCGAACAGGGTGAGGTTGGTGATGGCGCGCCGTGCCGACGTCCCGAAGATCCGGCCGAGCGTCGAGAACGCAGCGTCGTAGAGTCCGGCGCCCATACCGAGCCCAAGGACCGCCCAGCCCAACAGGTAGGAGACGAGGTTCGGAGCCGAGGCGAGGGCCGCCAGGCCGGCCCCGATCAGAACTGATCCGGCCGCCATGGTGGGACGGCCTCCGAAACGGTCGATCATGCGGCCCACGAAGGGAGCTGCAAGTCCGGAGCACAGCAGGCCGATCGAACCGCCGCCCACGACCCATGGCAGCGACCAGCCCGTGTCGGCGGAGATCGGCGCCGCCAGCACCGCCAGCAGGTAGTAGCTCGACCCCCAGGACAGGATCTGCGCCATGCCGAGAAGGGGGACGGTGATGCGTCCGCCGGGGTTCGTCGACCCTGCCGCGGCCTCAGCCATCGGCTCAAACCGCCTGCTTCAGCGACACCCGCGCCTCAAGCGCCGCGGCGCTCTCCTTGCGCTCGCTGTAGCGGTCGGTCAGATGGTCCGAGACGTCGCGGGTGAGGAGCGTGAATTTGACCAACTCCTCCATCACGTCGACCACGCGGTCGTAGTAGGGCGAGGGCTTCATCCGGCCGTCCTCCCCGAACTCCTGGAAAGCCTTGGCGACCGAGGACTGGTTCGGGATCGTGAGCATCCGCATCCAGCGGCCGAGCACCCGCATCTGGTTGACGGCGTTGAAGGACTGCGAGCCGCCGGAGACCTGCATCACGGCGAGCGTCCTCCCTTGCGTCGGACGAACCGAGCCCATGGAGAGCGGGATCCAGTCGATCTGCGACTTCATCACGCCCGTCATGGCGCCGTGCCGCTCCGGGCTGGTCCAGACCTGGGCCTCGGACCAGAGACACACCTCGCGCAGCTCCCGGACCTTCGGGTGGTCGACGGGCGCGTCGTCCGGCAGGGGCAGGCCTGCCGGGTCGTAAAGGCGGGTTTCGCAGCCCATGCGCTTCAGCAGGCGCTCGGCCTCGAGCGTCAGCAGGCGGCTGTAAGAGACCTGTCGGAGCGAGCCGTAGAGCAGCAGAACCCGCGGCGGGTGTGTCGAACGGGGGCCATGGAGCCGGGAGAGGTCGGTCGGGCGGAACGAGGGCTCGTCGAGAGCGGGAAGGTCGGTCAAGAGGCGTCGCCTTTCGATGACGGGGCGCCGCAGGACGACGCCTTCGCGGCGAAGGCCGCGGCGACCTCGGGATGCCCGGCGCAGCAGTCCTTGAGGAGGAAGGACGCGAGACCCTGAACCGCGGCGAGTTCGGCCCGGTAGACGATCAGGCGGCTGCGGCGCTCCGAGCGCACGAGGCCCGCGCGCGCCAGGGTCGCAAGGTGGGTGGAGAGGGTGTTGTGGGGAACGCCGAGGGAGCGAGCAATCTCGCCCACGGGCAGTCCGTCGGGCTCGTGCATCACCAGCAGCCGGAACGCATCCAAGCGCGTCGGCTGGGCAAGCGCCCCAAAGGCGTCGATGACTTCATGCTTGTCCATCTGTCGAGATATACCGACAGATGAACCTGAACGCAAGCTCCCGTTCTTGCGCTTTGCCGCAGCGGCCGTTCTAAGTGGCGATCCTCGTGAAGGAATCTCGCCGAATGACCTTCGCCTTTGTGCCCTTCGTGCTGGCTTCAATCTGCGAGATCGCAGGCTGCTTCGGGGTGTGGAGCGTCCTCCGGTTGGGAAAACCTGCCTGGTGGCTCGCGCCCAGCGTCCTGTTGCTGATCCTGTTCGCCTACCTGCTCACCCTTGTGGATTCGGAAAATGCAGGCAGGGCGTACGCAGTGTATGGCGGCATCTACATCGTCGCCTCGCTTGGCTGGCTCTGGGGCGTAGAAGGCGTGCGTCCCGATAGGTGGGACGTGGCGGGCTCCGCCGTCTGCCTTGTCGGCGCCGCCATCATACTGCTCGGCCCACGCCCCTGAGCGCGCCCGCTACCTGGCGCGGACGACCTCGCCGTCCTCTTTGGTGAACTCGCCGTCGAGCACCGCGGGCAGGATCTCCAGCACGGCTTCGGAAGGTCGGCAGAGCCGCACGCCGCGCGAGGTGAACACGAACGGGCGGTTGATCAGGATCGGGTGCTCGAGCATGGCGTCGAGGATGCGGTCGTCGGACACGTCAGGTTGTCCGAGGCCGAGCTCCTCGAAGGGCGTGCCCTTCTCCCGCGCAGCCTCCCGGACGGAGAGGCCAGCATCGGCGACCGCCTTCGCGAGCTCGTCACGCATCGGCGGCGCCTTCAGGTACTCGACCACGCTCGGTTCGATCCCGGCGGCCCGGATCATGGCCAGCGTGTTGCGGGACGTCCCGCAGTCGGGGTTGTGCCAGATGGTGACGGCTTCGGTCATGGCGGTCCTCAGGATCGGGTTTGGGGAGCGGCCGCGCGCACGCCGCGGGCCTCGTACCAGGGCTTCGAGCGGTTCACGATCCAGACGACCGTCAGCATCACCGGAACCTCGATCAGCACGCCGACCACCGTCGCGAGCGCCGCGCCGGACTTGAAGCCGAACAGGCTGATCGCGGCCGCGACCGCGAGCTCGAAGAAGTTCGAGGCGCCGATCAGCGCCGACGGGCCGGCAACGCAGTGGGCCTCCCCGGCGGCGCGGTTCAGCACGTAGGCCAGCCCGGCGTTGAAGTAGACCTGGATCAGGATCGGGACGGCGAGCAAGGCGATGACGAGCGGCTGGGCGATGATCTGCTCGCCCTGGAAGGCGAACAGCAACACGAGGGTCGCGAGCAGGGCGGCCAGCGAGAGCGGCTGGATCCCGGCGAGCACGCGGTCCAAGGCGGCGGCGCCCCCGGAGGCGAGGATCCGGCTTCTCAGGACCTGCGCCACGACGACAGGCACGACGATGTAGAGGCCGACCGACAGGACCAGCGTGTTCCACGGTACGGTGATCGCCGACAGGCCGAGCAGCAGCCCAACGAGCGGCGCGAAGGCCACGATCATGATCGCGTCGTTGACCGCGACCTGGCTCAGCGTGAACAGCGGGTCGCCTTTGGTGAGGTTCGACCAGACGAACACCATGGCCGTGCACGGCGCTGCGGCGAGCAGGATGAGGCCCGCGATGTACGAGTCGATCTGATCGGCGGGGAGGTAGGGCCGAAACAGCCAGCCGATGAACAGCCAGCCGAGCAGCGCCATCGAGAACGGCTTCACCCCCCAGTTGATGAACAGCGTCACGGAAATCCCGCGCCAGTGGGAGGCGACCCGGCGCAGCGCGCCGAAATCGACCTTCACCAGCATCGGGATGATCATCAGCCAGATCAGGATGGCGACGGGCAGGTTGACCCGGGCGACCTCAAGGCCGCCGATCGCCTGGAACACGCCGGGGGCGGCCCAGCCGAGCGCGACGCCCACGACGATGCACAGGAAGACCCAGACGGTCAG
>Ga0182749_1003470_pt1 | contig 10759 bp, 8 predicted proteins | sample eDN3rd37CKraftMG_FD_128875 | JGI IMG/M metagenome (GOLD analysis project Ga0182749, IMG submission 128875) | Enriched Miracle-Growth compost microbial communities from Emeryville, California, USA - eDNA 3rd pass 37_C Kraft MG (version 2) (version 2) ...
ACGCGATGATGCCGGTCATACCAGTGCAAAAGCTTTGTGCTTCGATCGGATTTGGTAGAATTCAGCATGAGAATGGCATCGGTTAACAGTTGGACAGTATCCTGATTAGAACATTTCCAGCAAAAGTGCGAAGCGGTTTTGCGTCGGATAATGCTTAAATGCGAAGAGAGAACGGTCCGTCATTCCGTTTTAACCGGAGCCGCTCTAATGCCTTATTTTTACAATTGATAGAAACATTGCTGTGCATATTAAAGGCTAATGCTTGGAAATTGCCCGTGAGTCTCCGGGCCTGCGCTAGTGGAAAGAGAATAAGTGAACCAGCCCGTACCTGTCTATGTCATCAATCTTGCGCGGTCACGGGATCGTTGGGACAGGCTGAAATCCAATGCTGATGAGTTTTCAATCGAACTGCGGCGCGTGGAAGCTGTTGAGGGCAAATTGCTGTCTTCGGATGAACTTGCAGATTTCGATGAGGCGGGGTTCCGCCGCTGGCACGGCAAAATCGCCATGCCGGCTGAAATTGGCTGTTATTTCAGCCACATACGGGCGTTGGAAATCATAGCCGATGCGCCCGAGCCTTTTGCTGTCATTGCGGAAGACGACATCGTTTTTACGTCTTCGTTTCAACCATTTCTGACGCATTTGACAAAAATAACAGGCTGGGACGCGGTAAAGCTTGTCAATCACCGAACGGCTGCTTTTCAAGCTTTTCGGCGTATTGATGGCCAGTTTTCAATTGGTCGCTGCTTGCATGGGCCGCTTGGAAGTTCCGCGGCTTATGTCGTCACCCGGGAAGGCGCCTCGAAACTGCTCAAAGCGCTTCGCCCGATGCGGCTTCCTTATGATGTCGCATTGGAAAGAGGATGGGCTGGCGGGTACCAGATTTTTACAAGCGACAAGCCGGTCGTCGAGTTTTCGAATATTGCTATTTCCACTATCGCTCAGGGGCGCTCAGCTTACGCCAAAAAGCGTTTACCGGCATACAAAAGGATAAGTACCCTTCTGTTCCGAGCGACAGACTATGCCCGACGAATCGCTTACTCTTTTGACAGGAAAAGCTTAAGAGAGGACAGAGTTTGAGTTATTTTAAGAAGTCTTTTCTCCTCCGGCGCCGGATAGATTCCGGGGTACTTGCGGTGGCATCGGCGGCCATGCCCATTCGCGTCGGCCTTGGACCGCTGATACTTTTCGTATTTTCTTGCATTGGTATTTATCTCGCCTGCGGACGTCACGCGACTACGCGCATGTTCGCCAGGAAATTCTATTTGTTCATAATTTTATACGCGGTCTGGTCGTTGGGTCTGATCCTGCTTCGGGGCGAGCCTTTCAGCGATAACCGGCAGATCGGCTATACGCTGCTGATTGCGATTTTCGCTTTCGCCGGTTCGGGAATGGTGCTTGTCAGGGATCCTCTGCGCGCCTACGTGCTTGGCGCGCGTGCCGGGACGCTGCTCGCCGTAATAGTCGCGCTTTATCTTTCTGTGACAGACGGGGGGCGTATAGGCGTCGGGGGCAACCAGGCTGTCTTTGCATTCGTCGCCGCGGTCGCAGCGATTTCCGCCGCAATTCCGTTGCGTGCGGCTTCACGTTACTTGCCGAACGGTCCGCAATGGCTGGTCTTTGGGTTCGCAGCGGTTTTGACGTCCGAGACCCGGGCAGTCATCGTGGTGTTGCCGATTTTCGCAGCCGTGGAAATTCTCATCTTCCTGAAGCGTTTCAGTATCAGGCAGCAGGGAGCTGCCTATGCGGTACTGTTTGCGGCCATGGCGGCTCTCGTCGTGGTTGGACCCGTTGGCAGCATCATTTCCAAACGTTTTGCCGGAATGGTTGAATATTACGATACCGGACATGCCGCTGCTTGGGAGGATAAAGTTTCTGCCGACATTCGCGAGGTCATGTGGAGAAGTGCGTCACATGTTATCGCGGCGCATCCGTTTACAGGTGTCGGTTCCTATTCAAAGATGGACTATGTGAGAGCCGAAGCTGGCGACAAGGCGGGGATGCTTGAAGGCTTTCGCCACGTTCACAATACGGTGCTCGATGAATTGCTGAACGACGGCATTGTCGGTCTCATCTTCATGGCGGGCGCGTTCATCTCCATCTTCGTCTATTTGTGGCGAACCGCCGACAGCTGGGCGATGCGGCGAGCCTTGATCTACTTTGCCCTCGTGTGCGGCAGCTACGGCATGTTGCACAATCCGTTGTTGCACGAAGTGACAATATCCTCGACCATGTTCTTCCTTGCAGTGCTCAACGCGGCGGCATCGAGGCGCATCATGGCGGCACGGCGTACGGGGCTCACCTCATATGTTTTGGGAAAGAAATCAACTGCATGAAAGCGATCGTAACTGGCGCCGCCGGGTTCATCGGGTTCCATACCGCGCAACGTCTGCTGGACGAGGGCTGGCAGGTCATAGGTATCGACAATGTGAACGATTATTATCCCGTCGCTCTGAAGGAAACGCGCCTGTCCAGGCTTCATACGCGTGAAGGTTTCCGGTTCGCAAAGGCGGATATTTCGGATGCGGAAGCGTTCAATGCCGCGATTGGGACTGACCGTGATGCCGATGTCATTGTGCATCTCGCAGCACAGGCAGGCGTACGCTATTCCATCGAAAACCCCTCGGCCTATATTTCTGCCAATGTTCAGGGTCAGGTCACGGTCTTCGAAACGGCGCTGAGGCTGGAGAAGCGTCCGCCTGTGGTCTATGCCAGTTCGTCGTCGGTCTATGGTGCAAACGAAAAGGTGCCGTTTTCCGAAAGCGATCCCGTGGATCATCCCGTGTCGATCTACGCTGCAACAAAGCGCTCAGGCGAATTACTGGCTTACTCCTACCGCCACGTGCATAAGCTCCATTCCGCTGGCTTGCGCTTTTTCACGGTCTACGGGCCCTATGGGCGTCCTGACATGGCGCCTTGGCTGTTTACGTCGGCGATCCTCAAGGGGGAGCCGATCCGTGTGTTCAACAACGGCGAAATGCAGCGGGATTTTACCTTCGTGGACGATATCGTCAGCGGCGTGGTTGGCGCGGTGCGACGTATCCTCGACAGGCCGGAAGATACGGCGCTGGTCTATAATCTCGGCAACAACCGGCCGGTGATGCTCAACGATTTCATCGCCGCAATCGAGAAAGCGACCGGCAAGGAAGCGGTCCGCAAGCTGGAACCCATGCCCGCTGCAGATGTGCCGCGCACCTATGCCGACATTACACTTGCTGCCCGCGACCTTGGCTTTAGCCCCAAAACCACGCTCGAGCAGGGTATTCCTTTGTTTGTGGAGTGGTTTCGCGGCTATAATGGAGCGCGATGAGCGAACAAACACCCAGGCGCGGCTTCAGGCCGCTGGCAGATATGGCTTCGGGTCTGGTCGATCCGATGTTGCAGAAGCGCGCCGGTATCAATCTCGCCTTGCTTCAGTCATGGGAAGATATCGTCGGTCCCGCCATTGGCGCAAACTCGCGCCCGTTGCGCATTATCTGGCCGCGGCGTCTCCATGAGGACGATCCGTTTTCTCCAGCAACGCTGATTATTGCGTGCGAAGGCTTCGCAGCCTTGCAAGTGCAGCACGAAACAGGCGAAATCATCAGCCGTATCAACGGGTTTCTCGGTTTCTCAGCGGTCGGGCGCATTCGTATCGAGCAGAAACCGCCGGTTATTCCCGCCAAGCGCCGGGTCAAGCGGCTGGCGCTATTGGGACCCGCTGATGAACGGCGTATCGACAAGGCGACAGACGCTATCGAAGACGATGCGCTTCGGGCAGCACTTGCCCGGCTGGGCAAGAACATTCTCGCAGAGAAACGAACTCCCGGGCGAAAGGATGGGAGGGGCAATTGAATTGTGCTGGCCGCCATAAATTTGATGCAAGCTTTCAGCAGTTTGTAAGCGGCGCCCCAGTTAATTGTCGCAAATATGAAGACAAAAAATGCAAGGTGCTGACTTTCATGTGAACGCTGTGGGTCTAGCGAAGTGCGACCTGCCGCTTTAGATTGTATGTCGAAGTCAACTATTGAAACAGGACTGGATGATTCGGATGCCTGCAGCGTTTAATCGCAGACACGTTATTTCTCTTGCTGGAGCGGCGGCTGCCGGCCTGGCTTTTGCCGGTGGCGCGAATGCGCAGCAGCGTAGTCCGGAAGGTACAGTCGATGCAGCCAAGATTGCTGAACCCGGCAAACTCAAGGATATGGTCTACGGCAAGGCGGACGCGCCGGTCACCATCGTTGAATATGCATCGCTGACCTGCCCGCATTGCGCCGATTTCACGATCAACACCTTCCCGAAAATCAAGGAAAAATATATCGATACGGGCAAAGCTCGGCTTATCTTCCGCGAGTTTCCGTTTGATCCGCGCGCGACAGCCGCTTTCATGCTGGCGCGTTGCGCACCGGAAGACCGCTACTTCCCGATGATCGATGTTTTCTTCAAGCAGCAGCAGCAATGGGCGACCGCCGAAGACGGCGAAGCGGCTCTCCTGCAAATTGCAAAACTTGCCGGTTTTACACAGGAGTCCTTCAAGGCTTGCTTGACGAACCAGCAACTTCTCGATGATGTGAGAGCTACGATGGAGCGTGGATCGAAGGATTTTGGCGTGAGTGCAACGCCGACTTTCTTCATTAATGGACAAAAATACGCTGGAGCGCTTTCGGTTGACGAAATGTCGGCAATCATCGACAAGCTTCTCTGATCCGTTTTTCAGGTCGAAAAGCGGGCGCTTCGTTGCGCCCGCTTTTTGCGTTTCCGGGATATTAGCGGGAGGCGTTTGCTGATGCGCTTCTCCAAGCTGCGACTTGTCGGCTTCAAATCTTTCGTCGAGCCAATGGAGTTCGTTATCGAAGGCGGGCTGACCGGCGTTGTTGGTCCGAACGGTTGCGGCAAATCCAATCTGGTCGAAGCGCTGCGCTGGGTGATGGGTGAAAACTCATACAAGAACATGCGCGCTTCCGGCATGGATGACGTTATCTTTTCAGGCTCCGCCACGCGGCCTGCGCGCAATACGGCGGAGGTCACACTCTTCCTCGACAATTCGGACCGCACCGCGCCAGCCAGCTATAATGACGCTGACGAGCTGCAGGTTTCGCGCCGTATCGAACGCGAGTCCGGTTCAGTTTACCGTATCAATGGCAAGGAAGCGCGCGCCAAGGACGTGCAGCTCCTTTTCGCAGATCAGTCGACAGGCGCACGGTCGCCCTCGATGGTCGGGCAGGGGCGTATCGGCGAGCTCATTCAGGCAAAGCCGCAGGCCCGTCGCGCGCTTCTTGAAGAAGCCGCCGGCATCTCCGGCCTGCATACGCGCCGCCACGAGGCCGAACTGCGTCTGCGTGCCGCCGAAACCAATCTCGAGCGTCTGGACGACGTGGTGGGCGAACTTGGCAGCCAGATTGAAAGCCTGAAGCGACAGGCCCGTCAGGCAAACCGCTTCAAGGCGCTTTCCGCTGACATTCGCCGGGCGGAGGCCGCGCTTCTGCACTTGCGCTGGTCGCAGGCAAAGATGCAGGAAGGCGAGGCGCAAAGCGCGCTGGCGCAGGCAACTTCTGCCGTGGGCGACATGGCGCAGGCGCAGATGAATGCCGCTAAAGCGCAGGCTGTCGGCGCGCACAAACTGCCCGAACTGCGCGAGGCCGAGGCGAAAGCTGCTGCCGCGTTGCAGCGCCTTTCCATAGCCCGGACCCAGCTGGATGAGGAAGGCGAGCGTCTCCGTGCCCGCCGGGCTGAGTTGATAAAACGTCTTGAACAGCTTTCCGCCGATATTGCGCGCGAAGAAGAAATGATGCGCGAAAATGCCGATATTCTGGCGCGGCTCGATGAGGAGGAGCAGGAACTGATCGCTTCCGCCGAAGAATCCGGCGAGCGCGATCAGGAATTGCATGCGCTGTTCCAGGAAGCGGAAATTCGCTTGCAGGACAGCGAGACTGCATTGTCCCGCGTGACGGCTGAACGTGCCGAAGCTGCCGCTGAGCGTGCTCAGATTGAGCGGGCCTTGAAGGAAGCCCGTGACCGCCGCGACCGTCTTTCTGTCCAGATGGAAACAATCGAGCGTGATATTGCCGCTGTCGCGGAGCAGATCGGCGGTTTGTTCGATCCGGCGGAAAAGCGCATCGTGGTCGACCGTTGCGCGGAAGCGCTGGCCATGGCCGAAGAAATGGTAGCCAGCGCGGAGGAGCTTGTTGCGAGCGCGCGCGAGGCGGAAGCGGCCAGCCGCCAGCCCTTGGGCGAAGCACGCACCGAACTGAACCGTATCGAAACCGAAGCGCAGACGCTGGCCCGCATTCTGAATGCCGGTGAAACGGGGCAATTCCCGCCAGTGGTGGAAGAATTGCGTGTCGAGAAGGGCTATGAAGTCGCTCTCGGCGCAGCGCTTGGCGAAGACCTCGACGCAGCCAGCGATGAGCGCGCACCGGTTTACTGGGCCTACAATCCTGCTGCTAACGCCGATCCCGCTTTACCGGGGGGCGTGACGCCATTGGATCGGCTGGTGGAAGGACCGCAGCAATTGCGCCGCAGGTTGGCACAGGTCGGAGTCGTTTCAGACGGTGAGGGCAAGCGCTTGCAAGCCTTGTTGCAACCGGGCCAGCGGCTGGTGAGCAAGGCCGGTGCGCTCTGGCGCTGGGATGGCTACACGGCGAGCGCCGATGCGCCGACACCTGCGGCCCAGCGGCTGGCCCAAAAAAACCGGTTGGCGGAGCTTGAACAGGAAGCCGTTGCCGCCCGCAAGCGTGCCGAGCAGGCGGAACAGGATGTGCAGCGCACCGAAGCTGGTGTTCGCGAGGCCATTGAGCAGGAGCGCGTCGCCCGCGATCAATGGCGTGCAAACCAGCGCAAGCTCGACGAAGCGCGCGAAGCCTTGGCTGCTGCCGAACGTGCGGCGGGCCAACTCGCGACACGCCGTGCCGGTCTTGAAGACAGCAAGGCGCATCTCACTGAAAATCTCGAAGAAGCGCAGATTCGTGTTACGGAAGCGGAAGATCGACTTGGCGAAATGCCGGATCTCGATGCGATTGCCGAACGGCTCGCCGCATTGAGCAATGAGGTCATGACAGACCGCACGGCACTGGCTGAGGCACGCGCTGCTTATGAGGGATTGCGGCGCGAAGCCGATGCCCGCAAGCGGCGACTGGAAATGATTGCGCTGGAGCGGCGAAACTGGAAATCCCGCGCGGAAAATGCCGACCGCCATATAGCGGCGCTGAATGATCGTCGTGCGGAAACGGCAGATGAAGCCGAGGCGCTGGCGGAAGCGCCGGACGAGATCGAGAGCCGCCGCCGGGCCCTGTTGAACGAGCTTTCGCAAGCCGACGCTCTTCGCAAGCAGGCGGCTGATGTTCTGGCCGAGGCCGAGGCCGCGCAGGCCGAACTCGACAAGTCGGCGACCCTTGCCATTCAGCAACTGGCGGCAAGCCGTGAACAGCGGGCGCGCGCCGAAGAACGTCTCGCAGCGGCGGAAGAGCGGCGCAAGGATGCGGAAGCCCGTATCGCCGAAACTTTGAACTGCCCGCCGCACGAGGCTATACGCCAGACGGGTTTGAAGCCGGATGAAGCCTTGCCCGATCCCGACCAGCTGGAACGCCAGCTGGAGCGGTTGAAGATCGAGCGTGAGCGGCTCGGCGCAGTCAATCTGCGGGCTGATGAAGAGCAGCAGGAATTGTCCGGACGTCTCGACACTATCGTCTCCGAGCGTGAAGACGTGATCGAGGCCATCAAGAAGCTGCGTCAGGCAATCCAGAGCCTCAACCGTGAGGGGCGCGAGCGCCTGCTGGCGGCATTCGACGTGGTGAATGTGCAGTTCCAGCGGCTGTTCACACATCTCTTCGGTGGCGGCACGGCGGAACTGCAACTGATCGAAAGTGACGATCCCCTGGAGGCCGGGCTAGAGATTCTGGCCCGCCCGCCCGGCAAGAAGCCGCAAACCATGACGCTGCTTTCCGGCGGTGAACAGGCACTGACTGCCATGGCGCTCATCTTCGCGGTGTTTCTCACCAATCCAGCGCCGATCTGCGTGCTCGACGAAGTGGACGCGCCGCTCGACGATCACAATGTCGAACGCTACTGCAATCTGATGGATGAAATGGCGGCTTCGACCGAAACGCGCTTTGTAGTCATCACCCACAACCCGATCACCATGGCGCGCATGAACCGCCTGTTCGGTGTCACCATGGGCGAGCAGGGCGTGAGCCAGCTCGTTTCGGTGGACTTGCAGACTGCGGAGCGGCTGCGCGAGGCAAGCTGATTTTCGATATGGAGCAGAATCCGACCGGAATGAAACGAGCGCAGGATTCTACTTCAGATAACAGGCGTTAGAGCGTCGATCTGAATCAATCAGACCGAAACGCGTTCTGTGCGGGAGGACGTATGGAAGCGGGCCACGATCATGCGGATGTAAAGAATATGCCGATCTCCCGGCTGTGGATCGCATTCGGCCTGACCGGAGCCTTCATGATCGCCGAAGCTGTCGGCAGTTTCATCACTGGCAGTCTGGCGCTTCTTTCCGACGCCACGCACATGGCGACGGACACCTTTGCGCTTCTGCTGGCGCTAATCGCCATTTATATTGGCCGGCGTCCTGCCGATATTTTCCGTACCTACGGCTATGCACGTTTCGAAATATTGGCAGCGGCGTTCAACGCACTTCTGCTGCTGGCCGTCGCATTCTATATTTTGTACGAGGCCTATGAACGCCTGTCGAAACCGGCTGAGGTCCAGTCGCTAGGCATGATGGCGATAGCCATCGTCGGGCTGGTCGTCAACTTCATTTCCATGCGGGTGCTGGCAGGGCACAAGGATGAGAGCCTGAACGTGAAGGGCGCTTATCTCGAGGTCTGGGCGGATATGCTCGGCTCGGTGGGCGTGATTGCCGCCGCACTCCTCATTTACCTAACCGGGTGGGAATGGATCGATTCCCTTATCGCTGTGGGGATAGGCTTCATGGTCTTTCCACGCACATGGGTTCTGCTCCAGGAATGCATCAACATTCTTCTGGAAGGGGTACCGGCGGGGATCGATGTGGCGCAGATCAAGACATCGATTGCCGGGGTTGCCGGCGTGGCTTCCGTGCATGATCTTCATATCTGGTCGCTAACCAAGGGCCAGCATTCGCTGACGGCTCACATCGTTCTGGAAGAAAAAGCCGACGGCGAGACAGTGCGGCGCGCTGTCGAACAGGTTTTGCAAGAGCAATATGACCTCCATCACACCACACTACAGACTGAAACGGAAAGCTGTATTCCGAAAGAACGCATTCATTGAGGTTCCAAGACCGTCAATTGCAGTTGTAATGGCAAGCGGAGCATTTCCAGCAAAAATGTGAAACGATTTTGCCTCGTAAAATGCGTTAAAACAAATAGTTAGAGCGGTTCCGGCGATTCCGTTAAAATAGGAGCCACTCTTGAACTTGAGCGGCTCGCCGCGTTTGGCTTGCGGCGAGCCGTCATCCTGTTCCGCGACAAACCGGCGGAATGGATGCGAGGAACAATCTATCGGTCGCTCCAGACCGCAAGCTCATTGCCTGCCGGATCGATGAAATGGAAACGGCGTCCACCGGGAAAGGAAAATACGGGCTTGACGATAGTTCCGCCCGCTTCCGTGACCGCTTGCAGCGTGTCTTCCAGTTGGGCGGAATAAAGCACAGGCAGCGGCTTTGCGATTGTGCCGCCATCTGCATCAAAGCCTCCGTCCAGTCCTTCTGCAAAAGCCGAATAGGTGGGACCGTAATCCGTAAAACTCCACCCGAAGGCCCGTGCATAAAAGCTCTTAGTCGCGTCGAGCGAACCATTGGCGGCAGGCATTTCCAGATAATCGAGTTTTCCCGTGATACGCATGGTATAACTTTCAAAAGTTCTCTATTTGTTCTTATAGTGATGGGAAATCCCGATTCTTGTCAAGACCATAAGGCACGGAAACTGTTCAGAAACGGAGGCGGCCCATCGTCAGCATGTCGACATATTGAAACATCTCAACCTATCGGAGCGTTATTTCCCCTGCACCAGCGATAAACTGATTGCGTGTTGAAGGGATAATATTGGCATTACCGACCGGGCCTCAATTTCGTGGAGCGCGCCCTTTCACGCAAGTCAGGAAACTTATTTCCAGGTTGAAGTCTAATCGATTCTATTGTCGCGGCCGCGCTTTTTTGGTTGGCAGCAGTGTTGCTGATCGCATAAGCAACAGAAGCAGGTTCAGGGAGTGCTTGCAACTGTTGCAAGTCTTTTGTGAGCCGTCCTGCATCAAGGGAGGCCATGATGGCGAAGTGGGTGTACACATTCGGCGACGGCAAGGCAGAAGGTGCGGCAAGCGACCGCAATCTTCTCGGCGGCAAGGGAGCGAACCTGGCTGAAATGAGCAGCCTTGGTCTTCCAGTGCCTCCGGGCTTTACCATCACGACCGAAGTCTGCACCTATTATTACGACCATGAGCGTTCCTATCCAACCGAACTGAATGATCAGGTTCAGGCGGCTTTGAGTCATATCGCGGCAGTGACGGGGCGCAATTTCGGCGATGCCGAAAAGCCGCTTCTGGTGTCGGTGCGCTCCGGCGCCCGCGCTTCCATGCCGGGCATGATGGATACGGTGCTCAATCTTGGTCTCAACGATGAGACCGTGCAGGCCATTGCCCGCGAGGCGGGGGATGAGCGCTTTGCCTATGACAGTTACCGCCGCTTCATCCAGATGTATTCGGATGTCGTGCTGGGCGTCGATCATGGCTTCTTCGAGGAAATTCTCGAAGACAAGAAGGCCGACCTCGGCGTCGAGGTCGATACGGCGCTGAC
>Ga0182749_1003472_pt1 | contig 10752 bp, 9 predicted proteins | sample eDN3rd37CKraftMG_FD_128875 | JGI IMG/M metagenome (GOLD analysis project Ga0182749, IMG submission 128875) | Enriched Miracle-Growth compost microbial communities from Emeryville, California, USA - eDNA 3rd pass 37_C Kraft MG (version 2) (version 2) ...
GGATGAGGTTGGCCGCGTCCGCCGCGGAAGCGCCCTGCACGGCGGCGGCCAGCTCCGGGTTTCCGTCGAGGAAGTACACGGAGTAGATGGGAATTGCGATGTTCCACGCGATGACGCCGCCCGCGAGCATCACCGCGCCCACGTTCACGCCCACGATGTAGCCCACGCCGAGCAGCGCCGGCGAGAGATTCGTGCCCACGTAGGCGATGCCCTTGCCCACCCACGTGGCATACGCCGCCGTATCAGGAATGAGCCGCAGCCCGCTCGCCGCGGCAAACTTCATGAGCCCGCCCCCGAGCGCCGCGCCACCGAGGATCTTCACGCCCTGCGACGGATTCTCGCCGGTGCGCAACACTTCCGCCGCGGCCTGCCCTTCGGGAAAGCTCATCTTCTGCTCGACCACCAGCGACCGGCGCAGCGGCACCGAAAACAGCACACCGAGCAGCCCGCCGAGCCCGCCGATGGCGAACACCCACCAGTAGTCGAACTCCTGCCACACGCCGAGAAAAATGAGGGCCGGAATCGTGAAGATGACCCCGGAGGCGATCGAGCAGCCCGCGGAGGCGCCGGTGGCCACGATGTTGTTCTCGAGGATGCCGCCCCCGCCCAGCACGCGAAGCACCGCCATCGACACCACCGCGGCCGGGATGGCCGAGGCGATCGTCAGGCCTGCGAAGAGGCCCAGATAGGTGTTCGCGGCCGCGAGAATGACGGCGAGGAGGATGGCGAGGACGACCGCGCGCACGGTCATCTGCGGCGGCATCTGAATCTGGCTCATGGGCGCTCCGTTGCGCGGCATGCAAAATGGCGGCTACTGTACCGCCGGGCCGCCCCGTTTACGAACACGACGACCCGTTATGAATGCGCGGTCGCGCCCGCGAAGAGCTTCTCGAGCGCGCTCGTGAGGGGCTTGAGGAAGAAGGATTCCTGCGGGACGAGGGCCACGTCGATGCCATGCCGCTCCAGCGTGCCCGCAACCACGGGCCCCACGGCGGCAACCCGGGTGTTCGCGAGCGCGGCTTTCACATCGCCCTCGGGGGCGAGCGCGAAAAGACGCTCCACCTGCGGCGTGCTCGTGAACGCGATGGCGTCGATGCGCCCGCTGCGCAGTCGGCCGAGCAGGTAGAGCACCGCCTGGTCGGCGGCCTGGTCCGCGTACACGTACGGTGCCACCGTGGAAACGCTCGCTCCGGCGCTCTCCAGAAACCCGATCAGCGGACGGTTCGGCTCGGTGCCGTAAAGCTGCACGCCGATACGCCGCCCCGCGAGCGAGTGCGCACGGAGGCTCTCGATGACGCCTTCCGTCGTCGGGCGCTCCGGGCTGATGTCGGGCCTGAAGCCCAGCTCACGCAGGACGCGCGCGGGCTTCGGGCCACGCGTGATCTTGCGAACGCGCGCCAGCGCGCCGAGAAATGCATCCCGCAGCGCCGGCTCGTGATGCTCGATGCACGCGAGCAGCCGGCGCAATCCTTCCCCCGTGAGCAGGATCAGGTCGTCGCACCCGCCGCCGGCAAAGTGCCGGCACCACGCGAGCACGGGTTGAGGATCCGGTGCGTCCAGGATCGCCACGAGCGGGCACCGGACGACGTTTGCACCGCGCCTCTCGAGCATGCTCGCGAACACTTCCAGCTCGCGCGTTTCGGGAATGGCGATGGTGCGCCCGGCGAGCGGGCTCGTGAGAGTGGGTTCGGAACTCATGGCGAACGGGTGGAGGTGTGGCCTATGGTGTGCGGCAGGGCCGGCGCGCGCAAGGCGGATGAAAACCGCGCCGCATGAAGGGGAATCCGGGGGCATGCGGCAGCACGGGCGCACGAGCCACGACGAGCGGGTGCCGGGCGCGCGAAGCGCTGACGTGGCGTTGCCAATAACGCGCACAAGAATGTCGGAATCCGGCGGCTTCGATCGTCCTCGGGGGGACTCGACTGTTGCCCGCCAATGAGAAGAGGAGAAATCGATGAGCACGAAGATCTTCGTGAACCTGCCCGTGAAGGATCTGAAGCGCTCCGTGGAGTTCTTCACGAAGCTCGGCTACACGTTCAACCCGGACTTCACGGACGACAAGGCCACCTGCATGGTGGTGGGCGAGGACATCTTCGTGATGCTGCTCGTCGAATCGTTCTTCAAAACGTTCACGCCCAAGCCGATTGCGGATGCCACGCGCAGCACCGAAGTGCTCATCGCCCTCTCGGCCGACAGCCGCGAAAAGGTGGATGAGCTCGTTGCGAAGGCCGTTGCGGCCGGCGGCACCACGCCGATGCCGGCGCAGGATCACGGCTTCATGTACCAGCATGGTTACCAGGACCTGGATGGCCACATGTGGGAGGTCGTGTGGATGGACCCCAGAGCCATCCCGCCGCAGTAACGCACGGGCGACGCGGGCCGGCCCGCGCAGGCTGGCCCGTGCTCCCGCGAGTGCAAATTTCCGCCCTTGCTGTACCATCGCGCGCCCCTTTTTCGCGGCACGCGATGGAGAGCAGGCATGACGGACGATGAGCTGGTCACGGCGGTCGAGTCCCTCTCGTTGCCTCTTCAGGCCTTCACCCATGCCGAGCACGTGCATCTCGCCTGGGCGTGCCTGCGGCGGTGGCCGCTGCTCGACGCGCTGCGCGAGTTCCGGCGCCTGCTCATTGCGTTCGCGACACACCACGGCAAGCCCGGTCTCTATCACGAGACAGTCACGTTCGCGTATCTGCTGCTCGTGTTCGAGCGCATGGCGCGCACACCGGCTCTCACGGACTGGAACGCCTTTTCGCGTGAGCACGCGGACCTGCTTTCGTGGCGAGACGGTCCGTTCTTCCGGTATTACGCGCCCGGCATTCTCAGCGACGCCAAGGCGCGCGCGGCGTTCGTTCTGCCCGAGCCACGGTGAGGCCGGCGCGAGCGGGTGAACGCCACAGGGAAGCGACCGCATTTTCGCTTCACCACACGTAGTTCACTTCCGCCCAGTACTTGCTCGTGTCTGTTGCGAACGCGTCTGCATCGTAGTCCGCGTACTTCAGCAGCACGTTGAAGCGTCGCCATTTGGCCTGAAGCTGCACATCGATCTCGGAGCCATAGTCGACGCCCGGACGATCGGACCTGAACTCGTTGTACACCGCGCTCGCAGAGACTGCGTCGAGCCCGACGAAGCCGTTGCGGGCGTAGCCCAGCGTCACGTATCGCGTTTCGAGGCCGTTCGGAGGCGTCGTCAGGAATTTGTCCGCCCAGCCGGAAAACCTGTGAAGGGTCGCGAGGGGCGTTGCGAAGCCTCTCACGCCATCGCCCTCCATCGTTTCCACGCCCGCCCCGACGCTGTAGTGGCGAAACGTGCCCGTCAGCTCAGCCGTGTAGTAGTTCGCGTCGTAGTCGATGGGGTTGTTTCCACGCTCCGTCTGACGCGCGAATGAGACGACCCACGTCAGCTTCACCGGGCTCATGGGCCGCTCGCCGGTGAAGCGCAAGCCGACAGTCTCCGAGGAATCCGCGGGCGACTCATCGAAATCGAGCAGATACGCAAATCCTGTGAGCTTGCCTGCCGGGAACGCATACGCCACGTTCGCAAGCCACGTGGAGCCCGTGTATCGGCCCGCGGGCGAGTCCTTGCCGAACACCCGATTCACCTGGTCCACGTACGAGAGGTCGACGGTCACGTTGGGTATCGATGTGTTGACCACGCGCACCGCATCGAACGTCTGCTCGTTCTGGCGCCACCCGACATTTCCCACGAATCGATGGTCGTCCAGCGCGATGCGCTGCCTGCCAAGGGTAATCGTGGTGCCCGTGATGCTCGTGTTCGTGAGCTGGAGCCGGTTGACCTCGTACGTTTCCGGATCGGGCACCACGGGGTACGCGGTCTTGCCGTTTACGGAGCTGTTGTAGCTCGAATCGAACGGCCCGAGCAGATCGCCCTCGGCCAGGAGCGATGTGCCCCAGGCCTTGCCCGTCTCGAAACCAATACGGCCGCGCAGGGTGACGGCATGTGCCTTCCCGGCAAGGCCCGTCTGATCGACGGACTCCGACCGCAAGCGCAAATCGACGATCGGCTTCGAGTTCCGCGCGGCCGTGAGGGCGGGCTGCAATCCCTGCCCCTGCGCGGCGAGCGAAGTGCCTATCGCCGCCAGGGCGGCGAATCCCAGAGACCTGTGCTTCATTCGTTCTTCTCCCCACCATTCCTGTGCCCGGTCCGCTCAGGCCGCTCGGACCGGGCGGCGCTCGTGTTCTTCAAGGAACGTCATCAGCTCTTCCCGATAGGCGTAGTAATCCGGATGCTCGACGAGTGCCTTGCGCGTGCGCGGTCGTGGCAAATGCACATTCATGACCTTGCCGATGCGCGCGCGCGGGCCGTTGGTCATCATGACCACGCGGTCCGCCAGCAGGATGGCCTCATCGACATCGTGCGTGACGCAGATCGCCGTGACCCGAGTGCGCTGCCAGATCTCCATCAGCACTTCCTGAAGCTCCCAGCGCGTGAGCGCATCCAGCATTCCGAATGGCTCATCGAGCAGCAGCAGCTTGGGGGAGAGGGCGAACGCGCGGGCGAGGCCCACGCGCTGCTTCATCCCGTTCGACAGCTCGTGTGCGCGCTTGTCCAGCGCGCCGGAGAGCCCTACGCGCGCAAGGTAGTATTCCGTGATGTCGCGCCGTTCCGCCGGCGAGGCATGCGGGTAAACGCGGTCCACGCCCAGTGCGACGTTCTCTCGTGCAGTGAGCCACGGCAGAAGATTGGGCGCCTGAAAGACGACGCCGCGATCGGGCCCGGCCGCGACGACTTCGCGCCCGTCCAGCGTGATGCCCCCGTCACTCACTTCCGTGAGCCCGGCGATCATCGACAGCACGGTGGACTTGCCGCAGCCGGAATGACCGATGAGCGAGATGAACTCACCTTTGCGGATATCCAGCGAAAACCGGTCCACCACAGTCAACGGTCCCTGCGGCGTCGGGTATCGCTTCGTCACTTCGTAGAATTCCGCAAACTTGTCCACGTTGGACGCGATCTTCGTGCGATTCACGGCGCGCACCGCCTGCGGCACGAAGTCGCCCGACGTGATCGGAATCACGTCTGGCAGGCGCACTCGAGCGTCGTGCACTTGCGTGCGCTGCGCGCCAGCTTCGACGAGGTATTGCGTGATCTCTGCGCGCAACCGACGGTACGCGGGGTCGTGATTCACGGCGTGACGGTCACGGGGCCGTGCGAGGTTCACGCGGAACTCGCGGCCGAGCGTCGCGCGCGGCGCGGGGCTTAGCGGGATGATGCGGTCTGCAAGCAGAAGGGCCTCGTCCACGTCATTCGTCACGAGCACGACGGTCTTCTGTTCGGTGCGCCAGAGCGCTTCGATCTCATCCTGAAGCCGTGCACGCGTGAGCGCATCCAGCGCGCTCAGCGGCTCATCCATGAGAAGAATCTCCGGATTCATCGCGAGCGCGCGCGCAACCGCCACCCGCTGACGCATGCCGCCCGAGAGCTGGGCCGGCCGCCGCTTCGCGGCGTGCGACAAGCCCACCCGCTCGATGTTGCGAGCGACGTGCTCTCGGCGTTGCTGCCGCGTCCACTTCGGAAACACCGCGTCCACGGCGAGCTGGATGTTCGCTTCCACCGTGAGCCACGGCATGAGCGAGTAGTTCTGAAAGATCACGCCCCGCTCGGGCCCTGCATCCGCGACAGGCTTGCCGAGCAGCCGGATCTCGCCGGCGTCCGGCGTGAGCAGACCGGCGATTGCGGAGATCAGGGTGGTCTTGCCACTTCCGGAGAAGCCGACGATCGCGACGAACTCGCCGGCGTCGATCGAGAGATTCACATCGTGCAGCACCTCCGTGCGGGAGGCGCCGTTGCCGAACGCTTTCGCGAGGCCTTCGATCTCGAGCAGTGCCATGGTGCTCACGCTCGCCGCGCGCCGAAGGAGAACAGGCTCTGCAGGCCGTACATCACCCGGTCGAGCAGAAAGCCCACGAACCCGATCGTGAACACCGCCACCATGATGCGCGCCAGCGAGCTCGAACTGCCGTTCTGGAACTCATCCCAGATGAACTTTCCGAGGCCCGGGTTCTGCGCGAGCATTTCGGCGGCGATCAGCACCATCCAGCCGACGCCGAGCGAGAGCCGCAGGCCCGTGAAGATGAGCGGCAGGGAGGCCGGCAGCACCAGCTTGAACAAGCGCGTGGCAACACTGAGTTGCAGGACACGCGCGACATTCATGAGGTCCTTGTCGATGGAGGCGACGCCCAGTGCCGTGTTGATGACGGTGGGCCACAGCGAGCACAGCGTGACCGTGATCGCCGAGTTCACGAAGGACTTCTCGAACATCGGGTCGCTCGTCACGTACACGGCACTGACGATCATCGTGACGATGGGAAGCCACGCGAGTGGCGACACCGGCTTGAAGAGCTGAATGAATGGGTTGAGTGCGCGGTTCACCGTCTTCGAAAGACCGCAAAGCACCCCGATGGGCACGGCAATGAGCGTGGCAAGCACAAAGCCGGCGAAGACCGTCTTGAGGCTCGTGAAGATCTGGTCGATATACGTCGGCTTGCCCGTGTACTTGCGAACCGTGATGTCCGCGTTCGGGTCTGCGGCGAGACGAGCCTCGTTGCGCACTCTCTGCCGTTCGTAGAACGCATCCGCCTTCGCGCGCTCGGCCAGGTGGTCCGCCCAGAGCGCCTGCGCCTGCGACACCACGGCAAGCGGCCCGGGGATCTGTCCCAGGCTCGTCTCGATGCCTGCAGACATGCGGCTCCAGAAGAAGAGAAACAGGCCGATGGCGACGAGCGGCACCCCCACCGTCTGCCACACCTTGCGAACGAGAACGGGACCGGCGGGCCAGTGCCGCGCGGGGGCCGGTTGCGCGACGGAGGGTGCAGGCGATGCCTCGCTCACTTCGACGGAAACACGCTTGCGCACAGCGGCGCCATTTGCAGGTGACATCGGTACGCTCTCCCTCACTCGCCGACGACCTTGCCGCCCGCAACGCGCTGATTGCCCTTGAGCCCGAGCGCGAGCTTCGAGAGATACGCGTTCGGCGTGCGTCCGTCGTATTCCACGCCGTCGATGAAGTCCTTCGTCGGCGGGCGATAGCCATCGCTGTCCCACGGGAAGTCCGCCTTCTGCGCCTTGCCCTCGGCGACGAGGCGCTTCGCGGCTTCGAGATAGATGTCCGGGCGGTACACCGATCGGGCGACCTCGTGATACCACTCGTCCGGCTTGCCTTCGGGAATCTGGCCCCAGCGCCGCATCTGCGTGAGGTACCACACGGCATCGCTGTAGTACGGGTAGTTGGCGAAATGCCGGAAGAACACGTTGAAGTCCGGCACGGGCCGCTTCTCGCCTGGCGTGTATTCGAACGTGCCGGTCATGCTGTTCGCGATCACCCGGTAGTCGGCACCCACGTACTCCGGCCGCGACAGGATGCGCGCCGCTTCCTGACGGTTCGCGCCGTTGTTCGCGTCGAGCCACATGCCTGCGCGGATCAGCGCCTTGATGAGTGCGAGATGCGTGTTCGGGTGCTTCGCCGCCCACGCCCGTGTCACGCCGAACACCTTCTCCGGGTTGTTCTTCCAGATCTCGTGATCCGTGATGACCGGCACGCCGACGCCCTTCGCGATGGCCTGCTGGTTCCAGGGTTCGCCCACGAAGTAACCGTGGATGGTTCCCGCCTCCAGCGTCGCGGGCATCTGCGGAGGTGGCGTGACAGAAAGCAGCACGTCGGCATGAATCTGTCCGGAAACATCGTTGGGCGCGTAGAACCCCGGATGGATGCCGCCCGCCGCCAGCCAATAGCGCAACTCGAAGTTGTGCGTGGAAACGGGAAACACCATCGCCATGCGGAACGGCCGCCCTTCCGCGCGAAATTTCTGCAGCACCGGCTTCAATGCGTCTGCGCGCACGGGACGCTGCGGCCTGCCCTGTGCATCCGTGGGCACACCGGCTTTCATCAGCGCCCACACCTGATTCGAGACGGTGCCGGCGTTGCCGTTGAGGTCCATGCTGAACGCGGTGATCACGTCGGCCTTCGTGCCGAACCCGATCGTCGCGCCGAGCGGCTGGCCCGCAAGCATGTGCGCGCCATCCAGCTCGCCGGTGATCAACCGGTCCAGAATCACCTTCCAGTTGGCTTGCGGTTCGAGCGTGACGTAGAGCCCTTCGTCCTCGAAGTACCCCTTCTCGTAAGCGATGGCGAGCGGCGCCATGTCGGTGAGCTTGATGAACCCGAGTTTGAGCTCATCCTTTTCGAGCTTCACCGACGCCGCATGCGCGGCCGCGCTGATGAGCGCACTCGCGGCGAGTGCGATGAGGGATGCGAACCGGATGCATCGTCCCGTAGCCATGCGTATCACGTCGACTCCGTTTGCTGGCGAACCCGCGCGAATCCTCCGGACAAAAAAAGCCGCCGGCCCCACATGCACGCGAAGCGGCGCATGAGGGTCGGCGGCATTGCCCGGAAAGGCCCGCTGCTGGGCCCTGTTCACGGGCCATGTTGCAACCGTCATGCCATGACGCAGGGACGTGATCGCATTCGAAGTGCGGCAAGCACTTACCGACGCGCGGCCCGGTCGCGCTCACGTGAATGCGTCGTGAGTCTGATCCGGCATCGAGCAGGGCAACGCGCTGGCGCACGCTTGTCGTGCACGCGCGTGGGTAATCGCCGAAGGTGATGATTTATGAATCAGGACAAGGCCGACTCGGATCGAACGCCGCTTCGTCGAAGAATCGCTCGGGCTTCACATCTTCTGCTGGCGATGTGATCCCAAGTGGACGCAAGGCGCGCCGGTAGAGGTCGGGACGATACGTGCCCGCTACTGATGAGAGATGCGTTTGCTGCGGCTCGACCTGGCGCCACCGAACCATCTGCGCGTAGAACCATAGCGCATGGCTCACCCACGGGAACGCTGCGTGATGGCTCGCCGGTACATAGAAGTTCTCTAGCGCAACGGGCGCCGCTCCTTTGTGCAGGGGTAAGCGGTTCGAAATGGCGTTGAGCAGCAGCTCGGCGGGAGCATCCACATATCGCGGTGCTGCCAGCAAGTGCGCGAGCTCCGCGTGATTGGCTGTGTCCTGACACCACACGGACGCGTGGTGGAGCGAGCGAATCAGCGCGTCGAGGCGCGCACCGTTTGCGTCTGCCCACGACGCGCGGCAGCCCAGCACCTTCTCGGGGCTCAGGGGCCAAATGGCGGTCGTGGGCGTAACGATCGTTCCCACGCCCGCCTGCACCGCCACGCTGTTCCACGGCTCACCGACACAGAACCCGTCGAGCTGACCGGCGCGCATGGAATCCGCGAGATATGGCGGAGGAATGACAACGAGGCGCACGTCGCGATCCGGGTCCACGCCGACTGCAGCAAGCCAGTAGCGCAGCTCGTAGTTATGGCAGGAGAACGGATACACCATGCCGAACGTGAGCGGCGGCGAGCCGGCGCTCGCCCGCTCGGCGACTACGCGCGCGAGCGCCTGCCCTTGCACACGTGGATTCGCGCCTGGCGTAGCGCCGCGCCGGGCCATCTGTTCCCACAGCGACGTGGATACGGTGATCGCATTCCCGCCGAGCCCCAGCGCAAAGGGCGCGACGATTGGGACCTGCAAATGGCCGACGCCGAGTGTCGTGGCCACTGCCATCGGTCCGAGCAGGTGGGCTGCATCGAAGTGGCCGACGATGAGCCGGTCGCGAATGTTGGCCCATGATGTTTCGCGCACGAGGATGAGGTCGATGCCTTCCCGCGCAGCAAAGCCCTGTTCGAGCGCGACGACGATCGGCGCGCAGTCGAGCAGCGGAATGAAGCCGATGGTGATCTTCGGGCGAGTGACGATTCTGTTCATTTGAGCAGCCGCACGAGGGAAACGATGCTGCGCGCCACGTCCGCCACGCGCCGGTTCTCGTTCATCGCGGCGGTTCGCAGCAGACCGTACGCATCTTCCTCGGACAGGCCGCGCTCCTTCATGAGAAGGCCCTTGGCCCGCTCGATGATCTTGCGTTCCTCGAGCTGCTGGTTCGCGCGCTCCAGCTCGTCGCGCAGACGGTTGAACGCGTTGAAGTGACTCACGGCCGTGTCGAGGATGGTCTTGACGCGCGCCTTCTGCAGCCCGTCCACCACATACGCGCCCACACCGGATTCGATGGCGGCGCGAATCGTCTCGGTATCCGCCTGATCCACGAACATGGCGATCGGGCGGCGCACGCTGCGGGAGACCTGGAACATCTGCTCCAGCACGTCGCGGTTGGGGTTCTCCAGATCGATGAAGATCACGTCCGGATCCAGATCAACGATCCGGCGCAGCAGGCCGTGCATCTCGCGCACGACGGTAATGTCGTTGTGGCCGGCTTCGCGCAGGCCCTCCTCCAGAATGGCGGCGCGAGCCGCGTTCTGGTCGACCAGCAGAATCCGAAGCGAAGGCTCACCCATACAGGACTGAGCTCGTGTGCAACCCGTATGCCACGAGCGCCGCGGCAGGAAAGCGCATCTGATGCCGATTCTCCGCGAGCCGCTGCACGATGTTCGTGCACACGGGCTGCAGACTGCTCCGAATCGGATCACCCGACCGATCGGTAGCTTGCTATCCACTCACGCAAGTCGTTGCCCGGGCTGGCTTCGACGCTCGCGCGCCCGCATGGCATGCAGGTTGCAACCGGAAATGGCGAAAGCCGTTCCGATGCATCGGGACGGCAGGCAACGCCGCCATTCGCGCATGCACGCCTTACGAGCGCTGCAAGCGACGACTGGCGGCGTTTTCGTTTCGGCGGAGCTGAAGATGACTGCGCAATCGAGATTGATCGTGATCGGCAA
>Ga0182749_1003476_pt1 | contig 10744 bp, 10 predicted proteins | sample eDN3rd37CKraftMG_FD_128875 | JGI IMG/M metagenome (GOLD analysis project Ga0182749, IMG submission 128875) | Enriched Miracle-Growth compost microbial communities from Emeryville, California, USA - eDNA 3rd pass 37_C Kraft MG (version 2) (version 2) ...
ACAGGCACGGAGAGGCCTTCGACGTCGGCGAGACCTTCGCGGGGGTCGACTTCGCGCAGGGGGTCGCCGCCGCCCAGGAGTTCGCGGCTCTCGTGCCCGAGGGCATGCCCCCGGCGACCGCCGCGATCGCCTGGCTCACCCAGCAGGACGGCGTGACGACCGTCATCCCTGGTGCACGCAGTCCCGAGCAGGCCCGGGCGAACGCCGCCGCAGGCGGCCTGCCGCCGCTGGACGCCACCTTCGACGTCGCGCTGCGCGACCTGTACGACCGGCGCCTGCGGGCCTCGGTCCACCACCGCTGGTGAGGTCGTAGGGCCGCGGGAACTGCTGGCGGGGTCGCCCGAGAACCTCGCTCCGGCCCAGATGCACGCCCCGCGCGCCCGGCGTAGACAGGAGTGATGGAACGACGACCTGAGCAGCAGCGACCAGGCACCCCCGACCCGCGTCCGTGGAGCGCGCTCCTCCTCGGCGTGGTGGTGGCCGTGGGCCTCGCGGCGTGCGGCGCGAACGACGGGGGAACGCCCTCGCCCACGGCCTCGGAGAGCTCGCCGTCCGGCGACGGGTCCGGTAGCCCCTCGCCCTCGGACGGTGGCGCGTCGAGCTCCCCGAGCGACGGTTCCGGCAGCGGGTCCGACGGCTCCGACTCGGCCCAGGCCTGCGCGCCCACGAAGGAGGGCGTGCCGGACGACGTCGACACGGTCACGGTGATCGACGTCGACGGTGACGGGCAGCGTGACACCGCGTGGATCACCCCGGGCGCTGACCGCCGCTTCGGCATCACGACCGCCTCCGGAGCCACGTTCTCCGAGGCGATCGACTCCGCCTCGCCCCAGCGGGCCTCCGCGGTGGTCAACCGGGTAGGGCCGAACGACCTGCCCATCGCGCTTCTGGACACCGGCCGGTCGGTGGACCTGCTCCTGCTCACGGGCTGCGAGGTGCGCGCCGTGAAGAACGAGCAGGGGCAGCCGTACACCTTCGACAAGGGGTTCACCGGCTACGGCACGGGCGTCGCCTGTCTCCAGGACGGCGCGCTGACCCTGGCCGGGATGCTCGCGGAGCCGGTGGACAAGAGCGCCACCCGCTTCAAGGTGACGCGCACCTGGGTCGAGCTCTCGGACGACGGCACGACGGCGAAGAACGGCGCGTCCAAGACGTTGGCGCGCGCGGTGGGGGAGAACGACAAGGACCTCGAGCTCGCCCAGGAGACGAGCTGCGACGGGCTGACCGCACCGCCCGACGGCCCGGTCGAGCCGGAGTCCTGACCGTGCGGGGCGTGGGCCATAATTGGAGCCATGCGTCTCACCGCGAAGACGGACTACGCCGTCCGTGCCTGCCTCGAGCTGACGGTCCGTGCTGACCAGGGCTTCGTCAAGGCCGAGGAGCTCGCCGACGCCCAGGGGATCCCGGCCGCCTTCGTGCTGGGCATCCTGAACCAGCTCAAGCGTGCTGCGCTGGTCGAGTCCAAGCGCGGGCTCGACGGCGGTTACCGGCTGGCCATGCCGGCCGGCCAGATCAGTGTGGCTGACGTGCTCCGCGCGGTCGACGGGCCGTTGACGAGCCTGCAGGGCGAGAAGGTCGAGAACGCGGACTACTCCGGCTCGGCGACCTACCTGCTGCACGTGTGGGTCGCGCTGCGCACGGCCATGCGCTCCGTGCTCGAGGTGACCACGCTCGCCGACGTCGCGAGCGGCAACCTGCCGCCGAACGTCCAGGAGCTGCTCGCGAGCAAGGGTGCCTGGGTCACGCGTCCCAGCGGGCTCGACGTCGTCCTCGAGGCCTGGGACGAGAGCTGAGGGAGGCGCCAGCCACCGCGGCTACGATGACGCCATGACCGAACCCGCCACGGCCCCCGCCGCCCCATCCGACGTCACCGCCCAGGCCGCCCGCGCCGTGCGCGCGGCGACCGGCGCCGCGAAGCGCTACCGGGTCATGGCGTACGTCACCGGCGTGATGCTGCTGCTGCTGTGCGTCGAGATGCTGCTGCGCTACGTCGTCGACGTGCGCCAGCCGGTGCTCGACGCCATCCCGATCGTCCACGGCTGGGTCTACGTGGTCTACCTGGTGACGGTCGTCGACCTGTGGAGCAAGATGCGCTGGCGCTTCGGCCGGCTCGCCACCATGGTGCTCGGCGGCGTGGTGCCGACCCTGTCGTTCTTCGTGGAGAAGCGGGTGCACGACGACGCCCAGGCCAAGATCGGGGCCGCGGCCGTCGCGCTGCGCGGCGTCGCCTGACAGGACGGCGCGCCGGCCCCGTCCCCGGCACCCACTATCCTTGACGGGTGAGCCCCACCACCCCGCGCCCGGTCCTCGTCGTCGACTTCGGCGCCCAGTACGCCCAGCTGATCGCTCGCCGCGTCCGCGAGGCGAACGTCTACTCCGAGATCGTCCCGCACACGGCGAGCGTCGAGCAGATCATGGCCAAGGACCCCGCCGCGATCATCCTGTCGGGCGGCCCCTCGTCGGTCTACGCCGAGAGCGCGCCGCAGGTCGACCCCGCACTCTTCGAGCAGGGTGTGCCGGTGCTCGGCATCTGCTACGGCTTCCAGGTCATGGCGCAGGCGCTCGGCGGCACGGTCGCCCGGACCGGGCAGCGTGAGTACGGCGGCACCGACGTCGACGTGTGCGCCGCGGGCGTGCTGCTCGCCGGCAGCCCGGACGAGCAGGTGACCTGGATGAGCCACGGGGACGCGGTCCACGCGGCGCCCGAGGGCTTCGAGGTGCTCGCGACCTCGGCGGGCTCGCCCGTCGCGGCCTTCGAGGACACCGGTCGCCGCCTCTACGGCATGCAGTGGCACCCCGAGGTGAAGCACTCGCGGCTCGGCCAGGACGCCCTCGTCAACTTCCTCTATGAGGGCGCCGGCCTCGAGCCCGCCTGGACCCCGGGCAACATCCTCGAGGAGCAGGTCGCGCGCATCCGCGAGCAGGTCGGCGACAAGCGGGCGATCTGCGGCCTGTCCGGCGGGGTGGACTCCGCCGTCGCGGCCGCGCTCGTGCAGCGCGCCATCGGCGACCGCCTCACCTGCGTCTACGTCGATCACGGGCTCATGCGCCAGGGCGAGTCCGCCGAGATCGAGAAGGCCTTCGGCGCTGCCCACGGCGGTGCCGTGCTCAAGGTCGTCGACGCCTCCGAGGTGTTCCTCGAGAAGCTCGCCGGCGTCACCGACCCGGAGACCAAGCGCAAGATCATCGGCGAGCAGTTCATCCGCACCTTCGAGCGGGCGCAGGCCGAGATCGTCGCGGAGGCCGCGGGCGAGGACGTGGCCTTCCTCGTGCAGGGCACGCTGTACCCGGACGTCGTGGAGTCCGGCGGCGGCGAGGGCACCGCCAACATCAAGAGCCACCACAACGTGGGCGGGCTGCCCGACGACATCGAGTTCGAGCTCGTCGAGCCGCTGCGCGAGCTGTTCAAGGACGAGGTGCGTGCCGTCGGCACCGCGCTCGGGCTGCCCGACGAGATCGTCCACCGCCAGCCGTTCCCCGGCCCCGGCCTGGGCATCCGCATCATCGGGGAGGTCACGCGCGAGCGCCTCGACCTGCTGCGCGCCGCCGACGCCATCGCCCGCGAGGAGCTCAGCGCCGCCGGTCTCGACCGTGCCATCTGGCAGTGCCCGGTCGTCCTGCTCGCCGACGTACGGTCGGTGGGCGTCCAGGGCGACGGCCGCACCTACGGCCACCCCGTCGTGCTGCGGCCCGTCTCCAGCGAGGACGCGATGACCGCTGACTGGTCCCGGCTGCCTTACGAGGTGCTCGCGAAGATCTCCACCCGCATCACCAACGAGGTCCCCGAGGTCAACCGCGTGGTGCTCGACGTGACGAGCAAGCCGCCGGGGACCATCGAGTGGGAGTGACGTCCCGGCACTCGTCTCGGACCGACTCAGCAGGTCAGCGGCACGTCCACGCTGCCGGACGGCGCGAAGTCGCATAGCGTAGGTCACGATGACGACGCGCGCACGGGCGCGCGCTCCGCCTGAGCCGAGGAGATTCGATGTCGAGCAAGGTCACGATCAACCAGAGCAAAGGGGTACGGGTCGTCGGGCTGCTCGCGATCATCGCGGGCATCGTCCTGATCCTGGCGGGTGCTGTCACAGCGTGGCAGGTGAGCTCGCAGCTGCGTGCGGAGAAGATCACCGTCTCCGAGGACTCGAGCTATCTCGCGGGCAAGCGGGTCCAGGACCCGCTGACCGCTTACGCGCAGGCCGAGGTCATCAACAAGCACGCTCTCGAGATGGCCGACGGCAAGACCTACGCCGAGCTCGGTCAGGACGATCCGGTGCGGGCGACGGTCATGAACGCGTCGTTCCTCCGTGCCTCGCTGTTCACGTCGGTGGTGGCCTTCGGTCTCGCCGCCCTCGTGGTCGGTCTCGGCATCTTCCTGATCCTGCTGGGCTGGGCGCTGCGCCGGCTCGCGGGAGGGCCGGCGATCGTCGTCGAGACCTTCGACGGCGGCCCGGCGCCACGGCACGGCGGTGCGCCCAAGGAGGGCGACCTCGAGGCGCTCACCGGGAGCACGCCGGTCGTCCCGACGCGGCGGACCGCCCGGGCTGCGGCCGCCGCGGCGGAGCGCGAGCGGGGGGACGAGTCACCCTCCGGCGCGACGTCACGCGAGGACACGTCCGGCGAGAGCCGCGAGGACACGTCCGACGAGGGCACGGCCGAGGGAGAGCTCGAGACCACGCCGGACGGCGTGGTCCTGCCGCCGGGCGTGCACGCCGAGGCCGGGGTGCCCTCGAGCAGCGCGTCCCCGAGCGGGGCTGCCTCCGGTGACGCGAACGGGGCTCCGGGCGGGTCCCTGGGCGCTGCCCCCGTCTCCGAGCAGCTGCGTCGGCGCAGCCTCGCCGAGCGTCGTGCCGCCGCGGAGCGGGATGCGAGCTCGCGATCGGCCGCGGCCGGCGCGTGGGCGGCCTCGCGCACGGGTGCCACCCCGGTCGTGCCGCCCGCCGCGTCGGCCTCCAGCGGTCCGGTTCCCGTCCCCTCGGGCTCCGGCGGCCCGGACGGGGCCCCGTCGTCGGGCGGGCAGACCGCGGCAGTGCCAGTCCCGCCGTCCGCGCAGCCGGACAGCGTCCCGGTGCCGCCGCAGGCAGCCTCCTCCGCGGCGGGGGACGACGTGCCGCTCCCGCAGTCCCCGGCGGCTGCCGAAGCCGCTCCCGCCGACGACGCGGTCGGCGGCGCGGAGCCGGCCGAGGGCCCGACGGACGCGAGCTCAGACGAGAGCTCCGCGGACGACGTCGACAAGCGTGACTGACGCGCCCGGCAGAGCGCCTCGTCGGCAGGCACCCCGCCCCGCGCCCTGACGCCGGAGCGCAGCTCGGCCCCCGACCCCTTCGGAGGTCGGGGGCCGAGCCGTGCAGGAGCCGCCGTTCAGTCCCGGTCGCGCGCTCGCCGCACCGAGGAAACGACGGCGCTCACGATCAGGGCGAGACCGGCGGCGGCGAGGACGACGCTGCCGCCGATCAGCGGGTCGAAGCGTGCCCCGAAGGCCCAGGCCACGAGGGTCGCGCCGATCAGGAGCAGGAGCGCCCCCCACACCACGGTCATGGGCCGCACGCGCGTCGAGTAGACGGGCCCTGCCGGAGCAGTCGTGGCGGTGGAGGCGATCGATTCCGCCTCGGCCCTCGCCCCCTCGACGAGGGGCTTGGTCGGGCGGTCGTCCTCGGGTGGTGTCGTGCTGGTCATCATGCCTCCTCGACGGTGATCTCGGACGCAGCGCCGTGCACCTCGAGATGGATGAGCGGACGGGCGCCGTCCTCGACGGCCTGGGACTCCAGGTGGGTCGTGTGACGGAAGCGCTCGTACTTCTGCGGCCGGTCCAGGTTCCAGTTGAGCTGAGCGCCGACCAGCGTGAGGTCGGCGCTCACGGGGGTCCCCGGCGGCACGAGCACGACCACGCTGCTCGCGAACACCCGGACGGGCACCTCGAGGGTCTCGCCGGGGACCAGGGCCGTGGTGCGCAGGTCGATCGTGGCGTCCCCGAAGGTGGACTGGTAGCCGTCCGCCACCGCGGCCGCGGTCGAGGGCTGCCAGCTCACCGAGTCGAAGCTGGTGGTGTAGGTCGCGTCCGACCGGCCGATCTCCGTGCTCGCGAACACGGGGCCAGAGACCACCAGGGCGACGACGGCCAGCGCGCCCAGCACCCCGGACCGCCGGCCGCGCAGCCCGCTGACGACGACGCCCAGCCCGGCCAGGGCGACGATCACGCCGGTGATCGCGAGCGCGGTCGAACCGTCGAAGACCTCGGCCCGGTCGGCGACGAGCAGCCCGGCGACCGCGAGCAGGGCGAGCCCGACGACGACGGCGAAGGCGGTGCTGCCCGGACCACGCACGATCGGACGGACCTGCTTCGGCGCGGGGGGCGCCGGGGCGACGGGGGCGGGACGGGGCGGAGGGCCGTCCCCGGCGATCGGCACCGTCCACGGACCGGCTCCCTGCGCGGGGCTGTCAGGGGCACCCTGCGGGCCTGCGGTCCACCTCTGGCTGCCCGCGCCGCCCGGGCCCTGCCACGCTGCGCCCCCGTGCCCGGGCTGCGCCGACCCGCCGTCGGGGCGGGGCGCGCCGCCCGAGCCGCGGGTCCCGCGTGTCGCGAGCACGATCACGGCGGTGACCAGCCCGATGGCGGACATCGCGACGAGCGCGTGCCCGATGCCGGAGGCCGGGGTGCCGAGGAACCCTGCGGCCCCCGAGCCCGCCGTGAAGCCGAGCACGCCCAGCACGAGGATGCCGACCCATGCGCCGTCGAGCCTGCCGTGGATCGCGTCCTGCAGGTGGATGCGTCCGTCGCGCTCGTCGGGGAGCACCGCCCACGCCGCCGCGTAGAGCACCAGGCCGATGCCCGCGACGAGAGCGAGCACCCCCCACGCGGCGCGGACGATCAACGGGTCGACGCCCAGCCGCCTCGCAAGGCCTGAGGCGACCCCGCCGACCCAGCGCTCGTCCGCCCGGAAGAAACCGGAGCGGCGCACGGCGTCGAAGAAGCCCGCGCCGTGGGGCTGCCCGGCTGCCGGCCCGCCGCCCGGCTCCGCGGGCTGCTCGGGAGGTGTGGGGAAAGAGTCGTTCGTGGTCATGGCTCCATCGTGTCGTCCGTGCTCCCGCGGCGGTATCGGGCACGTCCCTGAACCGTCCCTGATCCTCGTGCGCAGGCGTGCGGCACCGGGCTCAGGGTCTCCCTGATCCCCGCTCCCGGGCGTCGCGGACCGGGCCCTGCCCATGACACGATCGTGACGTGAGCACCCTCCTGCCGACGCCCGGAGCACCGCCCAGGCTCCCGCTGCGCCGCCCGGCGCGCGGGCGCGTGGTGGGCGGAGTGTGTGCGGGCGTCGCCATCCACCTCGGGGTCCGGGTGGCCGTCGTGCGCTGGGTCTTCGTCGGGCTGACGCTGCTCGCAGGCTCAGGGGTGGCCGCGTACATCTTCCTCTGGGTGACCGTCCCCGCGGGCGAGCCCGACGCCGTCGCCCGGGCGCTCGCCGACCCCGCCCGGGCGCGCGCGGCACGCCCGAACGAACGCCCCGACGGGCCGGACCAGCCCCGGGGCGACGGGCGCCACCCGGGGCGTGCCGCGGGGCTGCGCGAGCTCACCAGCAGGTTGCCGCTCACGGACATCGCGATCGGGGTCATCCTCGTCGTCGTGGCGCTCTCGCTCGTCGGCTCCCGCTTCGGGTGGCGGGTGCGGGCGTCGTGGCTGCTGCCGGTGCTGATCGTCGTCGCGGGCGCGCTGCTGGCGTGGAGCCAGCTGGACCGGGCGCAGCGGGGCCGTCTCCTCGCCCACGCCGGCGGGCGCACGCCGATCGGGGTGGTGCGCATCCTCGGCGGCATCGCCCTCGTGGCGCTCGGCGCGCTGCTGCTCGTCGGGCAGGAGGCGAGGCCGCGTGACATCCTTCCCTCGGCGGTGGCGGCGCTCGCGGTCCTCGCGGGGGCCGCGCTCGTGCTGGCTCCGTGGTGGCTGCGCCTCATCACCGACCTGGGGGAGGAGCGAGCCGCGCGCGAGCGCGCCGACGAGCGCGCCGAGATCGCCGCGCACCTGCACGACTCGGTGCTGCAGTCGCTCGCGCTCATCCAGCGCTCCGCCCAGAACCCGGTCGACGTGGTGCGGATCGCGCGCACTCAGGAACGCGAGCTGCGCGCCTGGCTGTACGAGGACCAGCCGCGCAGCGACACCTCGTTCGCGGCCGACCTCAAGGCCGTCGCGGCGGAGATCGAGGAGCTGACCGGTGTGGCCATCGACGTCGTCTCGGTCGGCGACGTGACGCCCACCGCGGCCACCGAGGCGCTCCTGCGGGCGTCCCGCGAGGCGCTGCTCAACGCCGCCCGGCACGGGGCGCCACCGGTCTCGCTGTACCTGGAAGCGGTGCCGGAGCAGGTGGAGGTCTCGGTGCGGGACCACGGACCGGGCTTCGACCCCGACGCGGTCGCCGCCGATCGGCTCGGTGTCAAGGAGTCCATCGTGGGGCGCACGACCCGGCACGGCGGCACCGCTACCCTGCGTCGCCCGCCCTCCGGCGGCACCGAGGTGCGCATGGTCATGCCCCTCGACCTGACCGGCGCCCCTGTCGCTGGCACCGACCCGACCCCCGTCGCCCCACATCCTGGAGGACCTCGATGACCGACACCCCCGCCGCACCCGTGCGGGTGCTGCTCGTGGACGACCACGACATGTTCCGGGCCGGCGTCCGAGCGAGCCTCGACGCCGGTCTTGAGGTGGTAGGCGAGGCGGCAGACGTCGACTCCGCGGTCCGGGAGGTCCAGCGGCTCCGGCCCGACGTCGTCCTGCTGGACGTCCATCTCCCCGGCGGTCAGGGCGGGGGCGGGGCGGAGGTCGCGACGAGGTGCGCGCACCTGCCCAGCGAGGGCGGGACCGGTGAGGTGCGGTTCCTGGCGCTCTCGGTCTCCGACGCGGCCGAGGACGTCGTCGCGGTGATCCGCGCGGGTGCTCGTGGCTACGTCACCAAGGCCGTGGACGGGCACGAGCTGTCCGCCATCGTGCGCCGGGTCGCGAGCGGTGACGCGGTCTTCTCCGCGCGGCTCGCGGGCTTCGTGCTCGACTCCTTCGGCACGCAGAGCGCCGACGTCGCGGTGCACGACGACGAGCTCGACCGCCTCTCGGCGCGCGAGCAGGAGGTGATGCGACTCATCGCCCGCGGCTACACGTATCGCGAGTGCGCCTCTGAGCTGTTCATCTCGGTCAAGACCGTCGAGACCCACGTCTCCGCGGTGCTGCGCAAGCTGCAGCTCTCCTCACGCCACGAGATCGCGCGCTGGGCCGCCGCGCGTCGCCTGCTGTAGCACCCGCCGGTCGAGCAGCGAGGCCGTGGGTCGAGTAGCGAGGAACGAGCGTATCGAGACCAAGAGCGTATCGAGACCAAGAGCGTGTCGAGACGAACGATGGTTTCGACACGCGCCCCAGGGGGCGCTGCTCAACCAGCGAGGCCGAGGGGCTACTCGTTGATCCCGCACTCGGTCTTGTCGAGGCCCGCCCAGCGTCCCGAGCGCGGGTCGGCACCCGGCGCCACGCGCTGGGTGCAGGGGGCGCAGCCGATCGACGGGTAGCCGTCGTTCAGCAGCGGGTTGACGATCACCTGATGCTTCTCGGCGTAGGCCACGGCGTCGTCGTAGGTCCAGGCGGCGATCGGGTTGATCTTCACCAGGCCGTTCTTCTCGTCAAAGGTGACCAGGGGCGTGCGGGCACGCGTCCAGGACTCGTCCCGGCGCACCCCGGCCACCCACACCTCGTAGCCGCCGAGCGTCTCGTGCAGCGGCTCGACCTTGCGCAGCCGGCAGCAGGCCCCGGGGTCGCGGGCGAAGAGGTCCTTGCCGTGCGAGGCGTCCTGCTGGGCCACGGACTCCCGGGGGGTGATGTTGACCAGGGTGACGTCCATGGTGCTCGCCACCGCGTCGCGCGTGCCCAGCGTCTCGGGGAAGTGGTACCCCGTGTCGAGGAACAGGATGTCGACCCACGGTGCGTGGGTCGAGACGAGGTGGGGGAGGATCGCGTCCGTCATCGAGGAGGCGACACCGATCTTCGTCCCAAACTCGCGCACGGCCCAGGCGATCACCTCCTCGGCGCTCGCCTCGTCCTGCGCCCCGATGCCCGAGCCGCCGAGCTCGGCCTGCCCCCGCGCCGCGATCTCGCGCAGCTCGTCGGCACCGCGCCGCGGTCGCGCGGCGTCGGCAGCCCGGCGCGCCGCGTGCGCCGCGCGGGACGCCTCCCGCTTCGCACCTCTCGCTCGCGCCGCGGCGCGCAGCGACGCGAGCGGGTCGGCCGCACCGCTCGGCGGCAGCGAGACGGTCCGCGTCGTCATCGCAACGACTCTTCCTCGGCCCGCAGGGCCCAGTCGCCGAAGGGCTCGCCGTCGCGCCGCTGCGCGACGTACGCCTTGACGACGCGCTCGACGTAGTCAGCGACGCCGGTCACGGGCACCTTCAGGCCGCGCACCGTGCGGCCGAGCATGGCCTCGTCGCGGTTCTTGGACTGCATGCCGCCGCCCAGGTGCACCTGGTAGCCGGGCACCTGCTCGCCGTCCTCGGTCGTGATGAGCTGGCCCTTGAGGCCGATGTCGGCGGTCTGGATGCGGGCGCAGGAGTTCGGGCAGCCGTTGAGGTTGAGCCGGATCGGCTCGAGGTTCTCGGCCTCGACGAGGTCGGCCAGCCGCTGCTCGAGGTCGTGGATGACGTCGATGGCCGCCGCCTTGGTCTCGACGATCGCGAGCTTGCAGTACTCGATGCCGGTGCAGGCCATCGTGTTGCGACGCCACTG
>Ga0182749_1003477_pt1 | contig 10742 bp, 9 predicted proteins | sample eDN3rd37CKraftMG_FD_128875 | JGI IMG/M metagenome (GOLD analysis project Ga0182749, IMG submission 128875) | Enriched Miracle-Growth compost microbial communities from Emeryville, California, USA - eDNA 3rd pass 37_C Kraft MG (version 2) (version 2) ...
AGCAGCCGCAGGCTCGACAGATCGCGCGCCTGCGGGATCTGCCGCCCCTGCTTCATGAACCCGCGGATCGCGGTGGGCGCGGTGTAGAAGATCGTGACCTTGTACTTCTCGATCACGTCCCACCAGCGGCCCGGCGCGGGGAACTCGGGCGTGCCCTCGTACAGCACCTGGGTCGCGCCGTTGGCGAGCGGGCCGTACACCACGTAGGAGTGCCCGGTGATCCAGCCGATGTCGGCCGTGCACCAGTACACGTCCGACTCGGGGTGCAGGTCGAACACGTTGCGGTGCGTGAACGCCGCCTGGGTGAGGTAGCCGCCCGACGTGTGCAGGATGCCCTTCGGCTTCCCGGTCGTGCCGGAGGTGTAGAGGATGAACAGCGGCGACTCGGCGGGGAAGGGCTGCGGCGTGTGCTCGCCGGACGCCTGCGGCACGACGTCGTGGTACCAGATGTCGCGCCCCTCCACCCAGTCGACGTCGTTGCCGCCGCGCTTGACGACGAGCACCTTCTCGACGGTGGCCTGCGGGCCGAGTCCGCCGCGGTCCGCGAGCGCCTGGTCCACGGCCGGCTTCAGCGGCGAGACGTTGCCCTTGCGGTAGCCGCCGTCGGCGGTGATGACGAGCTTGGCGCCGGCGTCGTCGATGCGCGAGCGCAGGCTGTCGGCGCTGAACCCGCCGAACACCACGGAGTGCACCGCGCCGATGCGGGCGACGGCGAGCATCGCCGCGACGGCCTCCGGGATCATGGGCAGGTACAGGGCGACGCGGTCGCCCTCGCCGATGCCGAGGTCGGTGAGCACGTTCGCGAGGCGCTTGACCTCGTCGGTGAGCTCCGCGTAGGTGACGGCGCGCGAGTCGCCCGGCTCGCCCTCGAAGTACAGCGCGACGCGATCGCCGTTGCCGGCCTCGACGTGCCGGTCGAGGCAGTTGTAGGCGACGTTGAGGGCGCCGTCGGCGAACCACTTCGCGAACGGCGGGTTGGACCAGTCGAGCACCTGCGTGAACGGGGTGCTCCAGTGCAGGAGCTCGCGGGATTGGTCGGCCCAGAACGCCTCGCGGTCGGCGTTCGCGCGCTCGTACAGCTCCGGCTTCGCGACGGCGTTCTCGGCGAACGCGGCGTCGGGGGCGAAACGACGGTTCTCGTCGAGGAGGTGGTCGATCTGACTGCTCATGCAGCGCGCTCCTTTGCGGGTGTTCGGTGGCGCGGGCCGCGGCGTTGCGGCACGCAGCGTGCGCGGACGCACGCGGTCCTGTGCCTTCGACTGTAGGACGACCCCGGGACACCGGATACCTCCGAAAGTCGGTGAGGCTCGCTCACAGGCGCCCGATCGCGCGATATCGGCGATCCGGCCTGTGGACAGCGGTCCGCCGCCGGGCGCGCGGACCTAGCGTCGGGGCATGCCCGAGCCGTTCATCGTCCGGCCGCGCCGCTCATCCGCCGGCGCGGTGCGCCGCCTGCCCCACGTGGCGGGCATCGGCGCGATCGCCCCGTACCTCGAGGACCCGCGCGTCACCGATCTGTTCGTCAACGGCGCCGACGGCCTGTTCGTCGATCGCGGCGCCGGGGCCGAGCCGGATCCGTCGTGGCGGGCGTCGGAGCGCGAGGTGCGCGAGCTCGCGACCGCGCTGATCTCGGCCGGCGGCCGTCACGTCGACGACGGCACCCCGTGCGTGGACGTGCGGCTCGAGGGCGGCATCCGCGTGCACGCCGTGCTGCCGCCCGTGGCCCGCCGCGGCACGACGCTGTCGCTGCGGATCCCGTCGCTCGGCGACGCGAGCCTCGCCAGCCTGTCGGAGGGCGGCGCCTTCCCCGACGTCGTGCGGGCCTGGCTCGTGCGCATGGTGCACGCGCGCGAGAACGTGCTCGTGACAGGCGCGACCGGGACGGGCAAGACGACCCTTCTCGGTGCGCTGCTCTCGCACGCGCCCGAGCGGGAGCGGATCGTGACGATCGAGGACGTTGCCGAGCTGCGCATCGACCACCCGCACCACGTCTCCCTCGAGGCCCGGCAGGCCAACCTCGAGGGCGCCGGCGGCGTGGGCCTGGCGCGGCTGGTGCGCGAGTCGCTGCGGATGCGTCCCGACCGCATCGTCGTGGGCGAGTGCCGCGGCGAGGAGGTGCGCGAGCTGCTGACGGCGCTCAACACCGGCCACGACGGGGGCGCGGGCACCCTCCACGCCAGCGGGCTGGCCGACGTCCCGGCCCGGCTCGAGGCCCTCGGCGCGCTCGCCGGGATGGACGATCACGCCGTCGCGCGGCAGGTGTCGAGCGCGATCGCCTGGGTGCTGCACCTGGAGCGCGGGGCCGACGGCCGGCGCCGGCTGGCGGCGGTGGGGCGTTTCGCGGTGCGCGCGGACGGCCGACTCGCGATCGAGGAGGTGCGCCCGTGGGAGTGATCGCCCCGGCGCCGGCGGCCGTCTCGGCAACGCTGCTCAAGGTGGCGGTGCTGCTGGAGGCGGGCATCGCCCCCGCCGCCGCGTGGCGTCACGTCGCTGAGACGGGCGACGATGCCGCCGGGCGGATCGCCGAGCGCCTGCAGCAGGACCCGTCCGTGCCCGAGGCGCTCGCGGCGGAGCCGGGCGCCGCGTGGCGCGAGGTCGCCGCGGCGTGGGAGATCGCCTCTCTCGTCGGCGCGTCGCTCGCGCCCTCGCTGCGCGGCATCGCGCTCGCGCTGCGGGACGCGGCGGAGGCGATGGACGATGTGCGGATCGCGCTGGCCGAGCCCGCCTCCACGGCTCGCCTGATGACCTGGCTCCCCGTGTTCGGGGTGGTGGTCGGCGGTGCGCTCGGCTTCGACGTGATCGGCGTGCTGTTCACCCACCCCATCGGCATCGCCTGCCTCGTCGCCGGGGTCGGCCTGCTCGTGCTCGCCCGCTGGTGGACGGCGCGTCTCGTGCGCGCGGCGCGGCCGGCGGCCGGCATCCCGGGGATCCGCGCCGAGCTCACCGCGATCGCGCTCGGCGGCGGTGCCTCCGTGGATCGCGCCCGCGCCCTGGTGCGCGAGGCCGGCGACGGAGACGGCGAGGATGCGGCGCACACCGACGCGGTGCTGGAGCTGTCGCGCCGCGCAGGCGTCCCCGCCGTCGACCTGCTGCGCGCCACCGCCGTGCAGCAGCGCCACGACGCGCGCACCGAGGGGCGGCTGCGCGCGGCGCGCCTGGCCGGGCGCCTGTTGCTGCCCCTCGGCGTGTGCACGCTCCCCGCGTTCGTGTGCCTGGGCGTCGCGCCCATGCTCGTCGCGGTGCTGTCCACCACCACACTTCCGGCGCTGCCGTGAGCCGCCGACCCGACGTCCGCTCCACCCGACACAAAGAAAGAAGGAGTCATCATGACGAACCCCTCATCCCTCGCCCCCGTCCTCGCGTTCCCCGGCGGCGAGCCGATCGAGAGCCGCTTCCGCGGGCTCAGCGCCGACGAGCGCGGCGCGTCCACCGCGGAGTACGCGATCGTGACGCTCGCGGCCGTGGCGTTCGCGGGCCTGCTCGTGGCCGTCCTGCGATCCGGCGAGGTGCGCGGCATGCTCGCCGACATCGTCGAGCGGGCGCTGACGTCCGCATGAGGCGGCAGCGGGAGGGCGAGCGCGGATCGATCACGGCCGAGCTCGCCCTCGCCCTGCCCGCCGTCCTGCTCGTCGTGATCCTCGGCGTGGGCGGGCTGTTCGCCGCCGCCACGCACGTGCAGCTGCAGGACGGCGCCGCCGACGCGGCGCGGCTGGTGGCCCGCGGCGAGTCGCCCGGTCGCGCGGCGTCCGCCATCACCACAGTGGTCCCCGGCGGCGGCGCCTCGGTGAGCCACCGCGGCGATCTCGTGTGCGTGACCGCGTCGGCCACGGCGCGCATCGCGGGCGTGGAGATCCCGCTCACGGCCACCAGCTGCGCGCTCGCGGGCGGGCTGTGATGGCCGGCAGCATCCTCGGCGCCGGCATGGTCGCCGCCACGTCCGTGCTGCTGGCCGGCCTCGTCGCCGCCGGCGCGGCGGGCGTGGCCAGCCAGCGCGCGGCCGGGATCGCCGACGCCGCCGCGCTCGCGGCCGCCGACGCCGCGAGCGGGGCCGTCGCCGGCGACCCGTGCACGCGTGCCGCCGAGGTCGCGGGCGCCCAGGGCGCGGTGGTGGTCGCCTGCGACCTGGACGAGCTCATCGCGACGGTCGCGGTCGAGGCGCGGTTCGGCTCCCTCGCGGTCGCCGCGCGCGCCCGCGCGGGACCGCCTCCGCAAGCCGAGTAGCCGCTCAGGGCGTGGTGTGTATGGTGTGCAACGAAGAAAGGACGCCCCTTGGCATCAGGCAAGAAGCTCGTCATCGTCGAGTCGCCGACGAAGATGAAGTCGATCCAGAGCTACCTCGGCGACGACTATGAGGTGCTCAGCTCCGTCGGCCACATCCGCGACCTCGCGGACAAGCGCGACATCCCCGAGAAGGATCGCGCGGCCTACGGCAAGTACTCGATCGACATCGAGAACGGCTTCGAGCCCTACTACGTGGTCAGCGATCGCAAGGCGAAGACCGTCGCCGAGCTCAAGCGCGCCGTCAAGAACGCCTCCGAGGTGCTGCTCGCCACCGATGAGGACCGCGAGGGCGAGGCCATCGCGTGGCACCTGCTGGAGACCCTCAAGCCGAAGGTCCCGGTCAAGCGGATGGTGTTCCACGAGATCACCAAGGACGCGATCCAGAAGGCCGTCGAGAACACGCGCGAGCTCGACACCGCGCTCGTCGACGCCCAGGAGACCCGCCGCGTGCTCGACCGCCTGTACGGCTGGGACGTGTCGCCCGTGCTGTGGCGGAAGGTCGGCAGCGGCCGCGAGGGGCAGGCGCTCAGCGCCGGCCGCGTGCAGTCCGCTGCGATGCGCATGGTGGTCGATCGCGAGCGCGAGCGCATGGCGTTCGTCCCCGCCGACTACTGGAGCATCGAGGCCACCGCCGCGCGGGCGGCCGACGGCTTCGCCGTCAAGGTCGTGCGCCTGGACGGCGCACCCATCGCCACGGGACGCGACTTCGACGACGCCGGCGCCCTCAAGCGCGCCGTCGTCGTGCTGTCCGAGCAGGACGCCACCGCGCTCGCCGCGGCGCTCGACCGGGCCGGCGGCGCGACCGTCACCAAGGTCGAGGCCAAGCCCGGCACGCGCCGGCCGTACGCGCCCTTCACCACCTCCACGCTGCAGCAGGAGGCGGGCCGCAAGCTCGGCATGACCGCCAAGACGACGATGTCCGTGGCCCAGAGCCTGTACGAGCGCGGATACATCACCTACATGCGCACGGACTCGACCAACCTCAGCTCGCAGGCGGTGCAGGCCGCCCGCGAGCAGGCGGTGAGCCTGTACGGCGACAAGGCGGTGCCGCTCAAGCCGCGCGTGTACGCGTCGAAGAGCCGCAACGCGCAGGAGGCGCACGAGGCCATCCGCCCGTCCGGCGATCGCTTCCGCACGCCCAGCGAGGTGGCCGGCCAGCTCGGGCGCGACGAGCAGCGGATGTACGACCTGATCTGGAAGCGCACCGTCGCGAGCCAGATGGCGGACGCCAAGTTCGAGACCACCACCGTCACGCTCGAGGCGCAGGCCGACGGCAAGCGCGTCGAGATGACGGCGTCGGGCACCGTGTACACCTTCAAGGGATTCCTCGAGGCGTACGAGGAGGGCCGCGACGAGAAGCGCAACGAGGCCGACCACACCGACGACCAGTCGCTGCCCGCCGTGGCCGAGGGCGACGCCGTCGACCTGCGGGACGCCACGGCGAAGGGCCACCAGACCAGCCCGAAGCCCCGGTACACGGAGGCGACGCTCGTCAAGGCGCTCGAGGAGCGCGGCATCGGCCGGCCGTCGACGTTCGCGAGCATCATCGGCGTCATCCTCGATCGCGGCTACGTCGTCAAGCGCGGGCAGGCGCTCGTTCCCACCTGGCTGGCGTTCAGCGTGACGCGTCTGCTCGAGCAGCACTTCGCGGAGCTCGTCGACTACGACTTCACCGCCGAGCTCGAGGACGACCTCGACGCCATCGCGCGCGGCGAGCAGCGCCGCGCCGACTGGCTCAAGGCGTTCTACTTCGGCGGGGACGGGCACCCGGGCCTGCGCAACATCGTCGACGCGCTCGGCGAGATCGACGCGCGCGAGATCAACGCCACGAAGATCACCGACGTGGCCACGCTCCGCTTCGGGCGGTACGGGCCGTATCTGGAGGTCGTCGACCCCGACGCGCCCGACGAGAAGCCGCGCATCATCAACGTGCCCGAGGACCTGGCGCCCGACGAGCTGACGCCCGCGAAGGTCCAGGAGCTCATCGACGCGCCCGTTGCCGGCAACCGCGTGCTGGGCGAGAACCCCGCCAACGGCAAGATCGTCGTCGTCAAGGACGGCCGCTTCGGTCCGTACCTCGAGGAGGAGGATCCCGTCGATCCCGCGGCGGCCGATGCCGCCACGGGCGAGGTGGCCGACGAGAAGCCCAAGAAGCGCACGGCCAAGAAGGACGAGCCGAAGCCGCGCCGCGCCTCGCTGTTCAAGAGCATGTCGCCCGAGCTGATCGACCTGCAGACCGCCCTGCAGCTGCTCGATCTCCCGCGCGTGGTCGGCACCGACCCCGAGACGGGCGAGGAGATCACGGCGCAGAACGGTCGATACGGCCCGTACCTCAAGAAGGGCACGGACTCCCGGTCCCTGCAGACCGAGGACCAGATCTTCGACATCACCCTCGAGGAGGCGCTGGAGATCTACAAGCAGCCGAAGTACGGCGCCCGGCGCGCCGCGAGCGCGCTGAAGGAGTTCGACGCCGACCCGGTCAGCGGCAAGCCGATCAAGGTGCGCGACGGCCGCTTCGGGCCGTACGTGACCGACGGCGAGACGAACGCGACCATCCCGCGCGGCGAGTCGGTCGACGACGTCACGTTCGAGCGGGCGGTCGAGCTGCTCGCCGAGAAGCGGGCCAAGGGTCCGGCGAAGAAGCGCTCGACCGCGCGCAAGACGACCACGCGCAAGACCTCCGCCGCGAAGAAGTGACGTCGGTGCGCGGGGTGTGGATCACCCTCGAGGGGGGAGACGGCTCGGGCAAGACCACGCAGGCGGGCCTGCTGCAGGGCTGGCTCGAGTCGCGGGGGCGGACCGTGGTGCGCACCCGCGAGCCCGGCGGCACCGACGTGGGGCGGCTCATCCGCGACATCGTGCTGCACCACCGCGGCGAGATCGGCGCCCGGGCCGAGGCGCTGCTGTTCGCCGCGGACCGCGCGCACCACGTCGAGACGCTGGTGCGGCCGGCGCTCGCGCGCGGCGACGTCGTGATCCAGGACCGCTACCTCGACTCGTCCGTCGCCTATCAGGGCGCGGGGCGGGTGCTCGGCGCCGACGAGGTGCGCGACCTGTCGCTGTGGGCCACCGGCGGCGCGCTGCCGGACCTCACCGTGCTGCTCGACATCGATCCCGCCGCGGCGCGCACGCGCCTGGACGCCGCCGACAAGCCCTTCGACCGGCTCGAGTCGGAGCGCGCCGACTTCCACGCCCGCGTGCGCGACGCCTACCTCGCGCTCGCCGCCGCCGAGCCCGGACGGTTCCTCGTGCTCGACGCGACGCGCCCGCCCGAGGAGATCGCCGCCCGCGTCCGCGAGCGCGCGGCGACCCTGCTCGACTGATCCCGCGCGCGGCCGTCGCGGTCGACGCCGCGTCGGAGGCCCCGATTAGGCTGAACGTATGACCTCCCTCGCCGCCGAACTGCCCTGGGGCGACGTCTGGGGTCAGGACGATGCCGTGGCGCTGCTCGCCGATGCCGCGCGCGATCCCGCCGCGCTCGCCCACGCCTGGCTCATTACGGGTCCGCCCGGATCCGGGCGGTCGACGCTCGCGCACGCCTTCGCGGCGGCGCTCATCGCCGAGGGGCCCGACGACACCGCGACCATGCGCCAGGTCCTGGCCGGATCGCACCCCGACCTCGTCGCGCTGCGCACCGAGGGCGTCATCATCACGATCGCGCAGGCGCGCGACCTCGCGGCGCGCTCGTACTTCGCCCCCTCCCTCGGCCGGTATCGCGTGATCGTGATGGAGGACGCGGACCGCATGACCGAGCGCACGTCGAACGTGCTGCTCAAGGCGCTCGAGGAGCCGCCCGAGCGGACGGTCTGGGTGCTGTGCGCGCCGAGCGATGCCGACCTGCTGCCGACGATCCGATCGCGCGTGCGCACCCTGCGCCTGCGCGAGCCGGACGTCGACGACGTCGCGCGCCTGCTGATCGCCCGCACCGGCGTCGATCCGGCGGCGGCCGAGCAGGCCGCGCGGCACGCGCAGCGCCACATCGGCATGGCGCAGCGCCTGGCGACGGACGAGGCCTCGCGCCGCCGCCGCGACGAGACGCTGCGCGCCGTGCTGCGCGTGCGCAGCATCGGCGACGTCGTGGACGTCGCCGGCGAGATCGTGCAGGCGGCGACCGCGGACGCGAAGGCGCTCACCGCCGAACGCGACGAGGCCGAACGCGCCGCCCTGCTGCGCACGATCGGCCTCGCCGACGGCGCGCGGATCCCGCCCGCCGTGCGCGCGCAGGTGACCGCGCTCGAGGAGGAGCAGAAGCGCCGCGCCACGCGGAGCCTGCGCGACGGTCTCGATCGCGTGCTCACCGACCTGCAGTCGCTGTTCCGCGACGTCGCGATGCTCCAGTTCGGGCGCGACGACGACATCATCAACCGCGAGCTGATGGACGAGCTGCGCGCGCTCGCGGACGCGTGGCAGCCCGAGCGCACCCTGCTCGTGCTCGATCACCTCGCCGACACGCGGCAGGCGATCGAGCAGAACGCGCAACCGGCGCTCGCGCTCGAGAGCCTGCTCGTGACCGTCGTCAGCGGAAGGAGAGCCGCCTGATGGCGCGCACCGGCACCGTCCTGCGGCGGGTGATCGCGGCCGTCGCCGGCGTGGCGATCGCTGCGACGCTCACCGGCTGTCTCGGCTTCGGCCAGTACCTCAACCGCGGCCCCGACCCCGCGCCGGTGACCGACGGCGTGCCCGAGGATCTCCTCGAGTTCTACGATCAGCCGCCGCAGTGGGAGGCGTGCGGCGACGGGTTCGAGTGCACCACGATCACGGCGCCGCTGGACTGGCACGATCCGCAGCGCGGCGAGATCGAGCTGGCCGTGGTGCGGCACCTCGCCGAGCGCGGCGCGCCGCTCGGGGCGCTGCTCGCGAACCCTGGCGGGCCGGGCGCCAGCGGCGTCAGCCTCGTGCGCGACAGCGTGACGCACGGGTTCGGCGAGCCGCTGCGCGAGGCGTTCGACATCGTCGGGTTCGACCCGCGCGGGGTGGGCGAGTCGACCGCGGTCCGCTGCTACGACGCCGACGACATGGACGAGTTCCTCTACGGCATCCCGAAGGCGCGGCGCGGGTCCGCCGCCTGGGAGGCGGAGCTGCAGCGGCGCGCCGCCGACTACGCCGAGGCGTGCGAGGCGAACAGCGGCGGGATCCTCGAGTTCATCACCACGGAGCAGGCCGCGCGCGACCTCGACCTGCTGCGCGCCGTGCTCGGGCAGGAGCAGCTGAGCTACCTCGGCTACTCGTACGGCACGTTCCTCGGCGCCACGTACGCCGAGCTGTTCCCCGACCGCGCCGGGCGGCTGGTCCTCGACGGGGCGATCGATCCGTCGGTGTCGGGCGTCGAGGTTGGCACGACGCAGGCCGTGGGTTTCGAGTCGTCCCTGCGGGCGTTCTTCGACTGGTGCCTCGGCACGCAGGGCTGCCCGTTCACCGGATCGGTGGACAACGCGATGGCGGATCTCGGGGCGCTCCTCGCGGCCGTCGACGCCCAGCCGATCCGCGGCAAGGACGGGCGGATGCTCGGCGCGGACACCCTGCTGACCGCCGTGATCTCGGCACTGTACGCGGAGGAGAACTGGAGCTACCTCGTCTCGGCGCTCTCGGGTGCGCTGCAGGGCGACGCGAAGGACGCGTTCTTCCTCGCGGACTTCTACAACGGGCGCAACCCGGACGGCACCTACGCCGACAACAGCACCGACGCGTTCAACGCGTACAACTGCATGGACTACCCGCCGTCCACGGCACAGGAGCAGGCGGCCACCGACGCGCGCATCCGTGAGCTCGCGCCGACGATCGCGCCGTACTGGAGCGGCGTGGACGTCTGCGCGGAGTGGCCTTTCCCGCCCACGGGGGAGCGGCGCCAGCTCACGGCCGAGGGCGCGGCGCCGATCGTGGTGGTCGGCACGACGGGCGACCCCGCCACGCCGTACGAGTGGGCGGTGTCGCTGGCCGATCAGCTCGACAGTGGTGTCCTCGTCACCCACGAGGGCGAGGGGCACACGGCCTACAACGGCGGCAACCGGTGCGTGGACGACGCGGTCGAGGAGTTCCTCATCCACGGCACCGTGCCGGACGACGGCCTCACGTGCGGCTGACGCGCCCGGCGCGTGCGGATTCGTCGCCGATCCCATGATCCGGTATGCTTGTTCCTCGTGCCGCGCTGCGGCGCGCAGCGCCACCTTAGCTCAGTCGGCAGAGCGATTCACTCGTAATGAATAGGTCGTCGGTTCGATTCCGACAGGTGGCTCGGTAGGACCCCCGGACTCCACTCCGGGGGTCTTTCCTTTTGCCGTGCGTCTGAGGGCGCCCCGCGCGTATGCGTCCCGCCGCATACCGGGGTCGGTAGCGTGGCACTCAGCGATCGGCGACCGCCTTTGGCTCCAGAGGTCGCAGCGCGGCCGTCCCCAACGACGGGAAACCCGATGACCGCCATCGCACCCACCTCGTCCCCTCCGGCTCGGCTCGGCGCGGTCCGC
>Ga0182749_1003478_pt1 | contig 10742 bp, 17 predicted proteins | sample eDN3rd37CKraftMG_FD_128875 | JGI IMG/M metagenome (GOLD analysis project Ga0182749, IMG submission 128875) | Enriched Miracle-Growth compost microbial communities from Emeryville, California, USA - eDNA 3rd pass 37_C Kraft MG (version 2) (version 2) ...
ACGCGCAGGCCGGGCTTCGACACGCGCTTGATGCCCGCGATCGAGCGCTCACGGTTGGGGCCGTACTTGAGGTCGATGGTGAGGGTCTTGCCCACGCGGGCGTCCTCCACCTTCCAGTCGCCGATGTAGCCCTCGGTCTTGAGGATCTCGGCGATGTGGGACTTCAGCTTCGAGCTCGGCATCGACACGGTGTCGTGGTACGCCGAGTTCGCGTTGCGCAGTCTGGTCAGCAGGTCTGCGACCGGATCTGTCATCGTCATGTGCGTTGTTTCCTAATCTCGCCCGGTTTCGGCCTCTGGTACACCAGAGCCGACCTGGTCGATCGGTGGAGCGTGGTTACTGGGCGGCGTTCTCGGCTGAGCGGAACGGGAAGCCGAGCGCCTTGAGCAGCGCGCGACCCTCGTCGTCGTTCTTGGCCGTGGTCACGACGGTGATGTCGAAACCGCGAACCCGGTCGATCTTGTCCTGGTCGATCTCGTGGAACATCGACTGCTCCGTGAGACCGAAGGTGTAGTTGCCGTTGCCGTCGAACTGCTGGTCAGACAGGCCGCGGAAGTCGCGGATGCGGGGCAGGGCGAGCGAGATCAGACGGTCCAGGAACTCCCAGGCGCGGTCGCCGCGGAGGGTGACGTGGGCGCCGATCGGCATGCCCTCGCGCAGCTTGAACTGCGCGATGGACTTGCGAGCGGCGGTGACCTGCGGCTTCTGGCCGGTGATCGCCGCGAGGTCGCGCACGGCCCCGTCGATCACCTTGCTGTCGCGGGCCGCCTCGCCGACACCGGTGTTGACGACGACCTTCACGATGCCGGGCACCTGGTGCACGTTCGTGAAGCCGAAGTCCTTCGTCAGCTGGGCTGCGATCTCGTCCTTGTACTTCTGCTTCAGGCGCGGCTGGATTTTGCCAGTCGCGCTAGCGGTTGCAGTACTCATGTCTACTCGGCGTCCTCTGTGGTGGTCGTGCTCGGCTTCGCAGCCGACGAGGCGGGGGCGTCCTCATCCGTGGATGCGGCGGCCTTCGCCTTCGCGGTGGTCTTCGCAGCGGTCTTGGCCGGCTTGGCGGCACGGCGCGACTTCTTGAAGTAGCGCTCGCGGACCGCCTTGCCCCGGTCGTCGGTCGTCACGGTGAAGCCGACGCGGGCCGGCTGCTTGGTGTCCGGGTCGACGAGCTGCACGTTGGAGACGTGGATCGGCGCCTCGTGGGTCTCGATGCCGCCCGTCTTCGTGCCGCGATCGGTCTGGCCGACGCGGACGTGCTTGGTGACGAAGTTGACGCCCTCCACGACGACGCGGTCCTTCTCGACGAGCACCTCGATGACGCGACCCTGCTTGCCGCGGTCTCCGCCGCGCTCCTGGGTCGGGCCGCTGATGACCTGCACGAGGTCGCCCTTACGGATCTTTGCCATGGTTACAGCACCTCCGGTGCCAGCGAGATGATCTTCATGAACTTCTTGTCGCGGAGCTCGCGGCCGACCGGTCCGAAGATGCGGGTGCCGCGCGGGTCGCCGTCCGGCTTCAGGATGACCGCGGCGTTCTCGTCGAACTTGATGTACGACCCGTCGACGCGACGCGTCTCCTTCTTGGTGCGGACGATGACCGCCTTGACGACATCGCCCTTCTTCACGTTGCCACCGGGGATCGCGTCCTTGACGGTCGCGACGATGACATCGCCGAGACCGGCGTAGCGACGGCCGGAGCCGCCGAGCACGCGGATGGTGAGCAGCTCCTTGGCGCCGGTGTTGTCGGCGACCTTGACGCGTGATTCCTGCTGAAGCATTGCCTACTTCGCCTTCTCGAGGATCTCGACCAGACGCCAGCGCTTGGTGGCGCTGAGCGGACGGGTCTCGTTGATGATGACGAGGTCGCCGACGCCGGCGGTGTTCTGCTCGTCGTGAGCCTTCACCTTGGAGGTGCGGCGGATGACCTTGCCGTAGAGCGGGTGCTTCACCCGGTCCTCGACCTCGACGACGATGGTCTTGTCCATCTTGTCGCTGATCACGTAGCCGCGGCGGGCCTTGCGGTATCCGCGGTCCTCGAGGGTGTGGACGTGCTCGGTGGGCGCGTCTGCCTTGGCCATGGTCAGGCCTCCTTGGTCTCGGCGGTGTCCGCCGCGTCAGCGGCCTCGGTCGCGGCGGGTGCCGCGGCCTCGGCGTTCTTGGTGGGCGCTGCCTTGGTCGACTTCTTCGCCTTCGGCGCCGCCTCGATCGGAGCGGGAGTGGCACGGATGCCCAGCTCGCGCTCGCGGATCACGGTGTAGATCCTGGCGATGTCGCGCTTGACGGCACGCAGGCGGCCGTGGCTCTCCAGCTGGCCGGTGGCGGACTGGAAGCGCAGGTTGAACAGCTCTTCCTTGGCCTTCTTGAGCTCGTCGACGAGACGCTCGTCCTCGAAGGTGTCGAGCTCGGTCGGGCGGAGCTCCTTGGATCCGATAGCCATTACGCGTCACCTTCCTCGCGCTTGATGATGCGTGCCTTGAGCGGCAGCTTGTGGATGGCGCGAGTCAGTGCCTCGCGCGCGACGGTCTCGTTCACTCCGGCGAGCTCGAACAGCACGCGACCCGGCTTGACGTTGGCGACCCACCACTCCGGCGAGCCCTTGCCGGAACCCATGCGGGTCTCGGCCGGCTTCTTGGTGAGCGGACGGTCGGGGTAGATGTTGATCCACACCTTTCCGCCGCGCTTGATGTGCCGGGTCATGGCGATACGAGCCGCCTCGATCTGGCGGTTCGTCACGTAGGCGGGCGTGATGGCCTGGATGCCGAACTCGCCGAACGAGACGGTGGTGCCGCCGGTCGCCTGGCCGGTTCGGCCGGGGTGGTGCTGCTTGCGGTGCTTGACTTTGCGGGGAATAAGCATGATCAGGCCTCTGCTCCTACCGCTGCCGGAGCAGCCTCTGCCTTGGGGGCGGCCGACGCGGGAGCCGAGCCGCGACGCGGACGGTCTCCGTCGCGGCGCTCGGGGCGCGACGACTTCGCGTTCGCCTGCTCGCGGGCGAGCTCCTTGTTGGTGATGTCGCCCTTGTAGATCCAGACCTTCACGCCGATGCGGCCGAAGGTGGTCTTCGCCTCGTAGAAGCCGTAGTCGATGTTCGCGCGGAGGGTGTGCAGCGGAACCCGCCCCTCGCGGTAGAACTCCGAACGGCTCATCTCGGCGCCGCCGAGGCGGCCGGAGACCTGGATCCGCACGCCCTTGGCGCCGGCGCGCTGTGCGCCCTGCAGTCCCTTGCGCATCGCGCGGCGGAAGGCCACGCGGGCGCTGAGCTGCTCGGCGATGCCCTGGGCGACCAGCTGGGCCTCGGCCTCGGGGTTCTTCACCTCGAGGATGTTGAGCTGGATCTGCTTGCCCGAGAGCTTCTCGAGGTCGGTGCGGATGCGCTCGGCCTCGGCGCCGCGGCGACCGATCACGATGCCCGGACGGGCGGTGTGGATGTCGACGCGGACACGGTCCCGGGTGCGCTCGATCTCGATCCGGGCGACGCCGGCGCGGTCGAGCGAGGTCTTCAGCAGGTTGCGGATCTTCACGTCCTCGGCGACATAGTCGCTGTACCGCTGCCCAGCCTTGGTGCTGTCCGAGAACCAGCGCGACACGTGGTCGGTGGTGATCCCGAGACGGAACCCGTACGGGTTTACCTTCTGTCCCATTACTTCTTCCCTGCCTTGCTGGAGCTCTTCGCGCCCGCACCCTCGAACTCGTCAGGAGTGGAGAGCACGATCGTGATGTGGCTGGTGCGCTTGAGGATCTGGAATGCACGACCCTGCGCGCGGGGCTGGAAGCGCTTGAGCGTCGTCCCCTCGTCCACGAAGGCGCGGGAGACGAACAGGTCCTGCTCGTCCAGATACGTGTTGCTGGCGTCGGCCTTGACCCGCGCGTTGGCGATGGCCGAGGCGACAAGCTTGTACACCGGCTCGCTCGCACCCTGGGGGGCGAACTTCAGGATGGCCAGGGCCTCCTGGGCCTGCTTGCCGCGGATCATGTTGACGACACGGCGGGCCTTCGTGGCGGTGACGCGAATGTGCTTCACGCGAGCGATGGATTCAACCATTTCTCTCTACCTCTCCGTCACCGCGGTTAGCGGCGACGACCCTTCTTGTCGTCCTTCTCGTGTCCACGGAAGGTGCGGGTGGGGGCGAACTCTCCGAGCTTGTGACCCACCATGGTCTCGGTGATGAACACCGGGATGTGCTTGCGTCCGTCGTGCACCGCGATCGTGTGACCGAGGAACGACGGGATGATCATCGAGCGCCGTGACCAGGTCTTGATCACGCTCTTGCTGTTGGTCTCGTTCGCCTTCTCCACCTTGCGGAACAGGTGGTCGTCGACGAAGGGGCCCTTCTTGAGACTGCGAGGCATCTTCTACTACTTCCGCTTCTTGCCGGCGTTGCGGCGGCGAACGATCAACTGGTCGGATTCCTTGTTGGGGTGGCGGGTGCGGCCTTCCTTCTGGCCCCACGGGCTGACCGGGTGGCGACCACCGGAGGTCTTGCCCTCACCACCGCCGTGCGGGTGGTCGACCGGGTTCATCGCGACACCGCGGACCGTCGGGCGCACGCCCTTCCAGCGCATCCGGCCGGCCTTGCCCCAGTTGATGTTGGACTGCTCGGCGTTGCCGACCTCGCCGATGGTGGCGCGACAGCGGGCATCCACGTTCCGGATCTCGCCGGAGGGCAGGCGCAGCTGCGCGTACGGGCCGTCCTTGGCGACGAGGCGGACCGAGGCGCCGGCGGAGCGGGCCAGCTTGGCTCCCCCGCCCGGCTTCAGCTCGATCGCGTGGATCACGGTGCCGACAGGGATGTTGCGCAGCGGCAGGTTGTTGCCCGGCTTGATGTCGGCGCCGGGACCGGACTCGACGATGTCGCCCTGGTTCAGCTTGTTCGGCGCGATGATGTAGCGCTTGGTGCCGTCCACGAAGTGCAGCAGCGCGATGCGCGCGGTGCGGTTCGGGTCGTACTCGATCTCGGCCACCTTGGCGTTCACGCCGTCCTTGTCATTGCGACGGAAGTCGATGACGCGGTACTGGCGCTTGTGGCCACCGCCGATGTGACGGGTGGTGATCCGCCCCGCGTTGTTGCGGCCGCCGGTCTTCGGCAGCGGACGCAGCAGGGACTTCTCCGGGGTGGAGCGGGTGATCTCGGCGAAGTCGGCCACCGAGGAGCCGCGACGGCCCGGGGTGGTCGGCTTGTACTTGCGAATAGCCATGTCTGTCTCTCCTCGTTCCCTAGCCGACAGCCGTGAAGATGTCGATGGAACCGGACTTGAGGGTGACGATCGCGCGCTTGGTGTCCTTGCGGTGACCAATACCGAACTTGGTGCGCTGCGCCTTGCCCTTCTTGTTGAGCGTGTTGATCGACGAGACCTCGACGCCGAAGATCTTCTCGATCGCCAGCTTGATCTCGGTCTTGTTCGAGCGCGGATCGACCAGGAAGGTGTACTTGCCCTGGTCGATCAGGCTGTAGCTCTTCTCGGAGACCACCGGCGCCAGGATGATGTCGCGGGGGTCCTTGTTGACGGCGCTCACGCGGTCACCTCTTCCTTCTTGGCGGAGCCGGCGGAGGCGAAGGCCTCCAGGGCGCCCTTGGTGAAGACGATGTCGTCGCTCACCAGCACGTCGTAGGCGTTCAGCTGGTCCCAGAAGATCACGTGCACCGTGGTGAGGTTGCGCACGCTCTTCTGGCTCAGCTGGTCGTCCCGCTCGAGCACCACGAGCACGTTCTTGCTCGGGGCGACGGAGTCGAGGAACGCCGCTGCGGCCTTGGTCGACGGCGTCGTGCCCGCGGAGAGCGAGTCGATGACGTGGATGCGGCCGCCGCGCGCCCGGTCGGAGAGCGCGCCGCGCAGGGCGGCGGCGATCATCTTCTTGGGGGTGCGCTGCGAGTAGTCGCGGGGGTGCGGTCCGTGGACGATGCCGCCGCCCTTCATCTGCGGGGCGCGGATCGAGCCCTGGCGGGCGCGACCGGTGCCCTTCTGCTTGAAGGGCTTGCGGCCCGCGCCGGAGACCTCGCCGCGCCGCAGCGTGTTGTGCGTGCCCTGGCGAGCGGCCGCGAGCTGCGCGACGACGACCTGGTGGATCAGCGGGACGTTGGTCTGCACGTCGAACGACTCGGCGGGAAGGACGACCGAGCCGACCTTCTTGCCCGAGGAGTCGACGACGTCGAGGGAGCCGGTGTTTTCAGAGGAGGCGGTAGCCATGGTGTCAGGCACCCTTCACTGCGTTGCGGACGAAGACGATGCGGCCGCGGGCGCCGGGCACGGCGCCCTTGACCAGGATCAGGTTCTTCTCGAGGTCGACGGCCTGGACGGTGAGCCCCTGGACGGTGACGCGGTCGTGACCCATGCGACCGGCCATCCGCATGCCCTTGAAGACACGGCTGGGGGTCGACGAGGCGCCGATGGAGCCCGGCTTGCGGTGGTTGCGGTGCGCACCGTGGCTGGCCGAGACGCCCTTGAAGTTGTGGCGCTTCATGACGCCGGCGAAGCCCTTGCCCTTGGAGGTGCCCACGACATCCACCTTCTGGCCCGCCTCGAAGATCTCCAGCGAGATCTCCTGGCCGAGGCTGTACTCGGCGGCGTCGGCCGTGCGGATCTCGGTGAGGTGGCGGCGAGGAGTCACTCCCGCCTTCTCGAAGTGGCCGGTGGCCGGCTTGTTCACCTTGCGCGGGTCGATCTGGCCGTAGGCGATCTGCACCGCGCTGTAGCCGTCGACCTCCGGGGTGCGCAGCTGGGTGACCACGTTCGGGGTCACCTGGATCACGGTCACGGGGATGAGCTTGTTGTTCGCATCCCAGACCTGGGTCATGCCGAGCTTGGTACCCAGCAGGCCCTTCGTCGTCTTAGTTGTGCTCATGAGTGAATCCTTGGCTTCTTTACTTGAGGCTCTAGCAAGCTCAGAGCTTGATCTCGATGTTGACGTCGGCCGGAAGATCGAGCCGCATGAGCGAGTCGACAGCCTTCGGCGTCGGGTCGATGATGTCGATGAGACGCTTGTGGGTGCGCTTCTCGAAGTGCTCGCGGCTGTCCTTGTACTTGTGAGGGGAGCGGATCACCACGATCACGTTCTTCTCGGTCGGAAGCGGGACCGGGCCGACGACGGTCGCGCCGGCACGGGTGACCGTGTCGACGATCTTGCGCGCCGAGCTGTCGATGACCTCGTGGTCGTACGACTTAAGTCGAATGCGGATCTTCTGTCCCGCCATGTGTGACTCACTCTCGTTCATGCATCACGGCCTGTCGACCGGAGGATGCCTAGGTTTGCCGAGCACTTCTGCTCGCACCACTGTTTTCGTGTCAAGTACTGCTGTGTCTCACCGACCCCCGCGCTCGGGCGTGTCGCCTCTGCTCCGGACAGACTGCGAGGTCCGAACGGTGGGTTTCGATTGAAGTCGAGTTCTGCTGCCCGCGGCCTAGGCGGTGGCATCGCCGATCGCTAGGACGGCAGCCTCACACCTATGCACTGCCTGGGCAGTGATCCCGGACGAACCGGGCGTGTTGAACTAGAAGAGTCTGCCACACGGTTCCTGCGCGTGCAACCCGGGCGTGTCGCACTCGACCCTCCCCCATTGTCGGCGTTCCGGCTCGATGTCGCCGCCTGGACGGCGACATCCGACCGGAACGCCGACAATGAGCGATCAGGCCGGGAGGAGGGGACGCCGGGTGCGACGCAGGCCGGCGAGCTCCAGGCGACGGATGAACGGGGTGACTTCGACCAGATCCCTCCAGGTCCAGCGCACGAGGCGCAGGCCGACATCGCGGAACTCGTTCTCACGGAGCTTCTCCGCCCAGAACACCTGCTCCGTGCTCCGCCCGCCAGTCAACGTCGCATCGAAGTACTTTGCGCGACCGTCGAACTCGCCGACCAGTCCCAGCTCCGGCCACCAGAAGTCGGCGAACCGGGTCGTACCGTCCCATTCGAACCGCGCCTGGAGCTGCGGCTCGGGAAAGCCGCATTCGTGCATGAGCACCCGGCTGAACGATTCGCCGGGTGAGGCGGCCTCGCCGCGCGCGAACGCGATCGCCCGCCTGGCCCGGGCGGATCCGGCTCGCGGGGACGGCGCCAGTGTGCGGAGCAACTGCTCCTTCTCGATCCTGGATCCGGCCAGGGCGCTGTCTATCGCCGCGACGGCGTCACGGAACGGAGCGATCTCCGCCAGATCGACCAGAGTGCGCCGGAGGGTGGTCACCGAGGTTCCGCGCACCTCGTCCTGCTCGAGCGGATCCCATTCCGCCCGATGCACGATCACACCCGAGGCGCTGCGTCGTCCCGAGTCCGACGGCACCCTGAAATGCACCTCGGTCGGCCACCGCCCGACGATCGGCAGACCCCACAGCCTCGCCGCGGAGTAATGGGAGAGCGGGGCATCCGACCGCCGGGTGGCCAGCGCTGCGGCGATGCGCAGGTCGTACCCCCGGTCGTCGTCGATGCTGGTGAAGGCATCCCGATCGACGTAGACGCCGCGGCGCAGTCGCGCCAGCTCTCCGGCGCCGAACGCTCTGCGCAGCGGCCGATCGTCGGCACCGATAGACGTCAGGTCCCGCACCAGGATGAGCTCGTCTTCTCGAGAGGGAATGTCACGCACCCGGTCGAGCGTGGACTTCATGGGCACAGCCACGGCGTGCGTCCCCTTGCCTTGGGGTGAGCGCTCAGCTTCTCAGACTGTGCAGGAGGAGTCGCGCCGCCCATTGTCGGCGTTCCGGTCGGATGTCGCGGCCCCGCCGGCGACATCCGACCGGAACGCCGACAACCGCCAGGAGGGGAGGGCTAGGACGCGTCGTAGCGACGACTGGCGAAGACCAGGGTGAGGGCGCCGGCGACGAAGACGACGGCGGCGGCGGCCAGGGCGGCGGCCCCGCCGAGAGCGCCGACCACGCCGGCGCCGATCGCGGCCCCGACCCCCATCGCCACCACGGCGGAGAGCCGCTGCCACCAGCCCGTGCCCGTGCCTCCGGCCAGCCTGCTGTCCCTGGCCAGGTTGGCGAGGGTGTTGGTGACCACGATGGTGGTGACGTCGGAGTTGCCGACAGGCTTCACGGCGGAGACCTGGGCGCCCATGATCATGGCCAGGAGCACCGTGACCACCAGCATGGCCGGATGGCTCAGCTCCCGCACCAGCGCCCAGTACCCGGCGAGGAGCACGATCAGGATCGCCCCGGCCCCGAGGACCCAGCGGCTGGAGACCGGCAGGCCCTGCGGCTGCTTCCGGCCGACGGCCCTGCCCCCGATGATCGAGCCCGCCGCGAAGCCGAGCAGGGCGAGCGCGTTGTTGAGGAAGGGGATGCCGCCGACCCCCATCAGCGCGAAGCCGAGGAAGAGCACGTTGCCGGTCATGTTCCCGGTGAAGACCCGGTCCAGAGCGAGGTAGCTGACCGCATCGATCGCGCCGGTGGAGGCGGTGAGGATCAGCAGCCCGATCGTGTAGTGGTGGACAACGGGGATGCTCGCGCGCGCCATTCCCATAACGCTAGCGGAACAGCATCGCGCGCAGCTCCGACTCCGGTCGCGCCGGGTCGATGACCTCGCCCACCCGGTAGTGGTCGATCAGCCTCGGGTCGACGTAGCTCGCCTTCGCGATGGCCGGCGTGTTGCCGAGCACCTCCGCGGCGTCCTTCATCGCCTGCACCACCGCCCTGGCCCTGGCCGCCGGGGTGCGCTCGGGCCCGTGCTCGGCCAGGCTCACCGCCGCCGCGACCGTGCCGTGCAGGGTGCGGAAGTCCTTCGCGGTGAACTCGCCGCCGGTCCGCTCGCGCACGTAGTCGTTGACCTCCTCCGCGGCCACGGGGTTCCAGACCCGCCCGTCGCGGTAGGCGAGCAGGCGAGCGGATGGCCCCCGCCGCTTCAGGGACCGGATCACGGCGGCGAGGTCGGCATCCACGATCTCGGACTCCCACGGCTGCCCGCTCTTGGCCGGGAAGCTGAGCGCGATCCTGTCGCCGCTCACCGTCGCGTGCGAGCAGAGCAGGGTGGTCAGGCCGTGGCTGCCGTGCTCCTCGAAGTAGCGGTCGGAGCCGACCCGCAGCGAACCGAGGTCGAGCAGGCGGAAGGCCGCGGCGAGGGCGCGCTCTCGCACCGGCTCGGGCAGCCTGAGGTCGCGCGTGACCCGCCCGCGCGCCGCCGGCAGAGACTCCGCGAGGCTCAGCGCACGGTCGTACTTGATCCGGTCCTTCTGCCGGCGCCAGGTCGGATGGTAGAGGTACTGTCGCCGACCGGCGGCGTCCACCCCCGTCGCCTGGATGTGGCCGTTCGGATACGGGCAGATCCACACCTCGGTCCAGGCCGGCGGGATGGCGAGGGCGGCGATGCGCTCCTTGAGCGCCGGATCGGTGACCAGGTCGCCGTTCTCCTCGCGGTAGGCGAAGCCCTTGCCGGCCCGGACCCGGTGGATTCCCGGACCGCTGGAGTCGCTGCGTCGCAGTCTGGGCATGGTCGTCACGGTAGACCAGGGACCGACCGCCAGGGAGGGGTTGCGCGCAGCTAAAAAGGGGCCGACCCGAAGGCCGACCCCTTTTATGAAGGTGCTACTTGAGAACCTTGGTCACCGTGCCGGCACCGACGGTGCGGCCGCCCTCGCGGATCGCGAAGCCGAGGCCCTCCTCCATGGCGATCGGCTGGATCAGCTCGACCGTCAGCTCGGTGGTGTCGCCGGGCATGACCATCTCGGTGCCCTCGGGCAGCGTGATGACGCCGGTGACGTCGGTGGTGCGGAAGTAGAACTGCGGACGGTAGTTCGCGTAGAACGGGTTGTGACGCCCGCCCTC
>Ga0182749_1003481_pt1 | contig 10733 bp, 7 predicted proteins | sample eDN3rd37CKraftMG_FD_128875 | JGI IMG/M metagenome (GOLD analysis project Ga0182749, IMG submission 128875) | Enriched Miracle-Growth compost microbial communities from Emeryville, California, USA - eDNA 3rd pass 37_C Kraft MG (version 2) (version 2) ...
AAACGCTCATCGGGAATATGGGCGCGACGCTTTCCGGTGGCCAGAAACAGCGCCTGCTGCTGGCGCGTGCCCTATATCGCGTGCCGCGAGTACTGGCGCTGGATGAAGCAACAAGCCATCTAGATGCTGATAACGAGCGACGCGTCAACGAGTATGTGCGTCGGTCCGATATGACGAGGATCGTTGTCGCGCATCGTAGTGAAACGATCTCCAGTTGCGACAGGCAGATCTCTCTCGCTGTTGCGCGATCGCCTGCAAACGCAGACGCAATTCCCGTACGCCGCGCGGTCGAGGCGCCCGCCTGAAGCGGAGTACAGCATCCAGCACATCAGAAGATTTGCCCGACTATATCGGGCAAATGGCGCATACCGAAAAGCCAGAAGAGAGTAGGTAACCATCCAAATGGGAGAATCACCGTGAAAGACAACAACGCGAAGCTTCCCGAATTTGAAATGCGTGTGCTCGAGCACTCCGAGCTGGAATGGGTCGCTGGTGGCCAGTCCTGTGGCACGGCGTGCATCTGTCACGTCGACGGTCAGAGCGAAGCTGACCAGCAGTAATCGATCACTGGCAGAGCATCGTGAGGCACCTTCCGCGGAGGTGCCTCACATCGGGCCGTAGCCTTCCACCGCCACTGCGACGTGGGTTGACGGATGACGCTCGGTGCGGGGAAAGGCCCCTGATCTCCGGATCCCAGTCATGATTCTGGTCTTCAGCAAAACTTATGACGTATCTACCACCGATGTCATGCGCTGGCTGCACCACATCGGCGAACGCGACGTAGTTCGTGTCAATACGGACCTGCCGACGCAGCCAAGCAGCATCACGCTGACGGATGAACGTTTTGACATTAGCGTCGGCGATCGCGAAATTGCGATGGAAGAGATCGACGCAGTATGGTTCCGCAAGGGGCATCTTTCGGTAGCTCACCTTTATCACCAAGTGGATCTGCCTGATCGCCCGACCCTCGCCGCCGAGATCAGAGCTTTGGTCGCGCGCGATCAGGCGCGGGTACGCGACTATTTTCATTTTCTCCTCAGAAGATCAACGCGCGTACTCGGAAACCCGTTTAATTCGGTGCCCAACAAGCTCATTACGTTAAGCCTCGCGCGCTCGGTCGGCCTGCGCACGCCTGCTTTCCTGGTATCCGATCGTCGATCTTCGCTGGTGTCTGCGCTCCAGACGGGCGCCAGGTTTGTAACCAAAGCGGTTTCCGACGGGATCTATCTGCAGGACTACGGATCCGGTGTTGGCTATTTCACCTATACGGAGAGTTTGAGCAGCGATGACGTCCGGCAGATGGGTCAGCATATTTCCCCTTCGCTCATCCAACAGGAAATCGAGAAGGAGGTTGAGCTCAGGGTCTTCTACCTCGACGGTACGTTTTATGCGGCCGCGATTCACTCGCAGGCGGATGAAAAGACACGTGTCGACTTCCGCAAATACAACTTCGCCAAACCTAATCGCGTGGTTCCTTACAAGATGCCCGTTGACGTAGAGCGTCAACTTGTCGCGCTGTTCAGGCTTATGGATCTGAATACGGGCTCGGTGGACATGATTGTTGACCGACGCGGTGATTACTTCTTTCTTGAGATCAACCCGGTGGGCCAGTACGAATGGATTAGTCGTGCCTGCAACTACCGTCTGGACAGGAAGATCGCTGAATGGCTAACAGGTGGAAAGCATGAAGGAGCTCGAGCCGCTCCAACTGACGGATATCGAACGTCGCGCGCTGCCGACGTCGTTGTTGACGATCTTTTCGAAGCCCATCGGTGATAAACGCGCCGCGGCGCGTATGAAATTCCATCTACCCAAGTACGACGGAGTGCGTGTGCTGAATTTCGGCAGCCGCAAGCCGATTTCAAAAATCGCACTGGATTGAACCATGAGCATCGGCGAGCACACACACCGGAGACACAGGGACGGCAAATTCAGGCTGTTCGCGACCTGCGTTGCGGTCAGGGGAGCGCGGAATTCGGCCATCTACGACCTGAATCGGCTGCGCTTGCTCGCGTTTCCCACGCCCTACTTGGACGTTCTCGAAGAATTGCAGCGACTGTCCATAGAGCAGGTGTTGCAGGATCACGTTGCGATCGGAGACGTGGAACGGGTTTCCGATTTCGTCGACTACCTGCTCGAAGCGGAAGTGGCATTTTTCGTCGAAGATCACGATGCATTCCCTGCGCTTGTCCAAGACTGGGATTGCCCTGCGATCATCGACAACGCAATTATTGATGTCGACGATACAATGCACGACTTCCGAGCATGCATCGGCGAGCTGGACGCAGTAGGGTGCCAGTTTCTTCAAGTTAGAGCGTACTCGACGGCATTCGTGCTGGACCACATCCGGACGATCGTTGCCGCGGCGACAAATACAAGCCTGCGCAGCGTCGAGTTTCTGTTGTGCTACACGCCGGATCTCGAATGCGAGCTCACTCAGCTCGTGCGCGACCACCACATCATCACGCGCGCGGTTGTTCATTCCGCTCCGTTGACGGTCCGTAAGCAGTTGTTCGCAGAGCACGAGCTACTGGATGGAATAGGCCAGAAAGAAATTGAGTTCTATGCTCGCGCAGTGACGTCGTGCGAGGCTTGCGGCTATATCACGGCGAAGGATCTGAAAGCGCCGACGATAGACGAGTTTATGGAGATGTCGATGTTCAACGGATGTCTCAACCGGAAGATCTCCATCGACGCGCAAGGCAATATCAAAAACTGTCCCTCCTTTTCCGGGGAGTTCGGCAATATCACGTCCATGCGTCTTGCCGATGTCGTAAAACAGGCCGAGTTCCGCCGCGTTTGGAGTATCTACAAGGACAATATCAGTGTTTGCAAGGACTGCGAACTACGGTACGCGTGCACCGATTGTCGAGCCTACACAGTAGGCGATGATCCCCTCGGGAAACCTTCGCGCTGCGGGTACGATCCATACACCGGTGTCTGGGATGAGAACAATCGACGCGATCAAATGAGCCCTGAATTCGCCCGCGGAGCTTTTCATGAATGATTGCTTTTTGACTCTGCTGCGTGCAATGCGCTCACACTGCTTCGCGCTCTCGCTCTGCGCAGCGCTCTTGGCGACGACCGAGATGGCGGACGCGGCTACGCCGATGCGCGTACTGTTTGTCGGCAACAGTCTGACGAATCGCAACGACCTTCCGGAAGCATTCCGCAAGTATCTCAGCGCTACAAGGCCATCTCTGAGAGTCGATACGAAGATGATCGCTCCCGATGGCGCGACACTGGCGGACCATCACGCGCGAGGCGCTGCCGAGAAGACCATTCGTGGTGAGCATTGGGATTATGTCGTGTTTCAGGAGGGATACGACATGGTGCCGGGATACTCGCTAAACGGCGTCAATGTCCGCACAGCTCCCACGCGTTTCCTCGAAGAGCAGGCCTGGTTTAGTGACCTCGCACGCGCCAATGGCGCGAAGCCGGTCATCTTCGAAGGATGGGGCGACGATCAGAAATTCCCGTACATTGACTACGCCAGCGTGGAAGCTGCGCGATCCGGTCATGCGTTGCTGGCGCCGATCGGTCGTGTGTGGCGTGATGTGCAGGCACAAGGCGTCGACCTCGTGAGCACGGACAACATCCATCCCAATGTGACAGGAACCTGGTTGATGGCAGCAACCATCGCAGAGACCTTGTTTCCAGAGTCGGCAAAGAACATTCAATCGGCGCCGCCTGCTGGCGTTACGCGACGGAATGCGAGCAACATCCGAACGGCAGCCGTTCGCGAGGTGTATCGCTTGAAGACCGATGGGATGGTGCTGCCGCCAGCTCCGGAGTACGCGACGTCGATCCCTGACCTGCAGTCAGACGGGGAAATCGGTGAGAACGTCGTCGGACGTTGGTGCGCGCAGGACGGCGGCATTCGACTGAGCTTCGGTACGGAGCTGGACATTCGCAGAGACGGGCAGCTACAGGTGTCGATGAAGGATTTCTCGACGAGTGCATTGCTCGAGCCCAAGGTGACCGATCTACGCGTCGATGAGCGATCGGCAGCATTCAAGGTCGCAGCGGGTAGTGTTCATTACGACGTGCAATTTGCGCCGCACAAAGACGCATTGCAAGTTCTCACCGGCTATGACACCAACAAGACACACCGCATCTTCCGTTCGGTCGCCTACACGCGAGAGTGCGGTCAATATTTTGATCGGTTGCATGATCTCTACGCGACACTCTCGACGAACGAACAAAAGGTCGGGCTCGCGGAGGCGCTTAAGCTGCACTACGCGCAGCTGCACGATCTCGTGGACGAAGCCACGTTTACCCGGAACCGCCAGGGTTTTCCCGTTTCGGAATGGGATCCGATCATGGTCGGGATGTACTACTCCGACAGCGGCGCCCCGGCACGCGCACTCGACTACTACAAGGCCGCAGTGGACATGACGCCGAATTCCGTGGACGCGAACTTCTACTACGGAAAGGGCTTGGCTGCGCTCTGGCGGCGCGCAGATGCTCGCGCGGCGTATACGCGTGCATTGACGTTGAATTCGGGCAAGAGTCAGGAGATGGCTTCGATGATCGAAGCTGAGCTCGCGGGTTTGTGAAGAGCTCGCAAGAACCTATCGAAGAGGTAGCCCCATTTATCCCTCGATAAGTGCGTTAATACCCACCGAGCCCTTGCACTCGGCTCGGACATGCAAACGCCAATCCCGCCGTTCGTCTCCCGCAGGCGGGAAAGAAGCGCTAGCCGAATCTCGCAGATCGGGGAAGAAAGAAGGCCGCATTTCGCGGCCCTTCGCGAACCCAGGTCGCCAGAAGAGGGATCAGGTACGGCCCAGCGCTTCCTTCCCGGCGACGGCGGGAACCGCCTCGCGCGGAGGGATCCACAGACGCAGGACGAACCACGCGAGCAGCAGCGCGCCGACGCTGAAAATCGTGTCGCCGGGCACGCGCAGCCAGACCAGGAGCTCGACGATGGGATCGTGCACGAACTCGGCCGAGCGCCCGAACCAGTAGCCGTGGCTCAGCACGGCGTGGAGCTGCATGACGCCCATCGGCAGCAGGCACAGCAGCGCCATCAGCGAAAGCCCGATATTGAAGGTCCAGAACATCGCCTTCAGCGTGCCTTCGTGCCAGACCGCATTCGGCTTGAGACCGCGCAGGCAGAACAGCATCAGGCCGACGCCGAGCATGCCGTACACGCCGAACAGCGCGGTATGGCCGTGCAGCGGCGTCAGGTTCAGGCCCTGCATGTAGTAGAGCGAGAGCGGCGGATTGATGAGAAAGCCGAACAGGCCCGCGCCGACGAGGTTCCAGAACGCGACCGCGACGAAGAACAGGATCGGCCACTTGTAGCGAGCCATCCACGGCGTCGCAAGGCGATGGCGATATGTCTCGAAGGCCTCGAAGCCGATTAGCGCGAGCGGCACGACTTCCAGCGCAGAGAACGATGCGCCGAGCGCGAGCACGGACGTCGGCGTTCCGCTCCAGTAGAGATGATGGAACGTGCCGAGCACGCCGCCCGACATGAACACGATCGTCGCGAACAGTACGCCGCTGGTCGCGGTGCGGCCGCGGATCAGGCCGAGCTTGACGAACAGGAACGCGATCACGGCCGTCGCGAACACTTCGAAGAAGCCTTCGACCCAGAGATGCACGACCCACCAGCGCCAGTACTCGACGACGGCGATGTGCGTGTGCTCGCCCCACATGAGGCCGGCGCCGTAGAAAAGGCCGATCGCGATCGTCGAGAGGAAGAGCAGCGTCACGATCGATGCCGTGTCGTCGCGGCGGCGGATCGCGGGCCAGAGCGCGCGGCCGACCAGCGCCAGCCAGAGCATGAGCCCGGCGAAGAGCCCGATCTGGAACACGCGCCCGATGTCGGTGAATTCCCAGCCCTGATGCCCGAACCAGAAGTTCGCGGCGAGGCCGAGCTTCTGCATGACGGCGAGCCATTGTCCCGCGAACGCGCCGACGACGACTACGACGAGCGCGCCGAACAGCACGTTGACGCCGAGGCGCTGGAATCTCGGCTCGTGCCCGGAGATTGCCGGCGCGATGTAAAGCCCGGTGCCGAGCCAGGCCGTCGCGATCCACAGCACGGCGAGCTCGGTATGCCACGAGCGCGACAGCGAATACGGCAGCACGTCCGCGAGCGCGAGTCCGTAGAAATTCTGTCCTTCGACCTGGTAGTGCGCGGTGATTGCTCCGAGCAGGATCTGCGCCAGGAACAGCGCGATCACCAGCCAGAAGAACTTCGCACTCGCGCGCATCGACGGCGTGACGACGAGATGCCGCAGCGGATCGAACTCCGGCGGTCGTGGCGCCGAGTCGTGCGCCGCCGTGCGCGCATGGTGCCAGGCGAGCAGTGCGATGCCGGCGATCAGGAACAGCACGCTGAACACGGTCCAGAGAAACGTGGACGGCGTGGGCGTGTTGCCGACGAGCGGATCGTAGGGCCAGTTGTTGGTATAGGTCTTCGTCTCGCCCGGACGATCGGTGACGGCCGCCCACGCGGTCCAGAAGAAGAACGCCGTCAGCTTCGCGCGGTGCTCGAGCGTGTCGATCGTGCCGTCGCGCATCGCGTAGTCGGCGCGGAGCTTCGCCGTAGCGGGATCGTTGCCGAACAGGTTGATGTAGTGCGCGCCGACGTTGCCGATGGCGAGCGCGCGGTCCGGTGAGACGGTGAGCGTGCCCGTTGCGGGATCGTAGGTGTTCCGGTGCAGCTCGGTGCGAAGGCGCGCCGCGAGCGATTCGCGGGTCGCTTGGTCCAGCGCGGCATACGCCGATGCGTGCTCGCGTCTGGCCCAGATCTCGAGCAGCGCCTCGGCCTCGCGGTGCAGCCAGTCCGCGCTCCAGTCCGGCGCCACGTAGGCGCCATGGCCCCAGATCGAGCCGAGCTGCTGGCCGCCCGTCGTCTGCCAGACGACGCGTCCGGTTTCGATGTCGTTTTTGTCGAACAGCAGCGCGCCGTCGCTCGTCACAACGCGCTCGGGCACCGGCGGCGCCGCGTGGTAGATCTCGCGACCCATCCACAGCAGGACGGAAAACGAGCCGAGCAGAAGCAGGCTGAGCGCCACCCAGAGTCGTCGGTTGGAGGTCATTGCGGTTCTCTCGCAGCGGAATCCATGCGAGAGCATCCTCGCCGCAGCGCGGCGCGGGCGCACTGACCTGGGTCAAGCCGAGGCTCAGCGGTGAATGATGTTGCGCGCGAGATGGTGGAGCGCGGCGGGGTCGGTCAGCGTCACGTCGCGGCCGTCCACCGCGATCAGGCCCTGATCCTGGAAGCGGCGCAGCACGCGGCTCACCGTTTCGGCGGCGAGGCGCAGGTAGTTCGCGATGTCGGCGCGCGGCATCGAAAGGCGCAGCGCCGTGCGCGAGAACCCGCGCGCGGCGTAGCGTTCGGCCAGGCCGACGAGAAAGGCCGCCACGCGCTCGTCAGCGGAATGATCGCCGGCGAGCAGCGCCGCCTTGCCGATGTCGGCGCTGAGCAGGCGAAAGAGCTGCTGCTGCACTTCGGGAATGCGCTGCGCGAGTGTCGCGAGCGCGGGGAACGAGAAGCGGCAGACGTACGCGGTGTCGAGCGCGATCGCGTCGCACGGGTATTTTGCGGGATGGATCGCATTGAGGCCGATCATTTCGCCGGGCAGGTGGAAGCCGAGCACCTGCTCGCGCCCGTCGTCGTCGGTGACCGAGGTCTTCACGGTGCCGCCGCGCACGGCATAGATCGCGCCGAAGCGCTCGCCGGCGCGGAAGATGGTCTCGCCGGAACGGTACGGTCCGACATGCTCGACCAGGCAATGCAGCTCGGCGAGGGCGCTCTTGTCGACGCCTCGCGGCATGCAGACCGAGCCGAACGCGCAGGTCGAACAGAAGTGCAGCTCGTCGCCATCATCCGGCATGTGCGGTGCCGGCTCGCGGCCCGCTCCGACGGCATGCAGCGGGGCCGGCGCGGCGGCGATCGCTTTCATGCGCGTCGACCGGTGGAGCATGCCATCTGCCTCAGAGCGCCTTCGAATAGCCCGGCGCGATTTCGTGCGGGCGCGAGAGGTACGCGTCGAAGCACATCGCGATGATGCGCAGCAGCAGCCGGCCGCGCGCCGTAGCTGCGATGCGCGTCGGCGACAGCACGACCAGCCCGTCCTCGGCGAGCGTGCGCAGCCGGTTGAGCTCGTGCGCGAAGTAGTCGGCGAAATCGATCTGGTGGCGTGCTTCGAACGGCGCGATCTCGATGACGCCGTCGCACATGATGCGCTGTATCGCGTCGGCGCGGATGCGGTCGTCCTCGTCGAGGATCATCCCGCGTGCGACCGGAAGGCGGCCGGCGTCGAGCGCGGCGTAGTACCCGACGAGATCCTTCGCGTTCTGCATGTAGGCGTCGCCGATGCGGCCGATCGAGGTCATGCCGAGTCCGATCATATCGCACGAACCGTGCGTCGAATAACCCTGGAAGTTGCGTTGCAGCGTGCCGTGCTCCTGCGCGCGCGACAGCTCGTCGCCCGGCAGCGCGAAGTGATCCATGCCGATGTAGCGATAGCCGGCGTCGGTCAGCGTGCGGATCGTGAGGCCCAGCAGCGCGAGCCGCTCTGCCGCGTCCGGCAGCTCCACTGCGTCGATCTGCCGCTGCGCCTTGAAGCGTGCCGGAAGATGCGCATAGCCGTAGGTGGCGATGCGGTCGGGCCGGATCGCGATCACCTGCTCGAGCGTTCTCGCGAAGCTCGCAGGCGTCTGCCTCGGCAAGCCGTAGATCAGGTCGATGCTGGTCGAGCGGAAACCGTGCTCGCGCGCGGCATCGATGACGGCGCGCGTCTCCTCGACGCTCTGGATGCGGTTGACGGCGGCCTGCACGTCGGCATCGAAATCCTGCACACCGACCGAGAGCCGGTTGAAACCGTGCTCGGCGAGCATCGCGACGTAGCGCGCGTCCGCGCTGCGCGGATCAAGCTCGATGCCGAACTCGCGCGCGCTGTCGTGTGCGAACGTGAACTGGCGGCTCATGCTCTCGACCAGCTCGGCCATCTGGCGCCCGTCGAGGAAGTTCGGCGTGCCGCCGCCGAAATGGAGCTGCACGACCTGGCGGTCGCGGTCGAACATCGGCGCCGTCAGCTCGATCTCGCGGTGCAGCCGGGCAAGATAGGCCTCGGCCTTGCTACGGTCGCGCGTGATGATGCGCGCGCAGCCGCAGTAGAAGCACGGGCTGAAGCAGAACGGCACGTGCACGTAGATCGAGAGGCGGCGCGGGATCGGATCCTCGTTCGAGGCACGCGCGGCGGCACGGTACTCGGCCTCGCCGAAGCGCGCATCGAATTCCGGCGCGGTCGGATACGAGGTGTAGCGCGGGCCGACGACGTCGTAGCGCGCGATCAGATCGGCGTCGAAAACCGGAACGGGATGGCTGCTCATGTGTGCATCGTGACGCGGCGCGGCTTCCGCCGCCTTGATCCCGGTCAACAGGCCGCGCTCCGCCGAGTCGGAGAGTGCCATGCGCGTCAGTGGCGCATGAAGACGGGAAGGGTGGCCTCGGCCAGCACGTGGCGCGTCGCGCCGCCGAACATCCACTCGCTGAAGCGCGTGCGGCCGTACGCGCCCATGACGAGCAGATCGGCCTGCTCGTCCGACGCGGCGCGGAGCAGCGCTGCGCCGGCGTCGTCGGCGCTCGCGCGGAAGGTGCGTGCCTCGAATGCGAGGTCCTCGCGGTCGAAGTAGCGGTGCAGATCGAACTCCGGCCGCCAGCCGATCTCGCTGAACGGATCGCGCTCGCGCCCGCGCAGAGCGACAATGCGTTTCGCGCGCGCGAGCAGCGGGCCCGCCGCGTGGATCGCGCGGATCGCCTCCGGCGAGCCGTTCCAGGCGACGACGATCGTGTCGAGTTTCGGCTGCGCCACTCCGGGCGGCACCACGATGCAGGGCAGGTGGCTGCGCAGGACGATGCTGCCCAGCATCGGCGGCGTGCCCCATGGCTGTTGCCGCGCGTCGCGGCCGAGCACGAGCAGATCGTGCCAGTTGCCGAGATGCGCGAGTACGCTCGGCACGTAACCTTCTGCGACCTGCCACGCCGGTTTGCGCACGCCGAGATCTCGCGCGCGCTGCTCGAAGGACGCCGCGGCCTCGTAGGCGAGCGATTCCAGCTCGCGAATCTCCTCGATCAACGTCGACAGGAGTTGCGGAGGACCCGCATCGGGCGTCGCGCCGAGTGGCGACGGGCAGACATAGACGCAGGTAAGGCGTGCTTCGAGCAGCGCGGCGAGTCGCGCCGCGTACTCCACGCTCGGGCTCAGGGTCCTGAAATTGTCCGCAAGGGCCAGGATGTCGCGCATCGCCGTTCTCCCGCTGGTCGTAGGCCGAAAAATAGGCCACGCCGGCAGGCGGCTCGTGATCCTGGTCAAGTCGGCAGCAACTCGGACCGCGGTGCGCTGATGGAACGGATGCGAGCTTCGTGAAGCGGCTAGGCGAAAAAAAGGCGCGGCCGGTCAGAAATCCATGAAGTACCCGCCATTCACCGGAATGTTTGCGCCGGTGATGAACCCCGCATCGTCAGCGGAGAGGAAATCGACCACGCGCGCGATCTCGCGCGGCTCGCCGAGGCGGCCGACGGGGATGTTCGCGATGATCTGGTTGCGCACGTCCTCGGGCACGGCCATGACCATCGCGGTGCGGCAGTAGCCGGGCGAGACGCTGTTGACGGTGACGCCCTTCTTCGCGACTTCGCGCGCGAGCGCCATCGTGAAGCCGTGCATGCCGGCCTTGGCGGCGGAGTAGTTGGTCTGGCCGAACTGGCC
>Ga0182749_1003482_pt1 | contig 10733 bp, 9 predicted proteins | sample eDN3rd37CKraftMG_FD_128875 | JGI IMG/M metagenome (GOLD analysis project Ga0182749, IMG submission 128875) | Enriched Miracle-Growth compost microbial communities from Emeryville, California, USA - eDNA 3rd pass 37_C Kraft MG (version 2) (version 2) ...
CCAGCGGGTGATCGACGCGCGCGGGCTCGAGGAGGTCTCGATCGGCGATTATGTGCTGTCGGGCGGCGAAATCGCCGCCATGGTGCTGCTGGATGCCTGCGTCCGGCTGCTGCCGGGCGTCATGGGCAAGCTGGAATCCGGCTCCGATGAGAGCTTTTCCGCCGGTCTCCTCGAATACCCGCAATATACTCGCCCGCAGAGCTTCGAGGGCCGTCCGATCCCCGATATCTTGCTATCCGGCGATCACGCCAAGGTGGCGGCCTGGCGGCGGGAACAGGCGGAAAGTCTGACGCGGAACCGGCGTCCCGACCTCTGGGCGGCGCACGGCCGCAGGGCCGGCAACCAAAAAGGCCCAAAAAACGCGACAGAGGCGTGACAACGCCTTTGCTTTGCCGTATAGGAGCGCGAAATCCGCGCAGGATAACGAGTTTCACGCTGCCGCCTGGTCGGGGCTGGCGCGCCGCCGATGGAGTTTTGCAATGAATATCATCCAGCAGCTCGAAAAAGAGCAATTCGACAAACTGTCCGCCGGCAAGGAGATTCCGGAGTTTGGCCCCGGCGACACCGTGATTGTCAACGTCAAGGTGGTCGAAGGCGAGCGCACTCGCGTGCAGGCCTATGAAGGCGTCTGCATCGGCCGTTCCGGCGGCGGGCTCAACGAGAGCTTCACCGTCCGCAAGATTTCCTACGGCGAGGGCGTCGAGCGTGTCTTCCCGCTGCTCTCTCCGATGATCGACTCGATCAAGGTCGTGCGTCGCGGCAAGGTGCGTCGCGCCAAGCTGTACTACCTGCGCAACCTGCGCGGCAAGTCGGCCCGCATCGTCGAGAAGAAGCAGGACCGCACGCAGGCCGCCGTCGGCGAGTAATTTTCCCTCGCATCGCGATGTCGAAAAGCGCGGGGCTCACCCCGCGCTTTTTTATTGTGCGCTTGTGGTGCGGGTAACGAGTTGGCTTGATACTCGCTCCGATCGTGATCCTCTCTCCCGCTTGCGGGGAGAGACAGAGAGGGGCCGTTGCGAGCATCTGTCGCGCCCCCCAAATCCGGAGCCCGCTCCCCGACCCTCCCCGCAAGCGGGGGGAGTGAGACCGGCGATGCAGTCTCATGTGGCGCCGAAGCACGACGCATTGCCGCAATGCGTTCGGCTTTCGTTGTCGGCGCAATCGCGCCTGTGCTAGGATATGGAATGGTTCCAGATCGCAAAAAGATCATGGCACGGATCGTGCTCGATGACCGCAGCCGTCTGCCGTGGCGCTTCTTTGGCCGCCTGACGACGACGGCGCTCCTCGGCTGATGCCAGGCGCATCCGCGCCGCATCGCCTGCATCTCACCCTTTCCTATCCGTTCGAGGCCGTAACCCATGTCCGATCCAAAATCCGCTCCCACGACGCTGTACGACAAGATCTGGAACGATCATCTGGTCCATGAGGCCGATGACGGCACCTGCCTGCTCTATATCGACCGTCATCTGGTGCACGAGGTCACCTCGCCGCAGGCCTTCGAAGGTCTGCGCTCCGCCGGCCGCAAGGTGCATGCGCCGGAGAAGACGCTCGCGGTGGTCGATCACAACGTGCCGACCACCGACCGCTCCAAGCCCAATCCCGATCCGGAAAGCGCCGAGCAGATCGCCGCACTGGCGCAGAACGCCAAGGACTTCGGCATCGAATACTACAACGAGTACGACAAGCGTCAGGGCATCGTGCACGTGATCGGCCCCGAGCAGGGCTTCACGCTGCCCGGCACCACCATCGTCTGCGGTGACAGCCACACCTCGACGCATGGCGCATTCGGCGCGCTGGCGCACGGCATCGGCACCTCGGAAGTCGAGCACGTGCTGGCGACGCAGACGCTGATCCAGAAGAAGGCGAAGAACATGCGCGCGATCGTCGACGGCAAGCTGCCGGACGGCGTCACCGCGAAGGACATCATCCTCGCCATCATCGGCGAGATCGGCACCGCGGGCGGCACCGGCTACGTGCTGGAATATGCCGGCGAGGCGATCCGCGCGCTGTCGATGGAAGGCCGCATGACGGTCTGCAACATGTCGATCGAAGGCGGCGCCCGCGCCGGCCTGATCGCGCCGGATGACGTCGCCTACGCCTTCCTCAAGGATCGGCCAAAGGCGCCGAAGGGCGCGGCATGGGATGCGGCCCGCCGCTACTGGGATACGCTGCGCAGCGACGAGGGCGCGCATTTCGATCACGAAATCCGCCTCGATGCCGCCAAGCTGCCACCGATCGTGACCTGGGGCACCTCGCCCGAGGACGTGGTGTCGATCACCGGCGTCGTGCCCGATCCCGACAAGATCGAGGATGAGGCCAAGCGCATCTCCAAGCACCGCGCGCTCGACTACATGGGCCTGAAGGCCGGCACCCGGATCACCGACATCAAGCTCGATCGCGTCTTCATCGGCTCCTGCACCAACGGCCGCATCGAGGATCTGCGCGCGGCGGCAAAGATCGCCGAGGGCAAGACTGTCAACGGCAATGTCAACGCCATGATCGTGCCGGGCTCGGGTCTCGTGAAAGAGCAGGCCGAAGCCGAAGGCCTCGACAAGATCTTCATCAAGGCCGGCTTCGAATGGCGTGAGCCGGGCTGCTCGATGTGCCTGGCGATGAATCCCGACAAGCTGGCGCCGGAAGAGCGTTGTGCTTCCACCTCGAATCGCAACTTCGAGGGACGTCAGGGCTTCAAGGGGCGCACGCATCTGGTGTCGCCGGCGATGGCGGCCGCGGCGGCGATCGCGGGCCACTTCGTCGATATCCGCGACTGGCGCTAAGCAACTCCAGATCATATTCGAACGGCGGTTCCTCGCGAGCCGCCGTTTTTCTTTGCCACCTTGATGAACGACTGAGGGAACGCAGACCGGGGGTCGCGACTTGTTCAAGAGCTGGAGGGCCACGCCATGTTGGTAGAACGCAACATCCAGGTTTTGAACGTTGATGTCATTGGCCAGGCCTATTCGATAGCCGCCAATTATCTGTATCGAAGCGGCGCGATCGCTGACTGCTACGGCACCGATCAGTCGCTGTTGGAAATCATCGTGCAGCTCTACCGGTCGGGCGACCGCAACAAGATTCGCATCGCCAATCGGGCGATCGCACGTTACCTCGACGGAGCAACAGGTGCCTGAACCGGTCCCGCCCGCAACTCGGCCGCCAGCGGCGCCTGACGCCGCGCTTCAGGCCGCGCTCGATCGGGTGATGACGACCTACGACCTTTTGGCCAAGCCGAGCGCCGAGCAACGCGCCGAAGCGCAAACAAAAGTCACCGACTATCTCACCACATTGTGCGCGGCCGGCGAGACGGACATGGACCGGCTCACCGTCTGCGGATTGACTTACCTGCGCGAACGCGACGGCAGCATCGATACGGTAAAAGCGGGATTCACCGGTCTGTAATCCTCTCCTCGAAAATCACGCGCTGCTGCCGGCCGGCGTCGATATCGGCAAGACTTCGACCGCCGCCACCGCCGCCGGATCGGGCGAGGCCTCCTTCCAGCGCACCGAACCGAAGGGCCGTTCGAGCATGCGGCGCACCTTCACCGGCTCCAGGCCCCGATGGAATTTCATCGCCCGCAGGTGCAGCTTGCGCTCGGACTGCGTGGCGCGATTGCGCTGGCGCAGATAGTCGTACCAGGTCGGGCAGTGGTAGCGTTCAGTCCACAGTTCCGGATCGGCGATATCGCGCGCGATCGACCAGCCATAGGCGCCGTTACGTTTCCGGCTGAGTTGAACCATCTGCATCAGCCGATAGAAAGTGCGCGCGCGATTGAGATCGACCCGGTATTCGATCTCGACGATGATCGGTCCGCTGCGTCCGGTCAGCGGCAGCTTCACTTCGGGGTCCGCCAGCAGGTCCGCCGCCTCGTCGCGTCCGCCGACCGGCGGCATCCGCATCCAGAGGCCGAGGATTGGCGAAACGAACATCGTCACGCCGGACACGACCAGCGCGCCCTCGACGCCGATCAGATCGGCAAGGTGACCCCAGCCCCAGCTGCCGATGGCGATGCCGCCGGCGATCGATGCCTGGAATGCGGCCAGCGATCGTCCCGCCACCCAGCGCGGCGCCGACAGCTGCACGCCGATATTGAACAGCGCCACCGCGAGCATCCACACCGCGCCGGCGACCACGAGAGCCGCGGCCGTGATCACCGCGAGCTTGCTGGTGGCAACCGCCACGGTCGCAACGCCCATCACCACCGCGCAAAGCCGCACCGCGGCCTCGCCGCTCATGCGCTTGCGCATCTCGCCGATATTCAGCGCGCCGATCACCGCGCCCATGCCGAATGCGCCGAGCATGATGCCGTAGGTCTGCGCTCCGCCATGCAGGAGGTCGCGCGCCACCAGCGGCATCAGGGCGGAAATCGAGCCGCCGGCGATGCCGGTAGCCAATGTGCGTCCCAGCACGATGCGGATCGAGGGCGAATTGGCGATGTAGCGGAAGCCCGAGACCATGGCGCGGGTGAGTTGTTCGCGCGGCAGCCGCGACGGCTCGGTGACGCGCCGCCACAGGAACAGCACGATGAGCAGCGGCACATAGCACAGTGCGTTGACGGCGAAGGCAGCAACCGCCCCCGCCGCAGCCACCACGATGCCGCCGATGGCAGGGCCGAAACTGCGCGCGATGTTGTAGCTGATGCCGTTCAGCGCCACCGCCGATGGCAGCGTCTCCGGCGGCACCTGCTCGCTGACGGAGGCCTGCCATGCCGGCCCGAACAGCGCCATGCCGCTGCCGATGATGAAGCAGAACGCCAGCAGGATGTTGGGCGTGATCATTCCGGCCCAGGTCAGGACCGTGAGACCGCTTGCTCCGACCAGGGCGATCACCAGGGACACCAGCGACACCTTGCGGCGATCATACATGTCGGCCACCGCACCGGCCGGCATCGAAATCAGCATGATCGGCAGCATCAAGGCCGTCTGCACCAGCGCCACCTTGTCGGCGGCGGACGTCATCTGCGTCATCGCCCACGCCGCGCCGACGCTCTGGATCATCAAGCCGAGATTGGACAGCAGGCTGGCCAGCCAGATCCGCCGGAACACCCTGTGCCGCAGCGGCGCGGCGAGACCATCGGCGGACGTCGGACGTTTGGGCGGTTCGGTCATGGGAGCTTTGCTGCCTGCAAAATAGTCGTGGTTGTCCCGTGGCCGTACGGCTATGAGTCGGCGCAAACGGATTTAGGGACGATTTCCCGCGGGAGGCAAGCGATGCGCGTTTCGAGACGTGGACTACTTCTGGCCGCAGCCGCGCTGCCGCTGGCAGCCGGCGGCCGGCCCGGTCGCGTTCTCGCCCAGGGCGGCAGCCAGATCCCGCCGACGGGACAACCGGCTGCTGCGCCCGAACTGCCGCCGATCCTGTTCGTCCACGGCAACGGCGATCATGCCGCGCTCTGGATGACCACGCTGTGGCGCATGGCATCCAACGGCGTTCCGCACGACCGCATGCTGGCGTTGAATTTCACCGACCCGCTGGCGCGCGCCGACGACACCAAGCCGCAACCGTTCCGATCGTCGACCGAGGATCAGCGGGCCGAACTGGCGGCAGCCGTCGCGGCATTGAAGCAGCGCACGGGCGCGGCCCGGATCGCGCTGGTCGGCAGCTCGCGCGGCGGCTATGCGATCCGCAATTTCATCAAGAACGGCGGCGGGGGCGATGTCAGCCACGCGGTGCTGTGCGGCGTGCCCAATCATGGCGTCTACGCCTGGGACGACAACCCCGGCAACGAATTCAACGGCCGCGGCCCCTTCCTGACCGCCCTCAATGCCGGCGCCGATGAAGTGACCGCCGGCACAGCTTTTCTGACGCTGCGCAGCGACAATCTCGACAAATACGCGCAACCGGACGGTGCGTTCGTCGGCAAGGCCGGCCATCCCACCAACGTGACCTTTGCCGGACCGGAACTGCGCGGCGCCACCAATCTCGTGCTGGGGCCAGTCGATCACCGCGAGACCGCATTCTCGCCGCGCGCCTTCCGCGAGATCTACAAGTTCATCGCCGGGCGCGAGCCGGAGCGCATCGCCATCGTTCCCGAGAGCGAGGTCAAGCTCAGCGGTCTCGTCACCGGTCTCGCCGGCGGCGTTCCGACCAACCGCCCGGTGGACGAAGCCGCGCTGGAAATCTATCGCGTGGCGCCCGACACCGGCGAGCGGATCGGCGGCGCGATCCACGCGGCGAAAACCACGGCCGACGGCCGGTGGGGGCCGGTGCAGGTGCAGCCCGACTGGTGCCTCGAATTCGTGCTCAACGTGCCCGGCACGCCGATCACCCACATCTATCGTTCGCCGTTCGCCCGCTCGTCCGATGTCGTGCATCTGCGCCCTGCGCAACCACTCGGCAAGACCAATAACGGCATCGGGGCGCTGGTGATGATGTCGCGGCCGCGAGGCTATTTCGGCCTGCCCCGCGATATCGTCCTGTTGAACGGCAAGGTGCCGAATGACGTCAAGGCCGGCGTGCCGACCGACTCGGTGACCATCGCCCGCCTGCCGGCCTCCGACATCGGCCGGCCGATCGCAGCGATGTTCAACGAGGAACGGATCGTGGCGCGATCGTGGCCGGCATCGCAGAATCATGTCTCGATCGCCGAACTGACCTCGTGACTGGCGTTTCTTGCGGGAGCCTTGCAGGCGCCCAGATTTTATCATCAGATCGCGAGCGGCGAATGGTTCGCCGTTCGGCAATAGGCCGCTCCAGATAGTCATGAGGCTCACGTGAGCATCGCCGACGTCATCGATCCGCCCGTTGGCCGTCCACCGCTGGTACCGCCGTTCCCACCGCGCGCCGCCGAATCCATGGGGCTGTTCGGACGCATCGCCGCGATCCACAAAAGCACCATCGGCAGTTGGGGCCAGCGCGCCTACGAGGACGACGTCATCCGCGGCCGCTTCTTCGGTCACAGCAGCTTCATCCTGAATACGCCCGATACCATCCGCCACGTGCTGGTGGAGAATTACGAGAACTATACCCGCACGCCGGCCGGCATCCGCGTGCTGCGGCCGATGCTGGGCGAAGGCCTGCTGCTGGCGGAAGGCCGCAACTGGAAACACCAGCGCCGCACGCTGGCGCCGGCGTTCACGCCGCGCGCGGTGACGACATTGGTGCCGCACATGGTGTCCGCGATCGACGAAACCGTTGCCGCGCTCGATGCGCGGCGCGATCAGCCGACAGACCTGCGCGAAGCGATGCAGCATATGACGCTGGAGATCGCCGGCCGCACCATGTTTTCGTTCAGCATGGCACATCACGGCGCGACCCTGCGCAACTTCGTCATCGAATACGCATCGCGATTGGCGCGCCCGCATTTCTTTGATCTGCTGCTGCCGACCGGCTGGCCGAGCCCGCAGGACATTTCGCGTGCCCTGTTTCGCAGGCGCTGGACCCGCTTCATTCAAGCGCTGATCGCCGAACGCCGCGCCGCCGGCAAGGCCGAGGACGCGCCGCCGCGCGATCTGTTCGAACTGATGGTGGCGGCACGCGATCCGGAAACCGGACAGGCCTTTTCCGACCAACAACTCGGCGATCAGGTCGCGACCATGATTCTCGCCGGACACGAAACCACGGCGACAGCGCTGTTCTGGTCGCTGTATCTGCTCGCGCTCGATCCGGCGACGCAGGACGAGGTGGCCGCCGAAGTCCGCGGCGTTGCCGTCAACGATGCCAACGCGATCGAACGGCTGAAATTCACGCGCGCGGTGATCGACGAAACCATGCGCCTGTATCCGCCGGCCTTTCTGATCGCGCGCGCCGCTGCCGGCCCCGACACGCTCGGCAATGGTCTCGACGTGGTCAAAGGCGACGTCATTTTGATCGCGCCATGGTTGCTGCACCGGCACGAAAAACTCTGGGACGACCCCAACGCTTTCGTCCCGGAGCGTTTCGCGCCCGGCACGGCGGCACCGGATCGCTTCGCTTACTTGCCGTTCGGTGTCGGCCCCCGCGTCTGCATCGGCGCGCACTTCGCGATCGTCGAGGCGACGCTCGCGCTCGCCAAGATCATCGGCGCCTTCCATATCGAACTCGGCGACCGCGAGCCTGTGATGCCTGTCGGCGTCGTGACCACACAGCCGGATCGCTCGCCGCCGTTCCGCATCACCCGGCGTTGATCGACGGCTAGCTGCGGGAGCCCGGGCCAACCTGCCTCTTTGTTGACCTTGGAGCGGCTGCGCTGTTGCAGTAACATGGCCCCGATGAGTGAAGTGCAGGCCCTGTTCTCGATCCTGAGACAGTCCGCCGACCCTCTCGTGGCGGATGCGATTCAGCGGCTTGTGGAAACCGGCGCCGACCGCGAACTCAACCGCATCAACGTTCTGGATGTCTCGAGGAAGACCGGGCTGCCGGAAGAACCCGTCATCGCCGGCTTCCTGCACGCCTCCCGCATCGGCCTGTTCGACATGTCCTGGAACGTGTTGTGTCCCGGTTGCAGCGGCGTGCTGGATTCCCACAGCTCCCTGAAGTCGCTGCGCCACGACGACTACAACTGCGCATTGTGCGCGGCCGGCTATGAGGCCTCCGTCGATGAGGGCGTGGAGGTCGCCTTCACCGTCAGCCCGCGGGTGCGGCGGATCGCGGCGCACGATCCCCACTCGCTGCCGCTTTGGGAATATGCACGCCAGATCTTCTGGAGTTCGGGTGTCGAGATCGAGGACGCGACCTTTCCGCAACTCATCGAAGAGGTGACGCTGGAGGCGATCGAACTGCCGCCGGGGGAAAAGGCGCTGCTATCGCTGCAACTGCCGAGCCAGTTTTGCATCGTGTTCGAGCCGGTGACCCACACCGCGCACTTTCTCGACGTGCGCGGCGAGCCGACCCGCGAGCGACAACAACTTTCGGTGATCTATACCGGCAAGGAGGCGCCGACCGGAACGATCCCGATGCGGCCGGGACCGCTGCGGCTCTCGCTCGAGAACCAGGTCCACGTCCGGGTGCTGCCCTCGGTCTGGATCGCCGGCGACGCGCTGCATGAGTTGCTCGGCAAGCGCAAGCCGATTCTCACCGCCAAGCGGATTCTCGCCAACCAGACATTCCGCGATATCTACAAAGCGGACAATCTGACCATCGACCAGCGCCTCAAGATCACGTCGCTGACCTTCCTGTTCACCGACCTGAAAGGTTCGACAGCGCTTTACGAGCGTGTCGGAGACCTCGCGGCATTCGATCTGGTGCGCGCGCATTTCCAGGCGCTGCTCGACATCATCGCCAACGAGGCCGGCGCGGTGGTGAAGACCATCGGCGATGCGGTGATGGCCACCTTCGTCAGGCCGGAGCAGGCCTTCGCAGCGGCGCTGCAGATGCGCAAGGCGATGGACGCGCTCAACGAAGCGCGCGGCACCGCCGATCTCGTGCTCAAGATCGGCATTCATGAAGGGCCTTGCCTCGCGGTGATGCTGAACGAGCGTCAGGATTACTTCGGCCAGACGGTGAACATCGCCGCGCGGGTTCAAGCGCTGTCGACATCGCAGGCGATTCACGTGACAGGTCCGATCATCGATACGCCGGCCGTCAACGCCATGCTCGATGGCGCGTCGATTGCACCGATCCGCAAGCATGCGGCGCTGCGCGGCATCGCCGACAAAGTCGTGGTGTACGAAATTCCGTGATTATCCGGCGGTTCGCGAATAGTTGGAAAGAGCCGGCGCAGGCAGGTTACGGAACGGTAATTTCGCTGCCCGGAACTCAAAATGGATTGCCAGCGTTGCATTTTCAGGCCATAGCGCCGCCCTGAGCCGCAACCTTTTTCAGCAATTCGCAGGAACACCGATCAATGCTGGATCGATTACGTCAGTTCATTGCCGAGGTGACGTCGCCTCTGACCCAGGACAATCGCCCTTTCGACGAGTCCGATTATCGTCTCGCGGCAACGGCCCTGCTGATCCATGTGGTGTCCCTCGACGGCGAGCCCTCGGAGGTGGAGAAGCGCAAGCTGCATACGGTGCTGCAATCCCGCTTCCAGCTCGATGCGGCAACCGTCACGCAAATGATCGCCACCGCGACCTTGATGGAAGGCGAAGCGGTCGACCTTTATCGCTTCACCAGCGTGATCATGCGGTCAGTCGATGAGGAAGGGCGCAAGCGCATCGTCGAGATGATGTGGGAGCTGGTCTATGCCGACGGCAATGTCAGCGAATTCGAGGACAACGTGATGTGGCGCGCCGCCGATCTGCTTGGCGTCTCGTCGCGCGACCGCATCGAACTCAAGCATCGGGTCGCCAGCAATCGCCCCGATACGGTGACGCAGTAACGCCGGCCCGCAAGACCGACTTCGCCGGCCGCGCATTTGCAGGCGGCGTTTCCTGATTATGTGATAGCTGAATTTTCCAGGGCGCCGAGCCGCCGCGTCGGTATTCCAAGTCTTTGCGAGTCAGTCATTTGATGACCCAATGTGTCACCCTCGTTACCGGCGCATCGTCGGGCATCGGCTCTGAGCTGGCGCGGGTTTTCGCCGCCCGCGGCCATCATGTCGCGCTGGTGGCGCGCCGGGCGGATCGGCTGACGGCCCTCGCCGATTCCATTGTTGCCGATGGAGGCATCCGTCCGCTCGTCCTGGCCTGCGACCTGACGCATGCGGACGCGGCGGACATCATCGCGGCCGCCCTCGCGCACGGGGGGGTCGAGGTCGATACGCTGGTCAACAATGCCGGCTTCGGCCTGTTCGGCGAGGCGATCGAACTCGATTACACCCGGCAGCTGGACATGATCACGGTCAACATCCGCGCGCTGACCGACCTGACCCTGC